>WBZV01000100.1_pt1 | contig 59058 bp, 46 predicted proteins | sample 5204221 | NCBI WGS metagenome assembly WBZV01 (sample SAMN12344360, study PRJNA552823) | activated sludge metagenome | biome: Activated sludge suspended growth; feature: Nitrification reactor; material: Wastewater; isolation source: activated sludge from nitrification reactor of wastewater... | reverse complement strand
CGCCCGGCAAAGAGCGACTGAGGTCGCCTGCGGCCAGCGTTTGCTCAGCTTGTGACATCAAATTCAGTTGTGTCGTCGCGTAGAAAATGAGCACCCTGCCCCGCCTCTCCCGCCATCTAGTACCTTGATAAACCTTATTATCAAGGCACATGAAAAAGCCCGACAATCAGCCCCTTTCGTGGCAGACTTCGCGCCAGATCCTTGTGCGACAAGCACTTGGCGCGGTGCCAGCAGAGTTCAACGCTGAACGGCGACGCGACGAGCTGCTACCCACGCATTCGCACTGACCGGCCACGCCCGACACGAACGACCGCATGACCGACCGCACGAAGCACCGCAAGCCCGCTCGCTCCGCCGCCGCCGGCCGGCGCCTGGGCACCCAGCGGCTGGCCTTCGTGCGCAGCTGGGCCGAGGGCCTGGACCTGGTCGACGCCTGGAACCGCTACCTCTATGTCGACGGCGCCGGCGACGGCCGGCGGGCCCGCGGCGAACTGAAGCGGCTGCTCGACGAGCTCGGCGGCATCGCCCGCGCCAATGGCCAACCCGAGCTGGCCGCCCTGCTCCGACGCGATCCCGAGGCCATCCCGGACACCGGGCCGAAGGTGCCGACGCTGGAGGAGTTCGCTGCGCAGCAGCCGGCCGACTACTACAGCGAGGCCGAGCTGATCGAGCTGTACCAGCAGGAGCACGGCGGGCAGGGCGCCGGGCAAGGAGGCCGCGCCGACTCGCGCAGCGCCGCCCGCCGCCGGCAGCGGCTGCGCGAGCGCCTGGTCGAGGCGGTGAAGTGGCTCGAACGTGTCGGCGCCCGGGACCCGGCGCCGGCGGATGCCGTCGCGGCCTGGCTGGACGAGCGTCTGGCGGCACGGCTCGCGGTGGTCGGCATCCAGCGGCTCGAGGAGCTGGTCTACTGGATCCGCACCACGGGCTACCACTGGTACCGCGGTGTGCCGAAGATCGGCCCGGAAGGCGCGGCGCGGATCGTGCGCTGGCTGCGCGAGCACGAGGCCACACTGGGCGCCCTGCCCTACCCTGCCCTCGTCCCGGCGGCACGGATCGACACCGCCGCCCTCACCCCGCCGCCGCGCACCGGCATCGTGCCGCTTGAGCGCTTCGCCCCGCCCTCCTTCCTCGACGGTTCGGCGGGCCAGAACCGGGCGCCGGTGGAGCGCTGCAAGATCAAGGCGGTCGACGACTACGAGGCGATCCAGGTCTGGCTGCGGCTGCGCGTCCAGGGCACCCACACCTGGCGGGCCTACCGCAAGGAGGCAGAACGGTTCCTCCTCTGGTCCGTGATGGAGCGCCGCAAGGCGCTCTCCAGCCTCGACGGCGACGACTGTGTGGCCTACCGCGACTTCCTGGCCAGCCCGGGCCCGGAGTGGGTGGGCCCGCGCAACGCCCAGCGCTGGTCGGAGGCCTGGCGACCCTTCGAGGGCCCGCTGGCGGCCGCCTCACAGACCGCGGCGATGACGATCGTGCGCGGGTTGTGCGAGTGGCTGGTGCGGCGCCACTACCTGGACTCGAACCCGTGGGACGACGTGCCGGCGAGGACCGCGGCACCGACGATGCCGCAGCTGCGGGCGCTCTCGCAGAAGCAGTGGGAGCTGGTGCAGGGCTGGATCTCCGAGCAGGTGGAAGAAGCAGGTGGAGCGCCCTCCCCTGCCCTCGTGCGGCTGCGCTTCATGCTGGACTTCGCCTACATGACCGGGATGCGCCTGGCGGAGATGTCGGCGGCGGTCGTGGGCTGGCTGCGGCACGAGCAGCTCGACGACGGCGAGTGGGCGTGGTCGATCATGGTGCTGGGCAAGCGGAACAAGTGGCGCGAGGTGCCCCTGCCCGATCCGGCCGTGGAGGCGCTGGAGGGGTACTTCCGGGAGCGGGGGCTGCAGGCTGATCTGCTGGCCAACGATGCGGCGACGCCGCTGATCGCGAAGCTGGAGGCGAACGAGCCGCTCGGGACGGCGCGGATCCACGACATCCTGAGCGGGGCCTTCGACCGGTGTGCGCAGGCGGTGTACGTAAAGGACAAGCGGGCGGCTGACCGGATCAGGGAGGCGTCAGCGCACTGGCTGCGGCACACCTACGGGTCGCACGCGGCCGCCAGAGGGGTGCCGCAGGATGTGCTGCAGGCCAACCTCGGTCACGAGAGCCTGGCCACCACCTCGATCTATGTGCGGGCCGAGAAGGCGCGAAAGCACAAGGCGATGCAGGAGGCGTTCGCGAGGCGCTGACCGCATGGCGTCGCAGCGATGGACTCGATGCCCGATCTAGCGCCCCAGGAGTGCGGGATCCCGCACGCGGTGAAGAGGCGGCATGCTTTCGCAGTTGCCTGAAGCGGAGAGTTTTCGGGACTGCCTGAACGCATTCAGTGGACTAACCCCAGATTTCGTTCAGAGCAGGCACGACCGTTCAATGGCTGGCTTACGTCCCAGGTAGACACCTGGGCTGCCCGTGGATTCGCACGGCATACCGACGGCTGCAATCAGGATTCGGCCACATCCCGGGGCGATCCGTGAGCTGCCGACACCGCAGGGTCCTGCCAGATTGCGCCTTCCGGATCAGGTACAGCCAAGTGGAGACTCTTCGGGAGGTGTGGCGCCCAGCGCGCTTCGTCCGCTCACCCTCGCGAGATCACCTTCTCCACCAAGGCTGCAACCTCCGCTTCGGCAGGCTCGCTGAGCACGCCGGCTGCGAACTTGATGACCACGCGGCCTCTCCCGTCTCGCGACATCAGAGCCTGGCGCCCTGCGGCGCCCTGAATGACCCTATGCGAGGGTGTTGAACGGTTCAACACTTCTGCTCTTGGTTGACCAGTCAACAGATCCAGAACCTGTACGGCGGTCAACTCCCGGTTGGCCTTTGCCGCATGGCCGGCGCGCGCGATCAGCCCCTCCGGATCCTTCTGAAGGGCTTCGGCCAGTGGCTGTGCCCATCGAAACTGGATGTCGAGCGGACTGGAAAACGCCTTGATGACAACTTCCGGAAGTCGGGCCAGCGACAGACTCTTGGACACGAGCGAAACATCCACTCCGAGGGACTCCGCCAGGCGACGTTGCGACGGATACAGACCTTCATCCAGCGCACGTCGGTACATAACCCCTTGCTCCCAGGCACTCAGGTTTTTCCGGGCGCGGTTCTCGCGCTCCATCGCCTCAAAAAGCTCGCGGTCTCCAATCTCGACGATCATCGCCTGCAGCGGCAGGCCAAGTTCAAGGCAAGCCCTGTGTCGCCTATGACCGAAGACCAGCTCGTACGCCGCACCATCCTGGCCTGTTGAACCGTTCAACACCTCGCTTTGGCCACTACCGATCCGTCGGACGCTGACAGGCTGGACGTTCGTGCCCGCCGAAGCGATGTCCGCTTTCAGCTCAGCGAAGGCCGCGTCGGCGAACGAGTCCTCATGGCGGTTCGCCCAACGAGACGGTCGAACGGTTTGCGGGTCTAGTGGCCGCACGGGCATCGCGCCATCGAAGACCTTTAGGCGCTCCCGCAGTTCATCAGCCTCCTTCACTGCCGCCGACTGGGTCGCCATGAAATGAGCCATCGAGCCAGGCGCCGTTTTTGCCCTGCTTTCAGCGCTGGGTGCGTTGTCCGTCTCGGCTGGGCTGCTCAAAGGTACCGGCGGCAGCTGGATCAGACTGGCCTTGGCCGCGAGCTTCTTGCTCATCGCTCCACCTCTTTCCTCGTACCGCCTGTTGAACCGTTCAACACTTCGACCTGGCGCGCCCAGACGCCCCGGATGGAGCCCTCGATGTGTCCAACGAAGCTGTCGTACGCATCTCGAGCCCGCTTGAACGTCTTCGCACTCCCGTCGTACTTCGAGACGTCGTAGACAGTCCCGAACTCAGCGCTGGTCACTCCAGTCACCGCAGTCTTGGGAATCTCGACCGGCAGCACCTTCTCGGCGTAGGTCTGGCCGATCCACTGGCGCACCACGTTGCTGGCCGTGTCGGCGGAATCAACACGCGCCAGGAGCACATGGATGAAGTCGAACTCTTTGCTCAGCCCGCGCTTCGTGAGCAGCTCGGTGGTGAGGTCCGAGAACAGGCTCCAGAACTGAGATGCCGATGCGAAGTCCAGCGCGTTCGGCGGGAGCGGCATGATGATCCCGTTCGAGGCCATGAACGCGTTGATCGTCGTGTAGGACAGAGCAGGGGGCGTGTCGATGATGATCACGTCGTACTCCCCGCGGACATCATCGATCCCGAGGTCGAGCACGCGCCAGAACTCGAATCCAGGCTCTTGGGTTTGCCGGGCGGGCAGTGCGAACTCCGCCCCGAACAGCATCGGCGCCGCGGCTACGAGGTCGATGCCGTCCCAGTAGGTCGGACGGATCGCATAGCGAATCGATGTCTTCGTCCCCATTGCAAGTGGCAGGATCGTGTCCTCTTCGCCCACCTCGGTATCCGGCAAGATCCCGAAGAGCGTCGTCAAAGACCCCTGCGGATCTGTATCGATCACGAGTACGCGGTGACCCAACAACGACAGGCCTTGCGCCAGAGCGACGGCAGTCGTCGTCTTCGAGACACCGCCCTTGAAGTTGCCGATGCTGATCGTCACCGCCTCGGCTCCGCCAGGCCGGAGGAAATCGCGCCTCATCTCGCGCACCCACGTCCTCGCCTCAGCGAGGTTGAACTCTCTGCGGCTGCCGGACTGGTTCAGTCGACCGGCGGGGAGATCCCCCTTCGACATGCGATGACTCAGCGATCCTTTCTCCAGACCACACATCGCTGCCAGCTGGCTCAGGTTGAACGCAGGCGCTGTCTTCCGCGCGCTTGGCGCAAGCATCGCAGCCCGTATCTGCTCCATCATGGCCACAGCGCGCTCGGCCTGTGCGGCGATGTCTTGCAGATTGATGCGCGGTTGAGTCTTGAGAGTGATCCCGTCCAAACGAGCTCCTGTTGAGAGAGTTTCGGCAACTTGACGCTTCTCGTCTGGCGCATCGATAAGCGTTAAGCCTTGCAACTCCTGGCAAGATTATCGCCGATGGTTCAGGTGTCTCGCGCACGCTCTCTTGGTACTTGTTCTTTCGGCCAAGCCCCTCGCTCGCGCGTTTGGGATGTTTCGCTCCTTCAATCCCTTCAATACCTTTAAGGTTCGAGAAGTCCTTTCTGGACAAGGACTTACGGGACTTTCCGGAGATCTTACGGGACGCTGCGGAGACTTTTCAGGAGACAGCGTGAGTGGACGCGGGAGCCCGTGGAGCCCGCGCAGGAAGTTGCGTGCGTGGATACGGTACCACGGTACTCAACTTGTCCACAGACCCGAGCCACGACCAGGGGTGTACCTGGGTGGCGAGTAAGGGTCAGCTTCTGACCAACTACGTCTGCGCCTGGCACAACTCGCTCCGGTCTCCACTTCGTTGCCAGAAAGCCTCTGATGTGAGAGTTTTCGGGAGGCAGGTCAAACTGTGATCCGCCGGAGATGGGTGTCTCACGTGAGAGTTTTCAGGAGTTTGGAATGCTGCGCGCAGGCTTCGCTGACGTGAGACCTTATTCTCACGTTCAGTTAAAGTGACGCGATGGAAGGTGACGACCTGATCGAACTCAACCCAGCGCGTGGCGGACCTCGTGGCCGCGCCCGTGCCGCGTTGACTGTCCAGAAGGAGCCTTCGCCGGAAGTGCTTCGAAAGGCCGTCAACACGCTGGCCATCATTCCCAAGTCGACCCGGATCACCACCCTCGGCCGGAAGAGCTACAACGTCTTGCTTTATCAGGCGCAAGAGCAGGGGCTCGAGAGGGAGACCTTCCGCGTGCCGCTGGACACGGTCATCCAGGGGCTGAACTTCGACAGTAACGACCACGCGCTGATCAAGCGACACCTTCGGGCGATGGTCTCCACGCTCGTGGAGTGGCAGTCACCCACGACGGGGGAGGGCAGCAGCTGGAACGTCAGTGGCCTGCTCGCTCACGCCAAGCTCAGCAAGGAGGGTGGACAGGTCTGGATCGAATGGTCGTACGCAGTCAACCTCAAGCAGGAACTGCTTCAGCCGACGGTCTTCGCCAGGCTGCGCCTGGAGATCATCAGTCAGCTGCGTTCTCACGCGGGAGTCGCCCTGTACGAAATCTGCACGCGCTACAAGGACGTCGGGCGTACGGCGCGCCAGCCGTGGCGTTGGTGGTATCCGGTACTGAGTGGGAATCCGAAGTCCGAGAAATCGGATCGACTCGAGTACCGAATTTTCAAGCGCGACACGCTCAAGCCGGCCATTGCTGAGATCAACGCGATCACCGACATCGAGATCGAACTGCTCGAGCACAAGCAGGGCCGAGTGATCGACGAGATCCAGTTCCTGATCGGCGCCAAGAAGCAGGCGTCGCTGGCACTCGCCCAGCCGCGACCTGTCGACATGGGGTTGATAGTCCGCGCGCAGAACCTTGGGATCTCCGATTCGGTCGCTGAGACGATGGTCGAAGACCACGGAGAGGACGCGTTTCGCGCCGGACTTGACTCCCTCGAACGTCGCATCGCCTCGAGCTTCCCCGAGCCGCTGCGCGATCCGGTTCGCTACCTGCGCGCACTCATGCCTGCAGAGGTCGCTAAAGCTCAGAAGCGCATCGACGAGAAGGCGCGTGCGGCGGCGGCTAAGGCCGACCCGCAGAGCCCCGAAAGCCGCGATCAGCAGGCCAAGCGACAGGCGCGGTGGTTGGCAGAGTGGGTCCGGCGCCGACAGGAGCAGTGCGCGGCTGACATTGCGTCACTTTCCACTGAGCGCCAACAGGCACTGGTGTCGGACCTTCTGGCTCATCTCGAGAGCAGAGGTGCGCATCCATCCGTCAGCAAGCGACTTCGGACCAGTGGATGGCAACACCCAATGGTTCGGCACGAGATGCTGAAGTTCTTTGGTGTGGCTACTTACGGAGAAGAGTGGGACAAGCCAACAGCCGAGCAGCTGCTGGCGATTGCGGCTGAGCTTGGCGAAGAGCGGGATGCTGCGCGCTGACCAGCAGACCTGGCCCGCTCAGGTTGGCTTGTCTACGTCGCTCGCACCGTCGCCTGCCGATGAATCTTGCTGTTCGGGAGCGAATAGCGGCAGTTGCTCTCGGGTGTCGTCAGACCGTCGCCTAAGCCGAACGCCTGGTGAGGGCAAGGCAGGGGCAGAGACCGTAGCTCTTGACGAGCCGCTCGCCACCATCCTCACGCAGCGGGCGAACAGTGCGCGAGCCCGGCGGCTGTTGGCGGAATCATTCGATGACATGCGACACCTCCGGCGGTGCCCAGAGCTGCGGCACCCATGAGCGGAATTCTGTGGATGGCCGCGCCGATAATTTTCTTTTTTGACTGCGCGCGGGTCACGTACCGGTGAGCCCACCCGTGTGCGCAGACGCCCGTTCACAGCGCGCCGGAATTGGCGTGCTGCGCGCCCAGACTTGATATGCCAATCAGGTGGGTAGGGCGGTCAACAACGTCCATCGCTGGCATCCATCTCTCGGCGCGCGGGACAGGCCAGGCGCTTCTATCTCTCATGCGTTCTCATGGCTTGGCCCATCAGAACTGTGCCTCTGTGTTTGGTGCTGGCCACAACACCCCAGCATGAACTCTGTGCACCCTAGGCTCCCCACAATCAGTTTGCTTATGTCGGATCCGCCCTATCGAGAAGACCGACAACGAACCCCGCGATCGCGTGAACCGATGGGTATGCGACGAGCGTGATCAGTGCCAACTACAGGCAGAATGCCTTGATAAGAAGAGATGAGGTGCGAACAGGTGGGGGGCAGGCGTTCGATCCCGATCATTGACATATTCGCTGGTCCGGGAGGCCTTGGCGAAGGCTTCTCGTCGCTCGCAGACGAGCTCGGTCAACGAGCGTTCCGCCTTGCGCTCTCAGTGGAAAAGGAAGCGGTCGCTTGTCAGACGCTTCGTCTTCGTGCTGTTCGCAGGCACCTGGCCGAGGCAGGACATCTCGACACCTACTACGAATTCCTTCGAGGCGGGATCGATCGCCCCGCTTTCGACGAGCTGCCTTTCGTCCGGGAGGCGCTCCGAGAAGCGAACGAAGAAGTCATGAATGCCGAGCTCGGTAAGTGTCCGGCGGCCACTGTCGACTCGCGGATTCGATCCGCACTCGCCGGCGAAACGGACTGGGTCCTGATCGGCGGTCCGCCGTGCCAGGCGTATTCGCTGGCAGGCCGGGCAAGGCGAGCGCATGACATAGCCTTCGAGGCAGACGAGAAGCACTTCCTCTACCGCGAATACTTGCGCATTCTCCGCGCGCACGCGCCGCCAGTGTTCGTAATGGAGAACGTCAAGGGACTGATCTCCTCGCACCACGGGGGAAGGCCGATGTTCTCTCGCATCTGCAAGGACCTGGCGGCACCTTCGAAGGGCCTGTCTTACGAGATCCGATCACTGGTGAAGCGCGAAGAGGTGTTCGGCCTCGTTCCCGATGACTACATCATCGAGGCGGAGCGCTACGGAATCCCTCAGACGCGGCATCGCGTCATCCTGCTCGGAGTCCGATCGGATCTTGCGCAGCGGCCCTCGAGTCTGCTCATCGAGGCCGCCCGGCAGGTCACGGTGGGCCAGACCTTGGCAGGCATGCCGAGGATCAGGAGCCGCCTCTCCCGGGGCGCCGACTCCACCGAGGCGTGGCGAGAGGTCGTCCGAAGTGCGCCCGCGACTGTCAGGGGTTGGGGCGTCGGCGGCGAGCGGCAGGTCATGGCCGCGATGAGCGCTGCAGCTCAGGTAGCAGCGGAACTCAACGAAGCTGGCGGTCGCTTCGTGCGCAAGCGAGCGAGCCTTACGGGCACACCGAAGGAACTCTCGGCCTGGCTCGATGCGCCGGGGCTCGGCGGAGTCATCCAGCACGAAGCGCGGCAGCACATGGCCAGCGATCTGGCAAGGTATCTCTTCGCTGCAACCTTCGCGCAGGAGTTCGGCCACGCGCCGAAGCTCGAGAACTTTCCCGTGGCGCTTCTGCCCGACCACGAGAACGCGCGGGACATCATCGAGCGCCGAACTCCTTTTCCTGACAGGTTCAGGGTGCAATGCGCGCACGGACCGTCGAGCACGATCGTCTCGCACATCGCCAAGGACGGCCACTACTACATCCACTTCGATCCGACCCAGTGTCGCAGCCTGACTGTTCGCGAGGCGGCGCGCCTGCAGACCTTCCCCGATGACTACTTCTTCGAGGGCAACAGGACGCAGCAGTACACGCAGGTGGGGAATGCCGTGCCTCCGCTCCTCGCGAGGCGAATCGCGGAAGTGGTGCACGGTCTCATTCGACCTCGTACGGCCCAAGCGCGCGAACGCGGGGACACGATGGCGGAGGTCAAGGCGGCATGATCGCCGGGACCGGTTCGCTGTCGGATGACGGGACGTTCAGGCCGAACTCCGAGCAGGCCGAGGTCATCGAAGCTCCGCCGGACGCTTGGTTGCTGGTCGTGGCCGGACCCGGAACGGGGAAGACGCAGGTCGCGGCAATGCGCCTCGCCCATCTCATCCGATCTGGCCTCTTGCCCGCGCAGATACTGGTCCTCAGTTTCTCTAGGAGCGCGGTGGCGACACTGACCCGCCGCATCGCCGGCCTGCAGCTCGCCGACGGGCATCTCGTCGAGGATCTCCGGCATCTGGCGATACGCACCTTCGACTCTTGGGCGTTCCGGATGCTCAGGCAATGCGGTGCGCCGGTGCCGGAACTGCTGGGACGCCAGCACGATGACAACATCGTCGCGGCGACATCTGCGCTCGGCGACGAGTCCAGTGCCGTTGTCGCCGAGCGGCTCGCCGGCATTCGCCACGTGATCGTCGACGAGTTCCAGGACCTGCCGGGGGTCCGAGCGGACATGGTGATCGAGCTTCTCTCCCGCCTCAACTCGAATGGTAGGCGTGCGGGCTTCACGGTCCTCGGCGACCCTGTCCAGTCGATCTACCGATGGGCGGCCCGCGCAAGCGGGCACGGCGCAGCGGGTGATCCGTGGGAAAGGCTGAAGACCCGGATGGCTTCCGGGTTGCGCGAGGTCTCGCTGACCCGCAATCATCGTTCCACCGAAAAGCTCGCCAGCATGGCGGCAAGTCTGCGGAAGATCCTGCAGAGCGAGGACCTGACCGCGCCGAAGAAGCTGGCCGCCATGCAGCGGTTCCTCGAGAAGATCCCGGGCATGCCGGCAGGAACGCAGCTCAGCCCGGAGTGGTTTGCGAGTCTGCCGGCGGGCTCGGTAGCGATCCTGACGCGCACGAACGGCGAGGCCTTGCGAGTGGTGAAGATGCTGCTCGGTGATCAGGTCGAAGGCCCGGCAGTATCCGTGCGACTCCGGACGGCAGGCGAGACGCCATCGGCGCCCGCTTGGATCGCGGCGCTTCTCTGGCGGTTCAAGCCGCAGAACGTCGCCAGATCGACGTTCGAGACTGTCTACCGGAAGACCCTGGAAGGGATCGATCCGGACGCGCGCACAGCTCTGAACATGCCGTCCCTCCAGGTGTGCTGGGCAAGGCTTGCGCGCGCGAGCGGCGCGAGCGACGACGCCTCGGCGATCGACATGGGAGATCTGCGCGAGCGCCTGGCATGGCCGGATTCGTTCCCCGACGATCAGACGACAGAGCAAGCCGCTGTCTACATCACGACCGTCCACCAAGCCAAGGGAATGGAGTTCGACAACGTCTCGCTTCTCGACCCTCGCGCCAGGAAGAACCAGAAGGAACCCGAGGATCCGCTGGAACTCGCGAACGTTGGATTCGTCGCGGTGACACGGGCGGGCAGGGTGCTGAACCGGATACCGTCCGATTCCGTGTATGCCGGGCCGTTCGATGAATCGCTCAGAACCGGACGAAGTCGGTTCGCGATGCTCGGCTCACCCGGCAAGACCGGAAGACTGACGAACTTCCAGTTCGGCCTTGCCGGTGACATCGATCCTCAGAGCCTCGTGGACGCTGAGTTCCATGGCGGCGACGAGCAGGTGACCGAGCTGCAGCAGATGCTTGCGTCCAGAGCGGCGCGGCTTCGCGGACACAAGGTAATCCTGAAGCGGCTGGATTCCGATGAAGAGGAATCGCGCATGCGCGACGCGCGATGGGAGATCTGCCTGCAGGAAGGCACCAAGGCGGGCCGGAGGCTCGCACGGACCACCCAGCAAGTGACCGACGATCTCCTCGCATACCTGTGGAACGAAGGACTGTGGTTGCCGAACACGATCTTCAATCTCCGCATCGGCGAGATCGTCACCCTGTGCGCCCGTGGCGACATGGCCGAGGCGGTCCCGGAACCCTGGCGGTCAAGCCGCCTGTGGTTGGGTATCACCCTCTTCGGCACGGGTGACTTCAAGACCTGGAAGCGCAATGGCAAATGAACACAAGCCGCAGGAGCAGGTGAGGGCAGATCTCGCCGGGCTGGCGAGCGCACTGCTCATGGGTCCGCTGGCTCCCGACGAGATCATCGAGTCCGCGCCGGTGGACACCTACCTGACCGGCATCCTCTGGCCGCGCGGCGCACCCGTGGACGGAATAGACGACGACGCCGGGCTCGACAGCGGCAGTGATCCGGCGTCGGCGGTGGAGGCCTCGGTCCCTGGCTATCGAGCCATCCGTCCGTGCTCGATCGGGATCACGTTCGCCGTGGCCAAGGAGGCGACGATCACGATCGGCCTGGGGGAAACTTCCCGGTATGTGCCGGTGGAGCTCGACCCCGATGCGAAACCGGACCCCGCCGCCGGGGCCGCAGCGCCCAAGGGTGCACAGGTCCGCAAGGCATGGAAGCGCAGTCCGCTGGGCTATTCGGTCCGTCTGTCGCCTGCGCAGGAGTCGGGAACCCTCCGCATCAACCAGTTCGTCGACGCGCGAGGGGCCGGCATCACGGACAAGCGCCTTGCGCTCCACGTCCGAAGGCGCGTCGGGCCTGCGCAGCATGTCTACACCGTGACCCTGATCAACGAGGAGCCCGACGACGAGGATGCCGGGCCCCGTGACGCGCGTTGCCTGTTCCAGGCGGGAATCGTGATCCAAGCGACTGTCGGCGAGTCGCCCGGCATCCAGCCCCGGAGTGCGCCGCCGATCACGGGTGGCGACGAGGACTCGCTGGTGAACTCGCTGCTGTACCGGGACGTGCGCGAGTTCGCGGTGGGACATGGCGTGGCCGCCACATGGTCGCCGGACGCGATCGCTGCCGTCAGCCATGTGAGCACGGCCTGGCTGCCCGACACCCGTGTGCTCGGCACGAGTCCTGACGGTCACGCCTTCCTCGACGACTTCAGGCGCTCCTTTCCGGATGCGCTGAAGGCCGAGTTCCTTTCCCGGGAGTCCGAGCGTGCGGCAGTCGTCGCGGCACTCGCGGCTTTCGCGGATCGGTATGCGGAGTGGATCGACCGGTTCCTGCGCGGTCGCCTCGAGGAGTTCCATGGGGATCTGCGGGAAGCCGCCGAACACAACCTTAGGAGATGCGGTTCGACCCTGGACCGCATCCGGGCTGGCGTGGACAAGCTCCGAAGCGATGACGCTGTCTGGAGCGCTTTCGCGCTGGCCAATGCCGCGATGGATCGACAGTCGCGATATCGCGCCAAGGAACATCCGAGACCGCTTCAGTGGCGCCCCTTCCAGCTGGCCTTCATGCTGCTGGTCGTTCCCGGACTGGCTGATCCCGGCCTGGACGATCGCGAATGCATGGACCTGCTCTGGTTCCCGACCGGCGGCGGCAAGACCGAAGCCTACCTCGCGCTGACGGCATTCCAGATCTTCCACCGGCGGCTCACCGACGGACACCGTCGCGAGCATGGTGGCGTCGACGTCCTGATGCGCTACACGCTGAGGCTGCTGACCGTGCAGCAGTTCCAGCGTGCCGCATCCCTCATCTCCGCATGCGAGGCGATCCGCGAGACCGACAAGCGTCTGGGTGACGCGCGAATCTCGCTCGGGCTCTACGTCGGCGGCGAAGCCACGCCGAACCTGATGGAGGACGCGCGCGAAGCGCTGGACCAGGAGCACGCGGACCAGAAGCCCAAGTCCACGCCGCGGCAACTGCTCCGCTGCCCGGTGTGCGGCTCGGAGCTCAGGGGTACCGCCTACCGGGCCGATCCGCTGCAGCCACGGATCGACATCACGTGCAGCCAGAAGGACTGCGAGACGGGCGGCCGGCCGCTGCCCGTGCTGACCGTCGATGCCACCATCTACGAGTCTCCACCGTCGCTGCTGATCGGGACCATCGACAAGTTCGCGCAGCTGCCGCGACGAACCGACATCAGGCGTATCTTCGGCCTCGATGGTGGGCTGCCGCCGGGACTCATCATCCAGGACGAACTGCATCTCATATCGGGACCGCTCGGATCGATGGCAGGTCTCTACGAGACGATCGTCGATCTCGTCTGCACGCGGGGCAAGGTGCGGCCCAAGGTGATCGGCTCGACAGCCACCATCGGCCATGCGGTCGAGCAGGTGCGTGCCCTCTTCGACAGAAATGTGCTGCAGTTCCCGCCACCCGGATTCGATGCGTCGGACTCCTTCTTCGCGGTGCGCGATTCCACCGGCCCCGATAGGCTCTACATCGGCATCCCGACGGCAGGGCGCAGCCCGAAGTTCGCGCTGCAGGCGGTGATCGCGGCGCTGCTCCAATCGGCGGCGACGCTGGCCGAGCGAGGCGAGGCCGACGATGCGTCGATCGATGCGTACTGGACCTGCGTCGCGTACTTCAACAGTCTTCGAGAGCTGGGCGGTGCCTATGTCCTCATGCAGGACGACGTCCCCCGGCAGATGCAGTTCCTCGCAGGGCGTCTCGCCTCGAAGAGGCGCGATCTCGAGCTGGAACCCGAGGAGCTGAGCAGCCGCAAGTCGTCGCGCGAGTTGCCGGGGCTGCTTCACGCGCTCTCGACGACACTCGCGCAGTTCAAGGCCGATCCGTTCGAGTTCGCTGCGCCGAAGGACGCCGTCCTGGCTTCGAACATGATCTCGGTCGGCGTGGATGTGCCGCGGCTCGGGCTGATGGTTGTCAACGGGCAACCCAAGTCGACTGCCGAGTACATCCAGGCCAGCAGCCGGGTCGGTCGCGGAATTCCAGGCCTCGTGATCACGCTCTACAACTTCGGGCGGCCAAGAGACCTGTCCCACTTCGAGCACTTCCGCAGCTATCACAGTGCGTTGTATCGAAGCGTCGAGGCGACGAGCGTCACGCCGTGGGCGCCGCGGGCCAGGGACAAGGCGTTGCACGCAGTCGTCGCCTCCGTCGTGAGGCATCTCGTGCCCGGTCTGGCAGGAGACGAGGACGCGACGCGTTTCGATCCTTCCAGTCAAGCGGTCCTCGATCTGGTCCAGGCGATCCTTCTGCGCGTGTCGGCCGTTTCCGAAGGCATGGAAGCCGAGGACACGAAGGCGGACCTCGATGCGATCCTTCAGAAGTGGGGGCGCAGGAGCCAGGACGCGCGATCCGCGTCAGGTCGGCTCCGGTACTGGGAGAAGAAGGCGCCATTCGGACGCACGGCTCCGCATCTCATGTACTCGGCGGAAGAGGGTGCCGCTGCCGGCAATCTCGCGTGGCCGACGCCGAACACCATGCGCGAGGTCGAGCCGTCCACGGCATTCGTCCTGAAGGTCATTCCTCGCAAGACAGGAGGTGCGTAGTGGCAACGGCGAAGAAGACCTTCCGGACAGGGGCGCCCGCCAAGGCCGGTCCGGCGGCCGTCGCGGGAGTGGAGCCTCTGGGAAAAGTGCGCCGATCGCAGCTGATCGCCACCTACGGCATCGGTGCCATCGTCGACCTGGAGAAGGGCTCCTTCATGCCCATGGGCCTGGAGGACTGGGAGAGTGCGACCAGGTTGCCCTCGCTCACCATCGGTGAGGCACGGCTCCAGGCACAGCTCGGGGTCAGCCACTTCCGGTTGCCTCCCGTGACGGAAGATCTCGGTCCATCGGGCCGCGTCGATCCGGCGCACTCGGCACCTGCCATACGGTTCCCGGCGTGGCACGAGTGTCCGAAGTGCCATCGCATCGGAACCGAGGGAGATCCGTTCCAGTTGTCCGCCGACGGAAGTCAGCTGGAATGCACCGCTCACGGCAGGCCGGTCTTCACCACGCCTGTCCGTTTCGTCCTCGCCTGTCGCAAGGGCCACATGGACGAGTTTCCATGGGCGTGGTGGGCGCACCGTAGACGCAACGGTGGCGTGTGCGACCGGCCGACACTGGAGCTCAAGTCAAGAGGAAAGTCGGCCGCGCTCGCGGACCTGTACGTGCACTGCCAGAAGTGCGGCTCCTCGGAGTCCATGGGCGATGCGTTCCGACCGGAAAGTCTCAAGGGCACGAACTGCTACGGCAGACGACCCTGGCTCCACGACAGGCAACCAGGCTGCGATTCGCCGCCACGCGTGATCCAGCGCGGCGCATCGAACGCACACTTTCCCGTGGTGGCGTCCGCGCTGTCCATTCCGCCGGTTTCGGAGGCGACGTTCCAGATCATTGAGGGGCACTGGATGACCCTCGGCGCGCTGCCGGCCGAAGCGGTTGCTCCCGTCCTGACCAACCTCGCGAACACCTATGACATTCCGCTCGACGCGCTCATGGCCGCGTACCGCGAGAAGCAGAAGATCGAAGGCACGCATGGCGAGTTCACCGACGCGGGCTCGAGGGCCGAGGAGTACGCCGCCCTGTCGAACGATCGGGACGATCCGATCGTGGGGGGCATCGCACCGCAGTTCTGCAATGCCGTGTCGGACCCGCCGGACGCCATCGCGCCATGGTTCGACCTCGTCGGCGCGGTCTCGCGCCTGCGCGAGGTGAGGGCGCTCGCAGGCTTCAGTCGTATCGAACCCTTTCCAGTCAGCGGTGAGCGCATCGCCAAGGCGATACAGGACGGACAGGTCTCGCCACTGTCGAAGACGGCTCGCAATTGGCTGCCGGCGGCCGAGATCCGCGGCGAGGGTCTGTTCCTCCGGTTCCGGAACGAGGCCGTGGACGCCTGGGTGGAGGCGAACCCGGACATCGCGAAGCGGGTCCATGTCCTGGAGACGCGATCCGCGGCGATCGCCAACGACCGGGGCTATCTCCGCGACTACCGGATCACGGCAAGGCTGCTGCTGGTCCACTCCTTCGCGCATGCGCTCATCCGCACGATCTCGATCGACTGCGGCTACTCGTCGTCGGCGCTCCGAGAGAGGCTGTACGTCAGCGATGCGGATCCATTGCGTCCGGCCATGAACGGCGTCCTGATCTACACGGGGTCGCCCGACTCGGAGGGCAGTCTGGGCGGCCTAGTGCGTCTCGCCGACCCGAGACAGCTCGAGAGGATCGTTCTGCAGACCATCAGGAACGCGCGCTGGTGCGGCAGCGATCCGGTCTGTCTGGAGACCGATCCTGCCCAGTCCGGCGACCGCGTCAGCGGGGCCGCCTGCCACTGCTGTCTGCTGGTCCCGGAGACCGCGTGCGAGAAGTTCAATCGCGAACTGGATCGGACCATGCTCGTGGGTTCGCCGGAGACATCCGAGTTCGGACACTGGCGGGGCTACTTCGACGACCTTGCGGATTGACGACATGGCCACGCTCATCCCGGACCAGCCCAAGAAGTGCCCGTATGGCGAGCGGATCGTCTACGAGAAGCTGGGGCGCGATCTCGATGCAGACTGGATCGTGCTGCACTCTCTCGGGCTGCATGGCCACGAGACGAAGATCTGGGGCGAGGCTGACATCGTCGTGTTGTCGACCAAGGGGTTCTTCTCGCTCGAGGTGAAGGGAGGGAAGGTCTCGTGCCTCGAAGGCGTCTGGACCTTCGGGAACCCTGATGGCGGCTCGTACGAGAAGCGCGAGGATCCGTGGACGCAGGCCAAGGGGACCATGTTCGCCGTCCGGAAGAAGCTGGTCGAGGCCGACCCAGCCTTCGAGAGCATCCTGGACGGCTTCGGCGTCGTGATGCCGATGGAAACGTTCACGACGACAGGCGCAGAGATCGAGTCTGCGGTCCTGCTCGACAAACGCGAGTTCAGAGCGAACCTCGGCTACTACATCGGGCGGTTGCAGCGGCACTGGATCGCAACCTACCAGGCGAAGCACGGCCGCACGCCGAGGTTGCCCACGAAGAGCGACATCCAGCGCGCGCGGCAGGTGCTGCGACCCGATGTCGAGTCGGCCTTCAGCCTGGGAAGCTACTTGACCGGCGTCGAGTCGAAGCTGGTCCAGCTCTCCAAAGACCAGATCCGCGCATCCCGGCGCATGTCTGCGAACCCGCGGACGATCGTGAGGGGCAAGGCCGGCACCGGCAAGACGGTGATCGCCGTCGAGCGAGCAAGACAGCTCGCTGCACAAGGCCTCCGGGTCCTCTTCCTCTGCTTCAATCAGTTGCTGGCCAGGCATGTTCGCTCGGGCCTGGCGACCGACCCCCTTGCCGAAAGGATCGACGTCAGGCACGTCCATGCGTTGTATCGGGAGGTGATCTCCAAGGCTGGTCTTCTGGACAAGCTGGGAACCGCGTCCAATGACCAGGACCTGTTCGCCGAAGTCTTCCCGAGGACCTTCGTGGAGGCATCGCTTGAGATCGGACTCCCGTCCTGGGACGCGCTCGTGATCGACGAAGCGCAGGATCTCCTCACGCCCGACAACATCGATGCCTTCGACCTGATGCTCGGCGATGCTGGCATCAATCGTGGGCGATGGCATATCTTCCTCGATCGGAACCAGAACATCTACGGCGTCGAGGTCCAGGATCTCGTCGAGAAGCGGCTGGCCGAAGCGCAACCGACGTTCGACGATCTGTTCGAGAACTGCCGCAACACGCGCCAGGTCGCCGTACAGGCCTCGATCATCTCGGGCATCGATCTCGCGATCGAGGGAGCCCCCGAAGGACCCGAGTGCGACAACGCCTACGCGCGCGATCGGAAGGCCCTGCAGGCGCTGCTCGAAGCCACGGTGGCGAGGCTGCTCAGGCAGGACATCCGCCCGCAGGACATCGCAGTGCTCTCGACGCGAGCGCGAGACAACTCGCTCGTGTCCAATGTCAGTCGCCTCGGCGGAGTCGAGTTGGTCGATGCCGCGGCCGCGAAGGACGGGGACATGGTCTTCGCGACCATGCACTCGTTCAAGGGTCTCGAACGGATGGTGGTGCTCGCCGTAGACGTGGACGACATCGGCCACGCGGACCGGGCGATGCTCCACTACGCAGGCCTGTCTCGGGCGCGCTGTCTCCTCCACGCCTTCCTTCCGGACGGCGCGCGAGCGGCCTACGCCAAGCAGGCTGCAGCGTTTGCGTCCAGGATGGCTGCGAATGCGAAGGATGAGTAGTGGTCCTGGTCCCCACCCCTCGTGTAGAGGGTGACGGGCATCAATACCGTTCTGGACGTCGTCCGCGGCATCGATCATGTGCGGCTGTCAGCCGGGCTCGTGCCGCGGCACGCCGCCATCCAGACAACAGGAGAAGCATCGCATGACAACCTCGAGTGAATCCCTTGCTGGGCAGGCCGAGGCGCTGCTGGCATCGGCATTCGCGCGGCTGCAGCAGCCGACCAAGAAGCTGGCGGCATTCAGGACCGCGAGCGGTCGACAGCTCGCGCTCGCGCTCGAACGCAAGGACGCCATATTCATCTGGGCGGAGCTGCACGACGGAAGCCTTCCCGGCGTGACATTGAACAACGTCAAGAGACCCGGAGTGCCTTACGGTCCGGACCAGCCTCGCAGTTCCGCGGTGAATTCGCAGTGCAGGAACCTGGCAGTTGGCAACCGGGCCTACTACCTCCGCTGCGACAGCCTCGGAGCGCTCGAGCGATTCGCGAAGTGGTACGGGACCGCCTGATCGCGGGGGGGCAGAGCGGTGTGGGTGGCTCGTCCGGTGAGCCACCCCGGGGTGATCATTCCGTCATGGAAGGGATCGGTCTCCGATGAGTTCCGGATATCACGCCGGTCAGCGCGTACGCCTGAAGTCCAACCCTGCCCGGGTCGGCGTGCTGTCCGGCCAGACGACGGGAAACCCGGCATCGCCTCGATGGCAGGTGATCTTCCCGGACCGGACCGAGTTCGTCCCCGGACTTGCGCTGGAATCGGTCCCGGACGCAGGTTCGAATCCCTACGCCGACATGCGCCAGCTGCGCTTCGGCCGGCCGCGGGAACTGCGCTCGGCACTCACGCATGCGCGTCTGGGCGGGAAACTGGCCGACCTCATCTACAGCCTCTACACGACCAACACCGACTTCTACGCCTACCAGTTCAAGCCGGTTCTTTCCTTTCTGGACTCGCCTTCGCGGGGCATTCTCATCGCCGACGAGGTGGGCCTTGGGAAGACGATCGAGGCCGGGCTGATCTGGACGGAGCTTCGCAGCAGGGAGGATGCGCGCCGGCTGCTCGTGCTCTGCCCTGCGATGCTGCAGGACAAGTGGAAGCAGGAACTGGCCGACCGTTTCGGTGTCGACGCGCGGAAGTGCAATGCGCAGGAAGCCGTGGAAACGCTGGAACAGGCGGCGGGCAATCCAAGGGCCGCCTTCGCCATGATCGCCAGCATGCAGGGCATGAGAGCGCTGGCGGAGGTCGAGGACGAAGATGACGAGCAGTCGCTGGCTGCGCGCTTCCGACGCGTCGCCGACGACAGCGCCGGCGACGATGCGCCGCTCGATCTCGTGATCATCGACGAGGCGCACTACATGCGCAATCCGGAGACACAGACCGCGAAGCTCGGGCAGATGTTGCGCCGGATGGCCGGCAATCTGGTGCTTCTGTCGGCGACCCCTGTTCACCTTCGCAACTCGGATCTGTTCCATCTCCTCAACCTGGTGGATAGCGACTCCTTTCCCCACGAATGGTCCTTCGATCACGCGTTGCAGCAGAACGCGCCACTGATCGAACTCAGGGATCTGCTGCTTCGCGGCAAGCCCGATGTCGAGGCCATCGAAGCCGCACTGCAGGATGTCCGCACTTCGGAGGTCGCCGAGCGCAGCGAAGCTCTCCGGTTCCTGCTGGCGTCCCCGCCCGACGAGGATTCGCTCGCCGACGTGAGCAGACGGCTGTCGCTGGCCGAGCAGATCGACCGGATCAATCCGATCACCAAGGTGGTGACCCGGACGCGCAAGCGGGATGTCCACGAGCGAAGGGTCGTGCGCCAGCCGGTGGCGTTGCGAGCCGACATGTCCTCCGTGGAGGCAGAGTTCTATGACCAGGTCACTGCGGCGGTACGGAAGTACTGCAGGGACCTCGACATGGCCGAGGGCTTCCTGCTCACGATCCCGCAACGACAGATGTGCAGTTCCATGGCTGCCGCCTGCAGATCCTGGTCTCGCCGCAGCAGGGACCTCGAACAGGAAATCGACCAGATCCTGTGGGATGCCTTCGGCGACGACCCGTCGTTCGACAGCCGGGGCGGAAAGCGGGTCAACGCGGACAGCCTGATCGCCCAGTTGTCGCGCATCGCACGGGAAGTCGGCGACTTCGACGCGTTGCGCCAACACGACTCGAAGTTCGAGAAGCTGCGGGACCAGCTGCTCGAGTACTGGAGGCGCACTGGAGGTGCGAAGGTCGTGCTGTTCGCATACTTCCGAGACACGCTGACGTACTTGGCCGAGCGATTCGCCGAGATCGGTGTCGATTCGGTCGTGCTGATGGGTGGCATGGACAAGCCATCGGCACTGGCTAGGTTCAAGGCGCCGGACGGGCCGCGGCTCCTGCTCGCCTCGGAAGTGGCCAGCGAGGGCATCGACCTCCAGTTCTCGGCGCTTCTCGTCAACTACGACCTGCCGTGGAATCCGATGCGCATCGAGCAGCGCATCGGTCGGATCGACCGCATCGGCCAGAAGGCAGAGCGGATCGTGATCCTGAATCTCTTCCTCGGCGGCTCGCTCGATGAGCGCGTTTACGTCAGGCTCTTCGAACGACTGCGGATCTTCGAGCGCGCGCTGGGCAGCATCGAAGGCATCCTCGGCGAGATGATCCGCGAGATGAGCTTCGATCTGCTCCGGCACGAGCTGTCCGACGAAGAGGAGAACGAAGTCATCGAGCAGACGCGTGTCGCGGTGGAACAGCGCGCCCGAATCGAGGACAACCTGGAGCAGGAAGCCGGTCGGCTCGTCGCGCACGGCGACTATCTTCAGCAGCGGATCGCTGCTGCCCGGCAGTTGAACCGGTACGTGACGTCCGAGGATCTGCAGTCCTATGTCAGCGACTTCATCGATGAGTACTGCCAGGGCGCCCAGCTGGTCCGTGTCCGCGATGGCGAGCCTTCACTCTGGGAGATCGATCTCGGGCCGACCGTGCGTGCGGACTTCGCCGACTTCCTCGAGAAGGAGCGATTGCAGGGCCGCACCCGCCTGGCCGTGGCAGCGAGCGGACGCCAGCCCTGTGTCTTCGAGAATCTGCTGAAGAGAAGCCGGACGGACGCCGAGTCCATTTCGCAGTACCACCCGCTGATCGCCTTCGTGCGTCGACGGCTCGATGCCGAGGAGCGACACCGTCACGCTGCAGTCTCCGCGATGCGCATCGCGTCGACCGAGGAGACGGGTGCCGCCGCCGGCGTGCATGTCTTCGCGGTTCACCGCTGGAGTCTCAGTGGCGAGCAGGACTCGGAACGCCTTGCATTCGAGGCCATTCGGCTCGGCGAAGAACGCGGGCTCGACGCCGACTCCGCCGAGCGCCTCGTGACCGTGGCCGCCATGCGCGGTCAGCCATGGCCTGCAGCAACCGGACAACTGGACGGCGCAGCAGTCGGCGACGCGTTCGATCTCGTGACGGACGCGCTCGATTGCCGGTACGAGGCGTTCACGGCGAACGCGGGGCGCGAGAACCGCGACCGGGTCGCATTCCAGCTGGACCAGATCGACCGGCAGGAGGCGCGCGAGATCCAGCGCCTGCAGGAGCTCATCCATCGCCTGCGCGTGCAGAACAAGACGCGGACGATCAAGGCCAACGAGGGGCGGCTCTCGAAGGTCAGGGAGCGCGCTGCAGAGCGGCGAGCACGCCTCCAGAAACGCAGGGATCTGTCCCATGAGTCGGCTTTGGTCTGTGCGGGGGTCGTGCTCGTCGAGTGAGGGAATCGAGGGGGGTAGCAGAATGAAGATCGGGACCCAGTTGAGGGATGCGTTGAAGGCGCTCGGCCTGAGTGGGTCGAAAGCGCCCGAACCGGCGAAGCCCGGGCGCCCGCCCAAGATCGCGGTTCGCTCACCTCGGCAAGAAGACATGGGAAATGGCAGGGCGGGGGTGCCGACTGGCGAGTTCGCGCACTGGAAGGATCAGATCCGTCGAGCTTCGCCGGCGCCCGCCGAGAAGGCGACTGAGTCGAAGGTAGCCCGACAGGCGGCGCCGACGGTCAGCGCGCCGGCGAAGACGCCTCCGATGCCGCGGCCTCCGGCACCTGTGCCACCGCGCACGGTGAACCGACTGCTCCGGGTGTCGCCATTCCACCCGCATCCACTGTTCCAGCCCGATCCATCCGAGTCAGCGGGTCTGCCTCCCCTGGGCAGCAGCGGCATCGACGGCCAGCTCAGCGACGATCCGGACAATGCGACGGATCTCATCATCGGTCTCGACTTCGGCACCTCGGCGACGAAAGTGGTCGTGCGGGATGCCTTCGCGGCGACCGGCGTCTTTCCAGTCCCGCTGAGCCAGGGGCGTCCCGGCATCGACGGCTACCTGCTGCCCTCCCGGGTGTTCCGGACTGGAGAGGTCTACTCGCTCACTCAGGGAACGCACCGGATCACGGACCTGAAGCTGGGCCTGCTCGCATGCAAGGCACGGAGTCCGGTGACGGAATTCAACGATTGCTGCGCGTTCCTCGCCCTGGTCATCCGGCGCGCAAGGGGGTGGATGCTCTCCGAGCACAAGGACATCTATTCGCGGCATGCGCTGAGCTGGCGCGTCAACCTCGGCCTGGCGGCACGCTCGTACCAGGACACTGCCACAGTGACCTTGTTTCGTCGACTCGCGTGGGCGGCCGCGAATCTCGCCGCCGACGGGGAGGCCGAGACGGTCACCGTGGCGAAGGTCGACAAGTACAGACTGGCCTCTCTGGATGTCGCCACCGGCAAGACCATCGGAGACGGCGAGTTCGCCTGGAGCGATGTTGACGCCGTGCCCGAGGTCAGCGCACAGCTGCAGGGATTCATGTCATCGGCACGCTGGGACTGGCGTTCGCGTCCGATCATGATGCTCGTCGATGTCGGCGCCGGCACGGTGGATTCCGCCCTCTTCCATGTCCACGTGCCGCAGGGCGGGCAGGGCGTCCTCACGTTCTACTCGAGCCGGGTTGAACAGAACGGAGCGATCAACCTCCATCGGTCCAGGGTCGAATGGCTGCAGTCGCTGATGCCCAAGGGCCCAGAGCATGCCGACGCGGTCGACTACCTCGCAGCGATCGGCAGCCCAACGGACCGCCTGAGGCCTGTCCCGGAGTCGGTTCGGGACTATCTGGGCGGCTACGAGATCCAGCTCGTCGGTCCGGACGTCGACGACCAGTTCAGGGCCGGGCGCTACAGGGCTCAGGTCGCGGGCAGCATCAACGATGCGAAGGTGGGGAAGGGCATCCCTGCCGCGCAACTCGCGCGAGTTCCCCTGCTGCTGTGCGGGGGAGGGTCCCGCATGCAGTTCTACGGCAACATCGGCGAGGCGATCAACGGAACGCGAGGCTGGGACGTGAGCGTCGAGACCATGCGCCTTCCTGTGCCCCAGGATCTGGTCGACACCGGCTGGCACGCCGATGACTTCGACAGACTGTCCGTCGCCTACGGACTGAGTCTCGCCGGCGACGGCGAAACAACGCTGGGGCGGATCGTCCGCGCGATCGAGGTACCGGACGCGAAGCCGTACTCGCCGCCTGTGCGGGACGACGCCTTCGTTTCGAAGGATCAGATGTAGGTCGGCAGAACTTGGTGCGAGAGCGCAGTGGCCGATACCGTCGACAAGGCAACGCGCTCGCGCATGATGGCCGGAATCGGCCCTGCCGATACCGTGCCAGAGAAGGCGGTGAGGCGCTATCTCCACGCTTGCGGCCTGAGGTTCAGGCTCAACGACGGGAGCCTGCCGGGTCGGCCGGACATCGTGTTTCCCAGGGCGCGGATCGCACTCTTCGTTCACGGCTGCTTCTGGCATCGACACCCAGGCTGCAGATTCGCAACCACGCCGTCCAGCAACTCTGCGTTCTGGGCGTCGAAGTTCGCAGCGAACACAGCGAGAGACGCCGCCAGTTCGGACCGTCTCGAGCGGCTCGGCTGGACGCCGTTGGTGATCTGGGAGTGCGAGACACGCGAGCCGGAGGCGATCGATCGACTGTACTGGCGGGTTCGTGGGGCGGAAGCCTCCTCCTGAGGCTGGCTGCGCATCACACCGTGCAGTGCCTGTCAGTGCGCGTTCGGTTCGATTTCGCATCGGCCGGCTCGCTGCTCCCAGTCAGGGGTCGGGCTTCGCCCTGTTCCTCAGGCACCGGGCTGCACGAGCGGATATGACATCACCGCATCCGAGAGTGGCGTGCCCGAACAGCAAGTCCGACGACGGCAAACTGTCCGGTAAGCTGGCGTCTCGCGCGCGCAGCCTCATGGCGTCACTCCACGGGCACGCGAACCAATCCGAAGCCAGGCGTTCAATGGGGACGACCGGTCGACACAGGGAAGCACATGTCGAAGGACCTGCCGCTGACATTCTTCGAACATCCAATCCTCAATTCGCCGTATGCATACCCCGGCAGGCACTGGGAACTGGATGCCGATGGTCAACCCACGAACAAGCTGATCGAGTCCCGCCGGCGCTCGGACCTGATCACCCCCGTCCCCAAGGCGAAGAAGCGCAAGGCGCCCAAGGGCCCGACTGCTCAGGTCGAGCTGGATCTGACGGCCGATGACGAAGGTCTCAGCACCGCCGAGCAGAAGTACGACCCGACGCCCATCATCAACGAGCTCCGCGGTCATGTCGACACGTGGCGGGCGCTGCCCAATCCGTCGCAGTGGCAGGTGACGCCCGAGACAGCCCGACTTCTGCAGCACTGGCGTCAGCACCCCTTCCAGAACCAGCGGCCCTTTTTCTGCCAGATCGAGGCGGTCGAAACCGCCATCTGGCTGACCGAAGTGGCGCCAAAGATGGGCGCCACAGGCAGGAAGTTCCGTGACCACCTGGTCGGCGCGAATGCGATGTCCAACCCGGACCTGTTCCGCATCGCGCTCAAGCTGGCCACGGGTGCCGGCAAGACCACCGTGATGGCCATGCTCATCGCCTGGCAGACCATCAACGCGGTACGCCACCCGGGCAGCAGGCAGTTCACACGCGGCTTCCTGATCGTCGCACCCGGACTGACCATCAAGGATCGCCTGCGCGTGCTTCTGCCGCAGGACCCGGACAACTACTACGTCACCCGCGAGATCGTGCCCGGAGACATGCTGGGCGACATCAGGCGTGCCGTCATCGTCGTCACCAACTATCACGCCTTCAAGCTGCGTGAGACGCTGGAGGTGACCCCAGCGGGCAAGGCCCTGCTGCAGGGGCGGGGGGCACCGCTGCAGACCCTCGAAACCGAAGGCGAGATGATCCGTCGGGTCATGAAGCCGTTGATGAGCATCAAGAACGTGCTCGTCATCAACGACGAGGCGCACCACTGCTACCGCGCCAAGCCGAAGGAAGCCGAGGCGGACATCGACGACCTGAAGGGCGACGAGAAGGACGAGGCGAAGAAGAACAACGAGGCGGCCCGCCTCTGGATCAGCGGCATCGAGGCCGTGAAGCGCAAGCTGGGCGTGCCGGTGGTCTTCGACCTCTCGGCCACGCCGTTCTTCCTGCGCGGCTCCGGCTACGCCGAAGGCACGCTGTTCCCGTGGACCATGTGCGACTTCTCGCTGATGGATGCCATCGAGTGCGGCATCGTCAAACTGCCGCGCGTGCCGGTGTCGGACAACATCACCGGCGCCGACGCACCCAAGTTCCGCAACCTGTGGGACCACATCGGCAAGCGCATGCCCAAGAAGGGAGTGCGCACCGCCGGCAAGCTGGACCCGCTGGCACTGCCGACCGAGCTGTACACCGCGCTCGAGGCGCTATACGGCCACTACGCCAAGGTCTTCGACAGCTGGCAGGCCCAGGGCATCGAGGTGCCACCCGTCTTCATCGTCGTGTGCAACAACACGGCCACGTCGAAGCTCGTCTACGACTACATCTCCGGCTTCGAGCGAACGACCGAGCACACCGGCCCGAATGGCGAGAAGACCGAGACCCGCACGCTGGAGAACGGCCGCCTCAAGCTCTTCCGCAACTACGACGAGCACGGCCAGAAGCTCGCCCGCCCGCGCACGCTGCTCATCGACAGCGAGCAGCTGGAGTCCGGCGAGGCGCTCGACCCCGGTTTCCGCGACATCGAGGCCGACACTATCGAGCGCTTCCGCCGCGAGATCATGGAACGCACCGGCGACCGCGCCGCCGCCGACAAGCTCACCGACGCCGACCTGCTGCGCGAGGTGATGAACACCGTCGGCAAGCCCGGCAAGCTGGGCGAAGGCATCCGCTGCGTGGTGAGCGTCTCCATGCTCACCGAAGGCTGGGACGCCAACACCGTGACGCACGTGCTCGGCGTTCGTGCCTTCGGCACGCAGCTGCTGTGCGAGCAGGTGGTGGGCCGCGCTCTTCGCCGCCAGAGCTACACGCTGAACGCCGAGGACAAGTTCGACGTGGAATACGCAGACGTTCTGGGCATCCCGTTCGACTTCGCCGCCAAGCCGGTGGTCGTGCCACCCAAGCCGCCGGTGAAGACCACCCGCGTGCACGCCGTCAGCCCCGAGCGTGACGCGCTGGAGATCCGCTTCCCGCAGGTGGACGGCTACCGCGTCGAGCTGCCGGCCGAGCGCCTGAAAGCCACCTTCAGCGCGAACTCGGGACTGACCCTGACGCCCGACCTGGTGGGCCCGTCCAACACCCAGAACCTGGGTATCGTGGGCGAAGGCGTGAACCTGACGGTGCAGCACCTGGAAGACACGCGCGACAACACCATCGCCTTCCACCTGGCCAAGCACCTGCTGTACCGCAAGTACCGCGACCCGGGCCAGGACCCCAAGCTGCACCTGTTCGGCCAGCTCAAGGGCATCGCCCAGGAATGGGTGCGCGACCACCTGAAGTGCGCCGGCGGCACCTGGAAGGCCCAGGTGATGCACCAGGAGATCACCGACATGGCCTGCGAGCGCATCCATGCTGCCATCAGCGCCACGCTGGCCGGATCGAACGCCGTGCGCGTGGTGCTGGACCCCTACAACCCCACCGGCAGCACCCGGCACGTGAACTTCACGACCGCAAAGCAGAGCCTGTGGCAGACAAACGGCCCGCCGCCGAAGAGCCACGTGAACTGGGTCGTCTACGACAGCGACTGGGAAGCCGAGTTCTGCCGCGTGGCGGAGCAGCACCCCCGCGTGCGGGCCTACGTGAAGAACCACAGCCTGGGCTTCGAGGTGCCCTATCGCCTGGGCGGCACCCAGCGGCAATACCGGCCTGACTTCATCGTTCGCATCGACGACGGCCACGAAGACCCGCTGAACCTGGTCGTCGAGATCAAGGGCTTCCGCGGCGAAGACGCGGTGGTCAAGTCCGAGACGATGGCCACCCAATGGGTGCCGGGCGTGAACGCGCTGGGCACCTACGGCCGCTGGGCCTTCGCCGAGTTCCGATCGGCTACCGACCTGGAAGCCGACTTCGACAAACTGATCCAGGGCCTCGTGGCGACCAGCACGACGCCTTTGACCGCCTGACGGATCCGACATGGCCACCAAGAAATCCAAGACCACCGGCAGCACCTTTGTCGGCGTCGATGCCCTCAAGCACGCCGACGACAAGCGCAAGAACATCCCGACCGCCGAGTACCAGAGCCTGATGGCCGACGAGGCGCGTAAGCCCGTGCAGGTGACCTATCCGCGCAGCACGTCGAATGCCGATCACCTGAAAACCGAGAAGGAAACGCGCAACCGCGACCTGGACCCTCAGCTCGTCTGGCGCGGCAAGGACGCGCAGGACTGGACCGACCTCGTCGTCAACGCACCGCCGCTCTACATCCAGGAAAAGGTGCACCCCAAGGTGCTGATCGACGACCTGCTGCGGCAGAGCCGCGAGCGGCGCGAGGCGGCCGAGGCCGCCGCGGGCGGCACGGTGGACATGTTCGGCGACTTCAACGGCATCCCGGCCGGCGCCGACAAGACCGACTTCTACGCGCACGACCAGAACTGGACCAACCGCATGATCCTGGGCGACAGCCTGCAGGTGATGGCGAGCCTGGCCGAGCGCGAAGGGCTGCGGGGCAAGGTGCAGTGCGTCTACTTCGATCCGCCCTATGGAATCAAATTCAACTCGAACTTCCAGTGGAGCACGACCAGCCGAGACGTGAAGGACGGGAATCGCGACCACATCAGTCGCGAGCCTGAGCAAGTAAAGGCGTTCCGCGACACATGGCGTGACGGCATCAACTCGTATTTGACCTACCTTCGCGATCGCTTGACCGTCGCGCGCGACCTTCTTACCGAAACCGGATCAGTGTTCGTGCATGTATGGACCCGACGCCCTTTGCAAGCCCTACGTGGTGATGGGAAGTGGTCTGCACGCATGTATCCGGCTCGCTTGAAGGGCACAGCGTTCACATGCCCGCAGCCTCGATGAGATTCGCGCATCTCGTCCTCAGCAGATTGGCGGCTCGATTGCTCAGCCGGCACGAAAAGCAGGATCCCGAGATGCTGGTCTGACCGGTTCGTCATCACGTTGGTAGTGCTACGCAAACCTGCGCTGGGTGTGAAGATCTCCTTTCCGATGCGGTTCGTACTTCTTGTGCGGATTGGTGCGCTTCGGCGGCCGAAGTCCACGGCTGACAAGCACTTAGCATGGGCACCCGAAATCGGGCCGTGTGGATCGCCGTGCAGATTGGTGCGCTTTCGACGCGGGGCGAGTCGACTTGGCGGCAGCTGATTGCTTCGATCTGCATGAGCTGCTCGGCCTCGTGGCGGGGTCAAGGACGGGCGCGCAGGCCGCAGCGGAGCGCAGCACCGCAGGTGCGAGCACCGAACGGGCGAGCACCCGGCGAAGCGCATCCTTGAGGCCGGCACGATGGCCTCGCACGCTCGCCACAGGCATCGAATGCGCATGGGCGCATTCGAGCCTGGGGAGCAAGCGGCGCTTCAGGTGACGAGCGGCGTCCATCAGGATCCCACCGCGGCCGGCCGCACGTAGGCGCGCTCGCTGCTCAATAGTGCTTGGATGATGCGCGCGTTCTTGTTGGCCACCGCCACCGCGGCGCGGTTGTAGCCGCGTCGTTCGATGAGTTGCTGAAGCCATCTGCTCTGCGAGTCGGTCTTGCCTGCGACATAGCGCAAGACGGCTCGAGCCCCGTGGATGAGCAGCGTTCGCAGGTACGTGTCGCCTCGCTTGCTGATGCCGTAGAGCTTGGACTTCCCTCCCGAAGAGTACTGCCGCGGCACCAGGCCGAGCCAGGCCGCCAGGTGCCGTCCGTTCTTGAACTCGCTGGCGTCTCCCACGGCCGCCACGATCGCGGTGGCAGTGAGAGGACCGACACCGTCGATCTCGCCGATCCTCTTGCAGGCCTGTGAGCTGGCCATGAAGACCTTGACCCTTGCATCGCAACTGTCGATCTTCTCCTCGACCGACTTCAGATGCTCCAGCAGTTCTACCAGCAGGCCGCGGCAGAACTGCGAGAGCTCATCGTCCTGGCCCGCCAGGACTGTCGGCATGGCCCGATGGAACGCTGTGGGCGACTGAGCGACAACGATGCCGCGCTCGGCCAGTACACCGCGCACCTGGTTGATGATTGCGGTGCGCTGCTGGACCAGCAGTTGACGAAGTCGGTGCAGTGCCTGCAGGTCCTGCTGCTCAACGGTCTTGATCGAAACGAACCGCATCGACGGCCGGCTGGCGGCCTCGACGATCGCCTCGGCATCGTTGCGGTCGTTCTTGTTGGTCTTCACGAACGGCGCGACGTACTGCGGGCTGATCAAGCGGACCTCGATCCCCTGGCGCTGAAGGACCCGAGCCCAGTGGTGGGCCGAACTGCACGCCTCCATCACCACGAGCTTCGGACTCAAGCGCCGAATCGACTCCAGGAAAGAAGGCCGGCTGACCTTCGAACGGTGCACGACAACGCCGGTGCGCGTCGCGCCGTGGAGTTGGAACACGAGCTTGGCCAGATCGATACCGAGAACGTCGACTTCCATGATGGGCCTCCATGCCATTCGATAACAAGGGGTACGCAGTCTCCCCGAAGGGAGGGCGTCGGGTCCATCTCAGTAGATTGGCGATGAGAACGTCCACTTGGTCAGGAATCTTCTGGGAGAGGTGTTCGGTCACGATAACCATGTGGCGACTATCGCATTCAAGACGTCAATCGGTCTTGGATCGGACTACATGGATCGTGTCTACGACAGCATTGTTTGGTTTGCGAAAGACCTGGATCAGCTTAAGTACCGGTCGCTTTACTTCATGCTGCAGCGCGGAGAAAAGGGCGCTACACGGTACAACTACCTTGAGTATCCGGATGGCCTCGTTCGCACCGCCAGTCCCGAAGAACGAGAAGGGGATAGTCGCGTAGACGCGTCGGTCAGATTCTTCACCGACCAAGGGCTAACCTCTCGCCGAAAGGCCACAGAGGCTGAACTATTTAAGGTCGAGTTTGAAGGCCGCAGCTTTGGCCCGACCAGCGGCACATGGCGAACGACGGCAACTGGCCTGTCGCGGCTCGGGAAGGCCAATCGGCTGTTGGCTACAGCCAAGCAATTGAGGTACAGGAAGTACTTTGACGATTTTGGTGCTCTCGCTTTGACCAACTTTTGGGATGACGCAGGCGGTGGAATCCAGAGCCGCTCAGACCCGAAGGTGTACGTTGTGCAGACCAACACCAAGGTCATCGAACGCTGCATCCTGATGGCAACCGATCCAGGTGATTTGGTTCTCGATCCAACGTGTGGATCGGGGACAACGGCCTATGTTGCGGAACAGTGGGGTCGCCGCTGGATCACCCTCGACACATCGCGAGTCGCCCTCGCCCTCGCACGGGCCCGCATCATGGGCGCCCGCTATCCGTACTACCTTCTCGCGGACAGCCCCGAGGGCCAGTTGAAGGAGGCCGAGATTACGCGCGGCGTGCCGAGCAGCCTGCCCACGCGCGGCAACATCCGCCAGGGCTTCGTCTATGAGCGGGTGCCGCACGTCACGCTGAAGAGCATCGCCAACAACGCCGAGATCGACGTGATCTGGGAGACGTGGCAGAAGAAGCTGGAGCCGCTGCGCGAGGCGCTGAACACCGCCCTGAAGAAGGACTGGCAGGACTGGCAGATTCCGCGCGAGGCGGATGTCAAGTGGGGCGAGAAGGCGAAGACGCTTCACGCCGAATGGTGGGCCGCCCGCATCGAGCGGCAGCGAGAGATCGACGCCTCGATCGCAGCCAAGGCCGAGAGCGAGTACCTGTACGACAAGCCCTACGAGGACAAGAAGCGCGTGCGCGTGGCCGGCCCGTTCACCGTGGACTCGCTGAGCCCGCACCGCACTCTGGCCATGGACATCGACGACGGGCTGATCGATGGCGTGCGTGCGCCGAAGGCCGAGTACGAGGCCAAGGCCGACTTCGCGTCCGTGATGCTGGAGAACCTGAAGGCGGCCGGCGTGCAGCAGGCGCACAAGGCCGACCGCATCACCTTCACGAGCATCGTGGGCTGGGCGGGCGGTGGGTACATCTGCGCCGAAGGCCGCTACATGGAAGGCGACAAGGAGCGGCGCGCAGGCATCTTCATCGGGCCCGAGTTCGGCACGGTGTCCCGGCCAGATCTCGTGAGCGCAGCTCGCGAGGCAGCCGATGCCAACTTCGACGTGCTGATCGCCTGCGCCTTCAACTACGAGGCGCACGCCGCCGAGTTCGAGAAGCTGGGCCGCGTGCCGGTGCTGAAGGCCCGCATGAATCCCGACCTGCACATGGCCGGCGAGCTGAAGAACACCGGCGCCGGCAACCTGTTCGTGGTGTTCGGCGAGCCCGACATCCGCATCGAGCCGCAGGCCGACGGCAAGGTGCGCGTGCGCGTCAAGGGCGTGGACGTGTTCCGCCCGCAGACGGGCGAGATCGAGAGCGGCGGTACCGACAGCATCGCGCTGTGGATGATCGACACCGAGTACAACGAAGAGAGCTTCTTCGTCCGCCAGGCCTATTTCCTGGGCGCCTCCGACCCCTACAAGGCGCTGAAGACGACGCTGAAGGCCGAGATCGACGCCGAGGCCTGGGCAACGCTCAACAGCGACGTGTCGCGCCCGTTCGAGAAACCGAAGACCGGGCGCATCGCGGTGAAGGTGATCAATCACCTGGGCGATGAGGTCATGAAGGTGTTCGGCGTTTGATGGGGAGCACGAGCCATGGACGACCGCAAGTCTGAAGTCATCGGCCCGTACACCCTGGTGGCGCTGCCCCACCACGGCGGCTTCCACGGCGTCATCTGGCGGGGCGGCAAGAAGACCGAGGCCGTGACCGGCAGCAGCGTCGACGACTGCCTCAACCAGCTCCGCGACCGTGTGGCGGACCTGCTGCAGGCCGAGGCCGCCGCACGGGGGGATTCGTCGCCCACGGTGAGTGCCACCGTCGCAGCTCTTCATCGTGTGGCGCCTCGTCTGAGCTCGGGCCAGATGCAGATGCTGCGAGCCCACTACAACGCGCCTGACCGCTGCATCACGGCAACCCAGTTGGCCGAGGCTGCCGACTACCGGGGCTACCAGGCCGCCAACCTGCAGTACGGCCGCGTCGGCCTGTTGCTGTACGGCGAGCTTCCCGTGGTGCTTCCCCGGCGTGCGAGCGATGGCAAGCTGATCTTCACCTGCGCCCTGGCCGAGGCGACCGACCAGCGGTCGGACGACGAGACCCAGTGGATCTGGCGCATGCGACCGCACGTGGCCGAGGCGTTGGCGGCCGCGAAGCTGGTCTGAGGGCGCCGCATGTCCAAGGACCAGGCCAGAAGCCCGAAGTCGTACGAGAACGAGGAACTGCTGCTGGCGATGCTGCCGGAGCTGCTGGAGCAGAAGGGCTTTGCCGGCGTGACGACGGTGCGCACCGGTGGCATGAAGTTCGTCGACGCCAGAGCGTCGGACGGGTCGAAGGTTCGGTTCTGGCTGAAGCAGGGATGGACCGACTCGCGCAACTACTCGGCCATCCAGTTCGGGCTGTTCAGCGTGCCGGAGCCGGGCAAGCTGCCGGACTCCCACTTCACCGATTACGTGGCCGACCGCGTCGCAAGCGCCAAGGCCAAGGGCGCGACGCACGCGCTGCTGGTGCACATGGTGGACTCGCGCATCACGAACTACGTGGCGCTGACCGTGGACGATGTGGCCGAGGCGTATCGGCAACAGATCGCGCAATGGCGCAAGCGGGCAAGGAACACGAAGACGCCGACGCTGTGGTTCGAGGACGCACGAGGCGGCCCCGACGCCGACTGCGTCACCGCCGTCACGAGCCTGGAGCTGTCGCTCTCGTCCATCTGCGGCCTGAGCGACGACCCCAAGGGCGCACCGGGGTCGAAGAAGATCACGGCCGAGCTGGAGGTGCGCATGCGACAACAGGCGTTCAGGATGCTGGTGGGCAACCGCTGCAAATGGCGTTGCGTGGTCTCCGGCACGGAGGTGAAGGCCGTGCTGGACGCGGCGCACCTTCCGGGGAAGAACTGGCGGCACGACAACGCGGCCGACGACGGTGTCCTGATCCGTACCGACCTGCACCGGCTTCTGGACCGGGGGCTGGCCGAACTCCGCGACGGCAAGTTCTGGCTGGCCGAGAGCGCACGGGCGGGCGAGTACGCGCAGTTCCATGACCGGGAGTTGGCGGCCTGAGGTCGCCATGATCACCAGGGCCAGCATGTGACCGGCAACGCCGCTCCTGGGGAGCCTCATCGCACGCCCGAGATCGATGAGGTGTTCCGCCGCATCGGCAGGAACCTGCTTCTGTTCCAGCACATCGAGCACCTGCTCAAGCAGCTGATGACCAACGCGCGACTCGAAGGCACGGTCCATTCGATGCAGGCCAACCTCGACGAGCGGCGGGCCAGGATCCACAAGCAGACGCTCGGACAGCTTGCGGGGCAGTTCGTCGACGACGTGCTGGCCGATGCCGGCGAGCGTGAGGCTCCGGAGAACGTGGACCAAGCCTGGTTTTCGTTCGGCTTCACGATCCAGACGGACAGCGCCTTCGTCGAGCAGCACACGGCCGAGATGAAGGCCGTCGTGGATGCACGGAACGATCTGATCCATCACTTCCTGCCCCGCTGGTCACCAGCATCCGAGGACAGCACGCGTGCGGCGCTGGAGTATCTCGACCACCAGCGTGCCCAGGCGCTGCCGATGCGCGATCGCCTGCAGGGTTTCGTGAACTCGCTTCAGGAAGCGGCGAAGGCCCACGCGGAGTTCATGTCATCGCCCGAGGGTGCGCGTCAGTTCGAGCTGCATTGGCTGCGGCACAGCCGCCTGGTGCTGCTGCTTGGCGAGATCGCGCTCCGGACGCCTCGGGCGGATGGCTGGACCGTGCTCGCTTCCGCTGGGCACATCCTTCGGCAGAGGGAGCCGGAGGAGCTGGAGCACATGCTGGCGCGCTATGGTCACCGGACCCTGAAGAAGCTGCTGCGGGCGACGGAACTCTTCGACCTCAAGGAAGAGCCGACGCCCGGCGGCGGGACGCGGACGGTTTATCGCATCAATCCGCAGTTCGAACTGCAGATTCAGCGCGAACAGCCTGCTCCCCCTGATGCAGCGTTGCCCTGAGCAGGCAGCTGGGGAGCGCCGACTTCGGCGGCTGTCGACTGTCATCGTGTCGCAGCCACCTCGCGGAGGTGTTGGTAGCTGACCAAACTGGCCAGCGCTAATTGAGCACTGGGTTTCGAGATTGATAAAGGACGTTATCATTCATAAATGAAGCCCGGCATTCTCTTGGTCCGTGACGCTGCCGAAGCCGACGAGCTGGCCGGGCATGTGAGGGCGTCGGCTACGAAGCTGCAGGCATGGATCGCGTCGTTCGACGGTGACGGCATCGGCCTGCTGCGGGCATTGAAGTTCGACCAGGTCGGCTTCCACCCGTTGGATGGCCGTGCGCTGAATGCCATCGAGCAGGTGAACCAGGTCTGGACCTACCTGGCCGCGCTGTCGGCGGTCCGGGTTCTGTTCGGGCTCCACCCGGACGCGGGTGGCTTCACTATCGCACCCGGCGCGCACGCTGCTCAGCCGCTGGACGTGATGAGCCAGGTCGATGGGCTGGTCGGTGCCGAAACCTTCGCCGCGGTCGATCCGAAAAACAACCGCAAGCTGGTCGAGGATCTACTCAAGCTGGCCGACCGCACCGAGGTCCACCGGTACGTCTTCTTCGCCTCGCCCCTGTTCCCCGGGACCGCAAGGCGGCCACTTCTCGAGCGCGGTGGCGTGCATGTCTGGTCTGTCGATGTCTGAGGCAGCCATCATCGTCGCAAGTCAAGACGCGGTCAGTGGCTTCGATGCCACCAGCGCCGTGCCAGCGCTCTTTGCGCCTGATGCGTCGGCGGCCAGACGTGCGTTCGAGTTCTTCGCCGTCAACATCCGCAACCCGAACACCCGCAAGGCCTATGTCCGGGCAGCGTCGGAGTTCGCGACTTGGTGCGCGGGCCGCGGCCTGAATGACTTGCGCCAAGTTCAGCCCGTGCACGTGGCAGCCTACATCGAGGGCCTGCCGCTGGCAGCGCCCACCGTGAAGCAGCGCCTAGCTGCCCTACGCATGCTCTTCGATTGGCTTGTGGTCGGGCAGGTCCTGCCGATGAACCCGGCCAGCGCCGTTCGCGGACCTCGACACTCGGTGAATAAGGGCAAGACACAGGTGCTGTCTGCCCAGGAGGTCAGAGCGCTGATCGACGCCATCGACACCACCACTGTGATCGGGTTACGCGACCGTGCCCTCATTGGGCTGATGGTCTACACCTTCGCGCGCGTCGGCGCGGCGACCCAGATGCGTCTGGAGGATGTCTACGTCCAGGCCCGCAAGACCTGGGTGCGTCTGCACGAGAAGGGCGGCAAGGAACACGAGATGCCGTGCCACGGCAACCTCGAGGCTTGGCTGCGCGCGTACATCGACGGCGCCTCGTTGGTCGGGGGCAAGACTTACCTCTTCCGATCCGCAGCAGGCCGGACGGGTGTGTTGTCCGCCAATCCGATGGGGCAGGGCGACGTTTTCAGGATGGTAGGGAGACGAGCAGCTGCGGCGGGCATCCGTACCCGCATCGGGTGCCACAGCTTCCGGGCCACCGGAATTACCGAGTACCTGCGAAATGGAGGACGTCTGGAAGTAGCACAGCAGATGGCCAACCACGAGTCGGCCCGAACGACCGGGCTGTACGACCGGCGCAGGGACCAGATGAGCGTGGACGAGGTGGAGCGGATCTTGATCTGACGCCGCGCCTTGCCGGATGTTGCGCGCCATCGACGGTACAGCAGGGCCACCGCGTTGGCAGCAAGGATCGCCAGCTTCAGCGCGCTCAGCCATCTCAGACTGGAGGTTGTCTTCGAGGATGGCCGCGGGCTCCGTGTTGAATTCGATCCGGCGCGACTTGCGGGGCCGCTCGCGTCTCTTAGTGACGTGAGTGAGTTCGCTACTGCGTACCTTCGCTAGTTGCCAGTCCCGCCTTATAAGCTTCGAGAATGTAGAGCCTAATCGGTGCGAGCAGCCCAGATGCTCGTCGGCTGATGTTGTCGGGCCTGACAACGTGCTCACGAACCCGACCCGATTGCGCGATGGAGGGCGCTCGCAAATGGCAAACGACGCGATCACACGAATCGAGATTGCCGGCCTTCGTGGCTTCGCAAGTACAGGCTCGATAAGCCTTGCCGTGCCCGACGGCCGCCCGGGTAGTGGACTCACCGTAGTCACTGGCGCAAACAGCGCTGGCAAGTCAGTGGTCATTGAGGCCCTGCGCGCCATGCAGCACCCCGGAGAAGACCGCAGCTTCCCGGAACGTACTCGCAATGCCGGCGCGAACAGCCGAGTAAGGATTCAGCTTCACTATGGGGCGGGACAATCTCAGACACTTCGCACCGTCCCGGAAGGGGGAAGTGAGACAGAGTGGAAACATGAGGGAAGCTTTACGCCGGCGGAGATTCTTGCGCTACCGTCGCGTCGGGCCTTCAACCCCTCATTTGGGAAGGAGGTCCTTACTCGTCGTAGCTATGCACACGCGACCTCCGGCAGTGGCGAACGGCCGTTGTCCCAAGACCGCTTTGGCGGGCGCCTCTTCCAGATCCAGAAGAACAGAGAGGCCTTCAACGCAGTTCTTGGAAAGGTCCTCAGTCCACTTCCCAACTGGTATATCGAGAAGGGCCAGGCCTACTTCTTACGAATCGAGGCGGGCAGCGGCTATCACGACTCAGAGGGGATGGGCGACGGAATCACTAGCTTGTTCGTGATCATCGATGCTCTCTACGATTCGCTGCCTGGCGCGGTGATTGCAATCGATGAGCCCGAGTTGTCCCTGCACCCCAGCCTCCAGCGTCGACTGGCCCGTCTGATTGCCGAGTACGCCTGTGACCGGCAAATCATCGTTGCGACCCACTCAACCTATTTTGTGGACCCGAGTTTGCTCGCCATGGGCACGCAGATCCGGCGCCTCACCACGGACGGCGAGCAGGGAACAAGGGTTCATGAACTAACTAAGGCCACGGGGGAGCGCGTAGCGCGCCTCGCGACAGATTTGAACAATCCGCACACCTTGGGCCTAGACGCGCGGGAGGCGCTTTTCCAAGAGGATGGATTGCTTCTGTTGGAGGGTCAGGAAGACGTTCAGTTGCTCAGCATGGTGCTAGAGGAAGCTGGTGTGCAAATGGATCTGCCGCCATTCGGGTGGGGAGTGGGCGGTGCAGACAAGATGCCCGTGGTCGCGCAGATGCTTCACGAACTGGGCTTCGAGAAGGTTATCTGTCTCCTGGACGGCAACAAGAGTGATGTCGCTGAGTCGCTTCGGGCAAGCTTTCCTCGCTACTGTGTGGCGTGCTGGCCAGCAGACGACATTCGCACCAAGCCCGCGCGCAAACTTGCATCGGTAAAGGGGCTCCTAGACGAGAGTTACAAGCTTCGCTCGGAGTACCGCGACTCGACCATCGCACTGTTGGAGTTGGCTCGTGACTATTTGAGTCCGCAAGCTCGTACGACAATGGCATCGACCACGAAAGCTGAAACAGATTCGGCGTCCGCCTAGTTGAGCCGGAAAGAGGGCTTACCGAAGGTACGAAGGGCACTTCGAAACCGCTGCGTACACTGGTCTACGCCGCGATGGTCGAAGCGCTGCCCGCAGGCACTCCCATCCTTCCACGCACACACCCCTATAGTTGGTTCATCGAACTCGCGGATGTGGGGTGACTCAAGAACAAGCAGAACCGAACCCGCGTTTGGCCGAGCAGAGGCAGTCTGCCGAGTTACGATCTTCCGATCAATTCGAAGTTACCCAAACGTGCCCACGCACTGATCCGGGCAAAGTCTCTCTCCCAGCCCCGAGGGCGGCTCTATGATGACGCGCCGCACCACAGCGGAAAATCTCGACACGGAGGATCCTTGAAGCGCTCTGGAATGCAGAGTAGATCAGTTCAAGCAACGATGAGCTTGGCGGTCGCGGTTATGTCGTTGACGCTTGCCGGCTCCGCTTCAGCAACTGATTGGCAGTATGAGCGGGACGTGAACCCGATGACCAGCGAGGTAACTGACACCTTCGCCCGCCTTGAGAATCCGAACGCACCCTACGGGGCAATCATCGTGGCCAATCGAAAGGATGGCGGGATTGATGCAGGAGTTGTCTTCAACGCCGCCAGTGTCGACTGCCCCAAGATTTGTCGCATTCTTGTGCGGGCCGACGAAGCGCCTCCGAAGCAGTTCGACGTGCAGAACGCGTCCAACAAGCTGTTCTTCCGAGACCCTGCAGCGTTCATCGACTACATCCGCACCGCTAGGCGGGTGCGCGTCCAGGTTCGCTTCCAGAATGAGCCGCAGAACCGGTTCAAGGGCGAAATGGTCGCAACGTTTCTAGCAGAGTCGCCCCTGGTGGTTCACCCGCTTCGACGGGGCGTAGGACAGTAGCGCCAAGCGAGACAAGGTCGAGGAAGACACCGATACCCCTTCTTGCGCCGATCGTTCACGACGGTCTGAAGTTCTTCGTGGCGGCTCCGCCTTGCCCGCTCGCCCCAGCGCTGCGCCCCCCGGCACTTGGCAGCTCCCCGAACAACTCCTCGCGCTCCGCTTCGTCGGTCCAGCTACTTTGCTCATGCATTCGCCTCAAGCGCGTACCGTGCCAGCTCGGCGAGAAGGATCTCAGGCACTGAGCGGCCGAGCGAGTGGCAGCTCTCTGGCGACGAACTCGAAACTACGGATGTCGCTGATGGGTCGGTTTGTTGAGTTCGCCTGAGATGGAAGCGGTCACGGGAACTTCGTCCCGACCTCGGGGGTTGGCTCAAGTGCGACGTCATTCCCTGACATCCAGACGCCCAGTCGCCGTCAGGGCAAATGTGCGGGAATCACCACACACCCTGCCTGGTAGCCAGTGGATGCGAGCAGCGCGATATCAACCTCCTCCATGCAAAAGGCGGTGAGGGGTGACGCGAGTTCCGAGTAGTTCACGTCAAACGGCGGCTCCGTGTTCAAACTCGATCATTGGCGATTCTGAGCCGTGTCGGATGATGACCAATCACCACCAGCCCCTTGCTGCGAAGTATCGCCAAGAGCGGAACCTCGCTCCATACCGAATCTGGCCGCAAATGCACGGCCGCATCGAATTGTCTTCAGCCGATGCTGTCGCTGGTAGACCCTGTTTCGGTTCCGCGTGAGAGGCGGTACTCGCCGGCACGTCGCCAGCGCGGTGTTTTGCGCTGACGCGCACGCCGGACTATCAGTCTTCGATAGGCATGACTGGCTGCAAGCCAGCCGGGCGCATGTGCTCGCAGGAATGCTGCGAAGTCCGACATGCCTTCCGGCGATGAGCGGGCCCGGCGAATGGATCTGGCCATGACTTTCACCAGCAGCGCTTTCTTCATGGGCGACTCGTAACTCCGCAGCGGCAACCGGTCGGACGTCAGCGGGTCGCCCAGCGCGCAAGGCGCTCCATCACCTCCGCTCGCGGCAGCCGGCGGCGTGGGTGATTCCAGATGCGGTCCAGGCCTTCGCGGAGCATCGCCACCCCGATCCTTCCAGACGCCTCCATCTGATCCAGTATCCACAGCAGGCCGTAGACGGTGCAATCCCGCGCCCGCGCCTCGGTTCGCAGCAACTGGTCACCCGACACCAGCGCATGGTTCTGGCGCCTCGCACAACTCAGCGCGAAGCAGTCAGGCAGCGACAACCCGGGACATTCCTTCCTGAGCCGCTGGGCGAATTCCACTTCATCGGGATCCAGCGCGACAACGCCGAGACCAAGCGTACGGAGGAACGGGCCGGTATCCGCCTCCAGCTCCCGCCTGTACAGCAGGTCCGGCACCACCATGGTCAGCCCGCACGAGAACGCGGGCTCGAGGAGCCCACCTCGCTCCAGGTCGATCAGGACGGAGGTGTCCGAGACCAGGATGATCATGGCCGCTCAGGCGAACTGCCCCATGAGCCGGCGGTCGAGCTCGCGCACGCTGATCCCCAGCAGTTCGGCGGCCCTGGGCTCCGAGATGGCGCCTTCGGCCACTGCCCGCAGGCACAGACGCTCCATCCGCTGCGGGACTTCCGCCTCAAGCGTGCCAGGTTCGCTGGAGGCTTGGCCGTTCCAGCCGAGACTCCTGATCTGCGCCCACAGTCGTCCGTAGACAGCCTTGCTGATGATCCCGAGCTGAGAACAGCGCACTACCAGTGAGGCGATGCTGACCTTGAACAGCTTCTTCAGCTCCGCCAGCTCGCCGAGCGAGATCGACGTCCGGTGCGGCCCCAGCAGCTGCAGCACCATGTCCCGGGCCATCAGGAACGCGCCAGCGAACCGATCGGCCGCCTTCTCCTGCTCGGCGTCGTTCAGCCCGCTGAATCGCAGCACCAGGTGCGCCAGCTCGTGGGCGAGCGTGAAGCGCTGCCGTTCGCCGTTGTGACCCTGGTTGACCACGATCACCGGAACGTCGTGGCGGGCAGGGCGCTGCACGAAGGCCTTGGAGCCGGACACGTTCTCCGGCAGGTCCAGGGCGATCACCTTGACGCCCTTGTCCTCCAGCAGCTCCGCCATCAGCGGGATCGGGTCGATACCCAGCCGCCACAGGCGGCGCAGGGCGTCGGCCGCCTGCTCGGCATCCTCGACACGGCCGATCTCGAAGGCTTGGTCGTCGGGCGCCTCCCAGGCCTGCTCGACACCCGGCAGCAGCTCCTCGAGTTCGAGATAGCGCTCCACCTGGTCCAGCACCGACGCTTCGACCGCCCGCTCCTCCCTGACGCCGGCGTGCGGCGCCTTGCGGAAGTCCACGCCCGTCAGCTCGATCTCGCGCTCGCTCAGGAGGTACTCCGGCGACACCTCCAGGGCCTTGGCCATCGCCAGCAGGATCGTGGAGCTCGGCATCATCTCGTTGCGCTCGTACTTGCCGATGGCCTGGGCGGAGACCTGCCCATCGATCGCCGCCTCCAGTTCGCGCAGGGACAGCCCGAGGGCCTCCCGGGCCCTCTTCAGTCGATTTCCGATCATCTTGGTCTCCGCGGCTGTTGGTTTACAGATTGACAGAGAACATTGTTGTTTGTAAACTGCATCACGTCAACTTCAGACTTCTGGAGATTCGTGATGGCCAACCGGAACAACGTCCACATCGTCCAGCGCGACAACGGCTGGGGAACGCTGCGCGAAGGCGGTCAGCGGGCTTCGCAGGTCTACGGCACTCAGGCCGAGGCGATCCAGGCGGGTCGCGAGATGGCTCGCCAGGGGCAAGGCGAGCTGCTGATCCACGGCCAGGACGGACGCATCCGGGCCCGCGACTCCTACGGCAACGATCCGTGCCCGCCGAAGGACAGCAAGTGATCAAGCTCGACATCAGGCTGCCGAACGCGCGCGACCTGATGCGCGCCGCCATGAAGGAGATCGAGCGCAGCATCACCGAGAAGGCGCATCGCGCCGCTGCCCGACACGGTGGCGTGACGGTGACTTTCGAGCGCAAGCCGGACGGCACGATCCGGACGGTGAACTTCCGCGGCTCCGAGGCGGCGATCGACGCTGCCCGGTCTGCCATAGCGAACTGAGGCGGCACGGCATGGGCGATCGACTGCTGGAAGTCCTGATGGTCCTCGGTCACTCGACGAGGGCGCAGCTGGCGATCGTCCTCGGCGCCGCCTTCTTTGTCGCATTCGTGGTTGCGGGCCACCTCCTCGTGGACCGACTGGTGCTGCCCGGGCCGCTCTCGGCTGTCGCCGACGTTCTTCGGGAACACCTCATACAGCGGTACGACAAAGCGGCCTGGGCCGCGTTGGGTGGCTTCGCCTGGGTCGCCATCAAGGCCTACCGCAGAGATCGCCGCCGTCTTCTCGGCGCCTGACTTGCACCACCGCACTGAAGGGCACCACCATGGCATGCGCAGCAGAACACGCCGCCTTCAACTTCGTTGCCGTCGCAGTTGGCACTGCGACCGTCCAGCAACGGCAGGGACGCCCGGTCGACGGATCGGCCCTGGCGATGGCAACAGCGGCCTCGCTGTTTCCGTCGCTGCCCGATGTCCTGGAGCCGGCGGTGCATCCGAACCACCGCCAGTTCTTCCACAGCTTTGCCTTCGGCGCCGTCGTGGCCTACGGCATGCGCCGCGCCTACCTCTGGAGAACGCACGACCCCGTGGAACAGCTGGTGCGGCTGGCCGTGCTGATCGGTGGATCGGCCTACCTCGCTCATCTCGTCCGGGATGCGTTCACTGCCAAGTCGCTGCCGCTGATCTGAGGCTGCGACAGCCCGCCCGGGTCGCTGACAGCCGAAGATCGGTTACCGGCGTCACACCAGCACGGCCCTCCGTCGCGCGGTCAGCTCGTGCCCACGAGCCCCATCAGTTCCTCCCGCAATGTCGCCATCAGCCCCTCGACGGACTCTCGGGAGGCTCGTGGGTGCAGGTACGAGAAGGCGACCAGCGAAGCAGGGTGGATGCCCAGCACGGCGGCGAGCTCGTCGATCTTCGACAGCGTCGCGTGACGCTCCCCGCGCTCGAGCTGGCTGATGTAGGTCCGTCCGGAGACGTCGCTGAAAGCCTCCTGGGAAAGGCTGGCTGCAGTCCTAGCCACGCGCAATGCGTGGCCGAAATCATTCCTGGGTGGGCGCTTCATGTCGGGGATGGAGTCCCCGATTCCCGCATCTAGAATGCTTTAGCACTACACGCTATAGCATTCACGCTGGGCTATGGTGTCGCATCCTCGACGCCGGCTGCTGGAGGAGCCGCCATGTTCGCGACGCATGAATCGTTCAAGTTCCCGGTGCAGATCGACACGGAGTTCACGACGTGGCATGGCGTGGAGCTCTTCTCCTTCTCGCCATGGCTCATCGTGACCATCGATGACCATGAGGAGGAGGCGGATCGGACATTCCTGCTGAACGGCGTCAGCGAGCTCCTGCAGCTGATCCGCAGCAAGTCGCTCCGTCGGGTTTGCTCGGTCGATCTCGTCATGCCTCCGAGCCGCCCGGGCGAGGACCCATGGCGGCTGGTTCCGATCCGACGGGTCGACTGCGAGCGGCAATCCCTGAGCCGCCGAGTGCCGGAGGCCGTGTTGACCACCGCCGACGGGCAGCGCTACGGCGGCTTCCCGATCAAGTCCGTCGTCCGGGAGGAGTCGGAACTGGTACGGGTCGTCGACCTGCCGGGTGCGCCCATTCCGTTCGATAGGGCTGAGGCATAGCGGGGACGACCTGTCCCTCAGGCGTCCAGCGAAGCGGCCGCGGCGACCGCCTCGAACTGCTCGAGGATCTCGGGCGTCTTGTGCCGAAGGAACTTGGCGATCGCCTCGTTGCCCAGCAGCTTGACGAGATAGCCGCGCACCAGCACCAGGGTGAGCACGTCCTGGCCGTAGCTCTGCTCGACGAGCTTGTACTGGCCCTGCAGGCTGCTCATCTCCCGTTCCATCCGCGCCATCTGTTCCTTGCTGACGCCGGCGAGCTTGCCTGGCTTCTTGCCCGCGACCAGCATCTCGGGCGGCGTCGCCGCCAGCAGGGCTTCGGCATAGGACACCGTCATCGTGTTCGCCGAGACCAGGAGCTCGACGCACTCCACCTGCCGCGTCGGCTTCATCTTCCGGATGACGCGCGACAGCTCGGCCGAGAACTGCCGATCCTCGAGCATGGCGCAGGCCTCGGGACAGATCCCGTCCAGCAGGTTCATCTTCTTGCGCACGTGGCTGACGTCGATGTTCAGTGCCTTGGCGAGGCGCTCCGGCGCGACGCCTCGATCCAGCGCCCGGCGGATCATGTAGTGCTCCTGGATCGAGCTCAGCCGGTTGACGCGGTTGTTGTACGTGTACGCCTCGTCGTCCAGGGCTTCGAGGCATGGAGCCTCCGCGTGGCCGAGATCGCGCAGGGCCAGTAGTCGCATGTGGCCGTCGAGCAGGGCATAACTGCCTTCGGCGCCGTCGATGGGGCTTACCGTCAGCGGCTCGATCAGGCCAACCTCCGCGATCGAGGCCTGGATCTGCTTGTATTTCCGCGACGCTGCCAGCCCGACCGGAGCCTTTCGCGACGGCAGGATGCGATCGAGCGCCAGGAGTCTTGGTTCGGGCACGAAGCCCAGCTCGATCTTGCTCATCACCCCGGCCGGGCCAGCCCCACGCGCTCGGCCAGCTGCTTGGGCATGGTGTCCAGGCTCTCGGCCCTCAGCAGGGTGACGAAGTGGTCGTCCGCCACCAGCTGCTTCAGCGCGCTGATCACGAACAGCAGCTTCTGCTGGGTCAGCTCCGCCTTGCGCACCAGCAGCTTCTGCCGCTCCACCTCCTGCTGGTACGACCGGACCAGGCTGCTGGTCGTCACCATCTCTCGCTTGCGCGACAGCCCCCGACTGATCGACTTGCCCAGGGTCTTGCGCCGCTCGATCACCCGGCGTGCCTCCATCAGGCCCTTGCCCCGCAGCGTCCCGGCTTCGTACGCCTCCTGCAGCGCGTTCTGGATCGCCTTGTCGTCGTCGCCGGCGCGCACGATGGAGATCGCGGCGTTCAGCGGGATCTCGCCCCGTTCGACGGCGACGATGAGCCGCTGCTCGCCGTGCTGGAGCAACGTCAGCACGCCCTGGACGTAGGTCTGGGTGAGGCCGGTCTTGGCGGCGATCACCTTGGGCGGATAGCCCTTCTCGCGCAGCTGCTCGATGCCGGCGAGCAGTTCCAGGGGCCGGCACTGACGCCGGGCGATGTTCTCGGCCAGGCTCATGATGAACGCGTCCTCGTCGGTCACGTTCACCACCAGGGCAGGGATCAGTTCCTCGCCCAGTGCCTTGAAGGCCTTCAGCCGCCCCTCGCCGCACACCAGCAGGAAACGCTCGGCGCCGTCGTCGCCAGTGCGGGCGGTCACCGTGATCGGCTTCTTGAGCCCCACCCGCTTGATGTTGCCGACGATCTCCTCGAAGACCTTGTCGTTGCGCTCCCGTGGGTTGAGGACGTCGACACGGCTGATGTCGATCATCCTCACCTCTGCTGGCGCCATCGGTGCGTTCATGCCGCCCACCGGACCCGCGTTCGCTCCGCCATTGCGTACAGGTAGTCGAGCGTGTCGAAGCGGTAGCTCTCCAGCTCGATGGCGTTGTGCTCGGAGAGGCTCAGCCGCGGCGCGCCGAAGTCCAGGCGCGGCAGCAGGTAGTAATCGAGCGCCTCGGCGTTCGCGGAGTCCAGACGAACGGCCACCGTGATGTCCGGCTGCAGGCTGGTGTCAAAGCGCACCTTCCAGCGCCGCCCGCCGTGGTCCAGCACCTTGCAGCGTGCCAACACGACGGACACCGAGAACTCGCGGTTGACCTGGAGGAGCTCAGTCGACGGCTCGCGGCGCACTTCGCCCCCCAGCTCGCCGATCCGCCGCTCGGTCTCGGCCACCACCTTCGGGTGCATGCGCCGCAGCGCCCGATTGATCTCGAGGAACCGGTAGTCCCGGTCGGGCGTGAAGCCGACAAGTTGGTAGGCCCGCACCAGACTGCCGAAGCGATGCGCGTACACGGTGCTGGACGGCATGCCCTCCGCCTCGTCGATCACCATGCCCGACAGGTACCCGCGGTTCTGGAACAGTCCGCGCAGGCGTTCCAGCAGCTCCTCGTCCGTGTACCGGCGTGCCCGGGCGCGGATGATCCCTTGGGCCGTGTAGAAGACGTCGGCCGCGACGACCGGCTCAAAAGCGCCGTCGCGCCGGATCCACATGTCCGGCGGGTTCTGCACCCGCAGCTTCTTGAGCTTGAACGAAATGCGGTTGTAGACGTTGGCGCCGACGTACTTCTCGTTGGTGAGCACCTGGTGGACGGTGGCGCGGGTCCAGTCCCGGCCCAGGTCCGTCTTGACCTGCATCCCGTTGAGCCGCGCGGCGATCTGCGACTCCACCAGCCCGTCGCTGACGAACCAGCGGAACATCTGGTTGACGACGGCCACTTCCTCGTCCGGGCCCGGCATGAGGATGACGCGATCGGTCTGCAGGCTCTTGTGCTCTCCCCGCGAGAGCGAAGCCTTGTACTGACCGGCCTGGTCGACCAGCACGCGGCGCAGCCCGAAGCCGGCCGGTCCGCCCTGTCGGAAGCCGAGCTCGATCAGCCGGCATTGCCCGGCGAACACCTTGGCCGACAGTTCCCGGCTGTACTCGCCAGCCATCGCCCGCTTGACGCCCTTGACGATGGTCGAGACCGGCGATCCGTCGTTCTCGAACTGCTCCGCGCAATAGGCGACCTGGATGCCGGCTCGCCGGCAGATGTACTCGTAGTACGCCGACTCGTCGGCATCCTGGAACCGTCCCCATCGACTCACGTCGTAGACCAGGATCACCTGGAAGTCCACGTTGCCGGACTCGACGTCCCGGATCAGCCGCTGCAGGGCCTCCCGGCCGTCGATGCGCAGGCCGCTCTTTCCTTCGTCGGCATAGGTGCGGACGATCTCCAGGCCGCGTCGTTCGGCGTACTCGCGGATCTTGTCGCCCTGGTTCTCGGTGGAGTACTGCTGGTGCTCCGTGGACATCCGGACGTAGCGGGCGGCACGCATGCGCGGTGCGGTCGAGCTGGCGTCGGTGTCTTCTGTGGACATGGTGGCGGTGTGCTCTTTGGTACTCGGTGCGGAATGCCTGTGGCCAGCCCTTCGGCCCTAGCGGTCGCGATGCAGTGAGCGGGCGACCAAGTTAGCAGCGCTGACCTTGCGAGCCGAGCGAGTCCTCTCTTTGCAAACAGCCTCAGACGTCCTTCTTCCCTCGGACAGGCGCGAGTTCCACGAGGAAGCACACGTCCATCTTTGCAACGCGGTCGACGGCCAGAACCTTGAGCCGGTAGAGCCCGGACTCCAGCAGGTCGGCGACTTCAGCCTCCTGCGAGGGGGGCGGCGGGTGCGCTCGTTCTTCTTGCAGCCGGGTGCGCTGGCGCTCCCGGTTCTGCTGCGCGTAGTCCGGGTTGCGGCGCCGGTACTCCCGCCAGTAGTCGGGGTTGCGCGCGAGCCACGCTTCCTGGGCGCGGGCCTGGTTCTCGCGGTAGTCGGGATCCTCGAGGCGACGTGCGCGCTGCCAGAGCTTTCGACGCTCTCGCTGGCAGGCCGGCTCGGTGCAGTAACTCTGCTCGGGCACCTGCGGCAGGACATTGAAGACCTGCCCACAGGCAGCACAGCGACGACGAGCGGGCATGCGACCTCCTTGTCGAGGCCGCGCAGGCCTGCGATAGGAAGCCCGCTGATAGCTTCGGCACGAAACCTGTCGAGCCGCCAAGCGTGGACTGGGTGCGAGACCGCTGGTCGCAGCGACGCTCAGCTCGAACAGCGTGGGCTGATGAGGCAAGCCCCTGATGGCGGATTCAGCAACCCGGCGACGGCTCGGGGTTCGATGTCATCCCTGAGGTTGTCGGGCCCGGACCGGATCACCGTCGGCGAGATCGCCGTGGACGCGCGGGTCGGCCCAACGGCCGGGTCGTGAGCGACGCGCTGCCTGCCTGCAGAGTTCATTCGATGCCGACGCCCCGAACGACCGGCGCTCGCTGGAAGGTCGGCTCAGTCCACTGGCGCGCTGATCGTGTCGACGTTCACCCACTCCGTCTGCGGGCGATTGCCCAGCTTCCGGTACAGCTCGTCGTACTGGATCAGCACCAGCGGCAGCTTCACCTCGACGATCACGCCCACCAAGGTGCGATCTCCGACGCGCGGGTTCTGGCGTAGCGCGCGGGTGGCTGCCGTCTGGCGTTCGGCACGATCGTTGACGGATTGCCGCAAGGCAGCGCCCTGCTCCCTGCTGATTGCTTGCTGAGCGACCTCGAACGCTTGGGCCTGTTCAGCGGTGTAGAAGGCGTAGCGGTGCTGTGGAGGCCAGGGGCCACCGACACGGGGAGGAATCACTGCCTGGAAGAACATGCCATACATCAAGTCCTTGGGCTCCGAGGTACGCATGCAGCCCATGGTCTCGCTCTGGGTGTATTGCCGGCCGCTTGCTCGCTCTGCATTGAGCTTGAGGCTGAGCCCCCAGTAGAGCGCGCGGGCGATCGGCGCGCGCGCATTCGACGCGTCGAGAGCTACGGCCTCGCCCTTCTGGCTTGCGCACCAAGCGGCGAACCAGCGCTTGGCGGAGATAGGTCCTGACTTGGGGTCCTTGTAGGTCACGACGACCGTGTCCTGCGTGCCGTAGTCCGCCAGCTGCGACGTGCGTTCTCCCTCGAACGTGGCGATGAATCCGGGCCAGTCCAGTTGAGGGGCCGGGGGCGCCGTGGCGCACCCAGTCATCCCGGTAGCGCCCAAGACCACGACGAGGGCCCATCCGAATCGACCGTCCACCGTACCTCCTTGTGGCGGCATATATGCCGTGGCCAAAAAGATAGCACGGCTGGCACCTTCGGTTCGTGTCAGGAAGCCGCCCCGTCCCCGCGAGAAAGACCGTTGCTCAACGGCGCTCGACGTCGTTCGAGCCGGTCACGGCGCGGGCATTCGGCGAGGTGATCCGGTCGCTGCGCGAAGGCCAGGGAGTTGCCCAGGACGCCTTTGCTCTGGCGGCTGGCGTCGATCGCTCCTACTACGGCAAACTCGAGCGCGGCGAGCGGCAGCCATCGCTGGCCCTGCTTCTGCGCATCGCCGGTGGCCTTGGCGTCACGGGCGCGGACTTGGTGGACCGTACGGAGGCATCGATCAAGAAGCTGAGGCGACGTGGCTAGGAATCAGCGGCCAAGGTCGGTTCCTGCAGTGCGACGTCGCTGAATTGCGGCCGAGTTCATAGCGGCTCAATCGCCCCGATATTGGCGGAGCCTGCGCAAGGTCACCCCGTCGTCCATCGAATGGCACGGTCTCGCAGCGTTGAACAAGCTGGTCCGCTGGCCACTGTCGGTGCGCCTTACTTCGCACCAGGACACGCGGCCGTGGCGGGGAAACGGCAAATCTGCCAAGGTCGGCGATCAGGGCGCGGAGGCCATCGCCAGAGCAGACCGGGTTATCGCATGTCAGTCGTACATCCGCGGCGGGCATCCCAACGCATCGAGGATTCGAGCGACGTCGCCCGCTACTGCCACGTCTGCTTCCTCGCTTGCCGGGCAGCGGGCAGCAACGCGCTGTGCCAGCCTGAGGCGTGCAGCGTGCCGCGCATTAGCGGGCAAGGCTTCGGCGAGGGTGCACAGGGTGTCGATCATCACGTCGAGTCGGGCGTCGCAGCGCGTCGTCATCACGGTCTCCTTCGTTCAGCAGTACTCCCATGCTCGCGCCGGCGCGCCCAGCTGGCTACCACCGGAGGAGCCGAGGCCCCGCCGGAGGGATGAGGGGGCACCCGCCTGGGGGACGGCGCTCCTTCGTCAAGTGCGGGCATCAAAGCCGGCGGTGCGCATGCCCACACAATGAAGCGTGGACAGCAAGACCGCCGAGTTTTATGACCGATACGCCGCCGAGCTTGCTGCTCGGTACGAGTCAGCGACCAGCCCAGTAGAACGGTACTTCCCGCTGGCGTTTATCACCGGGGCTAGGGTCCTTGACGTCGGCGCGGGGTCGGGTCGGGACCTCGCGGCCCTCCTGCGGGCCGGCTATGACAGCTACGGCGTCGAACCGAGTACTGGCCTGCGCCACGCCGCGATTGCAGCCCATCCGGAACTCCATACGCGCCTGACCGACGGCGCGCTCCCGGCCATCGGCAGCCCCTTCGGAGGCGGCTTCGACGGCATCGTCTGCTGCGCTGTGCTGATGCATGTGCCCGAAGCCGAACTCTTCGACGCCGCAATCGCACTGCGCGGCCTGCTCAAGCCCCATGGTCGGCTGCTGGTCTCCATCCCGACGGCTCGCTCCGATGTCGGCAAGGATCACCGGGACGATAAGGGGCGCCTCTTCCAGCCCTATCTGCCCGACGAGATGCAACTGCTCTTCGAGCGGCTGGGATTTCAGCTGATCGGACGCTGGGAGACCGAGGACGTGCTCCAACGAGCCGGCACCTCCTGGGCGACGCTTCTGCTGGAACTGCGGGCGGGTGGCCAGACACGCGAGGTCGACCAGATCGAGGGCATCCTCAACCGGGATCGCAAGGTCGCCACCTACAAGTTCGCGCTCTTCCGAGCCCTGGCGGAGATCGCGACCCAGGAACCCAGGGCGGCCCGATGGCTGCCCGTAGGGCGCGTCGCCGTCCCGCTGGATCGCATCGCCAGACGGTGGCTGAAGTATTACTGGCCCATCATGGCGAGCCCGCGCTTCGTTCCCCAGTCGCAGGCCGAGGGAGCGGGAAACCTGCAGCAGCTCGTGGCGTTCCGCGCACCGCTGCAGGCCCTGATCCAGCACTTCTCGGGTCAGGGCGCGCATGGCGGCCTGACGGCCTGGCACATGGCCTCGTCATCGGGACGCCTGGCCGCATCGGTCGCCGCACTGGAGCGGCAAGCACTGCAGTCGATTGCCGGAGCCATCCGGTCCGGCCCGGTGACCTACGCCGGAGGCGCGCTGGAGAGCGGCCGGGTGTTCGAGTATGACGGGCGAACCAAGGCGGTCCTGATGTCGGCCGGGCTGTGGCGGGAGCTGAGCCTTCTCGGTCACTGGATCGTGGACGCCGTGGTCGTCCGGTGGGCTGCCCTGACCGAGCGGTTCGCCCATCGTCAGGGCCTACGCTCGGGCGACGTGCTGCCCTTGCTGCTCGCCCGACCCGAGCCCGAGCGCGCCACGGTGCAAGCGCGGACCGTCTATCTTGCCGCTGGCGCCGCGCACTGTGTCTGGTCAGGACGCCAGCTGACGCAGCGGAGCCTGGCCGTCGATCACGTGATTCCGTTCACGCTCTGGGGGAACAACGACCTGTGGAACCTGGTTCCGGCCCATGCTGCCGTCAACGGCCACAAGTCGGACAAGCTTCCGGCCGGCGCGCTGCTGCTGGAGCGCCGGGATCCCATCGTCGAGAGCTGGACGCTGCTTCGAGATGCTATGCCTGAGGCTTTCGACGGACATGCGGAGCATCTCCTGGGAGTGAGTCCGACTCGCGGAGAAGGCTGGCGTGACGCGCTGTTTGCGCGGTTACGCGAAGCCGTGGAGGTCACCGCCCTGCAGCGTGGGGTGGAACGCTGGATGCCTAAGCAATGACCCGGACCGTCGTCGGTTTCGATGGGCCGCTGATGTCAGTTGGCTCGCAAGCCCGACAGCATCCGATCGATGAATGCCCGGTGCTCCACATAGGCGCGCTGGGCAATGTCTTGACCGGCCGACATGAGCGCCGTTCGCGCGGCGTCCGAGGCCAGATCCAGCCGCTCGAAGGCCAGCTCCCCTGCAGCAGCATCATGGTTCAGCCGGACGTAGCGATCACCAAGGAGCCGACGCGCCTGTGTCGCGGCAGTGGCCTCCTGCACATCGATCATGAACAGCGCGAGCTTGCGGGCCCAGGCGAGTGCCCCCTGGTCCGCCTCGTCGGGCAGCCGCACCGCTCCGGCTCCCGCCGTCCCGATGCTCAGCATCTCGACCCGGTCAGCCGCATGGGGCCATCGCCGAAGCACCTCGTGCAAGGCCAAGACGTCGGGATTGTTCGCGACCAGGCCGCCGTCGAGCATCGGAGCTCCTTCGACCCGGTAGGGCGCGAAGAACGTCGGGGCCGCGGCGGAAGCCATGCACACGTCGTGCAGTGAGACATCCGACGCATGAGCCTCGCCAAGTGGCGCGCTCATGAAGATCTCCGCCTCGCCGGTCGACCAGTTGACTGCGGGTACCACGAGCGCGACCGGGACGCTGCGGATCGGTCGGCTGGCATGCACACCGAGCGACTCACTGATCGCCTTGGAAAGACGGTCGCTGTCGTAGACGGCACCCGCCATCAGCTGCTTGATCTTGTTCATGGGCCTCGGCTCGAACACGGTCGGTCCGTTGGCATCGATGGCATCGAGGACACGTTGCGGCGTGACGCCGACGGCAAGGGCGCAGGCCATCACGGCGCCGATCGACGTTCCGGCGAACACTTCGAATCTGTCGTCCAGGCTGGCCCCAACTCCCGCCAACCTGCACAGGTTGACCAAGACCGTCGCGCTGAACAGCCCCCGGTATCCGCCGCCAGTCAGCGAAAGGATCCGCAGCGGCCTGAGCGCCGCGCCTGAATCCGGCCCCACATGGGGAGGGATCGCGGAAGGCAGGTCCGCCGCGCGACCGGTCACGGCCGCTGGCCCAGGCTGTGGACCTTGACCCCGAGCGGAGCGAGCGCCGCGGAGTACGCATGGTCGTACTCCACCACACACAGTCCCTCACTGAAGGCAACGGCGTAAAACTGCCTGTCGATCTGGGCCATCGGTTCCATCGTCGGCTTGTCCAGCGTCGGCTCGTGCATGAAGCTCTGCCAGGTGGTGGCAGCGTTCTCGATGAACGGCAATGGCGGTCCGCCGTCGGCCTTGAGCTTGGCGAGCAGGTCGGTCAGTCGTGCGGTGAGTCGATCCCGCTCGGAAACGTCGGGCACGCCGTTCAAGATGGACCGGGCCAGGGCAACGGTGATGACACTCAGACGCAGCCGTGCAGTCGGCACGGGCTGCGCCCACACGCGCGCGGGGTTCGCCGTGGTGCCGCAGAGGTCGAGCAGTACCTGCAGGCTGAGCAGGTATTTCACGTCACCGGCCGACGGGCCCGGCATGCTCAAGTCGGAATCAGCGCCGTGGGCAGACCGGCACCAGGCAGCGCGCCAGCCTGCGGGGGCGACAGGTCCATGCCGGAGAACGGCAGTGTTGCCAACACATCACCGAGCGTGCGAGCCGCGACTGGCTCGGCAACCACTCGATCCAGCTCTTCCAGTCCGATCAGGACGGCCGCAGGCGCATCCGCAGCCCTGGCATTGCCGATGAGGAAGGTGTGTCCCATTGCGGACGAGCGGATCATCTTCGGCATCTGAGTCCGGGCCTCAGCGATGTTGACCATGACCAGATCGCCGAGCGCATGCCGCAGCCGCTCGGAAACGGCCTTGTTGCGCAGCACCGAGACATGTCTTTGCTTGACGGCGAAATATCCGGTCGCTTTCGACGGCAGGGGTTGGAAGGTGACCTTGTCGGAAGCAGGCGTGGCCTTGGCCGCTTTGCGAACGACAGACTTGGACTTCGCAGTGCTCATGTACGAAATGTACACGTGATGAGTCTGGGTGTCCAACTAGAATGCCCGACGAGCCAGCAGGCACAAGTTATCCCGCACTCCGTTGCGGGGAAACGTGTCCACAGTGCCGTGCCGGCGCAACGGCGGACGGCGATCGAACTACCTCTTGGTAGTGTCCAGCAGGCCCTCGCTCCAAATCAGGTTGAGGCGCGGCGAGAAGACCACCACCAGCAAACGGTTCGTTCCGGCTGAACGGATTCACCTTAGGTCCGGGCGCACATCAAAATCTAGCTCATCGGTGCCGTCGATACCGACCCAGGGATGGGCAATGGTCCGCTCGTGTCAGCGCTCGCTGCTACCCGTCACCACCGCACGCGACCTCTCACCCGTTCGGCGGTGACGGCCCCGACACTGCCCACCCGAGCCGCCGGCCCGATCCGTGCTGCCTGCACGATCCACATCCCGTCCCGGCCGAACGCCCTTCCCGCCGCTTGACCCGACTTCCATCCGCCCTCACTCCCACTTTCCACAGCACCGTTGCACGGTGACGCTCCTGCCGCCCGGTCGCCTCGTTCCAGGCATGAAAAGGCCCCGGTACCTCGAAAGGCACTGGGGCTGGGCAAAGTCTGGCTGGCCTCGGTCGTTCAGAACCGCTTGGGCAAGCCTGCCTGCTTCAGCACGCCGTTCGCGGTGTGCCTCGACAGGATCCTGTGGTCGACCGGGAAGGCGGTTCCTGTGATCGGAGATCTCCAGATGTCGTGATCACCCTTGCCGTGACGCACGAACGTGCAGCCGGCGTCTCGCAGCAGCCGGATCAGTTCCGGCGTGAAGCTCTGTCCCACGACTCGGACTCAGACTGCCGTGGAAGCGACGCTGAACCGTCGTGCCAGCAATTCGACCGTCACGGGCGATTCCGTCGGCACGCCGTTGACCTCGAGCAGCTCGGGAACGAGCGTGCGCAGCTTCTCGTTCAGTCCTTCGAGCGTCTCGGCCTCCGTGACGAGGCCAGGCACGTCGTCCGACGATGCGACCCAGACGCCCGATTCGTCGTCCCACTCGGCCCTGACGAAGTACGGCTTGCTCATGCCGCGATCGTAACTCGTCGCGTCGCGGCGCATCGCCCTGTCTTGAACCTGAATACCTTGAACCACAACGTCTCCTTCGCTCGCAAGACCGGCCTCGGCGAAGCCACTGCTCCTTGCGCCCGGTCAGGTCGTGCAGAGGCCAAGATCCACCGGCCTCGGCCCGACCCGGACTGGCTGCCCGGTCTCGACGCGGGCCGCGGTCGGTTCATCCGGATCTCCCGGTCCGTCACCTGCCGCGGAGCCAGCGTCGGGTCGGCCGGCCAGGCGAGACTCGGACCAGCGGCGGGGGGAGTGATGCCGTTCATCGTCGGTTCGGCACCCGGCGGGTGGCTCGGCCCGCACCGGACTTCGGGGTCGGACTGAGCCGGGGTGGGGACGGTCCAACCGCTTCGGCCCGCTCCCCCGCCGCGGGCGCTGGGTCGGGACGACCCGGTGGAACTCGGGGAGCGAAGCGGCGGGTGGGGACGATCGGTAAGGTCGGCTGGCCCTGACCGCGTACTCGGGTCGGGAGGGCCGCTGAGGCACGTTCTGGAGGCAGCGGGAGGGGCTCCTGCGCCATCACCGGACGCGCCGAACTGCGACGATTCGGGGGATCTACCTTTCGGACTGCGTTCTAAGGCGATTCGGCGGCTACCCCCTGCCCGCTGGAGAACCCGCCTACTCGTTACGCACGACCCAGGTCCTGAGGCGATCGGCTTCGTTGGTCTTCTCGACCAGTCGACGAGCCTCCTCCGCCTCCGCCCGGTCCAACTCCTTCATCTTCGCCGCCACGACCTCCCAGCCTGGCATCTTTGCGTCGAGGTCCTCCCCGATCCCGGCGACCCAATCACGCCCGACCTGTCCCCACCTGGCCTCGTACCTTCGCAGCGAGCTGAGCTGCTCCAGCAGCCGACCCCTCGCCTCGAGGAGCTTCTGCGTCATGTCGAGCACCTCGACCACCCACGGATGAGTCTCGACGAATCCCCTGGATCGCTTGGCCTGCATCGACAGCCGCTTCGCCGGCACCCTAAGCGCTGTCCACTTCCGCTGGCGCGGACCGACGCCGGGCACCCGGCGATCCTGCTTGACGCCCCGCCGCGGAGGCTGGAGCCCAGCCTTCAATCGCCGCCACCTCACAGGTGCGGGATGCTTGCCGGGGATCGTCTCCTTCTTCCAGAACTTCAGGTCGAGCCGGCCATGCTTCTTCGGCTGCAGCAGCGCCAGTGCCCGCTTGCACTTCACCAGCTGAAGATCGATCTGCATCAGGTCACCTACCAGCTGCGCCACGATGTCGCAGAGAGTTTGCGCCAGCTCGGTGTTCATCGCGGGGAGGTCCGACCCGCCGTCGGCTTCCTCCGACATGTAGTCGTCTTGATCGATTTCGGGCATCTCCCTTTCGGAAGAAGAGATGATTCCTGCAGTCCGGAGCTCCGCTGTACCTCCCGGAATGAAAGCATCGAGATTATCGGCGTGGCCCCACTAGACTTCTCCTGGTTAAGCGGCTTGCGACATGTCGCAAGAAGGGGCCCGCTTGCAGCATGCCGCAAGCCGCTTGCAGCAAGTGCCACTCTGAATCTCACCAACTCCAGGAACCCACATGGAAACTGTTATGGCTCTCGGCGTTGGCCACTATGCTGTCAAGGTCGTCGCCGACTCGGAGGGTCATGGGCCAGCGCGATGGCCGTCACCGATGCGCCAGGCTGCTGGCATTCGGCCAAAACCTGCATATCGAACTCTGCACAGTCAACGCGCCTCTTGGATTTGGGTTGCATAGGTGGCAGACCACTTGAGCGAACTGTTAGGCGGCGGTGTATGCATACATGACACTGTCGATGCGGAAACGTATGGGTGAGGTTGCGCCAGACCTTCCGATTGTTGGCGTGCTGGACCAGTGCTTCCTGATTGCCTTCGCGCCAGGGCCGAAGAATGCAGTTTTGGACGGTGGTAGGAATGACCACAGAGATGGCTCCGCCGCCTAACCATTGAGCTCAGAGGGCGAGCGCCGGTGTGGCGCTTGTCCCGCTGGACGGATGACGGACCAAGCCGGCCGGCGGGCAAAGCACCATGCCGGTGGGCTCCGGCGACGAGTTAGGGCCTCACGGTAGAGTTGGCAGCACCACGAGCCAAGCGTAGGTAAACAGACCCGCGATGACTATCTGATTGGCAAGCTCAAGTCCAGCGGCGAGAGTGTGTCGACGATCGCGAGGATGTACGCGAAGGAACTCCTTCGCGTTGAAGGGGGTCAGTTTGTCGTGTCGCCCGACACTGGCTGAGGACAGACAAGGCCACAGGCGGCTCGCTATGGCTGAGGACAGCTGGAACGGGTTCAGTCGCTACCGAAGCGATTCGACGCGATCTTCAACCAGGACGGCGCTGAAGACCTGACTCCGGTGTTGATCGATCGCCTGGTGTCGCAGGGTTGGGAGCGCAAGTCACTTGAAGAAGGTGTGCGAGCCGGTGCTCGGTACAGCCGGAGTCGCGACAGTCTGCTCTTGCCGGCCATGGCCGGCGGGTTCGACGATGACGACGATTTCGATCTCGGGACCGCGGCGGCAAGGTAGCGGCACCTGGCGCGGTGTCTAAGTGGAGGTCCGGCGCCAGCGAAGGGTTGGGCGGCAATGAGGCTATGCGATTCAAGGGTGCGCCGCGACCAGCTTCTGAGCTCGCTGCGTGGGATAGACGGCCGAGTGAAGCGATCCATCGTAGCCATGGCCCGAAGCACCGGCGGATAGCCTTCGCTCCTTTCGTAGGAGTCCACGCATTTCGAGCCGATTCATGATGGCTAGGGCATCTCTGTGCGAAACGCGAAGGTACTCGGTGACTCTCTTAGTAGTCGGGGGCGGGTTGTAAGACGCGCCCGTACTCGCGCTGTCGGAGAACTCGGTGTACCAGGCTACCAGCTGACGCAAGATGAGACTTTCCAAGGGTGTGCAGCCGGGAAGGGCAACTTTCGCGGTGCCATGGCGGTGGTCGTTCACTTGGTCCGACTTCTACGTCCGGTGGTCAACCACACTGTTTGTCGCCGAGAACGATGCCGCGCATTGCCAGAGCCTCCTTGATAGCCGCTACGTCCTCAGCAAAGAGGGCTGTCGCTGCAAGAAGGTCGGCGCCCCGAAGACTCGCAAGCTCGCCAATGAGGTGGATTGAACACGCGTGGAGCTCCGAGCGTATCCGCGGGGACAGTTCATCCAGGGCATCAATGGAAGCCTGTAGGAAAGGGTCTGGGAAGCGGATTGAGGTCATCGCACTGGTTCAGGCTTACCACCTGCGTTTGAGCTGAGCGGACGCCACCGGCATAACGCGCTACTTGGGCCTGTTCGCAGACTCCAACAACTGCGTGCAAAAGGCCGCCTCCTTCTCGGCCGCTTCGCGGAAGCTTTCAAACACCTCCGGCGGAGGTGATGATTCCGCCAACGACGTGAGGCGCCCATTTAGGTACGCGAAGTAGTCGTCCTTCATCAGACTGCAGTTGATAGTCGACAGATCTCGATTGCGCTTTACGGCGCGGAAGTAGGGGCGCAGTGCCTGGAGCGTCTTAAGTTCCATCGCCTGGGATGGTTCTTCGGCCAAGTAGCCGTAGACCATGGGAAAGCGAAACGTGAACACCAGCGACCCACAGTCAAACTGCTTTGCGAGCAGCAGGCAGGAAGCCATGTACTTCTCGACGACTGACGCGCCGGTTAGAGCGAGGATCGATTCAACCCTCTTTCGGTGATCTCTTCGAGTCGCTGTCACGATTCCTCGATCCGCCAGTCGACTGTCCGAGTAAGTAATGAGCCCGGTCGTTCCAACTATCTCATCCGCGCGGACACCGTTGAAGTTGATCTGCTTGAGGTAGGCCTCGATCACGGACGTATCTTGTCGCCAGGACCCGTACTGAATCTCTCCGTTCTTGATGTAGTACTGCCGATGAAACCCGTAAGAGCCTGGCTCAGCCAAGACTAGTCGTGAGCGAGCTCCGAGGAATGCGAGAGCACACGCGCTAGCGCACTGTGCTCGGGCTCCAACAATAGCTTGGACGTCCACTGAGGCCAAGTGACGTCCGAGATCCAAGCCAGCGAAGAGATCGCCGCCAGGGCTATTGAGGTAGACGATGCGAATTCCTGGAACTCGATCAAGGAGAGTCTTGACGTTCCTGGTTGTCTCGCGAGAGATCTCACCTTCCACAAGAACTGCCCAACTTCCGTCTCGCAACACGTCATAGCCGCCCGGTTCCAAGAGATGGACCTTGCCGCCGAGAATGGACGAGTAGGTCTCGGCCTTCTCGTAGGTGAACAAATGGCCGATGTAGGTGCTGTCAGTCTGCGCCAAGGCGCTCCCGTGGAACAGCATCGAGTGCAGCGCTACGAGAACCGCAATGAGAACGCGCATGGCTGTGAGTCGAGTGCTTGTGACAGGCCGGCGCCGGGAAGGCGTCTGGCCCGGGCTACGGATGATGACACTGGCTGGCGCGAGGGCCAAGGGGCTTGCCGATGGCGGTCCCGCTCCAGCGAAGGGTTAGGCGGCGCTGCCGGGACGACCCTGCAAAGTGATTCCGAGTGTGGG
>WBZV01000099.1_pt1 | contig 59314 bp, 55 predicted proteins | sample 5204221 | NCBI WGS metagenome assembly WBZV01 (sample SAMN12344360, study PRJNA552823) | activated sludge metagenome | biome: Activated sludge suspended growth; feature: Nitrification reactor; material: Wastewater; isolation source: activated sludge from nitrification reactor of wastewater... | reverse complement strand
GCCTGCCACCGGCTTGCCGCCGTTCCAGTCGTACTGGCGCAGTTGGTGCGGCACCTCCAGCACCCGGTCGTAGATCACCACCACCCCGTCGGTGCAGCCGTTGGGGTTCAGCTTAACCCGCGTGGTGAAGCCTTCCCGCGGCATTCTGATCGTCTTCGGCAACCCCACAACCCTGTCGCACTTGAGGCTCACCGGTCCGATTTGTTGCATGACACCCGAGGAATCCACTGCGGTCACGCTTACGCCCCACGGCGCGCCCACATTGATGTTAATTCCCTTCGCTTTGAGCCAGCTATTGGTGCTGGGATGATTGCGAGCGGCGTATAGAGCACCGGTTCCAATCGGGCGGTGGTGGGCGGAATTCTTGTTGAAGGGATTAAGAAAAAGATCTTTCGGCGTGGTGCAGGCCGCCTCAAGGGAACTCGTCATCAGCATCGGGCCGGCAACCGCCCCTGCAGCGAAAGCCATCCACCGCAATCTGCCGGCCCTTCCGACTTTCAGCGGAGGGAAGCGTTTGTTGCCGAAATCCTGCCCGCTCAGGGCTGCGGGACGCACCGCGGAGGCTGAAGGCGGCGGGCCATCAAATTGCTTCGTTGTCATTACTCTTCTCCGGATCGGTTGAATCGAGTTCGTCTCCCATCGACACGTGTGCGAACGTGTCCCTACCGACCAAGATCTACCCTAAATGGGGAAAAAGAGGACTTTGCTCCGCTTCTGGTCGTCAGAGGTAGTCTCTCAAACCCAAGAGCCACTCAGTGCGGGCAGATTGACAGAGATTATCTATCGAAAGCTGTGTTAATCCCCTAGGAAGCCGGATCTATACTATCTTTTAAGAGCGGTTCTCAGCCGCACCCCGAAGGCTAACCGGCGTTGGGGAGGGGAAGCTATCTACCCAAATTGGGGTATAGACGAGGCGACTTGTGCCTGATCGTTGCAGGACGGGCTGAGCATTTCTCCTATCGAGATCGGCAGCGGCCGATGTTGCCGCGGAAAAAGCGCTCTGCAGGTCCGGCTGCCTGATGCAACAGGGGGCCCTCGGCCGAGTATCCTCGCTTTCGATCGCCCGGGCCCGGCATAGCGCGGCGGCCAAGGCCGGAGCCACGCCAGGCGGGGTCAAGCCCCCGGCGAAGGCCGGCTCTCTCGTCTATGCGAGCGGAAAAAAACCATGCAACCCAATCGGCGGATAAGGCGTTATTAATCGCCGGATGAAGCGTTATTTTGGGCGCGCGATACACCCGACCCCAGTTGCCTAAGGATCAGCAAATGCAGTGCTTTTGAGAACGGGAGTCCCCTCTGTGTTGTATAGCCCCGAAGTTGACAATCGAAACCCCATATAATAAGGTCCGGACGTAGTGGTAATCGGCTCAACCTCGCGGGACAGATTGGGGGGAGCTTTGGCAAACTTTGCCGACGTATCTCACGGCGCGAGCCGCCGGCCGAAAATATCAGCTTTTAACTGTGAATTCGATCCGCTCACCAAGCGGGACGCCGTCGCTACGATTTTGTCCTGGATCCGCGAGGGTACAGTCTGTCGGTATGTCGTAACCCCCAACGTGCATCATCTGGTGTTGCTGCAAAGGCCTGGTTTGCTGGAGAGGGCTTACCGCGACGCCAGCCTCACGCTTGTGGATGGTCGGCCGGTGACGTGGGCCCTCAAGCTTCTGGAGGAGCCGGTACCGGAGGTGGTCCCCGGCAGCGACCTCGTGCCGGCTCTGTTCGATGCCGCCACTCCGGAAAAGCCCCTGAAGGCGTTCTTGCTTGGGGCGGCACCGGGGGTGGCGGAGAGGGCAAGGGACGTCATTCAGCGCCGATGGCCGAATGTCTGCATCGTGGGTGTCTATGGGCCGCCGCCGTCGTTTGAGAACGACGAGGTCGAGACCAAGCATATCCTGGATTTCGTTCGTGACGCTGCGCCTGATTTATTGATCATTGGTCTCGGATGTCCAAAACAGGAGCAATGGATATGCCGTTTTGCGGCGCAGGTGGAGGCAAAAGTCGCAATATGCGCCGGCGCCACGATTGATTTTATTGCCGGTCATCGGCAGCGTGCCCCCCTGTGGGTTCAGAAAATTGGATGTGAGTGGCTGTTCAGGGCCTTGCAGGAGCCGCGCCGAATGGGGCGGCGCTACCTGCAGGACGTTTGGTCGTTTCCGGTAATGATCGCGCGCGAGTTCTGGAAGCGGAAGCAATTAACAAGTGATTCTCTTTCCACCGAACATCACCAGGGCAGGCCGGATCGCCTCGAGGAAGAAGCTCACCATCGCCTGACCGCCTTCCGGCAGGCGTCGGATCCCGTGGCCCCCAAGTCCGCCGAAACAGCGGTGGTGCCGCAAGATGTGCCGAATCCGTCCTGGCATCGTGCCGGCTGCGTGCAGCTCGCCAGCGTCGGCGGGAGCGACCGCCCCCTTGCCCGGCGCGTGCGCGACCGCCTGCTCCAGGTAAGCCCCGGAAGAAGACTCGCGGAGGGGAACGCTCGAGTTCTGTTGACCGGTCATGAGGGTTACATCGGCTGCACTTTGGCACCGTTGCTGGTGGCGACGGGCTACGATGTTGTGGGTCTGGACACGCGTCTGTTTGCCGATGCGACATTGGCGGGGGAGGTTGCGGGACTGCCCAGCATTGACAAGGACATCCGCGACATAATGCCCGCGGATTTAGAGGGTTTCGATGCGGTATTGCATCTGGCCGCTTTGCCCAATGATCCCCTGGGTCATCTTGAAGCCGAGCTGACTTACGAAATCAACCTTAAGGCGAGCATTCAATTGGCGGAATGCGCCAAGGCAGCGGGTGTGTCGCGGTTTATATTTTCATCTTCTTCCGGGGTGTTTGATGCGGCCGGAGATGTGAGTCTGAACGAAGACTCTGCTGTAACACCGATCACTCCCTACGGGGTGGCGAAGATGTGGGCGGAGCGGGATATCGGGCGAATGGCGGACAGCAGCTTCTGTCCTACATTTCTCCGCATCGGCACCGCGTACGGCGCGGCAGTGCGGATGCATCTGGATTCGTTGGTAAATAACCTTGTCGCCACGGCTTCCACCACCGGCCGCATCGTGATCGAGGGGGACGGTTCGTGTTGGAGATGCGTGGCGCACGTGCAGGACATCGCCCGTGCCTTTCTGGCTGTCTTGCGGGCGCCGAGGCATGTCGTAGACAACACGGCATTTAACATCGGCCAGACCGGCGAGAACTATCGGATCCGGGATATTGCGGCCGTCGTTGCTGATGTTGTTCCCAATTGCAAGGTGGCTTTTACGCGCAGTTCAGGAACCGAGGCGCAGCGTTATCGGGTTGACTGCGCCAAAATTGCGCGATTGGTACCGGGCTTTCAGCCGGAGTGGACCCTGCGGGACGGGATCCTGGAACTGTACGGTGAGTTTCAGCTCGCTGGGCTGTCGGCGCAGGATGTTGATGGGGATCGATTTAAGCGCGCCAAGTTCTTACGGGATCTTATGGACATGCATCGGCTGGATAACGATCTCCGTTGGTGCAATAACCCGCGCGCTGTACTGCTCACGGCCGCAGGATAGGGTAGATATCCCCCATTAGCCCCAACGTCGCACCCATCTGCGGCTATTTCATGGCGCATGCAGCAAAAAAGTCTTGTGCTGTTACTGGGCTGCGTTGAACCGTCAGGAAGAACAAAGGGAAAAAGGAACCACCTCAGCAGTGTGGCAAGCGCGGCGGGTCTTGGCGATTCTGAGCCTCTTGGTCGGTTGCCTGCTTGGCGGTCGCGCTCCTCTTGGGGATGAGACAGATCGCTCGGCCGACGTTTCGATTTTACCAAATCCGGACCCGGCATGCACCACGCCAAGCGACCTTTTTATCAACCCCTTTGGCGCCGCATCGGCGCACCATCGGCCGATAGGGGCGGGAGCTGAGTACGCCGGCGATGCGGACCCGAGCACTGCCAGTTGGCTGCAAAACGCAGGAGGGTCAATCGGCATCAATGTCGGCGCGCCGTGGGGGGTCAGCGTCACCACCGCCGGGCCCTCCGATCCAACACTGACAGTGGATCCTGGACCTCCTGGCTGCGACCCGATCAGCGGGCTTCCCATAGCTGTGAGGTTTCCCAGCGAAGGCTTCGTCACGCGGGTTAAGCTGAACCCCCACGGCTGCACCGACGGGGTGGTGGTGATCTACGACCGGGTGCTGGAGGTGCCGCACCAACTGCGCCAGTACGACTGGAACGGCGGCAAGCCGGTGGCAGGCCAGTACAAGACCTGGAGCATCTCCGGCCTCGGCCACGGCACCAAGCCTGGCGAGCGGCTCGGCACCAGCGCTTCGGGCGTGGCAGCCCTGTTCGGCCTGTTGCGTGGCAATGAGATCAACAATCCGGCGAAGAAGGTCGAGCACGCCCTGCAGATGATCCTGCCGTCGGCGCCCAACCGCTGTGCCATGATGATGGGCCGCGAGATCGTGCTTCCGGCGACCAGCGGCGACGGCTACATGAACAAACCCGGCTACAATCTGGGCAACATCCCCTACGGTGCGCTGATGGCGCTGCCGCCGCCGGCGAAGGGCGGGCCCAACCTGGATGCTCTCGGGCTCACCGCGCGCGGCAAGCGCCTGGCCGAAGCGGTGCGCGACTACGGCATCTATGCCGTCGATACCGGCGCCTGTCCCGCACTCCGTGCCGACCAGTACGTGCAGAACACCGGTGAATTGAAAACCGCGCTCTCCAGGATCTATCCCTATATTCGCCGCGTGCTCAACAACGACGTCCTGGGAACACCGACCGCCGGCAGCGGCGCCGCCATCGCCCCGAACTGCGCTATCGCGCCCGAGTGAGGCGTCGCCTGTGCCGGCCACCCTTCGCGGCCGATCGAAAAGATCCCCTGTCGGGCACGTTTCTTGCTTAATTAAAGGGCTTTCGCCTTCGCCGGGAGCGGCCATGGTGGGTGACCGCAACGAAAACGCTAAGCTCCGGGCACCGGATGCAGCTGAGGAGGAGTCCTTGTCCGACCAAACCGTCTCGATTGCCATTACCGGTGCCGGCGGTGCCGGGGTTATGACCGCTGCCCAGATGCTGCTGGACGCCGCCGCGTCGGCGGGGCTTTATGGGTTGATGGCCCGCTCGTCGGGGCCGCAGATCCGCGGCGGTGAGGTGGCGGCCTTTCTGCGGCTCGGTGCTCGTCCGATCGAGTGCGTCGATGACCGCTTCGACGTGATGGTCGCGCTCGACTGGTTGAACGTCGAGCGTTTTGCCGCGGAGATCGTGCTCGACGCCCAAAGTCTCGTCCTGTGCGATCAGGATTCCGGCGAGCCCCCGCCACGAATCACTGCCACCGGAGCCCGCCTCACGGCATTGCCTCTGCAGGAGACAGTGAAGAGCCTCGAAGGCGGGCGGCTCAATATGGTCGGCCTCGGCGTGCTGGCAGGCCTGACCGGCCTGCCCGAAGAGATCGTTGGCGCCGTCGCAGCCAAGGCATTGAAAAAAAAGGAAAAGGCCGTGCTCGACGCCGGCCTTGCCGGTATCCGCGCCGGCATCAGTCTGGTCGAAGGGATGGCGGGAAGCTGCCGTCTGGGAGCAGGAACGAGCACGGCTGCCCGCTGGAACATCAGCGGCAACGAAGCCGCCGGTCTCGGCGCCGTTCGGGGCGGCATCCGCTTCGTCGCCGCCTATCCCATCACCCCGGCCACCGAGATTCTGGAATGGCTTGCGCCAAACCTGGAAAAAGTCGGCGGAGTGCTGGTGCAAGCCGAGGACGAGCTGGCCTCGATCAACATGATCATCGGCAGTTCCTTTGGCGGCACGCCCGCGCTGACCGCCACGTCCGGCCCGGGACTGGCGCTGATGATGGAATCGATCGGGCTGGCGGTTTCCTCCGAAACACCGATCGTGGTGGTGAACGTCATGCGCGGCGGCCCGTCCACCGGCATTCCGACGAAATCAGAGCAAAGCGATCTGAACATCGCGCTCTACGGCCTGCACGGTGATGCACCACACGTTGTCACCGCTGCACATTCCATCGCCGACTGCCAATTTACCACGCAATGGTCGGTCCATCTGGCGGAACAGTTGCAGGTCCCGGTGCTCGTACTGACCGACCAGTCGCTCGGCCAGTCGCGCGCCGTTATCGACCGCCCCGCCGATCTGGCCTTCATCAGCCGGCGGGAAACAGCTGCGGCCGGCGTCGCCGATTATCGCCGCTATGCGCTGACCGCATCCGGCGTCTCAGCGATGGCGATTCCGGGCACGCCGGGCGGTGAGTACGTCGCCGACGGCCTTGAGCATGCCATTTCCGGCCGCCCGTCCAGTGCCGCCGAGGATCATGCCGCGCAGCTCGACAAGCGCGCGCGCAAGCTCGAGCTCTTCGACTATGGCCAGCATTGGGCCGATATCGAAGGGGACGGTCCGTTGTGCGTGCTGACGTGGGGATCCTGTGCCGGGCCCGCGCGCGAGGCCTGCGCGCGGGCGACGGCCATCGGTATTGCCACCCGGCTGATTGTCCTGCGGCTACTGGCACCGGCGCAGGAGAAGCAGTTCATCGCAGCGATCGACGGCGTCGACCGGCTGCTGATCGTCGAGCAGAGTCACTCGAAGCAGTTTTACCGATACCTGCGGGCGCATTACGATCTTCCCCGCAATGTTCGGCTCTTTAGCCGGCCTGGCCCCCTGCCAATCCGGCCGGGCGAGGTTCTTGAGCACCTGAAGGCGTGGAGCTAAGACGAAGATGACAGCTCTTCCCGATAAAACCGCGCTGACCGCGGCTTCTTTCAAGTCCGACTACCGCCCCGTCTGGTGCCCCGGCTGCGGGCACTACTCCGTCCTGTCGTCCCTCACCAAGGCGCTCGCCGAACTTGGCCTTCAGCGCGAGGATGTGGCCGTTGTCTCCGGCATCGGCTGTTCGTCGCGGATTCCGGCCTATACCAGCGTCTACGGCTTCCATTCGGTCCACGGCCGTGCTCTCCCCGTGGCCACCGGCCTCAAGGTCTCGCGTCCCGACCTGACCGTGATCGTCACCGGCGGCGACGGCGACGGGTACTCGATCGGCGGAAATCATTTCCTCCACGCCTGCCGGCGAAACGTCGACCTGACCTATGTGGTGATGGACAACCAGGTCTATGGCATGACCAAAGGCCAGGCTTCGCCGACGACGCCCGCCGACTGGGATAAGAGCAAGCTGACACCCCGTGGGACAGGTGTCAGTCCGTTCCACCCGCTGGCCGTGGCGCTCGCGGCCGGAGCCAACTTCATTGCCCGCTGCTACGCAGGTGATCCCAACGGTACGGCGCGGGTTATCACTGAAGCCGTTCGCTATCCGGGATTTTCGATGGTCCAGGTGCTCAGCCAGTGCGTCACCTACCAGCCAGGGCAAAAGGAGTGGAAGACCACGGTTCGCAAGGCCGATGTGACCACCACCTCGGACGTGGAACTGGCTGCGCGCTGGCTGATGGCGGACGACGGCCTCAGCACTGGCATCCTCTATCTTGGCCACCGGCCGGTGTATCGGCCGGAACTGCGCGCAAGCGCGTCTCTTGAGGATCTGGAAACGGGATTCAGGGTGTAACGCGCCCGCTCGGTTCAGGCCCAACGAAAGAGTAAGGATGCAGATCGTGGCGGACGAGAAGAAGAGCACGAGCGGGATCGACAGCGTCGAAGTGTTTCTGGCGCATGCGTTGACGCTTGAAGACGAGGCGGCGGGTGGTTACCAGGAAATCGGGGACAGCATGGCCGTGCACAACAACCCCGAAGTTGCCGGCCTGTTTTTCCAAATGGCCAAATACGGTCGCATGCATGCCGCCGAGGTGAGAGCGCTGGCGGCAGGACTGGACCTGCCGCATATTCCGCCGTGGGAGTTTGTGTGGCGCGACGGCGAGAGTCCCGAGGCGCCTTCGATGGACAAGGTGCACTACATGATGCGCCCGGCTCAGGCCCTGACGCTGGCGTTGCGGGCCGAGCGCGCCGCGCATGGTTTTTATTCGTCCGTCGCCGAAACCACCACCCATCCCCGTGTCCGCGAACTGGCCGCGCAGTTTGCCGAGGAAGAGGCGGAACACGTTCGTCTGCTCAAAGATTGGATCACGAAATATCCGGATCCGGATCCCAACTGGGATTTCGACCCGGATCCTCCGGCAATGCCGGAATAGGAACGGCCCGGATCAAGACCCGTTTTTTCGACGGGTTGCCGCTTCTGGATTGCTTCGCTGAGCCGGCGGGAACGGGGAGGACGCCGCCGGGTAAGAGACGTCGAGGCCCAATCATGGCGCCAGGGCCTGGGGGCAGGAGGGCCGTTCAGGCCGGCATTACTGCCCCCGGCAACCACGCGCGACGCACGTCGTGGGATCCGCGGCGGCTGTTTCGCACTGTTGAAGGGCCACTTCGGCCGCGACCAACATCTCGAAATTGGAGCTCTCGTAATTGTTGCCGCGTCCATCTTCGGCGCGGCAGACATATCCAGCCGCATCTTCCGAAGTGGTCGCGCAACCGGTCAGAGCCAGCATAAGCACAAGTCCCGGCATAAGCCCTTTTTTTTGAGAGACCATTTCCCCGCTCCTGCTTCTCATGCCGGCTGGCTTATACCGCTTCAGCCTCGTTGACAACCACCCGGGCCACAACTACGATTGAGTATCAATAACCTCGCCGGTTTTCGCGGCCAGACTCTGCGTCCAGGCGCGCTGATTACAGAGCGAGGAAGGCAGGGAGGGCGCGTTGTTGCCCGTCGGCGACGCAGGCAGCGTGTCTGCAGAAGTGCGTTGTCTGAGACGACGCCTACTTGATGCAAAAGATTTTCCAGCCACAGCGCAGCATCCTGCTTGGCTCCAGTCCCCCATCATAATGTTCAAAACTTTGCCGTCCTAGAGGCGTTTATTCACTTTCGGCAGACGTGGTGAAGTATTGAGCAGGTCCGGTATCTAGTAGAGAGAGCATCGGGCTACGGGTCGGTTTGTCGTATCGTGCAGGAAGTAGAAACATGGGAAAGCTGGGAAACGTCGCTGCTTGGCTTGTCGTCGCGCTGGTAGGCGCATTCGCACTTGGAACCGTTGCATTACATCGTGGCGAAACCATTAACGCGGTTTGGCTGGTCATTGCGGCGGTTTGCGTTTACCTGATTGCATATCGTTTTTACAGTCTTTTCATTGCCACGCGGGTCCTTCAACTCGAACCGGCGCGTGTAACGCCTGCGGTGAAGTTTAACGACGGGCTCGATTACGTGCCGACCAACAAGTACATTCTCTTTGGGCATCATTTCGCGGCAATTGCCGGAGCCGGCCCGCTGGTGGGGCCGGTTCTGGCGGCACAGATGGGATATCTGCCGGGCACGCTCTGGATTCTGGCCGGCGTTGTCTTCGCCGGCGCGGTTCAGGACTTCATGGTGCTCTTCATTTCCTCGCGCCGCGACGGACGCTCGCTCGGCGACATGATCAAGTCGGAGTTGGGAACGGTGCCGGGGCTGATCGCCCTGTTCGGCGTTCTGATGATCATGATCATCATTCTGGCCGTGCTGGCGCTCGTCGTGGTGAAGGCGCTGGCAGCGAGCCCGTGGGGAACCTTCACGGTGATGGTCACCATTCCCATCGCCATGTTCATGGGGATCTATCTGCGCTTTATCCGTCCCGGACGCGTTCTCGAGATGTCCATCATCGGCTTCGTGCTGCTGATGCTCGGCATCATTTACGGCGAAGATGTCGCCGCCAGTCCCACCTGGGCTCCGCTGTTCACGATGTCCGGGCCGACGCTGGCGCTCCTGCTGATTGGCTACGGCTTTGTTGCGTCTGTGCTGCCGGTCTGGTTGCTGCTGGCGCCTCGCGACTACCTCTCGACCTTCCTGAAGATCGGCACGATCGCCGGGCTCGCCCTCGGTATTCTGTTCGTCCGCCCGGACCTGCAGATGCCGGCGCTGACCAAGTTCATCGACGGCTCCGGCCCTGTTTTCTCCGGCGCGCTGTTTCCTTTCCTGTTCATCACCATCGCCTGCGGCGCCGTTTCCGGCTTCCACGCTCTGATTTCCTCCGGGACGACCCCGAAGATGCTGGAAAATGAGACGCAGGCCCGCTTCATCGGGTACGGCGGCATGCTCACGGAGAGCTTCGTTGCCATCATGGCGCTCATCGCTGCCTGCGTCCTCGATCCCGGCGTCTACTTTGCCATGAACAGCCCCGCGGCCCTGATCGGGACGACACCGGAGCAGGCGGCCCAGGTCATCTCCTCGTGGGGCTTCGCGATTACGCCTGACGTGCTGACGCAGACGGCGATCGATGTGGGAGAGCACAGCATCCTATCGCGCGCCGGCGGGGCGCCGACGCTCGCCGTCGGCATGGCGCACATCTTTTCCAGCTTCCTAGGCGGCAAGGCGATGATGGCGTTCTGGTACCACTTCGCCATCCTGTTCGAGGCCCTGTTTATCCTGACCACCATCGACGCCGGCACCCGTGTCGGGCGATTCATGATTCACGACCTGCTCGGCGCCTTCTGGGAGCCGCTGCGGCATACCGAGAACTGGTCGGCAAACCTGCTGTCGACGTCGCTGTGCGTCGCGATGTGGGGCTATTTTCTCTACCAGGGGGTGGTCGATCCGCTCGGCGGCATCAACACGCTGTGGCCGTTGTTCGGCATCTCGAACCAGATGCTGGCTGGTATCGCGCTGACGCTTGCGACCGTCGTGCTCTTCAAGATGAAGCGGGAACGCTACGCCTGGGTGACGTTGCTGCCCACGATCTGGCTCTGCATCTGCACGTTGACGGCCGGCCTGCAAAAGCTTTTCCACCCGGATCCGAAAATCAGCTTCCTGGCGCACGCTGAGAAGTTCGGAGCGGCGATGGCCGAGGGTAAGATCCTGGGTCCGGCCAAGACGATGGAGGAGATGCAGCGCATCGTCTTCAACGATTATGTCAACTCCGGTGTCTGTGCGCTGTTTGTCGCCGTGGTGATCTGCATGATCGTTTTCGGCCTGATCGCTGCTTGGCGCGGTTACAGCAACCCTCATGCGACGGCTCGCGAGGCCGCGTCGACATTGCCGGGCCGGGAGGCGGCCGTCCATGCGTAGCCGGGCTCCCCTCGCCGATGGCGGCAGGGGGGTGGGCGCCGCTGATCGCCGCACCGGGCTGGAGCTGCTGTCGCGCTGGTGTTCTCTGCTGGTGCGCGGGGGACGACAGATGTGTGGCATCCCGGATTATCACAGCTACCTGGCGCACCATCAGCGCCATCATCCGGACCGACCGCCGCTCAGCTACGAGGCCTTTTTCCGAGAGCGCATCGACGCGCGCTACGGCGGTCGGAACGGCAATACGCGCTGCTGCTGAGACGTGCGCTCGGACGTCGGGATCAGCCTCGCCGACATGGCACCGGCTGATCCCTCGCGCCCACAGGCTTGCTGCCGTCAACGAAATGTTCATGCAAAACACCTAGGCTGAGCGAAGCACGTCGAAGGTGTTAAGGATGAGCCCGAAGCAAGCCTACCAGATGGGTTTTCGGCACGTGATCGATCTCGCCGAAATCAACCGCATCGCAGATCTGTTCCTGGGAGACGAGGCGGACGAAGGGGCCCTGCGCTTGATGGAGGCGTGGCGAGAAGGTGCCATGGCTGCGGCGGCGATGCTGGAAAAAGAGCACGTCACGCTGCAATAGGCGGCATCCGATCGTGACCGACGCTCAGCTCTCCTCGAGTTCGGTGTCCCAGTAGAGGTAGTCACGCCAGCTTTCGTGAAGGTGGTTGGGCGGAAATCCCCGACCGTTCTCCTGCAGCTCCCACGTCGTCGGCTCGTACGGCGGGTGCAGCGGCCAGATTCCAGAATCCTTTGGCAAACGATGCCCTTTGGTCAAATTGCAGGGCTCGCAAGCCGTGACCACGTTCGTCCATTCCGTCCGTCCGCCGCGCACCCGCGGGGTGACGTGGTCAAACGTCAGACGTTCGGCGGGCAGTTCCTCACCACAGTACTGGCACGCGAACCGGTCTCGCAAAAACACGTTGAAGCGCGTGAAGGCGGCCTTACGGGCTGCCGGTACATACTGTTTCAGGACGATAACGCTCGGCAGCGCCATTTCCTTCGAAGGGGAGCGCACCTTGCGATCGTACTCGGAGAGGACATGAACGCGGCGAAGAAAGACCGCCTTCACCGCCTCCTGCCATGACCACAGGGAGAGGGGAAAGTAACTCAGCGGGCGGAAGTCCGCATTCAGCACAAGGGCCGGATAATCTTGCATGCCATAGACTTGCTGTCTTATCCCGTCAAGCGCCGGCAGCGTACAACATGTTGTGCCGAAATGCCAAGGATCGGCTGCGTTAAGGTTTGGTGAAGAAAGCGAAGCGCCGGAAACCCGCGCCCGGTCTACTTGGCCGGCGAGAAGCAGCGGGCGAGGAAGCGCAGATCGAGGCGCAGGGTCGCCTCATCGATGCCATGACCCAGTCCAGGCATGAGGTGGGATTCGACCGGAACGCCGGCGGCCTTGAGCGCGGATTCGGCCGCCGGCAGAGACGCGGCCGGCAGCACTTCGTCCGCCGCCCCATGGGTCAGCAGCACCGGCGGCCTGTTCCTGATTTCCGTTCTTAGCTGACCATCGGCGACGAGCATCCCGGAATGAGAAATGATCCCCGCCGGCGACTTGGCGCGCCGCAGGCCGACGTGCAGCGCCATCATCGCGCCTTGTGAAAAACCGACCAGCATCAGATCGGAATCGGTCAGCCCGTGACGGGCCAGTTCATTGTCGAGGAAGGCGTTCAGGAAGGGTGCCGCTACGCGGACACCATCGAGGCGGGGGAACGAGGAGAGGTCGCCGATGCTGAACCACATGTAGCCGAAAGGCGCCATGTCGAACGGAAACGGCGCGTTGGGAGACACCACATACGCATGCGGCAGCACCGACTGATAGAAGGGAGCGATGCTGATCAGGTCGTTGCCGTCGGCGCCAACCCCGTGCAACAGCACGATGAGCTGCTTCGGCGCTCCTCCCGCCTTGGGAGGGGCCGACGGCCCGCTGAGCAATCTGACGTTGGTCATCGGCGTCCCGCCTGTCGGTTTTCCTCTTCAGTCCGTTTGGTAGCGGAAAAGCCGGTTCATGGCCAGACTCTGCCGGTCGCGTAGGACATGCCAAGGAGGGGAAGCGGCGCCCCCGCGCATCAGCGAGCGCGCATGCCGCGGGCGAGGGTCAGGTAGTCAGGCTCGCTTTCCGGGGTAAGCACGCCGTGCCGGATCAGAAAGTCGATCACCACCAGCGCACAGTTGAACTTGAAGTCGTCGGTATCGCGCACCCTTTCCAGCACCTGTTCGATCGGCAACAGCTCGAACGCGGCAATCTCGCCATCGTTGGCGATCGGCGTAAAGTCGGGGGGAAGCTCCAGGTCGAAGACGTACAGAATGTCGCGGCGCAATCCCTCCTGCCGACGCGTGCAGTATGAGAGGGCGCCTACGGAAATGGCGCGCGACGCGAGCGCCGCATTAAGCCCGGCCTCTTCCTCGGCTTCCTTCAGCAGGGTTTCGCGGATGCCGTGCAGAGCGGAGCGGCCGCCGGCAACGATCTGGTCGAGCTTGTTCGGGGCGATATGCTTGTCGGGGCTGCGCCGTCCGACCCACATGAACAGATTGCCCCCTTTGCGCACGAAACCGTTCAGGTGCACGCCGGTGGCCCAGATGGCGAACTGCGGGATCGCTGCGCGCTCCATCAGGAACAGCAACGGCCCCTCCGGCCTTGCCGCGACGGCATAAGGTTCGTCGCGCCAGCTGCGAATAAGCCCCTCTTCCGCGAGTTGCCGCAGCACGATGCGCACGGCACGACCGCGCTCCTCGACACCGGTGAGTTGCGGCGCCAGCGCAACCCAATCGGATTCCACTTCAAAGACCTCGGGGAAACCGGCCAGCCGTGCCGCGAATTCCGGCCGGACAAGGCCCACGCGAGAGCCATCGACGAGGAAAGGCAGATAATCAGCCGGCTCAAACAGACTGCAGGCCTGCAGCCGTTCAACAAAGCTCATGCGCGGAAACTCTCGCTCAGATTGTTTTCGTTACGACAGAGACGAGACTATAAACACCGCGCACCAATAAGCCATAGACGGGAGGGATGCCGGCAACTGCTCGAAGGGGTGTGGCCGGATTCAGGCAACGGAGCTTTCGCTACGGTCCCGGTTGCTGCGGACGTAAGCGACGGCGCAATGCTTCGCGCAGTAGGGCTTTCCCGGCACGGAAGGCTCACCACAGAAGTGGAAATTCCGGTCGCCCGGGTTGCCGACGGGCCAGCTGCACATGTCCCCCGACAGTCTGTCGAGGCGAATGACGTCGGCCAGTTCCGGCTCATCCTTGTGGGTCGGGCGACGCTGTTGCAACCCAAGGCGATGAACCTTGCCGATGACGGCATTCTTGGTGATACCGAGGCGAACGCCAATCTCGCTCGTAGTCAAGCCCTCGTTCCACAGGGCAATCAGTGCGGCTATGCGCTCGGAAGTCCAGTCGGCGGTCGACATGGTGACCAGGGCCCCTCGACTAGAGAAACGGGGTGACAACTGACCCCTCATTGCTTGCCAGTCCATGCTGGCGTTGCCAGTTGCCTTGGCCCTGATTGTTGCTAATAAGAATCGGCATGTCTACCAGATATTGAGTTTTCCACAACATTTTGTAGTTGCCATCGCTGCTCTTCATAGGTGGGCCTTCATGCGACGCATCTGCCGTGCCGGGCCGCGAAGGTGCCGGCTCCCCTCTCGTGGTAGAAGAGATGCGAGCCTATAAGCGGGCCAGGCTCGAACTGACTGACCCACGAAGGCGTAGCGCCCAGGCGGTGAAATCGGACGGCGCCGCCCGTCGGATCCTTCAGGGCACCGGTTACCGCGCGGCCCGCAATCCGTCGGCACATCGCAAACACGGTATCGCCCGACGGGGGAGGCGTGATGCGCCGCCCATGCAGATTGAGGTAGCTCACGAACAGCCGGGCGCGTGCCGAGCTGCTGAGATCGATGTCAGGCTGCAGCCGCCCCTCGGCAACGGGCTGCTGTCGCCACTGCCGGACCTGATTGGCAACCGCCGCCGCCAGCGCCTCCTGCACCCGAACGGACTCTTCCGCCGCCTCGTCCCAGAGGACGAGGGCGAGCAGGTACGCGGCGTCGGTCAGGCCGACTTCCGTCTGCCGAAGGACATACTCTCGATGCAAAGCTTTGCTCCCAAGACATGTTGAAGACCGATCCGGCCGGAGATCGACCCGTCCCTGTCGATGGCCAGATTTCAGGGGTCGAAGACGTCGTCAGCCCGGCATAACGGCACGGCGCCGCCTCGCCAGGAGGGCAGGAAAAGGGGCTCACCGCTTTCCCAGCGCGCCAGCCGCACGGGCTCGTCACCAAGGCACCCAGCGACGGCGTCAAGACCATCGTCCCGGCCCCGGCCGCCCGGCCGCCACTCCCGCATCTCCTCGATGAACGGCGTGTCCCAGACACTTCGATGGGCCGCTAGGCAACCCGCGGCCAGGACCGCATCGAAAGCGTCCAGGATTCGCAGGTCCTTGTTTCGTTTCGTTGTTCTCTCCAAGACGGCGCAACGCATGCCGGCCGCGCGCAGCTCACGGCGGAGCAGGCTCGGCAGAAATCGGCCGATGCCGTTGGTTTCCAGCTTGATCGCAGGCAGGAAGAGGTCGCGGGCGAATTGCACCACTTGCCGGCATAGCTGGGTCGCCTCGTCGGTTTCCGAGGTCCGGGCGGGATCATGTTTGAGATACCGGATGCCGTGCAGCCAGTAGCCGCCCTCGCTGTCGGTGAAAACGGCCGCGACAACGCTGGCATCGCCGGCGCCTGGCGCTCCATACGACGGATCCCACCAACAGGAAGCGGACACCAGGCGCTTTCCGCCCAGGGTCAGCGTCGCCTCCCGGTTGCCTTCCGTGTACACCAGCTCTTCAGCGTACTGGCGCAGCCGGTTCGGATCTAGCCGGCCCTCGACGATGTTCCGCGGGCGCAGCAGCATCTGGCTCTCGAACTTTGCCGGCCCGGCGCGCCTGCGGATGGCCTCGATCCGCTGGGTCGAAAACCGCTCGGGCCAGCGGCTGCGACCCTGCGCATCAACCAGCGGCAGTTCCAGCCGATGGAATCCCGCAAGTTGCGGCTGTGTTTCACCGAGTTCCGGACGCGCATCGTAGGCATAGATCGAGTAGAACGTATGGGGTGTGCCGACAAAAAGCTGCATGCCTCCCGGCACGACCACATAATCCAGTTCCTGCAACCGCGTACGCAATTCCGCGCGTTTGCTTGGGGTGTCACACGTATTCGGGACCTCGACATCGTCACAGATGACGACGTCGGCGCGAAGACCGGTAATATTCGCGGCCACTCCCTTTGCCAGCATCGAAGGATCGCGAAGCTCGGCATCGCGCCGCACGGTAAATTGGTCAGAGGCCCATTGATCGGCCTGCCGTGGCTTCAATCGCGCCGTCAGCGGATGGCGCTCGATGGTCCGTTTGACGTTGCGCACCATCTTCTTTGCCAAGGCGAAGTCCCCGGCCAGAACCAGGATGCGCAGGTTCGGGTCCCGGAACAGTAGCCAGGCGCAGAACAGTCCCACGAGCGTGGATTTTCCGGAGCTTCGAAAGGCGAGCAGGAGCAGTTGCCGGTCGCCGCGCTCCCACCGTTCGGCAAGCCAGGAAGCGATCTTCAGGTGCAGCTTTGGTGTGTGTTGTCCCTGGCTGTTGTTCCAGATCCAGACAAAAGCCGCGAAGGTCGCTTTCGATGCAGGGCTGGCGCCGGCAGAAGGCGACGGGTCCTCACGGTTCAACGGCCTCGAGCGAAGCCAAACCATTATCGGATTCCCCGAGAGTGGCAGCCGGTGACGGAACGGTTTGGGCGGTGGGCAACGGCTGCGACGGCGCCGCGACCGGGAGAGACACCGTGGGGGTAACCGCAATGATGCCCGCCGCTCGCGCGCGACGCATCATCAACTCGGAAAGAAAGGCGCTGAAGCGGGGGCAATCCCGCAGCAGGCCGTCAATCCAGGCGGAACCCAGCCGTCCGTCCGCGGCGGCAGCACTCAGGGTAGCCGGCGTCAGCAAGGGGCTGTAGCAGCGCGCAGCGCGCAGGCGTTGACGTTCGATATCGGCCTGCACCAAGGTCTCAAGCTTGTACTGTTCGGCAACGCCGACGAGAAGATCCGATCCCTGGCGGGCCCGTTCGACATAGCTGCACCCCGTCAGCAGCATTGCCGCGACCAGGCAGGGGAGTGCGGGAAACGGAGTAGAAACGCAGCGCGAGGCCCATCGTGCGGCCGACACCGCACGACCCCGCAGCGAAATGGGGGCCATGAGACAGCTCCTGTGGATTTGGGTTGAGACGGGAAATGGACCGGCAGGTGGTAATCCCGGCACGGTGGTTTCGCGATCAGTCGTCGGCTGGCAACTCGAGGTCCAGTGCCTCTTCGGCCTCCCGAACGAGGCGATCGAGGTGCTCATGCTCGCCCGCGACAAACTCGTCATCGATCGTGGCGCGAGCCCAATGGGCCAGCTTCACCAGCAGGTGAATGTGGGCAAGTGCGCCCCGACAGCCGGCCTGATAAGCCACAAAGCCTTTGCTGTCTTCGGGAGGGGTTTCATTGGCGAAGCGCCCGTAAGTGCCGATGGCGCGAGCGAGCAGGCCGGGGAGATTGCCGAGAAGGTCGCGCCGGAGTTCATCTAGCCCCTCGGTTGCCGAGAGGCGGCCGGCCGCCGACACGGTGTCGCGTCGGTCGACCACGTTATCTCTCCCCCGGTGTGCTGTTTGGCGGAGCGGACGGGCGCCCCAGCTTGCCCAATCGTCGGCTCAGTTCCACTTTCGAAGGGGTTGCGGGCCGGCGGGTGAGATCAACCCCTGGCGCGGGGGAGAGTGTTAGCTTCTTTTGTGCAATCGCTCGACCGACCATCCCAGCGATGATCCCTGCAAATTCGGCGCTCTGGTAAAGGATGCCCAACACCGTTTCGTTGTCAAAATCGGCAATGCCGAGGTTGCGCAACAAGAAGAGAATTGCGGTCACCAACGGCCCGACAAAGCCTTTTGACAGATACCAAGGCTTGGTTTGCTGAATCATCGGCAGCATCCGAACAGTGGTGATGCGAGGCGTGCAACGAGGCCATCCAAGCTCAAAGAAGCGAAACCGAGCGCAGACTCTGTTGCATCAGGGAGAACGCTGACCTGTAGCGTGTCGAGGAAGCATCCAGCAGGCTGCGTCTCTGCTGATAATCAAGGTCGTCATTGATACGATCGATGCGCATGCTGCTGAGGCTGGTGGTATCCTGCTCGTCGCGCGCCGCCTCCCCTTCAAGTCCGCTCAGGGTCGACTCGGTCGAACCGCCTCCGCTGGCGGTCAGGCCTTGCGCACCAAAGCGTGCACGCTGGGTCGCCATCGCTCGACGCAGCTGCTCCCGCCGCTCGCGCAACTGGACCTCCTGCTGCTGTTGAATCTGCTGCGTCTGCGCCTGCGCATCCGCCTTGGCCTCAGCCTGACTGGTTTTTTGCTGGGCCATATCCATACCGAACTGCACCGCGCTCAGGGCCGCGGTTGGCAGCATTCCACCCATCGATCACTCTCCATTGGCTACGCAAGAAGCGGCGGTGGCGGACGATCAGCCGGAAATGCTGATCTCCATCGAAACCGACAGCAACGTGAAGGGCAGCGGGACGTCCTGTTCGATCCGCCAAATCGGATCGATTCCGGTATCCCGCCAACCCAGCATTCGTACGGTGACGTCGCCGCTGTAGGCCTCCAGCGGCGCGTCCAGAAGGCCCTCGCTGAACCGCCTGAACGGCACGTACATGAGGCCGCGTCCGCTATCCAGATAAAGGGCCTTGGTATCCAGGACCCGGAGCGTCAGCGAGATCGGCCGGAACCGGCCGCCTGAACTGCTGGAAAGAGAAACGGCGGCTGGCGGCAGCGGTTCTATGGTGTGCGTGAAGGGCAGACCAAGTTGCACCGACAGAGCGGGCTCATCCAGCCTTATCGCCCCGCCCTGCACGTCCCTGTCTCCGACCGCCGCACCGTCGGCCAGCACCTTGACACTACGGCCTTCGAGATGGCTTGCCCCGGACCATTCCAGTTTGGGGATAGCCGAAGTTCCAGCCAAGCCGCAATCGACGGACAGCGTCTCGTCGAAAACTTCGATGAAAACGGTGCCTTCCCGCTCGACGAGGAGGTAAATATCTTCCCCGACATTGGTGATGGCGAGGACCTGACCGTCTGTCTGCTGCTGTGTCCAGCCGCTGACTTCTTCGTCGCGATAGACGGTCAGTGTGGCAACGGTTCCGTTGGTCATCACGAGGTGGAGCAGCCGCCGCGATTCGTCGTAGCACATGTCGATGGGCTGATCCATCAGGTGGTGTGCGAGCATCGCGAGGTCCGAAGCCTGGTAGGCCTGTTCAACGTCGGAGAACAGGAACTCGCGAAGCTGCGACCCCGTGCGCGGGACGAAAAGCGTAGCCCCATCCACGTCTTGCGGTGGAATTGTCCGGTCAATGCGCGAGCCGACGCGGGTTTGCCGGAACAGCTGGATGTTGGTTGGCGTCAGCGGCTCCCCGGTGACCATCCATTCGGCGCCGGACGTGAAAACCTGCAGATGACGCCCGGAGAACACGTGGCGAATTGCGTTCACCTGGTCGGAAAGAATAGGAAACTCGATCGCTTCATCGTCGAGTCCTTCTCCAAGGTCAAAATTGAATAAATCGGCCGATTTGGACAGCCAGAGCCGATTGGGCATGTCGCGGGAGCCACCAATAACCAGGCGATCCTGATGGAAGCAGACGCTGATGGGCCAGCCATGGACTTCGGAGAATACCTGCTCTGTCCAGTCGATAGTTGGTGAGGTTCCAACTAACGTGTGCACGCACCCGGCTAGCGCAGTAACGGCCGAATAAACAGCGTGGATAACAACGTCTCTGCCCTCAATGCGCATCCGCGAACCAACGTGGGCAGCAGAGAAAACGGGAGCCGATGCGGTGAGTTGGACGAACCCGCCGGTGCCGCTCGGCTGCAATGTCACTGCCGGATCGGCAAATTTGTAATGGGGAGCATAAACCCAGTTATCCTTGGACTGGAAGTTCCAGTTGGTCAGCAGCCAAACGCTGTCAGAGGTCCGCGTTATCTTACGGGGCGCCACATCTGGGTGTACAATGAGCAGCGTGTCGGCGCTCTGCGTCCAGTTGATCTGGCCGAGTTGATCGGCCGTCCAGGGTGCGCTGATAATGGCAACTCTTGCTCCGTCTCGATAAACATCGATGCGCCTGTCGGTGAAGACCAGCAGGTACACCTGCTCGGTGTTGAACTCGAACGAGATCAGCCGACCCGGCCCGGGCGCGGTGTCGACGAGCCGCAGACCATGACGGCGGCTGACCCCGCCCGTCGGGTGAATGAAGACATTGCGCAGACGCCGGGCGCCGTTTTCGTACGCCCGCAAATCTCCACGCCCGAGCAGTTGCGGCGCAATTTCGCCTCCGGCAAAGCTCGTTTTATGGATACGCGCGTGCGGCATCACATGCGCCCTTCTAGAAGAGAAAAATCCTCGATGGCCGGCGGCGTATCTTCCTGGGCGTCGATCAGTCTTGCGCGCCGCAGCTCCCCCTCAGCCAGCTTCTGCAGGATCTCCCAACGCCCGGTGCTGTCGGTCAGCGGGATGCAGAATTCTGCGGCGAGCTGCGCGATCAGCGCGATGTCGAAAAACGCCGGAAAATCTGCTTCGTCAGGCCGTGACACGTAGGTCAGCACCACCTCCTCCACATCGGTAAGCACCTGACGTTGCACGACTTTATAGACGGCGCCCTGGCCGCGACCGGCGGTTCCAGCGGACAAGACACGAATACAGTCGGCGGGCAGCTGAAAGGCGTTGGCGAAGTCGGCAATAGGCGATGTAGAGAGCTTGGGCAGCGTCATTTGGTAGGTGGCGAAATTCCACGGATGAGAGGACAGCACGGCGTCGCGGACAGTCGGATAAAGACTGGCCGCCACCTCCGCCTCTGCGGTTCCTTCATCAAAGGAGGCGATGGTATGGGCGCCGACCTTCAGCAGGGCGCGAGAACATAAGTCAATTCGGGAGAGGGCCATACCGGACTCCTGTGGGCAGATTTCCTGGAGTGACTGGAACAAGGCGCGGGAAGTGAGCAGATACCCTCCGCACCGGCCCGGTACGGAGGGTGCCCGCCATGAGTGGACTAGTCGGAGTCGGTGGCACCGAACGGCGTCAGGTTTGCCACGTCGACGGTGCCGGCGGCACTGGCGTTGACCAGGAAGACGCCAGCCCCCGGAGTGCTCGAGGTCGCGACATTGGCGAGGATCATGTCCCCCACCCGCAGCATGTCCGCGGCAGCGTTGAAGTACCCGGTATTGTCGACAGCCGTGCCGTCGTCAGTACTGGTGTAGTGCCAGAGCGTAAACCCGTTGGCGTAGGCCAATACGCTCAAGTTCTTTGGGTTGTAAGCCATGGTCGATGTCCTCAGCTCTCGAGGCAGGGGAGGGTGACGACACCCGATGGGTCGATGAGGCAGGCCCCCTGGCTCATCATGTTGTTGACAAAGTGCGCGGCACGATCGCCATGCCAGGTGATGTCGGTCTTGACTTCCGCTCCGATCGCGTGGCCGACAGCGGTCTTGTGATACCAGAAGCACTTGCGGACGTTTCCGGACTTCGGCAGGCCCGAGTGCGGCAACCAAAGGGCTCCCAGCCAGCGTTTCGCCTGGGTCCCCTTCCAGGGCAGATCGTCGTCGCCGACATAGTCCGCGTTGGCGAACTCCTCGATGTTGAGCAGTTCGCTCCACTGCTTCCAGCCGACCACAGCAAAGCGCTGGCCATCGTCCGGAACGTCGATTTCACCGAGTTTTTCGAAGGCCGTCAGGACTTTTGCCTTCGTCATTCCGTCGGTTCCGGCCCCGGCCTGGGTGCTGGAGCTCGCAAGCTGATTGATGATCAGCTCATCCGTCTTGCGGCCGAGAGCAAAAGCGCCCGCCTTTGCCACCACCTGCTGTTCGTTGATGTTGGTTTTCAGCTCATCGAGCTGATCGACCCAATCACCTGCGTAATAATCCTGAAGGGTACACTCGACAGGCGTATGGTCAACGTTCATTACAGGAACCTTGCCATGACGTGCCTTTGTAGATGCGGTGCCTTTGCCTACCTTCTGGAAGACGGTGCTGGAACCGGTAACATTGTTCTTTATACGAATAGTATTCCGAAGCTTCGAGCCCATCTGCTGATACTGAAGATGAACCTCTGCTTCGAAGTTCTTGACGAACGACAACTCCACGGATGTCGACATTTCAAGAGATCTCCTATCGCCCGAGGGGCGAACCGGGTGGGAGGAAATGCCGGTTGTGGCGGGGGACCGCCGGCGAACGCCGGACGACGAGGGCCTCGCACTATTCGTTAGCTGCGGGTTGTCCTCGCGACCGGCGCTTGACGTTTGCTGGAATGAGGCTGCGAACTGCGTCGGGTGTGCTCTTGGCGACGGCCCACCGCATTAAGCGGCGGGCCAAGGGGGACGCACTGCCGCCGTTACCCTTTGTCCTGATATAGCTTGCGGAAGCCTTCGCGAACCTTGTCGACAATCGCGGGGTCCTGATGCTTCCAGTACCGGGGATCACGCATCAACTGCTTCAATGAGGCTTCGTTGATGCTCTCTTCGCCAGCGGGTGCGTCCCGAACCAGGCCTGGCTCCTCGCCCTCCATCATCCGATGCATTGCCACGACACCTTCGAAGGTCGTTGACAGTGCCTCGAACACCCGCTTCGGAAGGCGGGCGCGCCCCCAGGCATCGATCTGCCGAGCAGCCTCGCGCCAGCGCTCCTCGCCGCCAAATTGCTTTGTCAGCCGCTCGATCTGTGCATCGGCCTCGAACATGGCTGCGAGTTCGCTGATCATCGGCATCAGCCGCTCGCAAGCCAAGTCATAGACAAGCTGAGCTTGTTCCTGGGTAAAGCCGGCAGCGTGCAGCCGCCGGTTGATATCGGCATCCGTCGTCAGCAGGTCGTTTTTGACGACAAGGCGATATTGGTCGGGCGCTCCGGGAACGTCGCGGGGCGGAAGCGACGAGAGCTTTCTCTCCAGTTCCATGTAGGACTTCAGCAGGGCGTCCAGGCGGACCTGGCCACTCCGCTCGTCCCAAAACTTGTCCGGCAACCCGGCCGGGCGCGCCGAGCGATCGCCCGAGACAGCAGGCGCGACGGCGACCTCGCCGGCGTTACCGGACAGGCCGGCATCGAGCAGGTTCTCAGTCATCAGACGACTCCCTCACAAAGGGGTTGTGAAATTTGACTCACGATCGAAGCGCTCCCTGGACGGTCAGCATCAGCATGTGCGCCACAAGTTGACGCTGACCTTCCAGGTAACGAAGGTGCGCGTCGCTTGCCGAGGGGCTGAGCGTCCTTTCCAGTGTCCATGCCCGTAAGTGCTGGAGAACGCGCTTACCCTCCGGCGTTGAAAAACAGCGGGCAAACGTAATCGCCAGGGATGGCTGTTCGGCCACGTCAGCTTCCGGCTCGTCGGTTTGGTTTGCTTCAAACCACTGCCAGCCTTCGTTGCTCATTCGTTCTGTCCCTCCTCACCCTGGGCCGGTGGCAGCTCCGACAGAGCATCGGCCAAGGCGTCGGCAACGATAGCCCCCGCCGTCTGGACGCGCATAAGGTCGCCGGGAACGCCAAGGGTTCGCCCCAGCCAGCGCGCCGCCGCAGCCTGATCAACTGCGGCCATCGCCTCGGGACCAAGGCCTCGAACGGCGTCGAGCCACACGAGCGTGTTCTGAACGTCCTGCTGGGCCTGATAGCGAGCCTGGGGAGACTTGTATTCCAGGGCAACAAGCCGGTGATCTAGCGGCATGTCCGGGATTTCGCCACGCCGTGCCAGAATGGCGCGAGCGCGTGTCGCCAGGGGCGAGAGCAGCTCCGACTGCAACCTTCCGTAGGTGGCGCCGAGAATGCGCGCCATTTCGGCGGACCGCTCAAGCACCTCGGTCGCGGTCATCCTTGGTCCGTTGACCTGGCCCAGCTGATCGACGAACAGGGCTTTTCTGATCCGCCCACGCAACTGGTCGAGAACGAGCTCTGAAACATCGAAGCGACCCGGCGTCTCGAGAGGTTTCAGCCCCGCGGAGCCGACAGCTTTCGGAATAATCGTGCCTGGCACCAGCTTGATCGTTGCCGGGTTAATCACCCCGTCGTCGTCTGCCTGCCAGATCCCGGTGACCGCGATCGAGGCGTTCTTGAGCACCAGCTCCACAACTTTATTCGCCGTCTTGATATCCGGCAGGGCTTTCATCACCGGCGATCGGCCGTAGACTTCGCCCGGAGCCTTCAACCAGCGAAAGTTGATGAAAGGCGATGCGGCGAACCGTCCCTCCGCCAGGACCGAATCCCCAGCGATGTCGCGGCCATCTTCCACGATCGCGATGTAGCTGTACCCGTTCCCGTCCGGAACCACCGCCTCGACGATGGGAATCCGCAGCTCAACGTCGTTAACCCGCTCGGAGAGCCGAAGCTTCTGCGAATTGCGCGCGTTCGGAAAGCGGGCGAGGAGTTGCTGGACGGTTAGCTCGTGGCGGCGAAAGGTGACGTCCAGCCGACCATATGGCCCTTCCTCCAAGACAACCTGCACCAGCGGAACTGCGGTGAAGCGAAAGGCCGACGGTTCTCCTGCCGGCATTTCTTCGAAAAGAAGACAAGACGTGCCGGCGGTTACTAGGTCGAGGTAACACTGGTGCATTTCGACCGCGAAATTCGAGCGGTCGATATGCGACTGCATCACCGTGCTGGCGCGCTCGAGTTCGCCCGCGACTTCGGCCCGCTCCTCCTCGAGGATGTCGGGGCCTGCGGTGAAGCCCATCCATCGCGTCCATGGTGGCGTCAACTGCGCCATCAGGCTCGCGGCCAACTGGTCCACCGCGTCAGGCGCGGTTCCATCGAAGATGCGATCCCAGCGCCGTGGGCCCGCGGAGGCCGAGCGAACAGCAGTGTCGCGGGTCGGCAGGGCATAGTCGTAGCATTCCTGCCACAAGCCTTCCCAAACCGCGCGCCGCTCCTTTGCTCGCTGATATCTGGTGAGCACTGCGTCCGGTGACAGAGCAGCCATGTCTCACTCTCCGAGCAGGGACTTGCGTGCGGGGATCCAGTCAGCGGCGGTCAATAAACCCCTGGAAGACGTTGCTATCGTTCCAACGCGGCCTGATTGCCGACGGGTCAGCGCCTCTTTCCTTCGTTCACTTTCGCTCGCTTCGGGAGCTTCGGCCTGCGTTGTCGCTGCCGGTGTCGTCGTTGCGGCTGATGTCGTTTGCTGGGAACTTGACTGCGAAGCCTTTGGCGTAGGCGGAGTGATCGCCTTGAAGAGCCCGCCCATTCGGGTGTCCTCCTGCGGATGGATGGAGAGAAATCATGCAGACGCACGTAAGGCGTTCGATAGTTAGGATTATATCCCTAATAATCCGACATTGTCAAGGCAGTTAATCGATAGGAAGGTCCTCGTGTCGCAATTTCTTGTAGAGTTGCCAGGGAGTCAGGATCCAGGGGGCGTGCAAACCGAGCACATGCTTGACGGCCTCGACACAGGTGTAGGGGCGCACGGGCGCGAGCCGTAACGGCGCGCAGCGAACCCGTGTTTGCACCACCTTCAGTCCGAGGCTTCGGTACCAGTGCGCGAGCTGGTCCGCACTGAAGTCGCCGACGATATCGAGATCCGTGCGGTGCGACATCGGGTCGCAGGCGATCCAGCCTCGATCAACCCGTACGATCACAAAGCAATGCCGAAAGCCTTTCCGCAACCAGCGGAGGCATCTCAGACCCGCCTGGTCGACGAACACCACCAGTGCGAGGCGTTCTTCCTTCGGCCTGGCGGCTTCGCCGGAAACCCGCGGCGGGGGCTGGTCGGGAGCCTTTACTGAAAGCGCCGTGACCTGCCGGATCAATCGATGATGCCCTTGTCCCGCAGTACGGTATCCAATCTGTCGAGCGCCTCCCCCCACAACTGGGCTGCTTTCGCCTCGTCGGTGCAGCGACGGTCCGGCGGCCGACCGACAAGTCCGAACCGGGCAAGCACGGTAAGATGAACGGCTCCGACTAACCCCCGGCGCCGGAGGCTCATAATCGCACGATAGATGTCGTCAGGGTCGCACGGACGGGAAAACATCCCCCCACCCGCCAGCTGGGCACCTTCCCGGCGGACTTGCTGGCACCGGACAAACCAGAACCACGCTTCTTCAGCAGATTCGAAAGCATTGACAGGAGGTTGGGCTATAGTCCGGGCGACGTGACGGAGCATGGGCACAACGGATCACCTTCCGACCATGAGTCTATGTCCCCAACCGTATCAGACTTTAGTCCTTTATCAAGCATAAATAGTAACACGTTCCTAGTGCATTCTGGTCGCGGATAGAAGACCATGTTCCCATGCTCAGGCATTCTGACATCTGGAACGCTATCGACCGGCTGGCCCGGGACCGCGGACTTTCCCCCTCCGGCCTTGCCAAGAAGGCCGGGCTCGATCCGACCACCTTCAACAAAAGCAAACGGAAGACGCGCGACGGCAAGGAACGTTGGCCGAGTACGGAAAGCATTTCCAAAGTGCTGCAAGCGACCGGGGCGTCCCTGAATGAATTCATCGCGTATGTTGGAGGCCTCGGAACGGCCGCGTATCAGAATATTCCGGTGATTGGATTCGCTCAGGCTGGAACCGCTGGATATTTTGACGACGCAGGCTACCCCTCTGGGGGGGGGTGGGAGGAAATTCCGTTTCTTAATGTCGGCGATCCCCATGCGTATGCGCTGGAGGTCAGCGGCGACAGTATGGAACCGGTTTATCGCGACGGGGATGTCATCATCGTCTCACCAGCGGCTGAAACACGACGCGGAGATCGCGTGGTCCTCAAAGCGCGCGATGGCGAAGTGATGGCGAAGATCTTGCGGCGCAAGACGTCCTACAAGTTTGAGCTCAGTTCCCTCAACACTGAACACCCCGACCGTTGGCTGGCGGCAGAGGATGTCGAGTGGGTTGCCCGCATTGTCTGGGCCAGCCAATAACATAACGAGGCTGGCCAGGAAGCGGCTGGCCAGCCTCAGCTTTCGGAAGCGGGCACTCTCAGATCGTCTCCCGCTCTTGCCCGCTCAATTAGGACAATGGTCTCCGGCACCCCGTAGAGCGCGATGAAGGACCCCATCCGTGGTCCTTCCGATTGTCCGAGAAGAATCTCATAGAGCGCCTTGAACCAAGCGCGCAGATCGGCAAAACATGGATGTCGCTTGCCGACCTCATAAACGAGGGCTTGCAAGGCTTCGCCATCGACACGATTTTGGTCCTGTGCGCCGGACAGTTCCCGTGCCAGGTCTTCCAGCGCCTGACTCTCCTCCGCGCTTGGCGGCCGATAGGTTTGTCGCGGTTTGACGAAGTCCCGATAGTAGGCGATCGCGTGGGTGATCAACTGCGCCGTGATTGGCGCGGTCTGTGGCGTCGCCTCCGGCCAAGAGCGTGAAACAAAGTGCCAGATGACCTCGGGGTCTTCGCTGTGACAAACGGCGACTAAGTTCTGCAACGCAGGGAAGCTGACCTCCGGACCGGCTGGAGGTGGCTCACCCCGATGAATGTGCCAGATGGGATTTTCGAGCTTCGCCGCCGGCTCCTGCGTTGGGTAACGACGCAACAAGTCAAGCCAGTCGTCCGTCGTCTTTGGAATGGACCCAAAATACAGGCGCTTCGCTGTTTTCGGCTTTTGAAACATGAATAAAGCCAAGCTTTCCGCTGGCGCATACGTCAGCCAGTCATCGACGGCAAGTCCATTGCCTTTCGATTTTGAAATTTTTTCGCCGCGTTCGTCCAAAAACAGCTCGTAGATAAAGCTTTGCGGTGGCCAGCCACCCATGGCCTGACAAATACGGCTAGACAGTCGTACGGAATCAATTAGGTCCTTGCCGGCCATCTCGTAGTCGACGCCAAGCGCGACCCATCTCATGGCCCAATCGGCCTTCCACTGCAGCTTGCAATTGCCACCGGTAACCGCCGTTTCGATGCGCGAGCCATCCTCGTCCACATAAACAATGGTTCCAGCGTCTGCATCTCGATGGAGGATCGGCACCTGCAATACCCGGCCACTGTGCGGTGAGACGGGAAGGAAGGGGCTGTAAGAGGCTCTGCGTTCGGCACCAAGCGTGGGCAAGATGATGCGGATGATCTCATCGTAGTGACGCAAGACCAGCCGCAGTGCCTCGTCCAGCCTTCCGCTCCGGTAACAGTCGGTCGCGCTGACAAAATCGTACTCGAAGCCAAACCGATCAAGGAAGGCGCGCAACCGCGCGTTGTTGTGTGCCCCGAAGCTGGAATGGGTTCCAAACGGGTCGGGAATATCGGTGAGCGGACGTCCCAGAAAAGACTGCAGCATGTCTTGCTGCGGCACATTGTCCGGAACCTTTCGAAGCCCGTCCATGTCATCTGAAAAGGCATAAAGTCTGGTGGGAAGGTCGGACAGCAACGAAAAGGCGCGACGGACCATGGTCGTGCGCGCCACCTCGCCGAAGGTGCCGATGTGGGGCAGGCCAGAAGGGCCATAGCCCGTTTCGAACAGCACATAACCCTTCGGCGGCGGCTTCCCGCCCAGCCGATTGACGAGCGCCCGCGCTTCAACGAACGGCCACGCGCGGCATTCCTGAGCAAGCCTCGGCAGATCGGCATCGGCAATGGTCGTTGAGTTCATTAGTCTCGCTTTGTTCTGCTGAGGCAGGCTTGCCAGTTGACGGTTCATTTCCAGATCGGCCGCCCGCTGCCCGGCAGGCCATAGGCATCCCATTTCGCGGTGACGCGGTCGATCACGTTCTCCGTCATCCTGATCTTTTGACCCCACTCGCGGTTCGTTTCCGACGGCCATTTCGCCGTGGCATCAATGCCGAGCTTACTGCCCAGACCGGAAACAGGTGACGCGAAATCCAGATAGTCGATGGGAGTGTTTTCGATCACCGTGATGTCGCGCGCCGGATCGACATTGGTGGAAAGGGCCCAGATCACGTCTTTCCAGTCGCGCGCTGCGATGTCCGCGTCCACCACGATCACGAACTTGGTATACATGAACTGCCTTAGGTAAGACCAAATTCCCATCATAATGCGCTTCGCATGGCCGGGATAGGCCTTCTTCATCGCAACGACCGCCACCCGATAAGAGCACCCCTCCGGCGGCAGCCAGAAATCGGTGATTTCCGGAAACTGCTGCGTCAAGAGCGGGACGAAAACATCATTCAACGCTTCCCCCAGCACCGACGGTTCATCGGGCGGTCGTCCGGTAAAGGTGGACAGGTAGATTGGCTTGCGCCGCATGGTAATCGCCGTGACGCGAAAAACCGGGAAGCTCTCCACGGCGTTGTAATAGCCGGTATGGTCCCCATAGGGGCCTTCGTCGCCGTACTCGTCCAGAGAAACCAAACCTTCCAACACGATTTCGGCTTGCGCCGGGACCTTCAATGGAATTGTTTTACAGTCGACCAGTTCGACCCGGCTGCCGCGCAGAAGGCCTGCGAACTGGTACTCCGATACTGTATCGGGAACGGGCGTCACCGCAGCGAGGATGGTTCCCGGATCTGCGCCGATCACGGCGGCGGCGGGAAGCGGTTCCGTCCGGCTGTCCTTCCAGCGTGCGTGGTGCTGAGCGCCTCCGCGGTGCTTCAGCCAGCGCATGTAGGTGCTGTTACGGCCCGTGACCTGCATCCGATAGATGCCGAGATTGGCCACATCCCGCCGATCGCCCCCTCCTGAGCCGGTTGAGGGGCCCTGTGTCACCACCAGTGGCCAGGTGATCAGCGGTGCCGGTTCGCCGGGCCAGCAAGTCTGGATCGGCAGGAGAGTGAGATCGATGTCGTCGCCCGTGAGCACGACCTCCTGGCATGGCGCGACACCGACCGTCTTTGGCCGCATCGCCATGACCGTGCGCAAAAGCGGCAGCATGTCCAGAGCTTCTCTCCAGCCACCCGGAGGCTCAGGCTGGCGCAGAAAGGCAAGCGCTTCCCCCACTTCCCGCAGTCCGGAGGGTTGGCGGTCCATGCCCCAGGCAACGCGTTCGACCGTGCCGAAAAGATTGACCAGCACCGGCATGCCGTACGACGTACCATCCTCCCGCAAGACATTTTCGAAAAGGACCGCTGGGCCCCCGTCGGCGAGAAGCCTGGTCTGGATCTCGGTCATCTCCAGCACGGGCGAAACGGGTTCGCGGACCCGCACCAGACGTCCCTCGCTCTCAAGGCGGGCCATGAAGTCGCGCAAGGATCGATAGGGCATTCGTCTCTCGTTGGTGTATGGCCTTAATCCGATCGCACGCCGGCTCGGCCGTCAAGGTTGGTGGAGAATAATGGCCTCGCCGTGTGTGCGCATCCCTGACGGCGCGAGAACGCGTTGCATTAAGCCGCGTGGGCAAATACCAACAATGCCGCATTTGACGTGGCACAACAGCGTCCCTATAAACCGGCGGGCCACGGCCTCCCGACGGGCCGCGACCCATCTGCAAGGATGGGAGAAAGAATCCTCGATGACAACACCCTCGCGGCCGCCTGTCCGGCCGGCAAACCCCTGTTTTTCTTCCGGTCCTTGTGCGAAACGACCCGGCTGGTCACTCGCGGCACTGGAGGCGGCATATCTCGGTCGTTCGCACCGGTCCAAGGGCGGCAAGGCGAAGCTGGCAGACGTGATCGGTCGATCGCGGGCCCTGCTGGGTTTGCCCGAGGACTGGCGGCTCGGCATCGTTCCGGCGTCAGATACCGGCGCCATCGAGATGGCGATGTGGAGTCTGCTGGGGGAGCGGGGGGTCGATATGCTCGCCTGGGAAAGCTTCGGCGAGCAGTGGATTACCGACGTTCGCAAGCAGCTCAAGCTGGCCGATGTTCGCGCGCTGACCGCCGACTACGGCAAGCTGCCGAACTTGCCGGACGTTGATCCGACGCGCGATATCGTCTTTGCTTGGAACGGGACCACGTCTGGCGTTGTCGTGCCGGATGACGGGTGGCTCGACGAGGCGCGCTCCGGCCTTGTCCTCTGCGACGCCACCTCGGCAGCTTTCGCTTATGATCTCCCCTGGTCAAAGCTCGATGTGGTCACGTGGTCCTGGCAAAAAGTGCTGGGCGGGGAGGCGCAGCATGGCATGCTGGCACTCTCTCCGCGTGCGGTCGCCCGCCTGGAGAGTTGGTCCCCGCCATGGCCCTTGCCGAAGCTCTTTCGCATAACCAAGGGCGGCAAGCTGATCGACGGCATCTTCGTGGGCGAAACCATCAATACGCCGTCAATGCTGGCGGTGGAGGACGCGCTCGATGGCCTTCGCTGGGCCGAGGCCATCGGCGGGCTTCCGGCCTTGATCGGGCGGGCAAAGGCGAACCTGGCGGCGATTGAGCGCTGGGTGACGGCGACGCCCTGGGTGGATTTCCTGGCCGAGGAGAAACGCTACCGATCGCACACCTCGGTCTGCCTGAAAGTGGTCGATTCCCAGTTCGCGTCGCTGCCGGGCGATCAACGCGCTGCCGTGGCGAAGCGGCTGGCCACACTCGTCGAGCAGGAAGGCGCCGGCTTCGACATCGGGGCCTACCGCGATGCCCCTCCCGGCTTGCGGCTGTGGGCGGGCGCCACCGTGGAAACTGCCGACCTCGAGGCGCTGTTCCCCTGGCTCGACTGGGCGTGGGCCAGCGTCGCAGAGCAGCTTCGCGCCGCGTAGACCACGCTTTTACCTTTCGTTGATTGAAGATTGCACTGCCGAGACAGTGCTAGCGGGATGATTGTCATGCCCAAGGTTTTGATTTCCGATGCGATGAGCCCCCAGGCCGCCGAAATTTTCCGGGCCCGGGGAATCGACGTCGACGTCCGCACCGGCCTCGCGTCAGAGGCACTGAAGGCCATTATTGGCGACTATGAGGGCCTAGCCGTCCGTTCGGCGACAAAGGTCACGGCCGAACTCATCGCCGCCGCCGACAACTTGCAGGTCATTGGCCGTGCTGGCATCGGTGTCGACAACGTCGACCTCGCCGCGGCTACCGGCCGCGGCATCGTCGTTATGAACACGCCGTTCGGCAATTCGATCACTACCGCCGAGCACGCGCTGGCCATGTTGTTTGCCCTTGCCCGCCAGATTCCCGCCGCCAACGCTTCGACGCATGCCGGCAAGTGGGAAAAGTCGAAGTTCATGGGCGTTGAGCTGGCCGGAAAGACCCTGGGCATCGTTGGCTGCGGCAACATCGGCGGGGTCGTCGCCGACCGGGCTCGTGGACTGAAGATGAAGGTCATCGCCAACGATCCTTACCTTTCGGCTGAGCGCGCCGAGACCCTCGGCGTGGAGAAGGTCGAACTCGATGAACTCTACGCACGGGCCGACTTTATCACGCTCCATGTGCCGGCGACGGAAGTGACGCGCGGTATGATCAACGCCGACTCGCTGGCGAAAATGAAATTCGGCATCCGCGTTATCAACTGCGCCCGCGGCGCCCTGGTGGTTGAATGCGACCTGAAGGCGGCGATCGAGGCGGGCCATGTTGCCGGCGCCGCGCTCGACGTGTTTGCCGAGGAACCGGCCCGCGCGAGCCCGCTGTTCGGCATGCCTCAGGTTGTAGCAACGCCGCACCTTGGCGCGTCCACGATCGAGGCGCAGGAAAAGGTGGCGCTTCAGGTTGCCGAGCAGATGACGGATTATTTGCTCACCGGGGCGGTCGTTAACGCCTTGAACATGCCTTCGGTGAGTGCCGAAGAGATGCCGAAGCTGAAGCCTTATATGAGTTTGGCGCGACAGATCGGCAGACTGATGGGCCAGTTGGTGGAAACCGCCATCGTCTCCGCGACTATCGAGTACGAGGGGCACGCCGCCACACTCAACCAAAAACCACTGACGGCACTTCTGCTGGAGGGCTTGTTGGCGCCGCAGACCGAAACAGTCAACATGGTCAACGCTCCCAGCATCGCCAAGGCGCGTGGGGTTTCGGTGACCGAAGTCACGCGCGAAGCGGCCTCAGCCTATCAGACGTTGATCCGGCTGACAGCGGTAACGCAGGTGCAGAGCCGGACCATTTGCGGCACCCTCTTCAACGGCGACCAGCCGCGCATCGTCGAGATCAAGGGCGTCCCGATGGATGCGCAACTGCGCTCGCATATGCTTTTGGTCACCAATCGCGACCGTCCGGGCCTGATCGGAAGGTTGGGCACGGTCTTGGGCGACGCCGGCATCAACATTGCGACCTTTAACCTCGGCCGGGATCAGGCCGGAGGCAATGCCATCGCCTTGATCGAAATCGACGAGGAACCGAGTGAAGCAATCCTCGATCAGGTCCGGACGCTACCGAATGTCATGCGGGTCAAAGCCCTGCGCTTCTGAGTCCGCCGCGCTGTAAAAACAGGTATATGGCCAAACGACTTTCGATGGATGGAAGGATACGAGGCAACTGGATGGCCCTTGCGCTTGACGAGGCGTCGGCCGCCGGGTTGCGGGGGGACGTCCCTGTGGGTGCCGTTCTGGTAGAAAGCGTCAGTGGCGAGATTCTGGCGCAATCCGGAAATCGGGTCGAAGAGTTAGCCGATCCAACAGCTCATGCCGAAATGTTGGTTATTCGCGCGGCTGCAAGCATGGTCGGCCGGGCTCGGCTGACTGACTGTGATCTTTGGGTGACGCTTGAGCCTTGCGCAATGTGCGCGCAGGCGATTGCGTTTGCCAGGATTCGGCGCCTGTTTTTCGGCGCCTACGATGCGAAGGGCGGGGGTGTTGAGCATGGCGCTCAAATCTTCCGACAACCCACCTGCCACCACCGACCGGAAGTGATCGGCGGCGTTGAAGAACAAGCCGCCGCGACGTTGCTCCGCCGGTTCTTTGCCGAACGGCGATAAGTTCCGTCGCCGTCGGCGTCAGTGCCCCGCGATCACCGCATGCAGGGGCTTGGTCTCCTCGAACAGGCGCTGTTGCTCGGCGGTGGTTTCCGCCTGATACTTCGATTTCCATTCAGGAAATGGCATGCCGTAGACGATCGATCGGGCTTCGTCGTAGGACATCGCCACCCCACGCGCCGCCGCCGCCGCCGCATACCACTTTGACAGGCAGTTCCGGCAGAAGCCCGCCAAATTCATCAGGTCGATGTTCTGGACGTCGATCCGGCGCTGCAGGTGTTCGACCAGCCCCCGGAATGCCGCCGCTTCCAGTTCCGTCCGTGTTCGATCATCCATCAGCGCTGTTCTTTCCTCACATGCGGCCAACGGCGCGCCAGCCGATGTCACGCCGGCAAAACCCCTCCGGCCACGCGATCCTGTCGACCGCGCTGTAGGCCAACTCCTGCGCCCGGGGGACACTTGGCGCGCGTGCGGCCACCCCGAGAACGCGGCCGCCGTCGGCAATGAGTCGGCCATCGCTATATCTGGTGCCGGCGTGAAAGATGGTAACGCCCGGGATGCGTGCTGCCTCTGCCAAACCGCCGATCTCCGAACCCCGTGCATAATGCCCCGGGTAGCCTTGCGTCGCCATCACAACGACGAGCGCAGGCTCTGGATGCCATTGCAGCTTGATGTCGTCCATTCTCCCCTCGGCACAGGCGACAAGCGCGGCCAGCAGGTCGGACTTCAGCCTCAGGATCAACGGCTGACACTCCGGATCACCAAAGCGAGCGTTGAATTCGAGCACCTTGGGGCCGTCGCGCGTGAACATCAGACCCGCATACAGAACCCCCGAGTATGGCCTGCCTTCAGCGCAAAGGCCGTGGATTACCGGTAAGATCACCTTCGCCATGATCTCGTCGGCCACGGGACCGGTCACAATGGGGGCTGGCGAGTATGCCCCCATGCCACCGGTGTTCGGCCCCTGATCTCCGTCGTAGGCCGGCTTATGGTCTTGGGCTGACGCGAGAGGCACGGCTTGCTCACCGTGCACCAGAGCGAAAAAGCTCGCTTCTTCCCCAACCAGGAAGTCTTCGATGACCACTTGCGCACCGGCGTCGCCGAAGGCGCTTTCGATCATGATGTGATCGATGGCGGCATAGGCCTCGTTCTCGTTGTGGCAAAGAATGACGCCCTTTCCAGACGCAAGCCCATCAGCCTTGACGACCACAGGGGCGCCATGCCGAAGGATAAATGCCTTGGCCTCTTCTGGCTCGTCGAAGCGGCCGTACGCAGCCGTCGGGACACCGACGCGGTCGCAAAGCTCCTTCATAAAGCCCTTGGAGCCTTCGATTTCCGCAGCCCGGGCGGTGGGACCAAAGGCGGTAATGCCCACGTCATTCAGCCGATCGACCAAGCCTGCGGTGAGGGGGGCCTCGGGCCCGACGACGACGAAATCAATGTGCTCGGCGCGCGCCAGGTTGACCAGTCCGGTTACGTCGTCGGCCGCGACACCAACGCAGTCGGCCACTTCGGCAATGCCGGCGTTACCAGGCGCGCACAGAAGACGTTTGCAGAGGGGCGATCGGCGGATGGCCCAGCAAAGGGCGTGTTCCCTTCCGCCCGATCCGACGACGAGAACGTTCATCGGCTTTTCCTCCCGCACTTGCATCGCTTTGCCGCATGGGCGGCATCGTTCATATTCAGTGGATGGTTCCCCATCCTAACACCGACTGGCGTCCCGACAACCTGCCGGTGGTCAGCGTCGGCGAGCTGGCACTGACGATAAAGCGCTATATCGAGCAAGGATTCGAGGTCGTTCGGGTCCGCGGAGAAATTTCCGGCTACAAGCGCGCGGCATCGGGCCACATTTACTTTTCCCTCAAGGACAGCGAAGCCTGCCTCGACGCCGTGTGCTGGCGTATGGCAGCGTCCAGGCTGACAATTCAGGCCAGCGACGGTCTGGACGTTATCGCCACCGGCCGAATGACGACCTATCCCGACCGTTCCAGATATCAGCTCGTTGTCGAACGGTTGGAGCTTGCTGGCGAAGGGGCGCTGCTCAAGCTGCTGGAAGAACGGCGGCGGCGCCTCGGCGAAGAGGGACTGTTCGACGCCGCGCGCAAGCGCCCCTTGCCATTTCTGCCGGAGGTTATCGGTGTCGTGACTTCGCTGACCGGCGCGGTCATTCGGGATATTCTCCACCGACTTGAGAACCGTTTTCCCCGCCGCGTCCTCGTGTGGCCGGTTCCGGTTCAAGGAAGCGAAGCGGCAGCCCGGATCGCAGCCGCCATCGACGGCTTCGACCGACTAGCAGCCGGCCTCGCACTTCCACGCCCGGACGTCCTGATCGTGGCCCGCGGCGGCGGCAGTCTTGAAGATCTCTGGGCGTTCAACGAGGAAAGCGTCGTTCGCGCTGCGGCGCGCTGCTCAATTCCGATCATCTCCGCCGTCGGGCACGAAACCGACACGACCCTTATCGATTTTGCTGCCGATGTCCGGGCGCCGACCCCCACCGCCGCCGCAGAGATGGCAGTACCTGTACGCATCGATCTTGCCGAACGGCTGCTGGATCTCCGCAGCCGCCTTGTCAACGGGGCGTCACGGACAATCGAGGAAAGGCGGGGGCGGCTGCTCGCTGCCGTTCGCGGCTTGCCGAAGCCGCAGATCCTGCTGGTTATGGCCCGGCAGCGGCTTGACGATCGGAACGAGCGCCTGCAGCGCAGTCTTGATTTGGGTATCGAGCGTCGCCGTCAACGTCTCGCGCAAAGCAGGCATCGCCTCGTGCAACCCACGAACCAACTTGCGCATGCTGCCACCCGGCTGGCCGGCGAGCGCCGCGCACTCGAGGCAGGGCTTCGCGCATTCCTCGCCGCGCGCCACAGTAATCTGCACAGGGCCGCGGGATTGCTGGAAGGCTTTTCCTATCAAAGGGTGCTCGAGCGCGGCTTCGCGATCATCGAGGATGACAGGGGCCGACCAGTGACGAGCGCCCAAGCGCTTCGGGCAGGCATGCGCGTAATTATCCGTTTAGCCGATGGAACTTCCCCCGCCCTTATCGACGGTCCTCGTGGCGCTCCGCGTCGCAATCGGAATGGAGACGGCGGCCAGGGAACATTGCTCTAAAGCGGCTACAGCGCGACGAGCGCGTTCTGCGCCCCGATCGTGTGCAGGTTCGACAGGAATTGCTCGGCACTGCGATCCCACGAAAACGCTTGTGCATGCGCCCGGCAAACTGCCGCCGGAATGGAGATGGCCTCGTGAACCGCCGTGCCGAGATCGTCGTTCAGGCAGCCGGCGCCTGATCCGTCGATAACATCGAGCGGGCCGGAGACGGGATATGCGGCGATGGGTATCCCTGATGCCAGCGCCTCCAGAAGGACCAAGCCGAATGTATCGGTCCGACTGGGAAAAACGAAAACGTCGGCGGCGGCGTAGTAGTTTGCCAGCTCCTCGCCGGACTTCATCCCGGCGAATACGGTTTGTGGATAGCGGGCACGAAGTTCGGCAAGTTGCGGTCCGTCGCCGACGACCACCTTAGTGCCTACAAGATCGAGCCTCAAGAAATCTTCGATGCTCTTTTCGACGGCGACACGCCCTACATAGAGGCTGATCGGCCGTGGATAGGGCAGAAATGACTTGTCGCGTGGCCGGAACAGCGTCGTATCAACCCCGCGCGACCAGCGACGAATGTTATTGAAGCCGCGATGGCGCAGTTCGGCCTCGACGGAGGAGGTGGATACCATGACGCACGATGCGGGTGCGTGAAACCAGCGAACGAAACGATATGTCCAGCGCAACGGCACTCGCCAGCGAGCGGCGACATATTCAGGAAACCGGGTGTGATAGGAAGTGGTGAAAGGCAGGCCGCGTCGGCGACACTGCGATCGTGCGAGGAGTCCCAGTGGCCCTTCGGTGGCGATATGGATGGCATCCGGTTGCGAATCCTCGATAATCCGACCGATCGCCGATGCTGAAGCCAGCGCCAGCCGAATTTCCGGATAGGACGGGCATGGAACGGTGCGAAACCGCTCCGGAGTGATCAAGTTGACCCGTTCACCACGAGCCGTCAGAAGTCCGCGCACGGTATCGAGAGTCCTTACGACCCCGTTCACCTGCGGAAACCAGGCGTCGCTTACGATGAGGATGCGGAGACTTTTCGTTCGATGTGGGACATCGCGATCACGTGAGGCATCTCCGCCCACCGCACTATCTCCAAAGAGCCGTCGAAGTTTTCAACCAAAGCGGTACAGCTCTCTACCCAGTCGCCATCATTGCAGTAAAGAATCTCGCCGAACCGCCTGACCTCTGCGGTGTGGATGTGACCGCAAATGACACCATCGACACCCCGTCGACGGGCTTCCGCCACGACGGCCATCTCATAGCGACTGATGTACTCTACCGCGTTCTTGACCTTATGTTTCAGATACGCGGAGAGTGACCAGTACGGAAAACCGAGGCGCCGGCGCAGGACGTTGAACCACAGGTTCAGGGACAGCGCCAAGTTGTAGGCATTGTCACCGATCACCGCCAGCCACTTGGCGTATTTCACCACACCATCAAATTTGTCGCCGTGCAGGATGAGATATCGCAGGCCATCAGCGCCCACGTGGACCGCCTCCGGCAGGATCGCGACTCGTCCGAACCGATGGCCGGCGAAGTCGCGGAAATACTCGTCGTGATTGCCCGGGACATAAATCACACGCGTGCCCTTGCGGGCTTTCCGTAGTAGCTTCTGGATGACGTCGTTGTGCGCTTGGCACCAGAACCAGGAACGCCTCATTCTCCAGATATCTACGATATCTCCGATCAAATAGAGATAATCAGAATCCGTCGATCTGAGAAAATCGAGGAGCAGTTCTGAATTACAGCCCCGAGTTCCCAGGTGAATGTCGGAAATCCAGATGGAGCGATAACGAAAGTTGGGATGAGAGATCACGGTCATAGCGGCCGCTGCGCAGTGGGTGCGAAAGGTCGCGACACACATTATATGGTGGGGCGTTTGTTCTTCATGTGCTTTCTGGGTATTTCACAAAAGGTTATGACAACTGTCAGCTTTGCGTCATAATCATAGCCTCATGGAGATTGCCAAAGCTTCCATCAATGTTGGACCAACCCACCGCCCTCCTTGCGACGCTGACGGCCGTTCAGCCAAACGTTACCGTCATCTACAACCCGACCTCCGGCCGGCGACGCGGGCGCAAGCTGCGACAGTTTGTTGAAGCTGCAAGCTTCAGAGGCCTCGGGGTCGTCGTCCAGAGGACCCAAGGACCTGGCGATGCCGAGAAGTTGGCGGCACAAACGACGTCCGACGGCTGGACTGATACGCTGGTTGTGGCTGGCGGCGACGGCACGATCAATGAAGTGATCAATGGACTGGCGGGTATGGCACCGCCTCTCCTCGCCTTGTTGCCGCTAGGAACGGCTAACGTGCTTGCGGCCGAAATCGGGACGGCCAATTCGCCGGCAGCTCTGGTCGATGCCCACAGATGTGCGTTGCGAGAGCGAATGGTCGACGGTTTGCGATGATGACGGGAATCGGCTTTGACGCGCATGTCGTCAGCGCCGTCGGCGAGCGGATGAAGCGGCTCACCGGCAAGGCGGCCTATCTGGCGGCTTTCGCGCGGATCCTGGTGAGTTTCGGCCGCCGACGTTACGACGTGCTGGTCGACGGGGCGGCTTACGAAGCGGCCTCAGTGATCGTCGCAAATGGCCATTTTTACGGCGGACGCTTTTGCTGCGCTCCTCATGCCAGGGTCAGCGAACCGGAACTGCACGTCTGTCTGTTCTTGCGCGGCGGCCGAGTCAACGTTCTGAGCTACGGCGCTTCACTGATTTCGGGCCGGTTGCACGAGCGGAACGACGTCCGCATCGTCCGTGGTCGTCAGATTCAGGTAAGAGGGGCGACCGGTGACCCCGTGCATTGCGACGGCGACCTCGTCACGAGCCTGCCGCTTAACATCACGGCGAGCGGAGAAAGGCTACCGATCGTCACCGCGTCGCGGTAGTGCTTCTAGCGGCCGGCTACGGTCATTCCATCCACGCGTACGGTGGGAGAATCCATCCCGTACCGAAATTCCAGATCGGCCGCCGGTGTGACCTGCCGAAACATTTCGACAAGGTTGCCCGATATCGTGATCTCGCTCACCGGATAGGCGATTTCGCCCTTCTCGATCCAAAATCCGCTGGCCCCTCGACTGTAATCGCCCGTTACTCCGTTTACGCCGAAGCCCATCAGGTCAGTGACCAGCAATCCATCGTCCACGCTGGCCAGCAATTCGTTCAACGAAAGCGGTCCCGGCTCAAGGTAAACGTTGGTCGGCGCCGGGGCAGGTGGCGAGGAGGCGCCTCGTGACGCGTGGCCGGTGGACCGCAGGCCCAATTGTCGGGCTGACCGCAGATCAAGGAGCCAGCCCGTCAGTACCCCATTATTGACGATCGCCCGGCGATGCGAGGCAATTCCTTCGGCGTCACAGGGCCGGGATCGCAGGCCGCGCCGCCGCAACGGATCGTCGATGATATTGATGCCGGTGTTGAACACCTGATCGCCGAGCCTGCCGCCGAGGAAGGTTGTTCCGCGAGCGACGGCGCTGCCGTTGATTGCCGCCGTCAGGTGGCCGAGGAGGCTGCGCGCCACGCGCGGTTCGTAAATGACCGGCACCTGCGCCGTTCGCACTTTGCGTGGCTGAAGCCGTTTGACCGCTTGTTCACCGCATCGCTCCCCGAGGGCGCGGGCGTCTTCCAGATCGGCTTTCCATACGGCGCCGGTATACGCGTAGTCGCGCTCCATGGCCGTCCCTTCGCCGGCCAGCACGGAGACAGAAAGACTGTGCCAGGACCGCGCATATCGACGACGCAGACCATTGGTGGCTGCTACGGCGAAGTCGTCGAAGCCGGCGGCGGATTCCGCCCCCTCGGAGTTACTGACGCCGGGGACGGAAAGTGCTGCCTCCTCGGCCGCCATTGCGCGCGCCGTGATGCTGCTCAGGTCCAGTTCGCCCGGCTCGTAAGCTTCGACATCGATGTCGTCGTGGCCGAGCTCGCCGGGGTCTGCGAGACCGCAGAACGGATCCTCCGGCACTGAGCGGGCCATCGCGAGAGCTCTCTCGGCCATCTCGGTGAGCGCCGACCGGGAAATGTCGGACGATGAAACGATCGCCTGGCGCTGGCCCACAAATAGCCGCAGGCCGACGACTTGCGTCTCCGAGCGTTCGAGTTGCTCGCAGCTTCTAAGACGATACGCCACCGACAGGGATTGCCGATCCGCCAGCACCGCATCTGCGGCATCGGCGCCCAGTGATCGGGCTCGGGCCAGCAGCTCGTCGAGAATCTCTAGCGGCTCCGCTACGAGCTCCCGTGCATCCAGCATTGCGTGTTTTGCGTCCATGAGGGCGTCTGTTACTTCCTCTCGGTCGTCCGGCGCCAACTTCGGCCGGGAGAGCGGGAATTGTTGGCGTGTTGCATTGCGATACCGATATAGTGTCGTGAAACAGTTAACGTGGCCACTGATCAGAAACAACCCCGGGTCAGCCCGAGACGCAGTTGAAAGCAACGTGCTTAGGGCACTGGTAACGATATCTCGATGATTACCAACACACTTCCGCTTCCAAACCCGCAACCCTTGGCGGCGCGCGAACCGCTTGAATCCGTCGTCGTCCGCTTCGCTGGCGATTCGGGTGATGGCATTCAACTTACCGGCAACAGGTTCGCGGCCGTGACCGCGCTTGCCGGCAACGACCTTGCGACCTTTCCCGATTTCCCGGCCGAGATCCGGGCTCCCGTCGGCACTACCTACGGAGTTTCAGCTTTCCAGATCAACTTCGGCGCACGCACGATCAAGACATCCGGCGATTCGCCCGATGTTCTGGTCGCGCTAAATCCGGCGGCGCTGAAGGTGGAGCTGCCGCGCCTGAGGCCCGGCGGCCTCGTAATTGTTGATGTCGGATCGTTCGCCGAACGGGATCTGAGAAAGGCGGGCTACGCCGCCGATCCGAGGAAGGACGGTTCGCTGTCCGCTTATCGGGTTATCGAAATCGACGTCTCCCGGCTGACGCTGGAAGCCGCCAAACCACTTGGCCTGTCTCAGCACGACGCGCTCCGCTGCAAGAATTTTTGGACCCTCGGGCTGATTTACTGGATGTTCGATCGCGACCGCGGCGTGACTGTGGAGTGGTTGAAGAAACGGTTCATGGACGAGCCCTTGGTCGCGCAGGCGAACATCGCCGCGCTGGACGCGGGTCACGCCTTCGGCGAAACGGCCGAGTTGAACGGCGACCTGATCGGCTATTCGGTCGCGCCGGCGTCGCTGGCACCAGGGCTCTATCGTACCGTCACCGGTGGTGAGGCGTTGGCCTGGGGTCTCCTGGTCGGCGCACATCTGGCAGACTTGCGGCTTTTCTTTGCGTCTTACCCGATCACCCCGGCTTCGCCGCTGCTGCATGCGCTGGCGCGTCTGCGTTCGCTGGGTGTCACGACGTTCCAGGCGGAGGATGAAATCGCCGCCGTTTGTTCCGCCATCGGAGCGTCTTATGCCGGGTCTCTGGGGGTCACCTCCAGCTCCGGGCCGGGCCTGGCACTAAAAGGCGAGGCCCTCGGTCTCGCTGTCGCCACGGAATTGCCGCTCGTGGTGATCAATACTCAGCGCGCCGGCCCATCGACGGGAATGCCGACAAAAACCGAGCAGTCGGACCTGATGCAGGCGTTGTACGGGCGGCATGGAGAGAGCCCGGTGGCGGTTCTGGCCGCGCGTGCGCCTTCGGACTGCTTCGAAACCGCCATTGAGGCGGTGCGCATTGCGACCAAGTTCATGATTCCGGTCATCCTGTTGTCGGACGGCTATATTGCCAACGCTGCGCAGCCGTGGCAGGTGCCGAATGTCGAAGGGATAACGCCGTTTCCGGTTCGCTTCCGGCGCGAGGCGGACGGGTTCCAGCCCTATAGCCGGGATCCCGAGACACTTGCTCGACCGTGGGCTATCCCGGGTGTTCCTGGCCTGGAACATCGGATCGGCGGTCTGGAGAAAGACTCGGTGACGGGCGATATCTCTTATGATCCCGGCAATCATCAGCGCATGACGGATCTGCGCGCGGCGAAGCTGGACCGCATCACCGCCGACATTCCGGAGCAGACGGTGGAAATCGGCCGGGACAGCGGCCGTCTTGCGGTGGTCGGGTGGGGCTCGACCTATGGGCCGATCAATCGCGCCGTAAGCTCGCTGATCGACCGCGGTTATGATGTCGCCCACATCCACGTGCGCTATCTCTGCCCGCTGCCTCGGAACATGGGCGAAGTCCTTGGACGTTACGACCAAGTGTTGGTTCCGGAGATGAACAAAGGGCAACTCGTGACAATCCTGCGTGCCCAATACCTAGTGCCCGCCGAGGGCTTGAATAAGGTTTCCGGGCAGCCGTTCAAGATCGACGAGATCGAGAAAGCCGTTCTTGCCCGGCTGGAGCAATCGAGAAGATGAACGTCGTGCCGCTTGCAAAACCCCGGACTGCGAAAGACTTTGCATCGGACCAGGAAGTCCGTTGGTGCCCGGGCTGTGGTGACTACGCCATTCTGAAGGCGGTACAGAAGATGTTGGCGGATATTGGCGCCGATCCCGCGAGGACCGTGTTCGTCTCGGGCATCGGATGTTCGTCGCGTTTTCCCTACTACATGTCCACGTTCGGGTTCCACACGATCCACGGGCGCGCTCCCGCGGTTGCGACCGGCATCAAGCTGGCCAATCCGGATCTGGACGTGTGGATCGTTACCGGCGATGGCGATGCCCTCTCCATTGGCGGCAACCATCTGCTGCATCTGCTCCGACGCAACGTCAACGTGCAGCTGCTGCTGTTCAACAATGAGATCTACGGCCTGACGAAAGGTCAGTACTCGCCGACGTCACGGACCGGCACGCGGTCGCCCTCTTCGCCAGGGGGGTCAGTCGAGCGGCCGGTCTCGCCGGCACTGTTTGCTCTGGGGGCCGGTGCCCGTTTTGTCGCGCGATCGATCGATACGGCTCAGAAACATCTGATCGACGTGCTGAAACAGGCGCATGACCACCGCGGAGCCTCGTTCGTTGAAATCTTCCAGAACTGCCTTGTCTACAACGATGACGTCTTCGCTGCGTTTACGGAGAAGCAGGTGGCGGCGGATGCGCAATTACTGGTGAAGCATGGCGAGCCCCTGATCTTTGGAGCGGACCGGCGGTCGGGCCTGAGGATAAGGCTGGATCGTCTGGAGCTCGAAATCGTGCGCATCGGAGATAACGGCGTTACAGAGGCGGATGTTCTGGTCCACGACGCAACCAACCGGACGCTGGCAACGATGCTCGCTGCGATGCCCCTGCCGGTTGCACTCGGTGTTCTCTATTGTGAGCCCGCTCCTTCCCTCGACGCGGGGATCCGGGGCGTAGCTGATAGTCAGCGGACGTCGCCAAGTGTCGCCGACCTCAACGCGCTGCTTCGTCGCGGCGACACCTGGACTGTTGCAGGCTAGTTCTCCGGCGGCGCGGGTGGCCAACCCCGTGTCGATCTCGGTGGCGATCATCGGTGCCGGTCCCGCAGGCTTCTACGCGGCAGAAGCGCTGCTGGATCGACAGGCCGACGTGCAGATCGATATCATTGAACGGCTGGCGACCCCCTTCGGGTTGATCCGCGCCGGCGTTGCTCCGGACCACCAGAGCACCAAGCTCGTCTCTCGCCGCTTCGAGGAGACGGCGCTTCAGGATGTGGTCCATTTCTACGGCAATGTGGACGTGGGCGAATCCGTCACGCTTGACGAGCTGCGCGGCTGTTACGACGCCGTTGTGTTAGCGGTGGGAGCCGGCATGGACCGTCCGCTCGGCGTTCCCGGCGAACATCTCCGGGGTATCTATGGGTCTGCTCTCTTCGTCGGCTGGTACAATGGCCATCCTGACTTTCGCGATCTTCGGCCGAGTCTCGCCACGCCGGCAGCAGTGATCATCGGCAATGGCAATGTTGCCCTGGATATCGCCCGGATACTGGTAAAGACGGAGGCGGAAATGGCGACTTCCGATCTGTCGGACCATGCAGCCGAAGCCATTTGCGAAGGCGGGATCAGAGACGTCTATATCGTCGGCCGGCGGGGGGCGGCGGACGCAAAGTTCACCACGGCCGAATTGCGCGAGTTGGGCGAACTCGAAGACTGTGACGTGTTGCTCAACGCTGCCGAGTTGACTGTGCCCCCGGAGGTCACCGACAACCGTGAACGAAGGTTGCGCGAGAAGAACTTGGCCATTCTTCGCGGCATTCGGCGCTCCGAAGCCGCAAGAACAAAGCGTCTGCACTTTCGCTTCAATTTGGCTCCCGTCACGATCGACGGTAATGAGCGGGTCGAAGGGGTGATCTTCGAGCGGACCTGCACCGAGGGTGGACGCGTGCTTGGCACGGGCGAGTTCGAGCGAATCCCGTGTGGTTTGGTCGTCACAGCAATCGGTTACCGGACGAGCCCGCTGGACGGCGTGCCATTCGATACCAGGCGCGGCCTTTACCCGAGCGCGGAAGGCCGCATCGAGCCCGGCCTGTACGTCGTGGGCTGGGCAAAGCGCGGACCCGTCGGCGTGATCGGCAGCAACAGACCGGACGGCACGCTTTGTGCCGACCAGATCATTGCGGACGCGAGAGCATCAGAGCGGGATAGCCCCAAGCCTGGGCGGGCGGGGCTGGAGGATTATCTAGCGTCTCGCGGCGTCCGCAGCATTACCTTCGACGACTGGCAAAAAATCGATGCGGCGGAGGTAGCGGGAGCGCGCAAGTCTGCGCCGAGGCGCAAGTTTACGACGCTGAGCGAAATGTTGTCCGTGCTTGCCCAGTCGAGCCTGGAGAGGGCCGCAGCCGCGCGTCACGAGACAGGCCGTTAAAACCAACTAGACGGAAGGCACGAAGATGAGCAGCTATGCCGGAGACGTATCGCCGCGACAAGCCTGGGACATGCTGGCCAGCGACCCCAAGGCAGCTTTGGTCGACGTACGCACGCCGGCAGAGTGGAATTATGTCGGGGTGCCCGATCTGGGAGCCCTTGGCAAGAAGCCCTTATTCGTCTCCTGGATGTTTTTCCCTTCGATGGAGGTCAATCCGCAGTTCGCTGAGCACCTGGAAACCGCGCGCCTCGATGCCGATGCGCCGCTGTTTTTCATCTGCCGATCCGGTGCTCGATCGCGCTCCGCGGCGATGGCGATGACCGCACGCGGCTATACCCGCTGTTACAATGTCGCCAGCGGCTTCGAAGGTGACCCCAACACGACGCGCCATCGCGGCACAGTCAACGGCTGGAAGGTCGAGAGTCTGCCCTGGATCCAAGGCTGATCTGGCCCGACCCGGCATGGTCAAGCAGCGCGGCGCAAGGCCTGATCAAGGTCCTCGATCAGGTCAGCTTCATCCTCCAGGCCGATCGACAAACGCACGGTATTGTCGAAGATGCCGATCTCGGCGCGCTGCTCGGGGGTGAACCGCTGGTGGGTCGTCGTCGCCGGATGGGTCGCCAGCGATTTGGTGTCGCCGAGATTGTTGGAAATGTCGAAAACCCGCAGTGCATCCAGGACGTTAAAGGCGCGTGCGCGGCCGCCGGTGACATTCAGAGTTACCAAGCTACCGCCGTCCCGCATCTGCCGCATGGCGAGGTCGTGCTGCGGGTGCCCTGGCAACGACGGATGCAACACGCACTCCAGATCGTTGCGACCGGCGAGATGGTGTGCCACGGCGCGGGCGTTGCTGCAGTGCCGTTGCATTCTCAGGTCAAGGGTTTCGAGGCCCTTGAGCAGCAACCAAGCGTTGAAGGGGCTTAGCGACGGTCCGGTATGGCGGTGAAACGGTACGAGCGTCTGCTCGAACCAATCGGCGTCATTGGTCAGAATGGCGCCGCCGAGGGCTCGGCCCTGTCCGTCGATATGCTTCGTAGCCGAGTAGACAACAACGTCTGCCCCCAGCTCGAGTGGCTTCTGCAGAATGGGCGTAGCGAAAACATTGTCAACGACAACACGCGCGCCACTCTGGTGCGCTGCCTCGCACACGAACTCTAGATCGACCAGCTCCAGCATGGGATTGGACGGCGTTTCCAGGAACACGCAAGCGGTCGGTCTCGCCAAAGCGTCCCGCCAGGCTTGATTGTCGCGCCCGTCAACCAGTTCCGTCTCGATCCCGAAACGCCGAAGAATCTCCGAGACAACATAATGACAGGATCCGAACAACGCGCGCGACGAAACGAGCCTGTCTCCAGCCCGAAGACCGCAGGCCAGAGCGGTGAAGACGGCCGACATACCGGTCGCAGTCGCCTTGCACAATGTTGCCCCTTCAAGCAGAGCCAGGCGGCGCTCGAACATCTGCACGGTCGGGTTGCCGAAACGGGAGTAGACGTAGCGGTCGCATTCGCCCTTGAACGCCGCCTCGGCTTCCGTCGCCGACCCGTAGACAAAGCCGGATGTCATGAACAACGCTTCGCTGGTCTCGTCAAAACTGGAGCGCCGGGTGCCTCCCCGAACCAACCGCGTCGCAGGCCGCCACTTTGTCTCGTCAGAAGGATCTCGCGTCATCTCATTTTGCCCTGTTGACCTCGCCAAGCTTAGCTGTTCGTTCCGCCGACCGCACCGTCAAGAGCAAAGCTTCGCATCTCCCGCGTCTTCACCCTCGACGCGGACCGCCGAAACACCATTTTAGTGAGGCAACGAACGGAAACGATCATTATTTCTCTTACGCCTTGGGCAGCAGGGAGACCATGAGCGCAGTCATCGACACCAATGACCTGTTTTTCAACCGGCTCGGTCTCGACCGTGGGCGTCTCGATAGGGTCGTCGGGGATGCGTTGGTCGGCGCGGACGACGGCGAGTTGTTTCTGGAGTACCGGCAATCGGAAAGCCTAGTATTTGACGATAGTTGCCTGAAAAGCGCCAGTTTCGATACTTCGCAAGGCTTTGGCCTGCGATCTGTGTCGGGCGAAGTCACCGGTTATGCCCACGGTACCGAGCTTTCGGAAGCTGCGGTACGCCGGGCCGGCAAGACGGTCGCAGGCATTCGTCACGGCTGCGGAGGAGTGTTGGCGCTTCCGCCGCAGCGCACCAATCGTAATCTCTATACGGCCGACAATCCGCTGGCGTCAGTGCCGTTCGAGACAAAGACAGCGCTGCTAACCCAAATCGATGCCTATGCGCGTGGAAGGGACGGACGGGTCCGGCAGGTAATCGCGTCTCTTGCCGGAGAGTGGCAAGCGATACAGGTGATGCGGCCGGATGGCGAGTACGCGGCCGACATTCGGCCACTTGTTCGCCTGAATGTGAGTGTCGTCGTCGAGGAAAATGACCGAAAGGAAACGGGCTCGTATGGCACCGGCGGCCGCGTCGGCTATGACGGACTCCTGGATCCGCCGACTTGGCGAGGAGCGGTCGATGAAGCACTTCGCCAAGCCTTGGTGAATCTCGGCTCGGTTGCGGCACCAGCGGGCGAAATGACCGTCGTGCTTGGTCCCGGGTGGCCTGGAATCCTGCTTCATGAGGCGATTGGCCACGGTCTTGAGGGCGACTTCAATCGCAAGAAGACATCCGCTTTCGCTGGCCTCCGCGGTCAGCGGGTGGCGGCGCCCGGTGTAACGGTTGTCGACGACGGAACCATCCCGGATCGACGCGGCTCGCTGAGCATCGACGACGAGGGCACGCCTTCCCAGCGTACGGTGCTGATCGAGGATGGCGTTCTCACCGCCTTTATGCAGGACCGGATGAACGCGCGGCTGATGGGCGTGGCACCGACCGGAAACGGTCGCCGGCAGAGCTTCGCCTATCGACCAATGCCCCGGATGACCAATACCTATATGCTGGCCGGTCCGCACGATCCCGAGGAAATTATACGTTCCGTGAAGAAGGGACTTTTCGCGGTAGCTTTCGGCGGCGGGCAGGTGGACATAACGTCGGGTAAGTTCGTCTTTTCCTGCACCGAGGCTTACCGCATCGAAGATGGGCGCATCGGTGCACCGGTGAAAGGGGCGACGCTCATCGGCAACGGCCCGGACGTGCTGACGCGCGTCGGAATGGTCGGTAACGACCTGGCTCTTGATCCCGGCATCGGCACGTGTGGCAAGGACGGCCAGGGCGTGCCGGTCGGTGTAGGTCAGCCAACATTGTTGATCAACGATTTGACGGTCGGAGGAACGGCGGTATAGCGGGGCGGCAGGCTGATAGCTCTCCGACTGCAACAAGCCGGAACGAGCCGTGACGTCCCGATTCGAGGCGCGAGCCGCAGAACTTTGGCGTCAGCGGCGATTTTGGGGTGTTGGCGAGACTTGGGCCTCGCTCGAACGAGGTTAGCTGATATAAACGGCCCATTGAAGGGATCCTGTGTCTCGGCCGGTCCCTGTCAGCGACCGATAGACGGCCGAAGCGTGTGTAGGGAGGCGAGAGCCATGAGTGGAACGAGTGCGAAGCTGAAGCCCGGCGTGGTTACGGGAAAGGACTACGAGACGCTGGTTGCGACGTGCAAGGCAGGCAGTTACGCGCTGCCGGCGGTCAACGTTACCAGCACGAACACCATTAACTCCGTGCTTGAAGCCGCAGCCAAGAACAAGTCGGATGTAATCGTCCAGTTGTCCAACGGTGGGGCGCAGTTCTACGCTGGGCAGGGCTTCCCCGACAGTAGCTTGGCCAAGGTGCTGGGCGCCGTCTCAGCCGCGCGGCATGTCCATATGATGGCTGAGCACTACGGTATCTGTGTTGTCCTCCATACCGATCATGCGAACAAGAAGCTGATCCCCTGGGTCGAGAGCCTGCTGGACTACGGTGAGTCCTTTTACAAGGAGACCGGCAAGCCTCTGTTCAGCTCCCACATGCTGGATCTGTCGGAAGAGCCGATCGACTGGAACCTGAACGAATGCGCACGAGTCCTGCAGCGCATGGCGAAGATGGGCATGAACCTCGAGATCGAGCTCGGTGTGACCGGCGGCGAAGAGGACGGAATCGGTTCGGAGTTCAAGGAGGGTGCCGACAACGCCAAGCTTTACACGCAGCCAGAAGACGTGCTGCAGGCCTTCGACAAGCTGGCCGATATCGGGATGTTTTCGGTGGCAGCCTCGTTCGGCAACGTGCACGGCGTCTACAAACCCGGAAACGTCAAGCTGCGCCCGGAGATCCTGAAGAATTCGCAGGACTTGATCTCACGCCGCCACAATACCGGAGCCAATCCCCTGAACTTGGTTTTCCATGGCGGGTCCGGTTCCGAAAAGGCGCAGATTACCGAAGCGGTAAGCTATGGCGTGTTCAAAATGAATATCGACACGGATACTCAGTTTGCTTTCTCGGAACCCGTCGGAAAGTTCGTCGATGAGCATCCGAAGGCATTCAAATACCAGATAGACCCTGAGGACGGCACGCCGTTCAAGAAGTATTATGACCCCCGGAAGTGGCTTCGCGCGGCGGAACTCGGGCTGGTCGAACGCCTCTCAGAAGCGTTTAACGACCTCGGCTCGACGGGCAAGTCACTGGCCTCGTAAAGCGTTTTTTGGAAACGGCCGCGATCGAGGTTGCGGCCGTTTCTTTAGCGGTTTTCATACCGCTCGCCGGGCCGCTCGGGATGCAAATCTGCGCCGTGCCGATGCGATGAGACTCCAGCATAATGCACGCGTGGGCGAGGTTGGCGTGCGTCGCAACGCGGCCCCGACCGGCTCTGCACCGATCTGCTGGGGGCTGCTCTACAAACCGCCCAAGTGGCGCTGGGTGTCCACTGGTTAGCGAACACCCGCGGTTTGAAGCCTACTTGCGCAGAGACTTCTGGAACATCCGGTCGGACTTATCCGAAGCTGCAGTGGCGGCGTTAGCAGCGGCCTTTGCTTCGGCTGCTGCTTGCTGGGCTGCCGCCGCCGCCGAGCGAGCCTCCTGAGCCGCCTTCGCGGATTCGGCACGGGCTGCTGCGGTGTCTGACTTCAATCCGGCCACGTCACGCTGAAGCGTATTGACGCTCGCTTTCAGGTCATCGACCTCGCTTGACGAAGCGCAGGCGCCGACAGCGAAGGTGCTCGCCAACAACACGGCCGGCAGAACTTTGCCGTAAGCCTTTTTCATCATTCCCTCCGCGGAAATCGCTGAAACTGATGTGCAGAAGGCGCGAGGAATCTCACGCCCGCAGGCTATGTAGATCAAATGGCGAATAAATCAAGGATAACATGCGAGGTGACCGTTAAGATCCTGGTTTACGGTTGCAGCCGTTTCTTACTTCAAGGCAAAATCTCGATCGGCGTGCCTTCATCTGTGGCCGCCCAAATTTCATCCATCTCCGCGTTGCTGACGGCTATGCAACCCTCGGTCCAGTCCCAGCTGCGACTTCCGTAATAGCCTGCTCCGGAATCTGCTGCCTGGCCGTGAATCATCACCAGCCCGCCCGGCCGGTCTCCGTATTTGTTGGCTTCTGCGAAGTCTCTCGAACTGGGATACGAAATTCGGATCGAGCGATAGAATCGGCTGCCCGAGTTACGCCGGTCAAGGATGTACAACCCTTCCGGGGTCCGCCCATCGCCTTGAAAGACCTTATGCCCGATGGGTGATCGCCCCAACGCGATGCGGTAACTGGCGAAAATATGGTCGTCTCGGATGAGATAAAGTGCGCGTTCGCTTTTGACGACCAGAACGCGATCGGCCTTCCAGCCGTGATGCGCACCGTCGGTCACGCCGGCTGTGCTTGAGTGAGACCAGCCGACGAGCACCGACAACGACAACAGAAATGCCACAATCATCTTAATGCCGTCCAACCAGTGTCGCGTGAATGTAGTCTTGACGCGACACCTCGGCCAGAGGTGGATTTTCCAGTCAGCTGACCAACGTCCAAGGAAACCCCGCAACGCATTGGGACATCAGCTTGATTCCCTGTCGTCTGGCGGATTTTCCGACATTTGGGTGCGCTGCTTCAAGTACTTGAAGCAGCCGTCGAGGGTCGAGAGTTGTGGGTAATCGGGCTCATCGATTCGAATTTTAAATCGTTCCTCAAGCCCGACGATAAAATTCAGATAGTCGATAGAATCGATACCCAACTGCTTGTGGAAGCTTTGCTTGGGATCGACCCTCTCGGCGTCGATTTCGGGCGCAACCGACTTGAGCGTGAGAAGCACCCGTTGTTCTAGCAAGTTATCCGGCATTCTCTTCGCAACGTTCCTTACAGGGCTTGAACTTTGGTCACTCGACTAGGCTTGGTCCGAGTCCTCGGCACCGCCTAAATCGTTTTCAGGCAATCCAAGTTCGCGGGCTCTCAACAACGGTCTCATGATCTTGCCGTTGCGGGTCTTCGGTAAGGTATGGCAGAAGGAAATCTCGCGCGGCGCCAGCGCAGGCCCCAGCCGTTGGCGAGCGAATGCCAAAAGGTCGATTCGTAGTTGCTCATCGGTCTCGTGGCCGTTGCGGACGATTACGAACGCCTTAACCACCTCGCCGACCAGTGGATCCGGTTTGCCGATCACCCCCACCTCCAAAACCGCGGGGTGCTCGTTCAAACAATCTTCGACTTCATGCGGCCCGATCAGGTGCCCCGCCGATTTGATCAATTCGTCGCGCCGACTCACAAACGAGAAGCGACCTTCGGGATCACGGCAGACCAGATCCCCGGTGAGATACCAATCTTGAATAAAACATTCCGCGTATCGCGCAGGTTCGCCAACGTACCCACGAAACATCGACGGCCAGCCAGCTTTCAGGACCAACTCACCGACCTTGTTCGGCTCCTCAACAAACTCCAGTGTGCGGCCACCGTGACGACGCGCTACCGCCGCTTCAATCCCTGCGACCGGTCTGCCCATTAGACCCAGGGAGACATCTTCATCAGCGCTGGTTCCTATGACGATAGACCCCGTCTCGGTCTGCCACCAAGTGTCATGGATGTCGAGATTCAGCGCCTGTCGGCCCCAGCGCACCGCCTCGGGACTCAGGGCCTCGCCCGCACTGACAATGAGGCGCAATGAGCGCAGATCATACGAGCGAGCCAGCCGGGAACCTGCCTTCATGAGCATGCGGATGGCTGTCGGCGCCGTGTAGAGCACGGTGACCCGCTCGTCTTGGATGATCCGATACCAGCGCGCCGGGTCGAACTCGCTTTCATCGATCACCATCGTCACGCCATGAAGGAGCGGCGCAACAAGCCCGTAGGAGATTCCCGTAACCCATCCTGGATCGGCGGTGCACCAGTAAATATCGTCCGGCCGGAGGTTCAGTACGGAAGATGCTGTGGTGTAGAGCGAAACTGCTGAGTCATGGACGTGTAGCGCCCCTTTTGGAGAACCGGTGGTTCCACTGGTGAAATGCAGGAATGCGGGGTCTTCCGGGTCCGTCGGTTCAATATCGAAGCTATCCTCGGCTTCCGCCATCAGCTCGTCAAAGGAACGAGTCAAAGGAGGCGCCGGCTCAGGTCCGCCGACGATAACCTGTTCCAGCGTTGGCAGCGACTTGCGGATCGAAGCTATGCGCCGTGAATATAGTGGAGCCGTGGTTAGCAGGACCTTTCCGCCTCCTTTTGACAGCCGGGCAAGGAGCGGCTGTTCGCCGAAATTGCTGTAAAGGGCAGAGAAGACGGCCCGGGCCTTCAATGTGCCGATCGCGCTGACGTAGAGCTCCGGAATGCGTCCGGCAAACGAGAACACCGTTTCGCCGGGACCGACATTCAGGCGGCGGAGCACGTTCGCAAACCGGTTGCTTGCCTGTGCAAGCTCCGCATAGGTCATGCTTCGGGTCGCCGACGTGCCCACAAAGCGGAAAGCGATGTGGCCGCCTGCTCCGCGTCTGACGTGTCGATCCGCGGCCTCATAGGCAATGTTGAGGCCCGCTCCGCTTGGCAATCCGTCCAGGTAGCGGCGCGCCTCCTCCCAGGCATTCATCCCTGTCTCCCCTCGTTGGCATCGAGTAAGTACCAGCTGATCGTCGCAAGTCCGACCCAAACTGGGAGCTTCGAAAGATGAGCATCCGCAATCTTTCGTATCTTTTCAAACCGAGATCGATAGCGCTGGTCGGCGCCAGTCGCGAACGGGGTTCCTTCGGGGCCGTAATCGCCCGCAACTTGTTCCACGGCGGCTTCACCGGGCCGATCATGCCGGTCAACCCTCGATATCGAGCGGTTGAAGGTGTCCTGACTTATCCGGACGCCGAATCACTGCCCGAGGTGCCCGATCTGGTCGTGATCGCGACGCCGCCAGCAACGGTCCCCGACTTGATCGGCCGCTTTGCCGCTCACGGTACCCGCGCCGCCGTCGTCATTTCTTCCGGCTTCGGCGACGGCGGGGATGCGGCCGGAGAACGGTTGCGGGTGTCGATGCTGGCGGCGGCAGGGAAGCACGCAATGCGCATCATCGGCCCGAACAGCATCGGGGTCATGGTTCCGGGGATCGGCCTGAATGCCGGTCTCGCGCATGTCGCACCGGTACCAGGTCAACTTGCCTTCGTTACTCAATCGGCAGCGATTGCCACGTCCGTCCTTGATTGGGCATCGGCGCGAGGCATCGGCTTTTCCCACGTCGTTTCCCTGGGCAACATGAGCGATGTCGACTTCGGTGACATGCTCGACTATCTCGCCCGCGAAGCCGACGTCCGCGGCATTTTACTGTACATGGAAGCCGTCAAGCATGCCCGCAAATTTATGTCGGCGGGCCGGTCGGCGGCGCGCCTCAAGCCGGTGGTGGTGATCAAGGCCGGCCGTCACCCGGCGTCGGCCGGCGCTGTTGCCTCCCACGCCGGTGCGTTGGCCGGCACCGACGCAGTTTACGACGCGGCATTCCGGCGGGCCGGGATGCTGCGTGTCAGCGACATCGGCGATCTCTTCGGGGTGGTCGAAACATTGAACATGGGCCGCAAGCCGAGCGGCGATCGTTTGGCCATTCTTGCCAACGGTGGCGGCATCGGCTTGCTGGCGGCAGATGCCTGGCTCTCGCGAAAGGGCCGGCTCGCCGAACTGGCCTCGGATACGAAGCAGCAGCTGAATGCCATTCTCCCGAGCGGTTGGTCGCATGGCAATCCGATCGACCTCATGGGCGACGCCACCGGCGAGAGATATGCAAGGGCTTTGGACGTCGTGCTGCATGACGAGGGTGCTGATGCCGTCCTGGTTCTGAAATGTCCATCCGCGATCGGGTGCAGCGAGGACGCCGCTCGCGCCGTGACCGACGCGGCCCGGAAAAGTAAGCGGTGTATTCTCACCTGCTGGGTCGGAGAGGACGCTGCGGCGCCGGCCAGGCAGCTTTTTGCCACTCATCGCATACCGACCTATTTCACCCCCGAGCGGAGCGTCCGAGCCTTCTCCGACATCATGAGCTATTGGCAAAACCAGGAGCTCTTGTCCCAGACTCCGGCATCAGTGCCGGAGGAGTTCACGCCGGACACCCAAACCGCGCGGAGGGTAATCGCCCGGGCTCTTGACGCCGGCAGAAAATGGCTGATGGAGCCGGAGGCCAAAGACGTTTTGCGGGCATACGACATTCCGGTCGTCGAGACGCGCGTCGCAACGGACCCTGGCGGCGCAGCCGCAGCAGCAGCGGCAATGGACTGCCCAGTGGTGCTCAAGATCCTCTCGCCGGATATCATTCACAAGTCCGATCTTGGCGGGGTAATGCTTGACTTGCGCTCGCCGGAGGCAGTGCGCGCCGCAGCGACGACGATGATCGCAGCGGTTCGCCGCGAGCGGCCGGAGGCCGGCATTGAGGGCTTTACCGTGCAGCCGATGGTCAAACGGCGGCAGGCTTTCGAACTGATCATCGGCGTGAGCGAGGATGATCAGTTCGGACCCGTCATTCTGTTCGGGCACGGCGGGACCGAAGCGGAGATCGTCAACGATACCGCCTTGGCCTTGCCCCCGTTGAACATGCATCTGGGCCGAGAATTGATGTCGCGGACACGGATATTCACGCTGTTACAGGGATACCGTGGTCGGCCTGCCGCGGCGATTGACGACATCGCCCTGACCCTGATCAAGGTCTCCCAGTTGATTGTTGATTTTCCCGAGATCGTGGAACTGGATATCAACCCGCTGCTCGTTGACGATACGGGAGTGATTGCGCTTGACGCACGCTTCCGGGTGCGGGCTTCGGACGCTGCCGCGCTGAAACGGCTGGCAATCCGTCCCTATCCGAGTGAGCTTGAAGAGAATCTTTCTCTGCCCGATGGTCGTAGGTTCTTGCTGCGTCCGGTTCGCCCGGAGGACGAGCCGGCGTTTCAAGGGCTATTTGAGAAGCTGTCAGCTGAAGACGTCCGGTTGCGCTTTTTTGCGCCGAAGCGGGCGCTTGGCCACCCGTTCGCGGCACGATTGACGCAAATCGACTACGATCGCGAGATGGCGCTCGTGCTGGCCGAGCCCGGACCGGCTGGACGCAGCGAAGTTTTCGGGGCCATCCACATCACCGCCGATCCCGACGGCGAGCAGGCGGAATTTGCGATTATGCTCCGCAGCGATATGGTCGGCCTCGGGCTCGGCCCGCTGTTGATGCGCCGCATGATCGACTACGCGCGCAAAAAAGGACATCGGGAGATTATCGGCGACGTGCTGAGGGAGAACCGGCCGATGCTGCGGCTTTGCGATCTCTTTCGCTTCAAACGGTCGGCTGACCAGGATGACCCCAGCGTCGTACAAGTGCACCTTGAGCTATGATCGCCGCTATCGCGCGGAAGAGGAGTTAGATAACTCCCATCTTCCGCAAATGGGCTCGTTCGATTTCATCGAGGCCTAAAATCTCCTTTAGCACCTCGTCGGTGTGCTCGCCCAGCCGCGGCGGCGGTCGCCGGTAGACGACGGGATCTGCGGAGCCGTGAATCGGATTGCCGATCAGGCGAACAATACCGTCTGCCGCCCCGGGATCGGGCATTTCGATTATCATATCGCGATGACGCACCTGCGGATCAGCGAACACCTTTGCGATGTCGTTGACCGCCCCGCACGGCACGCCCGCCGGCTGCAGTATCGCAAGCCAAGCGGCGACCGACCTGCGGCAAGTCAGCGCTTCGAGCAGTGAAATAAGCTCCGATCGGTTGGCAACGCGCTGCGGATTGGTGGCAAAGCGCGGATCCGAAGCCAATTCGGGCGCTCCCGCCAGTTCGGTGAACTGGCGAAACTGTCGGTCGTTGCCGACGCAGAGAATAAAGTAGCCGTCGCTGGCCGGAAAAACCTGGTACGGCACGATACTCGGGTGGGCGTTGCCGAGCCTTTGGGGCACAACCCCGGAGGTCAGGTAGCTGAGGCCTTGATTGGCCAGCCACGCTACCTGGGTGTCGAGAAGCCCCAGATCGATGTGCTGTCCCTGGCCCGAGCTTTCGCGATGGCGCAGCGCCGCGAGGACGGAAACGGCCGCGTAAAGGCCGCAGACGATATCGGCGATGGCAACGCCGACCTTCATCGGGGGGCCGTCTGGGTCGCCCGTGATGCTCATGACACCGCCCAGGCCCTGAACCAGAAAATCATAGCCGGGTTGGGCGGCGTAGGGGCCCGACTGACCAAATCCCGAGATCGAGCAATAAATCAGGCGAGGCAGCGCGCCCTTGAGGCTGTTCCAGTCAAGTCGAAACCGGGCAAGGTCACCAACCTTGAAATTCTCGACGAGGACGTCGCATTTGGCGGCTAGCGCGCGGACCAGCTCTTGCCCTGCCGGCTTCGAGATATCGATGGTCAGAGAGCGCTTATTGCGGTTTGCGCTTAAAAAATACGCGCTTTGGCCCGCTTCCCCTTCTTCGGCCGGTCGCGCCCACGGAGGACCCCATTGCCGGGTATCGTCCCCAACCTCGGGCCGCTCCACCTTCAGAACGTCGGCACCTAAATCGCCAAGGAGCTGGGTTGCCACGGGCCCGGCAAGCACGCGGCTGAGATCGAGGACGCGAACGCCAAAGAGGGGGCCTGGCTGTTCAGACATCTTTGTGCTCCGCACAATTCTAGCAAGGGTTTAGGCAACGCGACCGCACAATATGCGAGGCAGACGCAGCCGCATCTTTTTTTTGACAGGTCCTTTCGCCGCGCTTATCGTGCCCGCCGCCAACAGGGACCAAGAATAAGCGAAAGCCGAAAGAATCCTTTCAGCCGCTGCGTTTGGAAGCGTGCTCCGCGAGCGGGGGCGATCAGGGTGACCGGCATCGATTTTCTTGTACAGGCCCTACTAATTCTATCGCACAGCCGCTGCAGTGCTCGGCGCAGGAGGGTGACGAACGGCCATGCCTCTCGACTCAAAAAGCCTGAAGACGCTGAGGGACAAGCACAAGCATGTAGTCGCCGCAGGCGGTGAAAAGAAAATCAAGGAACGGCACGAAAAGGGTCTGCTCAGCGCGCGTGAGCGGCTAACGCATCTGTTCACACCGGATACCTTCCAGGAATTCGGCACCTTTATCCGGCATACCTGCACAACCTTCGGAATGGCGGACAAGGATCTCCCGGCCGACGGCGTGATTTCCGGCACCGGCTACGTGAACGGGCGGCAGGTTTCGGCATTCAGCCAGGACTTCACGGTGGTCGCCGGAACGCTCGGCAAGATGCACGCCAAGAAAATGTGTCAGGCGCTTGAATACGCGCTAAAAAACGGCACGCCGGTGATCGCGTTCAAGGACTCCGGCGGCGCGCGGATCCAGGAGGGCGTCGATGCGCTTTCCGGCTACGGCGATGTGTTCTATCGCAACGTCCTGCTGTCGGGCGTGGTGCCGCAGATCGCCATTATCGCCGGGCCGTGCGCCGGCGGCGCTTCGTACTCGCCGGCGCTGATGGACTGGATCATCATGACGCGACAGAATGCGCACATGTTCATCACCGGTCCGCAGGTGATTAAGGCGGTCACCGGCCGCGAGGTGAGCATGGACGATGTGGGCGGCGCGATCATGCATGCGTCCATCAGCGGCAACGTCCATTTCGTCGCCGATGACGACCGCCATGCGATCCAGATCGCCCAGCAGTTGCTCAGCTATTTCCCGTCCAACAATACCGAAGATCCGCCGCACATCCTCACTGAAGATGTGGAGATGGGCGAAGACGAAAAGATGAACGAGCTTGCCCAGTCGGACCCGTCGGAGCCGATGGATATGTACGGCATCATCGGTCGGCTCGTGGACGGGGGCCAGTTTCTGGAGGTGCATGCGCTATTCGCGCAGAACCTGATCGTCGGCTTCGCTCGCATCGAGGGCGTGGTGGTCGGCATCATCGCCAACAACTCGATGCAAAAGGCGGGTGCGCTGGACATTGATTCGTCGGACAAAGGAGCGCGCTTCATCCGCTTCTGTAACGACTTCAACATCCCGCTGGTCACCCTGGTGGACGTACCCGGCTTCCTGCCTGGCATCGATCAGGAGCGGGGCGGCATCATCCGGCACGGCGCGAAGATGCTGTTCGCGTACTCAAGCACCACCGTGCCCAAAATCACCGTCGTGACCCGTAAGTCGTACGGCGGCTCCTACCTTGCCATGTGCAGCCAAGAAATGGGCGCTGACTTTGTTTATGCATGGCCAAACGCCGAGATCGCAGTGATGGGTGCAGAGGGCGCCGTGAACATCCTCTACACCAAGGAAATCAAGGAGGCGGCCGATCCGGTGGCGAAGCGGAAGGAACTGGTCGCTGCCTATCGTGCCGAATTTGCCTCGCCCTACATGGCGGCTTCGCGGGGCTACATCACCGACGTGATCGAGCCGTCGCAGACCCGCGGCATC
>WBZV01000098.1_pt1 | contig 59403 bp, 48 predicted proteins | sample 5204221 | NCBI WGS metagenome assembly WBZV01 (sample SAMN12344360, study PRJNA552823) | activated sludge metagenome | biome: Activated sludge suspended growth; feature: Nitrification reactor; material: Wastewater; isolation source: activated sludge from nitrification reactor of wastewater... | reverse complement strand
GCTGGTCTGGCTGCTTGTTATCGTCTTTCAACCGGGCAGCGCTGCGGCGAGTCTGCTCGGCGGCCTGGTGCTGCGGCTGGGGCGCCGCCTCACCCGCTGGCTCCATAGCGGGCCGCTGGAGCTGGCAATATTGCGCGCCTCGGGCGAGGTGCTGGCCGGTCCGCCCATCGGACGGTGGCTGCTGAGTGGGATCAGCCACTCCCTGTGGCTGGCCTATCTCGTCGGTTGCCTCGGCGCGCTGCTGCTGTTGTTGGGCACGCGGCAATACGATTTTGCCTGGGAGACGACGATCCTCTCGGAGCGCGCGTACGTGACGATCGCGCGCATCATCGCCGCACCGGTCGACGCGCTGGGATTCAGTGTTCCCGATCCGGAGCAGATTGCCGCAAGCCGGCGCACTGGTCTCGGCCAGCTCTATGCGGGACGGGCGAGTTGGGGCGAGCTTCTTGTCGGCTGTCTCGTCGTCTACGGACTGGTGCCGCGCGGACTTGCGCTCTGTGTCACGGCGATCGCCCTGATGCGTGCGCGGGCGCGTTATCGTCTCGATCTGACCAGGCCGGGGTTCGCACGCCTCCAGGGGCGTCTCGTGGCCTTCGCCCGGCCGGTCGGCGTCGTCGATAAAGAAGAGCCTTCCGTCGTCGAGGAGGGGCATCCGGTGGCGCCGGCGACGGTCATCGACGGGCCCGGGCCCATTGGCATCATCGGCCTGGAAATAGAAGCGCCGAAAGAAGGATGGCCGCCGGCCATCCCGGGCATCGACTGGTGGGACATGGGGTTCGCCGAAGATCGCGGCGATCGTCAACGCGTCGTCGAACGAATGGCATCGGTGGTCCCTGCGCCGAAGGCGGTGGCCATCGTCTGCTCGCTTGCCGCCACGCCCGATCGCGGTACAGGTGCTTTCCTCGGCACCATTGTCAAGGCCAGCCGGACGCCCGTCCTCCTGCTGGCGACGCATGGTCAGCGCCTGCGCGAGCGATCGTCGCTGGGCGAGGTAGAACAGCGGATTGCCGACTGGCGACAACTGGCGCTTAACGCCGGTATCGCGCCGGTTCATGTAATCGACGTCGATCTCGATCACCTGACCACGGACAGCCGTCGCCGGTTGGCGCGGCTGCTTGGCGCGACCGGCGACGTCGGTACGCCGCCCACGCGCCATCTCGGGCAGGCATTCGATCTCATCGTCGATCACGCCTCCGGCTGGCGGAAAGAGCCGGATGCCGCGGCGCGCGCGGAACTGCATCGGGCCATCGCCCGGCTCTGGGATGCGGAGGGCGTCGGCGGGAGTGGCTGGAAGAGCCTGCTGCGAATCCGCTCCTGGGACCTGGCCAAGCCGGCGGAAAGCCTGACCACCGCTGCGGACAGGGTGATCGGCCTGCTGCCCGTGCGACTCCGCCTCGACCCGCGCTGGCTCGCCGCGGGAGCCGCCGGAGGCGCGCTGGCGTGCGTTGCCGCCGCGGGCCTGCTGGCGCCGGCAGCCATCGCCTCGTTGCCGGCCTGGGCCGGCCTGGGAGCGGCGCTGACGGCCCTGCTGCCCAAGCGCGACGCGGGAAAGGACGCCGCCGGGAACGCCGGCGAAATTCCTGATTTCACCGCCGCCGTCGATGCCGCGATGCTGTTCGCGATGCTACTGGAACTCCAGGGGAGGGACGAGACGACGATCGGCCGGGTGCTCGATGCGGCGGTTGGCGACGATGAAAAAAACCATCCGCTTTCCGATGCCGCGGCCGTCCGCGCGTGGCTGGACGAGATGCAAATCCGGTTCGACGCTGCGCTGGTGACCGAAGGAGGCGGAGCATGAAGAACGCGTCCGGCGGGCCTCCGAAGCTGGTCGTGGCGGTGGTCGGCCACACCAACACCGGCAAGACGTCGCTCGTCCGCACCCTGACGCGCGATTCCCGCTTCGGCGAGGTCTCCAACCGGCCGGCCACGACCCGGCACGTGGAGGGGACCGTCCTGCTGGTCGATGGCTCCCCGCTCGTCGAACTTTACGACACGCCCGGGCTCGAAGATCCGATGGGGCTGCTGGAACATCTGGAAAGCCTGCGCGGCGCTCGCCGCTGCGACTGGATCGACGTCATTCACGAGTTTCTCGCCGAGCCCGCCGGGCCGTTCAGCCAGGAGGCAAAGGCGATCCGCCAGGTGCTGGCGAGCGATGTGGCACTTTATGTGGTCGATGCGCGGGACAGGGTCCTGGGCAAGCATCGCGACGAGCTGGAGATCCTCGGCCGCTGCGCCCGGCCGGTGGTGCCGGTGCTGAATTTCACTGCCAGCGACGAGGCGCGGACGGCGGAATGGCGCGAACATCTGGCCCGCATCAACATGCATGCGGTCGCCGAGTTCGATACCGTCGTGCTCGACGAAACCAGTGAGCAGCGGCTCTTCGAGAAGATGCGCACGCTGCTCGACCCGTTCCGCCCGACCCTGGACGCGCTGATCGCCGAGCGCCAGCGGCAGCGGGAGGGCCTCGTCCAGGCCGCCTCCGAGATGCTGGCCGATCTGCTGATCGACGTCGCCGCGTGCCGCCTGCTGGTGCCGGAACAGCAGATTGACGAGCGGGACGAAAGCCTGGAACGGCTCAAGCGCCTGGTGCGCGAGCGCGAGCAGCAGTGTGTCAATGCCCTGCTCGACCTGTTCCGTTTTGATGACGCCGATTATGCGGCGGACGCGCTGCCGATCAGCGGTGGAAAGTGGGGATCGGACTTGTTCAGCCCGGCCAGCCTGCGGGAGTTCGGAATTCGCGCCGGTTCCGGGGCGGCTGCCGGCGCGGCTGCCGGCCTCGCGATCGACGCTCTGGCCGGCGGCCTGACGCTGGGGGCGGCCGCCGCGCTGGGCGCGACGCTGGGCGCCCTGTGGAGCAGTCTCGGCAGTCACGGCCGCCGGCTGATCGACGTCTTCCAGGGCTTTACCGAACTGCGGGTCGCGGATGAGACGCTGCGACTGCTGGCGGCCCGTCAACTGGACCTGGTCGCCGCACTGCTGCGCCGCGGCCATGCCAGCCAGGACAAGCTGCGGCTGACCAGCGAGGCGGAAGCGGCACGGAGCCCCTGGATCTCCGCGCCGCTGCCGGACGAAATCGCGGAAGCGAGATACCATCCGGAATGGTCGCGTCTCGACGGCAACGATGGCGGCGGCGCCTCACTGTCGGACCGCACCGAGACGCGCGACCGACTGGCGCACCGGATGGCCCGGATATTCGGGCCACCTGCCGGTACGAGTGCCCGCATAAGCTGATTTACTTTGCTCCTACCGGAGCCACTCTCCGTCCTCGCCGATCTTGCCGGGGCCGTTCAGCACCCAGATGCCGGCGGATACCGGGCGGACGCCGAACGAGATCGAGCCGTCGCCCACGTCGATGACACCGCCGGTGACGGCGTCGACGTAGCGGCCGTTGCGAATGCCGCCGACAGTGATGTTTTGGTCGGAGCCGAGCGCGAGGCCGACGACGACGTAGCTCTCACCGTCGTTCCAGTCCCGCGCGAAGCTGATGCCGGAGCCCCACTCCGAGAAGTGGCCGGTGCGGCCCTTCTGCAGCGCAGGGATGGCGTGGCGGATCTGGTTGAGGCGCTTGATGTGGCGATAGAGCGGGTGCCCCTGCGTCTCGGCGATGCGCTCGTCGCTGATGTGATCGCCGAAATAGGCTCGGCCGGTGGTGTCGAGGGTATCGCGTTCGCCGATCACGTCCTGCGGCGCGCCGCGCATGAACGCGATCTCCTCGCCGTAATAGAGGCAGGGGATGCCGCGCACCGTCCACAGCACGTTGTAGGCGGCCGCCGCCATCCAGTCCTCGCCGCGGAACCGGTCGCGGAAGTCGTTGTCGGGGCCGACGTCGTGGTTCTGCAGGAAGGTGATCAGCGTCGAGGGATCGCCGTAGATCCAGTCCATCGACATCGCTTGGGCGATGCCCTGGTAGTGGCCGCGGCTGACGTTGTCGCGGAACGACGAAAACAGGCCGAAGTCGAGGACGGCAAAGCCTGAATCGCCGCCGGAGTTGGGATCGCGCGGATCATCGCCCAGCCGCGTGTACCACCATGGCCGGATCGGCGACGGGCCATTGTCGCCGCCGCCCATGTCGCCCCAGCCGTAGCCCTTGACCAGGTTCTCGCCGAAGACGAACAGCCCCGGCTTGTGTGCCTTCCAGGCGTTGACGTACTCCAGCAGGTTGCCGCGCTCGAGATGCTTGACGGTATCAATGCGCAGGGCGTCGACGCCCATGTCGAGATAGCGGTTGATCGAGCCGATGATGTAGTCCTTGACGTTCTGCCGCTCGGTGGCGAGGTCGATGCAGTCGCCGGCAATGTGCTTCTGCTGCAAGGGCCAGGCGCTCTCCCAGTCACCGCCCATGATGAAGCCGTCCTGGTGGTACCAATTGGGATCGAGCCGGCCGGCATCGACCCCAAAGAAGCGACCGGGGTTGTAGCCGGGGCTGGGGACGGTGGCTCCGGTCAGCGGATCGACCAGCGGCTCGATGCCCTGCGGATCGCGGTTGTGCCGCTCGCGGTACCAGTCGGGTGCTATCGGGTTGTCGATGTCGTCGCGGTTTGGCCAGGTGTAGTTGCCGAGAGTGCCCTGGTAGGGCCCGTAGTTCTGCTGCCCCTGCTGCGCCCCTTGCGGCACGTAGTACTTGATCGGCAGGTGATCGATGTGGACGACGCCGCGGATGCCGTACTGACAGGAATGGTTGATCACCACGTCCTGGATGATCTTGATCCCCCGCCGGTGCGCCTCGTTGATCAGGTCCTGGTAGGTGGCGTCGGGCGATTCCAGCCGCGGATCGATGCGCGTCCAGTCGTAGGCATGGTAGCCGTGGTAGTCGAGGCCGGAACGGTTCTCGACCGGCGGCGTGATCCAGATGGCGGTAAAGCCTAGGTCGGCGATGTAGTCAAGGCGTTGGATCAGCCCCTTGAAGTCGCCGCGCCAGTGCGGGTCCTCCGGCTGCCCCGCGGCGTTGAACTTGATGCGGTCGCGGCAGAAGAAATTGTTGGACGGATCGCCGTCGTAGAACCGCGTGGTGAGCAGGAAGTAGATGGTCTCCTCGCGGAAGTCGCCGGTCGGCATCACCGTGCCGATGTTGTAGGAGAAGTCTGCCCGCGTTTCGTTGCCGGCGGCATCGACGGCGAGCACCCGCACGCGCGTCGGCCGATTGACGGCGATCGGTGGACCGGCGAGGCCGCGCGAGGCGTTGCCCTGCACGTACGGGGCCGACAACCGCGTCGGCTCCGAGCCGTCGGTGGTGTAGAAGGCGACGGTCGGTGCCGGCCGGTTGTCGGTGATTGTCAGAACAACGCTAATCGGATCAGCGTACGTTCCTTCGCTAACGCTGGTTGTGACCGTCGGCGGCACCTCGTCGAGCGTCGGATCGACGATGTAGGCGAACATCGCGACAGCACCGGCCACCCCCTCAGAGTTGATGGCCAGGGCGCGAATGGTGGTGGTCTGTGAAACCGTGATGGGCTCCTCGTAGCGGCCAGTCACGGTGGAGGGCGTCGAACCATCCGTGGTGAAATGGATGACATCGTCGCGATTGCTGCTGCTGAGCGTTACGTCGCGCCTGGACGCGTAGGTGCGCGGCGGCGGATCGGCCGAGACGACCGGCACCACGGGCCGCTCCGGATTCTGCGCATACCAGCGCTGATCCGTGAAAAACCAGCCGTCCGTGTCCCGACGCTGGTTGCCTGTCTGGCGCCCGGCGCCATCGTTGAAGACGATCCTGGCCGCCGTCGCCGAGGCGAAGGAGAACGTGTACCAGTCGTTGGCCTCGGCGCGCATCCGCACCCCCGGCCACGTAGTGGAGGAAGGAGTTCCGGGCAGCGCGTCCCAGTAGTGGATGTTGACGTCAGATCCCCAACCTGCGGGGCGCTTGAAATGCACGACGAACGGCATGACGCCGATGACCTCCCCTGTCCGTGATCATGGCCTTTTTTCCGGCGAGCGCCGGCGCGGCGCATTACCCCATTGGCCGCGGGGGAAGGTCAAGCGGGCTTTTCGCGGACGTGGTCTGCGCTAGCGTGGGGTGAACCGGGTTTTGGCAAGGCGGAGGGCTACCCATACAGCGCTTCCGGCAGCCAGAGCACCAGCCCCGGCCAGATGTAAACCAGGGCCATTGCGACGAGGACGATGGCGATGAACGGCATGACCCCGGAAAAGATCTGTTCAAGGCGCACGTGCTTCGGCGCCACCCCCTTGAGGTAGAACGGCGCCATCGCGACGGGTGGCGAAAGAAATGACGTCTGCAGGTTGAGCGCCACGATGATCCCGAAAAACAGCGGATCGATGTCGAATAGCTTGAGCAGCGGCAGGAAAATCGGGACGAAGATGACGATGATCTCCGTCCACTCCAGCGGCCAGCCGAGAATGAAGATGATCAGCTGCGCCAGCAGCATGAAGGTGATCGGATCGAGGTTCAGGCTGAGGACGAACTGCTCGATGACGTGCTGTCCGCCGAGATAGCCGAAGACCGAGGAGAAGATGAACGACCCGATGAACAGCCAGCAGACGAGCGCCGTTGTCCGCGCGGTGAGATATACGGACTCTTTCAGCCGCTCCAACGTCAGCGCGCGGTAGGCGGCGGCCAGCAGCAGCGCGCCCAGCGCCCCCATCGCCGCCGCTTCCGAGGGCGTGGCGAGGCCGAACAGGATGGCGCCCAGCACCGCGGTGATCAGCGCCGCCAGCGGCAGGAAGCCCGTGAGCAGCTCCCACAGAATGCGGGACAGGGGGAAAGCCGCGGCATCGCGTGGCAGGCGGGGTGCCAGCGCTGGGTTGAGCCAGCCGCGCAGCATCACGTAGGCCATGTACATGCCGGCCAGCAAGAGGCCCGGAAGGAAGGCGCCGGCATAGAGTTTGACCACCGACACACCGGCCGTGGCGCCGTACAAGATCAGCATGATCGAGGGCGGGATCAGGATGCCGAGCGTTCCGCCGGCGCAAACCACGCCCGAGGACAGCCGGACATCGTAGTTCGCGCGCAGCATCGCCGGGAACGCCAGCAGCCCCATCAGCGTCACCGTCGCTCCGACGATGCCGGTGGCGGTGGCGAACAGGGCGCAGGTGGCGAGCGTGGCGACCGCAAGCGCCGCCGGGATGTTCCCCGAGGCAAGCTGGAGGGCCCGGAACAGGCGATCGAGGATGTTGGCACGCTCGACGACGTAACCCATGAACACGAACAGTGGCACCGCGATCAGGACTTCGTTGGTCATCACCGCGTAGGTGCGCTGGACGAGCAGGTTGAAGACGATATCGCCCATTGCCAGCAGGCCGAAGCCCAGCCCGAGCGCCATCAGGGTGAACGCGATGGGAAAGCCGAGGCAGATGGTGACGATGAAGCTGCACAGCAGAATCAGGCCGAGCGTCGGATCGCTCATCGGGCGCTTCCGGGCTTTCCAAGTTCGGCAGAGGCCGGTTCGGCCTCTGCCGCCGCGCGCTCCAGCAGCTCCCGCTCCAGTTCCTCCACATCGTGAAGGCGCGGCGGCCACCGGCCGGTGTGCAGGCAGATGACGCAGCGGGCGATCTCGGCTGCGCCCTGCAACAGCATCAGGCTGCCCGCCACTGGGATCAGCGCCTTGAACGGCCAAACGATCGGGCCGTCGGGGCTGAACGACGACCGCTCGTTCATCGCATAGGACAGTTCGAAGAATTTCCAGCCGGAGTACAGCAGGGCTAGCATGGCCGGCACGAAGAAGAGGAAATAGAGAACCAGGTCGAGGCCGGCCTGGGTGCGGGGTGCCAGGCCCCGATAGATGAAATCGCCGCGGACGTGGGCGCCGCGCGACAGGGCATAGGCGCCCGCCATCATGAACAGCGTTCCGTACAGGATATAGCTCAGATCAAAGCCCCAGCTCGTCGGTGCCCGAAGCACGTAACGGGCGAACACCTCCCAGCCGATCACCAGTGTCAGCAGCACGATCGACCACGCGAAGGTCTTGCCGACGAAGGCACTGATCCGGTCGATAGTCAGCAACACGTGCTGCATCGCGATCTCCTCGGGTGGCAAGCCGCCAGAATGCCGCTCGCTCAAGCGATCTCAGCGGAGCGGGCGGCGGGGTGCGACAGGCTATGAGGAGAAGAAGTGATTGAAGGCGCGCGTGTTGTCGGCCTCGTAGAGTTGATCGAAGGCACCCACCCGTTTGACGAAGGCCATCTGCGAATCGATCACCTTCTTGTTGAAGGGGTCCTTGGAGAGCTCCGCGATCAGCTTGTCCCAAGCGTTGAGCTGCGCATCGAGCACGCTTTCCGGTGTCGGGATCGCCTTGACGCCCTGCTTGTCCTGCATCTCCTGCAGATCTTTCGAGTACCGGTCCATCGCCTTCCAGGACATGTCTGCAGACGCCGCCTCGGCGGCGTAGCGCAGGATCGCCTTCTGCTCCGCTGGCAGCGCGTCGAACTTGCCCTTGTTAAAGACAATCTCGAAGCATTCGCCGCGCTGATGAAAGCTGCGCAGCATGTAGATCTTGCTGACATCGGGGAATCCAAGAACGCGGTCGGACGACGGATTGTTGAATTCCGCCCCGTCCAGCAGGCCGCGGTCGATCGCCGGCACGATCTCGCCGCCCGGCAGGATCGTGACTGCGACGCCCATTTCCTTGAACAGGTCGGCCCCCAGTCCCACCGTCCGGTATTTCATATTGGTCATGTCCTGGGGGCCGGTGATCTCCTTTTTGAACCATCCCAACGGCTGGGTCGGCATCGGTCCGGTGAGAAATCCCACGACATTGAGTTTCAGAATGTCCTGTAACAGCTCGCGGTAATAATCTGCGCCGCCACCGTAATAAACCCAGCCCAGAAATTGGTTGGCGCTCCAGCCGAAAGAGGGGCCGGTGCCGAACAGAGAAAAGCCCTTGTGCTTCCCGTACCAGTAGGCTGCGACCCCGTGGCCCCCGTCGAGCGCACCGGCGTGGACGGCGTCCAACATCTGGAATGCGCCAACAACCGTGCCGGCGGCCAGGACTTCCAGGTGGAAGTTCTTGCCGCTCATTTCATTGACGCGGCGTGCGTAGTCTTGAGCGTATTCGTGAAAAATGTCCTTCTGCGGCCACGTGCTTTGAAAGCGCCAAGTGACGCTCTGCGCCCGCGAGACATGAGGGAAGCCGATCGCCGCCGCGGCAGCGGCGACGGTAGCCCCGGCTGCCTTGATAAAACGGCGCCGGCCAGCGCCTTCCCGGCGCTGAGACTTTTGCTTGTCTGCTGACGACATAACGTTGAACCCTCCCGGAATCGTCCGTTACCTCCGGACGACTGTTTCATTGATTACATAGACTTGGGCATGCCGCGATTGCATACAAGGGCCACCTGTGCTTGCGTCTCTGAACTCAGCCCCACTTTACGGTTGCAGCCACATTGGGATCTCCTGCGGCAGGTGCTTTCGACGAACAAGCCTGCCCCCTCAGGCGATGAGGCCCACCACTGCTCCCGTCATGAAGCTCGCGAGATTGCCCGAAAGGAGGGTCTTCGGTCCCAGCGCCAGGATGTCCGCCTTGCGTTCGGGCACCATGGCGCCGAGTCCGCCCATCAGGATGCCGAGACTGCCGAGGTTGGCGAACCCGCATAGGGCGTAGGTGAGGATGAGGTCGCTTCGCGGGTCGAGCCGATCCGCCGGCAGGGCGGCCAGGTCGAGGTAAGCGATCAGTTCATTGAGGACGACCTTGGTGCCGAGTAGCTGCCCCGCGAGCGGCGCGTCTTCCCAGGGCACGCCCAGGAGCCAAGCGATGGGCGCCAGTCCCCAGCCGACGATCCGCTGCAGGGTCACAGGCTCGCCGCCCACCGAGGGGGCCAGTTCGATGAGCTGATTGCAGAGGCTCACGAGGGTGACCACGACCACGAGCATGGCTGCCACGCTGACCACGAGCTTCGCGCCATTCAGCGTAGCGTCGACGATCGCCTCAAGGCTGCTCCCGGCGCCGCTCACGCAGACAGGCGCTTCGGCCCCTTGCCCGTTCCCCAGGGCCGGAACCATGAGTGCCGCGACGGTAATCGCGGCGGGCGCGCTGATCAGCGACGCGGTCAGCAGATTCCCCACTGCGTCGGGGATCACCGGAGCAAGAATTGTTGCGTACAGGACGAACATGTTCCCGGCGATCGTCGCCATGCCCGCTGTCATGACGATGAACAATCCGGAGCGGCTCATGTCGCGCAGGTAGGGCCTGATCAGAAGGGGCGCCTCGATCATGCCGACGAACACGTTGGCGGCCGCACTGAAGCCCTCCGCGCCGCCGATGCCGAGCGTCTTGCGGAGGCCCCATGCCAAGCCCTGGACGAGCACGGGGATTACCCGCCAGTGGAACAGCAGGGCGGCCAGAACGCTGACGGTGAGGATCAGGGACAATCCCTGGATCGCCAGGATAAACGTGTTCTCCGGATGGGTAATCTCGAAGGGGGTGGCGCCGCCGCCGAGATAGCCAAAGACGAAGGCCGTGCCCTTGAGGGTCGCGGCCTGAACGGCCAGCACCACATGGTTGAGGGCTTCAAATGCGCCCTTCACCGGTTCGAAGCGAAGAAGCACGAGTGCCACGGCGAACTGAAGCACGATACCGCTCGCCACCAGACGCCAGGAGATGCCGGCGCGCCGCTCGCTCGAAAGCCATGCCACGCCCAGCAAGGCCAAGATGCCGATCAACCCCTGCCACGCCATGCAGCCGTCCCTCCCATTGCCGCAATCGTTGCACCGGGGACTATCAGGGCATCCCCTACAGCGCAACGCTGCCTTCTGCTACGCGGCGGCGGTTGCAAAAGATTCTCTTTGACGACAACCCCGCCATTTGAAAGAAGGTAAATGGTGGGGCGTCCGGGGGGCCACATCGCCAGCGACGCGAAGGGGACCGGCCATTCAGATTACGCGCACGTGGTCTGAGGGAGCGTTGAAGGGGGCGCCGCCGGCAAGGCAGCGCGGCCTGCTTCGCGCCATCCGCGTGCATCCCGTTGCAAGACTGGGCGCGGTTCTTGCCCTTCTGACCTACGTTCTGATCGGCATAGCGCCGGTCTGGGTTCCGGCCGTCAAGCAGGCCGGCATCGAAATCTGCACCGGCGACGGCGTCCGCATCGTCCCCGCGGATTCGCCGCTTTCCGGTATCCCTCCGGACAAACCGCAGCCTAAGAGAAACTGCCCGCTTTGCACGATCCAGGCGGCGTTTCTGCTGCCGCCGGCTGACTGCCCGTTCCAGGCCGTGGGGGACACGGCCTCAACCTTCGTGCGACCCGATCCTGCCAGGAATAGTGCCGGCCACTTCATCGGGTTCGATCGCCTTCCCCGCGCGCCCCCCTCTCCTCTCCTGAGCTGACCCGAAACTTCAGAAACATTTCTGCTCTTTCGAGAGGAGAGGACATGCGCTTTCTTGCCGCGCCCGCCCGCTTGGCGGCGGGGGCACTGGGGCTGTGCTTCGTGCAGCCCCTGCTCGCCGACGATACCCAGAATCCGTCTATGCCGGCACAGGCTGACGAACACCCGATGCACGATCCTGGTATGATGCCGTCTCACCCCGCGCCCGACCCGATCAGTCTTGCCGGCACCCGGCTGCATCAGCCGGGCCAGGTCATGTTTATGTACCGTTATATGCATATGGACATGACGCAGCTGGCAAAGGGCGACGACGATCTCAATACCAGGGATGTCGCGACGATGCGTAACCACAATGCCGGCCGGCCAGGGCAGCCGCCGACGTGGCGGGGCGCCCCGGAGAACATGTCCGTCGACATGCACATGTTCGGCGCGATGGTGGGGGTGACCAACGACCTGTCGGTGATGGCGATGCTCCCCTACCTCGACAAACAGATGAGGATGGTGACATTCGCGGGTGCCACGGGGACCACCGAACTCGGAACCTCGAACAATGAGACGTCCGGGATCGGCGATGTCGCCGCGAGTGCCCTCTACCGTCTGTATGACAACGAGATCCACCACGTCCACCTGCAGGCGGGTCTGAGCTTTCCGACCGGGTCGATTACCGAGAGCGGCCGGATGCTGATGCCGAACGGCCAAATGATGAAGATGCGGCTGCCTTACGGCATGCAACTGGGCACCGGCACCTATGCCCTGCTGCCCGGCCTGACCTACTGGGGTGCGGACGGGCGCTGGAACTGGGGCGCGCAGGCAACCGGCCAGATCAACCTGGGCGAAAACGACGAAGGCTATACCTTCGGCGACCGCGCGTTCCTCACCGCCTGGGGCGTGTACACCCTCGGCTTCGGGTTCAGCGGGTCAGCACGGCTCAGCCAGACCTACACCGGCGATATCGACGGCCACGACAGCCGCATCTCCGGAGCGATGCCGACCGCGGATCCCAACAACTACGGAGGCTGGAACACCAGCGCGGCATTCGGAGTCAATTATCGAGTTCCGGACGGTCCGCTGGCGGGGCTCAACCCCGGCGTCGAGTTCAGCGTCCCGCTCTATCAGAACGTCAATGGCCCACAGCTTAAGGAGGCATGGACCGTCTTCGCCGGCGTCCGGAAGACGTTCACCTTCTAGACTAGATCGCGGCCGAACGGCCCCGGGTTCAGGTTTGGGACCGTCTCCACAGAAGCGTGAATGATGTCGTGCAAAGAAGGAGTTGTAATTCCAGCCTGAACAGCCGTCTTTATTCCACTGCCACACGATCCGGATCGAGAGGAGTTATCCTGATGAAACAGCAGATCTCAGCCTTGACCTTCGCCGCGACCCTTCTGGTCGGTTCGGCTGCCGGTGCGGAAGACTTCAAGATTGGCTCCCTGACCATCGACCAACCCTGGGCCCGGGCTTCGGTAACGGAAACGGGTGCCGCCTATATGACCATCACCAACAACGGCACGACGCCTGACGAACTCGTCTCCGCGGCGGCGCCGGTGGCTGGCAAGGTTGAGTTGCACACGCACATCGCCGAGGGCGATGTCATGCGGATGCGGCCGGTAGGGGAGATCGATATTGGCGCCGGCCAGTCTGCCATGCTCAAGCCGGGCGGGCTCCACATCATGCTCATGGGCCTGAAAGCACCGCTGAAGGAGGGCGAAACGTTCCCGCTGACGCTGACATTCAAAAAGGCGGGAGAAGTGACGGTGGATGTCCCCGTGCAGGCAGCCGGTGCCGGCGCTCCTGAGCACATGGGCGGGCACATGAAGTGATCGGATAATCCAGCCGGTCGGCCCTTCCGTACCGACCAACCCGCTTCGCTGCACGCGGCTTGCGTGTGACCCGGCGCGCTGCTAGGGTCGGCGCTTCCCGCGCGCAGCAACGCTGCCGCGATCAGGCCGTTGACCAGCCCAACGAATCCATCCGGTGTCCCTCGACCGTTCCACCGTCAAGTCGATCGCTTTCCTCGCCCGCCTGCGCGTTGACGACGCACAGTGCGATGCGCTGGCGGCGGAGCTCTCGGGCATCCTGCACTGGGTGGAGCAGTTGGCCGAGGTGGACACGGCTGGGATCGAGCCGATGACGAGCGTGGCCGCGATGACGCTGACGCAGCGCCCCGACGCCGTCAGTGACGGCGGCGACCTGCCCCTCGTCCTGTCGAACGCGCCGTCCGCGATAGAGGACTATTACGCCGTGCCGAAGGTGGTCGAATGAGCGGCGAGCTGACCCGGCTGACCATCGCCTCGGCGCGCGATGGTCTCGCTGCCGGCCGCTTTTCCGCGGTCGAGCTTGCGCGCGCGCACCTCGATGCGATCGACGCGGCCCGGGATCTGAACGCTTTCATCACCGAGGCACCGGAGCTGGCGCTGGCCCTGGCCGAGGCCTCGGACGGGCGCCGGGCCAAGGGCGGCGCGCTCGGCGCGCTGGACGGCATTCCTCTCGCCATCAAGGACCTGTTCTGTACGGAAGGCCTGCGCACCACGGCCGGCTCGCACATCCTCGATGGATTCGTGCCGTTGTACGAATCGACAGTGACCGGAAAGCTCCGCGCTGCCGGGGCGGTGGTTCTGGGCAAGGCCAACCTCGATGAGTTCGCCATGGGCTCGTCGAATACCACCAGCTACTTTGGTCCGGTAAAGAACCCGTGGGGGCCGAAGGACGGCAAGGATCTGGTGCCGGGCGGATCGTCCGGCGGCTCCGCCGCGGCGGTGGCGGCGGGCCTGTGCCTGGGGGCGACCGGCACCGACACCGGCGGCTCGATCCGGCAGCCGGCATCGTTCTGCGGGATTGTCGGCCTCAAGCCCACCTACGGCCGGTGTTCGCGCTGGGGCATTGTCGCGTTTGCCTCGTCGCTCGATCAGGCGGGACCAATGACCCGCAGCGTGCGCGACGTGGCGATCCTGCTGCGCCACATGGCCGGGCATGATCCCCGGGATTCGACGTCCGCGCCCGTTCCGGTTCCCGATTTCGAAGCGGCAGTCTCGCTGGGCATCCGGGGCCTGAAGGTCGGGATCCCGAAGGAGTACCGGATCGAGGGCATGGCGACGGAGATCGATGATCTCTGGCGGCAGGGCGAGGCTTGGCTGCGCGAAGCCGGCGCGGAGATCCGCGACGTCTCGCTGCCACACACCCGCTACGCGCTCGCAACGTACTACATCATCGCGCCGGCGGAGGCCTCCTCCAACCTCGCCCGCTACGACGGGGTGCGCTTCGGGCTGCGGGTGCCGGGCGAAACGCTCGACGACATGTACATGAACACGCGGGGGGAAGGCTTCGGCGCCGAGGTCCGTCGGCGCATCCTGATCGGCACCTATGTGCTCTCGGCCGGGTACTATGACGCCTACTATCGCAAGGCGCAGCAGGTGCGAGCCCTGATCGCGCGGGACTTTGCGCAGGCGTTCGAGCAGGTGGACGTGATCCTGACGCCCACCGCGCCGTCCGACGCGTTTGCCATTGGCGACAACACCGACGACCCGATCACCATGTACCTCAACGACGTTTTCACCGTCCCGACCAGCCTCGCCGGCCTCCCGGGGATTTCGGTGCCGGCGGGTCTCAGCAGCCGTGGGCTCCCGCTCGGACTGCAGCTTGTCGGACGGCCGTTCGACGAGGAAACGGTGCTGCGAACGGCGGCCGTGCTTGAACGGGCCGCGGATTTCGGCGGCCTGCCGCTCCCAACCTGAACGACGACGCCTGAGCGATTTTCGCAGTGCAGCATCGCCCTGGGTTTCCGGTCGATCCTCGTGTACCGTGGAGAAAAGCAATCCCGGGAGAGGAGTCAGACCATGCCGCAGCCGGACCACATCATTCGCATCGATCTCCCCGATCAAGAGAGCCTTGATGCCGACATTCTGAAGTACTTCAGCAAGTGCTCCGAAAAGCTCGGCCTGGTGCCGAATGTCCTGCGGGCGTATACCGGCCATCCCGAAAAGTTCCGCACGTTTACCGCCTTCTACAACCTCCTGATGCTCGACGAGGAGACGACGCGGCTCAGCAAGCTGGAGCGGGAGATGATCGCTGTCGTCGTCTCCTCCGCAAACCGTTGCTACTACTGCCTGGTCGCTCACGGCGAGGCGGTGCGCGAGCTGTCCGGAGATCCGCAGCTGGGCGAGATGATGGTGATGAACTATCGGGCGGCGGAACTCGACGCGCGCACCCGGGCCATGCTCGATTTTGCCTGGAAGCTGACGCTGAACCCGCACGATATAGGCGAGGCCGACCGTGACGGTCTGCGCATCCTTGGCTTCAGCAACGACGACATCTTCGACATCTGCGATGTGGTCGCCTTCTTCAACTATTCCAACCGCATGGCGCATGGCCTCGACATGATGCCGAACGCCCAGTACCACACTATGCACCGGTAACCCGCGAAAAAACTGGCTGCGGTCGATCCCACAGTGATCGGCCGCACAGCCATCCTCGTAAACAAGACTTAAGAATAATGTTTACGTCTTCTCAACGGGACTCAAACGCGGTGCGGGGCGACGAAGTCGAGCCTGTCACGGGCGCGCCTATGTTGGCGGATTCGGAGGGCCTCAAGGGCATTCCGGTGTTTTCCACGACGGGAGAGCGCCTGGGAGTTCTCGATCGTGTCCTCTTGCACGGAGCCACAGGCGGCATCGCATTTCTCGTTGTCATCCGCCGGCGGCTGTTCGGCCTGCTTCGTAAGCGCCTGATCCTGCCGCACTCTGCGCTGCGCTCGGCCGGCGGCAACGGCGGCTTCATCGTCGAGTGGCCGTTGCAGGAACCCGGCCAGGAGGCCGCAGCGCCTGACCCCGCCCCAGCCGCGCCGCCCGTGCGCCTGGATCCGGCGCGCGGCGATGAGGCGCTAGCGGAGTGAGGACGAAGGCCTATTGCGCGGGAGCGGGGCGTCGCAAACCGGGAATGGCGCTACTCAGGCCGTAGAGTTGCCGCTGCCCGATCAGCGGGGTGGACGCCCACAGCTGCGTCAGATCCAGGTTAGAGAGATGGGTCGCGAAGTGGCGCGAGGACGGAAAAGCGAACGCCCGGTTGCCCCACTCCGCGGCCAACATCCGCAGCAGCGAAACCGTGAGCACGCGCCCCGGCCTGCAGTCCGGTGAGACGTCGGAGACGACGCCCTCCAGCGTCTGCAGCGCCTTGCGAAACATCAGCAGGTTAGCGCCGAAATGGCAGCGCGCGCTTGTCGCCGCGTCGTCCAGCAGACCGGTCACCCAAGAAATCCCGGGCCACTCGCCATCTCTTAGCCGGCCCATCCGTTCCGCGATCAACGCCTCCAGGGCGGCCGTGTCGCTCCGCCTCTGCGAGAGCGCGTCAATCGCCGCCCGGGCGCGCGAAGCATCCAGGGTGAAGCCGCCCAGGACGAGCTGCGTCAACGCGATGCGATCCTGCTTGCTCAGGTTGCCGACCAGGCTCCAGTCCAGGACCGCCAGCTTGCCGCCGTTGGTGCGGAACAGATTGCCGGCGTGTGGGTCGGCGTGAAAGAGGCTCACCTCGCCGGTCGACCACAGCGGCTGCGCGATCATCGCCCTGACGATCAGATCGCCCAATCGGCGCCGGCTGCGGCGTGGCTGCGTCGCCGTTTCGGTCACCTTGCCCCCGTCGATCCGTTGCATCGCCGTAACCCGCGGCGTCGAGATCGGGTAGACCTCGGGGACAACGACGGAAGACAGGCCGGCCCAGGCGGCGCGGGCCTTGCGCATGTTGGCCTGTTCGTGGTCGAGCTGGATTTCCCGTGCGAGCAGGTCCCGGACATCCAGGAACGTCTCCTCATAAGCAATGCGCGGCAGATGGTAGGCATCGCAATGCTCGTCCAGCAGGGCGCCCAGCCGCTGCAGGATGTCGAGTTCCTCCTCCAGCTTCTTCTCGACCCCCGGCTTCAGCAGCTTGAGGACGCCGCGGCCGTCTCCGCCGGTGAATGCTGCGCCGCTGAAGGGAATGACGACGGCAACGCTGGCTTCCGCCAGCGGCGGCTCATCGATCCGGATGCCCAACTCTTTCAGCGGCCCGAGTTCGGCCTCCGCCAGCGCCCGCGCTTCGTCGGTGCCAAGCGACGACGGCATCGACTCGAGCATTTGCAGCAACGCGCGGAACTCTGGCGGCAGCCGGCGATCGCGTGCCAGCACCTGCCCCATTTTGTGCAGAGCGGGGCAGTGGCGGGCGATCGCAACGATCCGCTCCGCGACCCCGGCCTCTTCTGGCAGCAACAACTGGTCTGCGAGGAGGTCGGCGGTCCTGTCGCCGTCGAGGTTCTTCAGAAAGAAGATCAGCCCCTCGATCACCGCCGGCCGATAGCCTTCGTAGGCCTCCGGCACCAGGGCGCCGAAATCGAGCGCCTCGCAAAAGGCGCTCCAGGCAACAGCATCTTCGGCTTCTTGAACCTGCATTCTGTCTCTCATCGGTTTTGCGGCAGCCGACGACCCTCAGCATAAGTCTAAGCCGGATGCATGGTCGCGCGATAGCACGGCGGCCGGCGACGTCCACGATTTTGCCTGCGATGTGTCAGACTTCGCCAAGCACGATCTCGAACCGGCCGAGCAGGGCCCCGGCCTCCACATCGTCGGCAGGCACCAGCGGCACGATCAGCCGCGCGCGGGCCTCCGGGTCGCGGACGCTCGACAGCACGAAATCGGTTTCGTTCTGAGGTTCGCCAGCCACATACATCTGCGTCGTGAATCGCTCGCCGCCCGGCGGGAGAACGGAAAAATGGATATGCGGCGTGCGCCCGGGGTAGGCCACCGGGCGGATGGTGCGAAACCGCCAGGCGCCCTCCGCATTGGCGATGGTGGCTCCAAACCCCTGGAAGTTAGGGTCGGCGCCGCCGCCATCGCGCGGATGATGGTAGTGGCCGAACGCATCGCATTGCCAGATCTCGACGCGCGCTCCGCGCACCGGCCGGCCGTCGCGATCAAGAACGCGGCCGATCACATGGGTCGGCGTTCCCTGCGCCGTCGTCGCGTGTCCCGGAGCGATCAAGAGGTCGGCGTCTGCGTCCAGCGGGAAATCGACCGGATAAAAAGGACCGGTGGTTTGCGCCGGTGTCGGCAGCAGCGCCGCCGCTGGAGTGTTGCCCAGCAGCATCACGGCCGAGCCGACAAGCGACATCGCCATCATCGCCCGCCGATCAAGACCGTGGGCCCCGTTTAAGCGTCGCATCGCCATCCTCTCCACTTTGCTGAGGTGAGCCGGCCCGTGAGGTGTGTCAATGGCGATCACGGCTTGGTTAGGTGGCGGCGCAAACCTTGCGAGGATGTACGGGAGCAGGAATACAGCGGGATCTCGAACAGCGAGGAGTGTGATAGATGGTAACGAGTGTCCGGAACGTCTTTCCATCGGTAACGCTTATACCGGCGTAACATCCTGCCAGGGGTGGCGCGTGCCGACCGGCGCCGCCAGTTCTACCAAAACACAAGTCCTCGGCTGCGTAAGGTGCCATGCGACCGATCCGTACCAAGCTCGCCATTCTTCCGCTTGTGCTCGCCTTTCACGTCTTTTGCGCGTGGATCGCCTTCTCCGCTCCTGCCTCGGCGCAGATCACGCCGGCCCCGTCCGGCCAGTCAGCTCCGGCGGAGGCAAGTGTCGAGGACCTGAAAGCGCTGGCGGCGACGCTGGGGGATGAAGGTCAGCGCAAGGCGCTGGTTGCTCAGATTCGCGCGCTGATCGCGGCGAAGGAAAAGACGGCGGAAGCGGAGCAGCCCCTCAATCTCGGCGACCGCCTGCTTCGTTACGCCGCAGGAACCGCCGACTACGCCGACGAGGCCATCAGCGACGTCCGCAGCTATTTCGGGGATTGGCCGGCCTTTCTCGACCGACTGCAGCGGGAGCTGAGCAATCCCGAGGGGCGCAGCCGGGGGCTGCACGAGGCGATGGCGTTCTTCGGCCTCTTCATCGCCGGCTGGGCAGCGGAATTTCTGGTGCGCTGGTTGCTGACCGGAGCCCGCCGCAGGCTCGACGCCGCGGCAGGGTGCCACGGCATTGCCCGGCTTCTTGCGGTTACGGGCCGGATGCTCCTGGACCTGTTCCCGCTCGTTGCCTTTGCCGCCGCCGGTTATGCCGCCGCGATCGTTCTGGAGCCGACCGCCAAGGTGCGCGCCGTCGGCCTCCATTTCGTCAATGCCTATCTCCTTGCCAGCGGGCTGATGGTCGTTGCGCGGCTGCTGCTTGCCCCCACCTCCGCGGGATTGCGCCTGTTGTCGCTGTCCGATGCAACGGCGCATGACCTTTATGTCTGGTGCCGGCGTTTTGTGAATCTCGGCGTCATCGGCTATTTCTTCATTGCCGCGGTGTTTCTGCTGGGTCTGCCCCGACGGGGCACGGAAGCGCTGTTCACCGTGCTCGGGCTGATTTTCGCCGGCCTCGCCGTCGTCTTCGTGCTCCGGCAGCAGCGGAAAGTCTCCGGGTGGCTGCGTCACCGCTCCATATCGGCGTCGCGGCGGCTCGGCACGGCGCAGCTCCTGTCCGGGCTGGCCGTCGTCTGGCATGTGCTGGCGATCGCTTACATCGCGGGATTCTTCGTCGTCGCCGCGTTCGGCATCGAGGGCGGTTTTACATTCATGTTCCACGCCACGCTGCTGTCGCTGCTCGTCATGGCCGGCACCTGGCTGCTGCTGCTCGGGGTGCGCAGGTTGCTGGCGGGGGTCGCCGATGCCTCAAGGCGGGCGCCGCAAACGTCGTCCTTCCATCGGCGCGCCGGCACCTACCTGCCGGTGGTGGCCGGTATGCTGCGGCTGCTGCTGCTGGTCGGCGCCGTGCTCATGCTGCTCCAGGTGTGGAGCGTCGATGTCTGGTCGCTGTTGCAGCGCCCGTGGGGCCAGCGGGCCGTCAGCGCCACGCTCAGCATCGGCATGGTGGTCGTGTTCGCCGTCGTCTTCTGGGAACTGGCCAGCAACGCAATTGCCCGCTACCTGGAGAAAAGCAGCTCGGAAAGCTCGTCGCAGCACAGCGCGCGGGTCCGCACTCTCCTTCCACTGCTGCGCAAGGCGCTGTTCGTCTTTCTCCTGATCATGGTGGCGATGATTACGCTCTCGGAGCTGGGGGTGAACATCGCCCCTCTGCTTGCCGGTGCCGGTGTCGTCGGCCTTGCCGTCGGCTTTGGTGCACAGAAGCTGGTGCAGGATGTCATCACCGGCATCTTCATGCTGGTGGAGGACGCTCTTGCGGTGGGCGACGTGGTCAACGTGGCCGGCATCGGCGGACTCGTCGAGGACATGTCGATCCGCTCGATCCGCCTCCGCGATTTGTCAGGAAACGTGCACACCGTGCCGTTCAGCTCGGTCGATACCGTCACCAACATGACGAAGGTGTTCTCTTACTACCTGCTCGACATCAGCGTCGCCTACCGCGAAGACACCGACGACGTGGCGAAAGTCTGCCAGGACATCGTCGAAGAGATGCGCCGTGAGCCGGCGTTCGCTGCCGATATTCTTGAGCCCCTGGAAGTCCTCGGCCTCGACCAATTCGCCGATTCCGCCGTGATCATCAAGGCAAGGATCAAGACCAGGCCGATCAAGCAGTGGGGCGTTGGCCGCGAATTCAATCGTCGAATGAAGAAACGGTTCGACGAGCTGGGGATCGAGATCCCCTTCCCGCACCGGACGATTTACCTCGGCGTGGACAAGCGCGGCGAAGCGCCGCCCTTGCATATCGAGCTGGCAGGCGGCGCAGCATCGCCGCCACCGGAGCCGCCCGAGCCTGCCGCAAAGCCGGAGACGGGCACCGTGCCGCCGCCAAAGCGCGAGGAAGCCGAGGAGACACTGGCAGCAAAGACTTCCCTGCTGCCCGATCCCCACGCATCGTCCAGCTAGCTGAGCCCCGTTACCGTCGCGCGCACAGCACTTTCTTGCCCTTATCGCAGACGTGGCCATCCCCGGCGGTGCCGTAGGCGATGAATTCAGCACCCCGGTCTGTGCAATCTGATGGAGTGCCGGCACAATAAGGCGCTGTTCCGACCCAGAAGGTGCTACTGAAGTCAGACATCGGCGCAGTGACACACAGGACCTTATTGCCGGTCACACATGGGGATCCATCGCCGTAATTGTTGTTAATCCAGAAATGGAGTCCAAGTCTGCCACATTCTGAGGCCTTTCCCTTGCAGATGGGTGCGGTGCCGAACCAGACCGATTCGACCGTGTCGGCATGCAGGCGTTTGGACGGTTGTTCGGTCAGGCACTCTGCGAGGAATTTGCCATTGGGAAGCTGGCATTCCCGCTGATTGTCTCTTGATTGTTCGTGGGCCCATCCAGGCGTCGAGAAAACGAGAAGGGCCAATCCCAATACGATTCCAGCACGTGTCATTGTCCTCCTCCTGTCTTGCTGATTGGTTTGTTGATCGGGTGCCTCTTCTTCCCGAGGTCATCCCTGCGCATCCCTGCGAAAAAAAAGCAGCGACCGCTGCGGGAACGGCGCTGCTTCAGCTGACGGCCGATGGCCGTAACCTCGTTCGAACGCCCTATCCAATCTCGCGCACGCACTCCGTAACTGCGTTGTCCCGCGGGCGGCAATGACGTTCATTCAATTTTCGCTGGCGATTCTAGCGGCAGCATTCCGAGAAAACAACCCCACTTCTGAAAAAACAACCCTGGTGAGGCGGGTCCCGACCGGGCTCCTACGCAGCGTTGTGGCGGATCGGCGCTTCTGGACTTTTCGCGACCGCCGACGCACCCTGATGCGGTGATGGCGGGACGGGATGAGGGCGGGCGTGGATCCTGACGAGGCGGCAGCGATCGGCCGCGGCAATAACTGGCTCGGCTTGTGGACGCTCTACTGGCGGGAGGTCCGCCGCTTTCTCAAGGTGTATAACCAGACGATCGTGGCTCCCGTGGTCACCACCTTGCTTTTCCTCGCGATTTTCGCGCTGGCGCTGGGGCACGCCGGCGACTCCCCGGGGGGGAACACGGCCTACCTGCAGTTCCTGGCGCCAGGGCTGGTGATGATGGCGATCACCCAGAACGCCTTCGCCAACACCTCGTCGTCGATCGTCATTGCCAAGGTTCAGGGCAACATCGTCGATACCCTGATGCCGCCCCTGACCGCGCACGAGCTGACGCTGGCGATGGCGATGGGGGGGGCAACCCGCGGCCTGATTGTCGGCCTGGTCGCCTCCCTCGCCGTTTCCCTTTTCGTGACGGTGAGCATCCACAGCTTCGCGATGCTGCTGTACTTCGGCTTTGCCGCGTCGCTCCTGCTGTCGTTGCTGGGACTGGCCGGCGGCATCTGGGCGGACAAGTTCGATCACATCGCCTCGGTCACCAACTTCATTGTCGTGCCGCTGTCGTTCCTCTCCGGCACCTTCTACTCGGTGGAGCGGCTGCCCCCATCATTTCAGACGGTCGCCCACCTCAATCCGTTCTTCTACATGATCGACGGCTTTCGCTATGGCTGGACCGGACGCGCCGACATGAATACGACGCTCGGCATGGTCGTGCTGGCGGCTTCGTGTGCGGCGCTGTGGGTTCTCTGCCACCGGATGTTCGCCACCGGCTACAAGCTGAAGGCCTGAGACCCCTTCACGCCGCCTCCCGCGGCGGAATTGTGGTCAGCAGCTTGCGGGCCAGCTCGCAGGCCTTGGGATCGAGAATGCGCCGCTCCAGATCCAGGCGTTCGAGGGCGCAGACCAGCGCCGCCAGGGCACGGGCGACCGAGCACAATTGTGTCACCCGAAAGTCCGCCGGATCTGCGGTGCCGACATCGATGCCAACAACAACCGCCTCCAGCCGCTCCATCCAGGGCCGTTCCTCGCCATCCGCCCGCGTAAACAGGCGCTCGAAGGCGCCGTAGTCGATGACATCAAAACGCCGCGCGGCTTCTTCGATCGGGTGGATCATCAGCGTGCCGATCGCCTGCTGCCAATCGCGATAGATCCAGGCCTGCCTGACAGACATCCGGGCGATCGCCTCGGGGCAGGTGGCTTGCAGGACGGAATCGTCTACGGACGGAAGAGCAAGGGCTGAAGTAATCGAGCGGGACATCCGCTGGACGACCTGGAGCTGTTTTGCATCCTCCAGAGTGGCCAGATCCCGATGGTTGATCAGACCGAACTCGGCGAGGACGTGTTGCATCTCCGCGTTGCCACAGGCGGCTGCGCGAGCCGCTGTGCCGGGATCGGCGGGGAGTGTCACATCCCACATCTCGGCCAACCCGCGCAGGACGTGCAACTCGACGTGCGGCGAGTCGGCGAGAGCCGATTTCAGGTCGATAACTGCGGTCCGCAAGTCCTCGACTGAGGCGTCCTCGCCGAAGAAGAGGTAGGACTGCTCAAGCTCGATCGCGCGCACCCACCCCAGCACGACCGCAAGCCGGTAGCAGGTGCTGATCCGTTTATAGACGTTGAAGGCGGTCGCCGGAGCTTCGTCGTGAAGATACTGTGCCCGGCCCCGGAACAGGATTTCATCGAGCCGCCACAGCAGATTGACCGCGTCGGCGGCCAACGGCTGGGCATACTTCTCGTGGATGCTGCGCCTTTCCTCCCGCTTCTCCTGTCGCCGGATGACCAGCGGAATGATGAGGCTGCTGACAATCGCCAGCACGACGCCGGTCGCCGTGCCGATCAGCGCAGAGAGAACATCCTGGCCCACGTCCTGCCCCCTGTTGCTGCAGCCGGGATGGCCCGCGGCATTAACCCAAACGGCCGGGGCCCAGTGTCGCGGGGAGAGCAGGCGTTGACAAGCCGGCTCTGGAAAAAACGTAAAGGCCGCCACTCAGATGGCGGTGCCTTTTTTCTTCAGGTTCGGGGAAATGCGCGCAGTTGGTTCCTCGTCTTCACCCGGCAGGGCTTGCGTACGGGGGAGCCGCTCGGATCGCTGGCCGACATGGGACTCAGGGAGGCGCGCAGAGAGGCCAAGGAGCAGCTGGCCGTCGGGGCGCGTCCTCCGTTGTAGGTAAAAAAAAGAGGACCGGTGCTAATGCAAAACCGGTCCCTTGAGTAAAAGGTCAACAAACGTCCGCGAGGTACGGACGAAACGTAGAAAGGGCCGGTCACGGATCACGGCCTCTCTACACAGAGTGGTAGTGGCCAAAAGGTATACGGTCGCCTGGATTAAGTCGATTCGACATAAGTAGATAACGAGGATATTTCTTGGCAATAAAACAAAAAAAGGGCCAGTTCCGTAGGACTGGCCGCCCAGGAAGGGAAGTTACATCACTGTGCCAATGAGTGGGCCTTTATCGCACCGTTGCACTTCAAGATCAATTCGACCAAAGTAGGGGAAACGACGCGCAACTAAAAATACTGGGCCGGGTTGAGAACAGAGGGGGAAGTGGCGACCGGCCCTTGAGATAAGTTTTCTGCTTATAGAGTATTTTTAGGTCGATTCCGCTTTTATCGGCAAGACTCGACGCGTGGTCAATTCGACATAGGTATGTAGGCTTGGCTTAGGCTCCGCAGAGCGGCTGGCCCCGAAGCATTTCGTCTGGGGATCGCGTAGGGGGCCAGAAAAGAGAGGGCTGACAACGGTGGATGGAGAGGTCCAGGATGTTCGTTCGATCGCCATCGGTACGTGGGCGTCAGGTAGACCGAGCGCACGTGGCCGAAGCAATCCCGGAGCCCATCTCCGAAAACCGTCTTGATGACCCGTTCGGCCCCCTTTGCGTCTCCCGCCGCATTTCATGCTCGCCTTTCGTCGCCGAAACCTTCATAACCGCACCCCTTACTCTATGATTGAGCAACGGATTCGCCGGGTTGGATCGCACCGGCCCAATGCTGTTTAGGGCTCGTCGTCGTTCGGCGGCGGGCCGGATGGGGAGACGCCGATGAGCTCGGCGGTGATGCGGACTTACGACCGGTTCAACGTCGCTTTCGAGCGCGGCGAGGGCGCGTGGGTGTATGCCACCGACGGGCGCCGTTTTCTCGATTTCGGCGGCGGGGTCGCCGTGACGGTCCTGGGTCACTGCCATCCGCATCTCGTCGAGGCGCTGACGGCGCAGGCGCGCCGGCTGTGGCATTGCTCCAACCTCTATCGCATTCCGGAGCAGGAGCGGCTGGCGGAACGGCTGGTGGCGGCCTGCTTTGCCGACGCCTGCTTCTTCTGCAACTCCGGTGCCGAGGCCATCGAGTGCGGGCTGAAGCTGACGCGCAAGTATCAGCATGTCGTCGTCGGCGCCCCGGAGCGCTATCGGGTGATCACCTGCAGCGGGGCGTTTCACGGGCGCACGCTGGCGACGATCGCCGCCGGCGGCTCACCCAAATATCTGGAGGGCTTCGAACCGAAGGTGGATGGCTTCGACCATGTGCCCTTCGGCGACCTGGATGCCGTCCGCGCCGCCATCGGGCCGGCGACCGCCGGGATCCTGGTGGAGCCGGTCCAGGGCGAGGGCGGGATACAGCCAGCGACTCCCGCCTTCCTCGCCGGCCTGCGCGAACTCGCCGACGCTCACGGGCTGGTGCTGTTTTTCGACGAGGTCCAGTGCGGGATGGGGCGGACCGGCCGGCTGTTCGCGCACCAGTGGGCGGACGTGGTCCCCGACATCATGGCGGTGGCAAAGGGCCTGGGCGGAGGCTTCCCGATCGGCGCCTGCCTGGCCTCGGCGCGGGTCGCCGGGGCGTTTTCGCCCGGCAGCCACGGATCCACCTTCGGTGGCAACCCGCTGGCGATGGCCGTGGCCAACGCGGTTCTGGATGTCGTCGATGATCCGGCTTTCCTGGAGCACGTGCGGGTCGCGGCGGCGGCTCTGCATGGCCGGCTCACACCCCTCCCGACACGGTTTCCGGGCGTGATCGCGGAGGTGCGCGGCACGGGCCTGATGCTCGGTCTCAAGTGCGTGGTTCCCAACCGCGTGCTGGTCGATGGATTGCTCGACGGAGGTTTGCTGTCCATTCCCGCTGGCGACAACGTCGTGCGGCTGCTTCCTCCGCTGATCATCGGCGAACGCGAGGTCGAGGACGCCTGTCGGATCATCGAGGGCGCCTGCGCGGAGCTCGCCAGCAAAGCAGCGTAAGATGACGGCACCCCGGCATTTTCTCGACCTCGACCGCTTCGACAGGCAGACGCTGCGCCACATCCTCGACCTCGGATCCCGGATCAAGGCCTGCAATTCCGTCCAGCGCAAGCCGCTGCTCGACGGTTTGACGCTGGCCATGATCTTCGAAAAGCCCTCGACGCGTACCCGCGTCTCCTTCGAGGTCGGCATGCGTCAGCTCGGCGGCCATGTCGTCCTGCTCAGCGACGCCGCCTCCCAGCTCGGTCGTGGCGAGACGATGGCGGACACGGCACGCGTGCTGTCCCGCTACGTGGACGCGATCATGATCCGAACCGGTGATCCGAAAAAGCTGGAAGAGCTGGCAAGGTTCGCAACTGTTCCGGTGATCAACGGGCTAACTGACGAGTCTCATCCCTGTCAGCTCATGGCCGACGTGATGACGTACGAGGAGCACCGCGGCAGCATCGAAGGCCGCACTGTCGCGTGGAGCGGGGACGCCAACAACGTTGCCCGCTCCTGGGTCCACGCGGCCGTCCGGTTCGGCTTCCAGTTGCGGCTGGCCTGCCCGAAGCCGTTTCGCAAAAGGCACAATTTGCTCGAGTGGGTGCAGGCGGAAGGCGGCAACGTCAGCTTCGCTCCGACACCACAGCAGGCGGTGGATGGCGCCGATCTGGTGGTCACCGACACTTGGGTCTCGATGGGAATGAGCGTGGACCCGGAGAAACGCCTGAACGACCTTGCGCCTTACCGGGTGGACGCACAATTGATGCAGCATGCCAAACCCGATGCCTTGTTCATGCACTGCCTTCCGGCACATCGTGGCCAGGAAGTGACCGACGACGTCATGGATGGGCCGCAGTCCGTGGTCTGGGATGAGGCGGAGAACCGCCTCCACGTTCAGAAGGGCATCCTGGCCTGGTGCCTTGCCTGATTGCTCGCCGGCCGGGCCGGGCGATGCCTGCCCGGCTGAGGGCAGGGAAGGGAGGGCAGCGTGATCGTCGCCGATGAACAGCCGCCCGGCGATTACGTGCAGCCGTTCCAGATCGAGACGCCAGGGCTGAGAGGCCGGCTCGTCCGTCTTGGACCGGCGGTGGAGGCCGTTCTTGCGGGACACGCCTATCCGCCGGCGGTGGCGGGCCAGCTTGCCGAAGCGATGGCGATGGCTGCCGTTCTCGCCAGCGGCCTGAAGTACGACGGCATCTTCACACTCCAGTTGCAGGGGGACGGGCCTATCCGCCTGATGGTCGTCGACGTGACCAGCAGCGGCGACATGCGCGGCTATGCGCGTTATGACGAGGATCGGTTGCCTGAGGCGCTGACGGCCTCGGATGGCCCGGTGCCGAGATTGTTCGGGGCAGCCTACATGTCCTTCACCGTCGACCAGGGACCCGGCACCGACCGCTATCAGGGCATCACGCCGATGGAGGGGAGAACTCTCGGCGACTGTTGCCATGCCTATTTCCGCCAGTCCGAGCAGCTGGAGACGGCGATCCTGTTGTGCGCCTCGGCGACGCCGCTCCTGCAGCCTGGCTGGCGTGCCGCGGCCCTGATGCTTCAGCGGCTTCCGGCCCCACCGTCCATCCTCGACCCCGACGCGGCCGAGGACGACTGGCGCCGGGCGGTCATCCTGATGAGCAGCGCCACACCTGCCGAACTGTTGGCGGCCGATCTGCTCTACCGTCTTTTCCATGAAGACGGCGTCCGGCTTTTTCGTGCTCGCGTGCTTCGTCATCGCTGTCGCTGTTCTCAGGAGAAGGTCGAGCGGACGCTGCGGTCGTTTCCAATGGCAGAGCTGATGACGATGCTGGAAGACGGCCTGTTGCGCGTCACGTGTGAGTTCTGTAAGGCTGAGTACGAGTTCGACGAGCCGGCGCTCGCCCGGCTGGAAGACCCGTCGCTTCCCAACAAAAGTGCTGCCGAGGATTGATGATCATGCGCGTCTGGTGCTTGCTGCTCGCCCTGGTTGTGACGTCGGCCACTACTCTCGGCGGCTGCAGCGAGACCACGCCGAGCAGGCCGGCGCCGGTTCTCGACTTCAGCCAGAGCCCTCCCATTCTGCTGAATGTCCGGGTGGCGGAAATCGACTCACGCTATCGGCCGGAAATCGCGCCGCCGAATATCGAGCGCTCGGTGACACCGACGCCGCAGGAGGCCCTGATCAAATGGGCGCAGCAGCGTCTTCGCTCCAACGGCAGCGAGAATGTTGCCCGGTTCACCATTATCTCGGCGCCGGTGATGGCCGAAAATCTGCCACGCACCGGCGGTCTTTCCGGCGCGCTGACCACCGAGCCGGCGCAACGCTGGACGGTGATGCTGGAAGCGCAGTTGGAGTTCCTGGATGAAACGGGAGCAAGACTGGACGGCTTCACGGCAAAGGTGTCGCGGGTTCGCGAACTGAAGGAGGGGGCGACAGCGGAAGAACGCAGCCTGTTCTGGTCGGACATGATCGTTGCCGCCATGGCGGAGTTCGACACGCAGATGCAGACCGGGTTGCGGCAATACGCGGCGACATGGATGCAGTAGGACCCTGCTCTCCTCACCGAACGCCGGCGTGGTCTGAGCGCCGGTCGGGAACCCGGATTGGCCGGATCGTCCGAGCCTCAGCGTCGCTGCGGTTGTTGGCCGCGCTGCTGTTGACCGCACTCGGCGCGTGTTCTCCTTCCCGCAGCGTTGAGGCTGTGCGGATCCTGGGCGACATCGAAGCGGGGCACCGGCCGAGCGCGCTGAAAGCGGCGACGCCGCGGCCGGATCGCACGTTCATCCGCTTTGCCGTCGACGGCCGCCAGCACGAAGCGGACCTGTATCTGCCGGGCGAACCGGCGAAAGCCGGCATGGTGCTGGTACCCGGCCTGACACCGCGAGGACGCGACGACGCGCGGCTCGTCGATTTCGCCATGACGCTGGCGCGGGCCCGCTTCAAGGTTCTGGTGCCGGACCTGCCGGGAATGCGGGCCCTTCAGGTAACGGCGCTGGATGCCGGACCGATTGCCGACGGCGCCCGATACCTGGACAGCGGCTCACCCACTCAACCGCTTGGGATCGCGGCGGTGTCTTTCGCTGTCGGCCCCGCGATCATTGCGCTGACCGAGCCGGGCGTTCGCGGCCGCGTCGACTTCTTCCTCGGCATCGGCGGTTATTGGGATCTGGAAGCCCTCGTCACCTACATCACCACCGGCTGCTTCCGGGAAGAGCCGACAGGGCCGTGGACCTACCGGCCGCCAAAAGCTTACGGCAAGTGGATCTTCGTCCGGTCGAATGCCAGCCGCCTTGATGATCCGCGCGATCAGGCGGCGCTCACCGAAATTGCGAACCGGAAGCTGGATGACAGGGATGCGCCGATCGAGGACCTCGTCGCAACGCTTGGTCCCGATGGGCTTGCGGTCTACGCGCTCATCGCCAATCGCGATCCCGATCGCGTCCCGTCACTGCTTGTTTCGCTGCCGGCCCCGTTGCGCGAGGAGATTGCCAGGCTCGATCTGAAGCGGCGGGACCTGACGGATGTGCCCGTCGTTCTCATCCTGATCCATGACCGCGAGGATCGGATCATTCCGGCGGAACAGAGCGAGGCGCTGGCGGCGGCGATCGCTCGGGCGAGCGCTCATCTTTATCTGGTGGATGGCCTGGATCACGCACAAATAAAGCAACCAGGGGTTGCCGACGCCCTGGCACTGTATGAAGCGATTGGGACACTCCTGCAGGCGAGGGATCAGCAGCTCCGTCCGGTCTCCGAAGATAGAAGCTGACCACGCCAACGCGGTCCGCCGCAATGCGGATGTCTCCAGGGTCTACGCAGGACCCGGCCGCGCGCCCGCGATGCGGTGTCTCACAAAGCCGTTTCGCGCTCCCGCAAACCCTTGCGCGTGCTGCTGATCAGATCCCGAAGGCTGCTGACACTCACACCGTCGCGGCGCATCAGTGCTTCCGTCAGCGGATCCGCGAGCAACTCTTCCAAGCGGGGCTCGACACCACCTTCCGCGTACATCTCCCTTGCGAAGCGATAAGGACGCGGTGCTCCTTTCGAAGGGTGTAAACACTGCGGGGACCGCTGGTTGAGAACTTCCAGCACAACTACCTCCCTTCCTCGAGCGACGACGTCGCTCGCAATGCTGTCTCACCAGGCCGACCAGTGGCCGATCATCCTATGGCTGTCACAGCTTTTCTTGTTCTGCGTCTGACGCATTTACCCCGCCTACGCCCAACCTCCTCGGGGGTGGGTAACCACCGCCCTGGGCGCGCCTTCCCTCGCGTCTCCTAGTTAAAACTTGCACGAGTAGAGCTAGTATAGCAACCAGCGGCTAGCGAAACAAGCGCATTGGAAAATTGTCCCCTCTCGGATCACTCGGCGGGTACAATTCAGCGTGCCGGAATTCGGAACCGTGCCGCGCCAAGGATAGGTCCGGCTTCGCCTTGCTGGACGAGAACCGCGTAGTTGCCATCACGCGGGGAGCCGCCCCAAAGAGGTATGGACTTGGCCTCGCCGGACCATCGCGAAAGAAGCGTCAATTCGCGAACAACATTGACGTTGCGGACCGACCGTCCGCGGTTCTCGCCATGCGAGACCACCGTGACATGCTCCGGATCGAATTGAACCAGCCAAATGTCGGCCTCCTGGGGGAGGTTGGCGTGTTCAAGACGAGCCACCAGGCGCCCCTCCTCGCCGTGCACAACTTCAAAGGCCACCAACGGGGGGAGGGATTGGGCGTCACCGATCAGCTTGAGCACCATAGCCGGATCCCGCGATGCCGGTTGCGCCATTCCTTGGACGATGAACTGGGGCGTGTAAACATAACTTAACCCCAGCCGCCGCGCGTACGCTCGCTGCCGGTGCGTCAGTTCACTGCGAGCAAAGGGATCGCTCCAGCCGAGATAGTCCCAATAGTCGACATGCTCGGACAGCGGCAGAAGATTTGGGTCCGTCGTCAGTTCCCGAAGGAGAGCGTCCGCCGTCGGGCAGGAAGAACAACCCTGCGACGTAAAGAGCTCAACAACCGTCAGCCGCTCCGCGGCCGCGGCCGGCGAAGCCGCGACCGTGACCGAGAGGAAGAAGGCCACTTTCCGGAGGCATTCGACAAACATCTGCAAGTCGTACCGCCGGGGCAGGCGCAGAGCCAATCACACCACGGTGAGAGGGATTACGCGGGACCGCCCGCCCTGCGCCGTGCCCTCAGGCCGCTGTCGCGAGGCGTCGCAGCACGTACTGCAGGATACCACTGCTCCGGTAGTATTCGATCTCGTCCAGAGTGTCGATCCGGCAAGTCAAAGGCACCGTTTCGGAGTCTCCGGCAGCGCGGTGTACAGTCAGCGAGACGTCCATCAGCGGCTTGATCTCGCCTCCGAGACCGGTGACATCAAAGATCTCGCTGCCGTCCAGGCGCAGCGTCTTGCGGGTCGTTCCCGGCTTGAACTGCAGCGGCAGGATTCCCATGCCGACGAGGTTGGAGCGATGGATCCGCTCGAAGCTCTCGGCAACAACGGCCTTTACCCCGAGGAGACGGGTACCCTTGGCTGCCCAGTCACGGGAGGAACCGGTGCCATATTCGGCGCCGGCAAAGACCATCAGCGGTACGTCATCCGCCTGATAGAGCATCGAGGCATCGTAGATCGACATGACCGCGCCATCGGGCATGTGCCGGGTGACGCCGCCTTCCGTGCCCGGAGCCATTTCGTTGCGGATGCGGATGTTGGCGAAGGTGCCGCGCATCATCACTTCGTGATTGCCGCGCCGCGATCCGTAAGAATTGAAATCGGCCGGTGCCACGCCGTGCTCCATAAGGTAGCGGCCCGCGGGGCTGTCCTTCTTGATCGAGCCGGCCGGCGAGATGTGGTCGGTGGTGACGGAGTCGCCGAGTATGGCCAGCGGCCGCGCTCCCATGACGTCGGCAAAGCCGCCGTCACTGTGCTGGAAGAAGGTGGGATGACGGACGTACGTGGAGGGCTCGGCCCAGGCATACGTTTCGCTCTTCGGCACTTCCAGTTCCTGCCAGTCGCGATCGCCGCGGAAAACGTCGGCGTAGCGGCTGCGGAACATGTCGGGTGTCAGCACCGCGTCGATGGTGGCCTGGATATCCTGGTTGGTCGGCCAGATGTCGCGCAGGAATACCGGCTGGCCTTCCTCGCCCGAGCCGAGCGGCTCGTTCAGCAGATCGATCGCCATCGAGCCCGCCAGGGCGTAGGCGACGACCAGCGGTGGCGAGGCGAGATAGTTGGCGCGGGTCTGCGGATGGATGCGGCCCTCGAAGTTGCGGTTGCCGGAAAGGACAGCCGCGACGACCAGATCCTTCGCATCGATCGCTTGGGCGATCGGCTCGGGCAACGGGCCTGAGTTGCCGATGCAGGTGGTGCAGCCGTAGCCCACCAGGTTGAAGCCCAGTGCATCAAGGTCGGCCTGCAAGCCGGCCGCGTCCATATAGTCGGTCACGACCTGCGAGCCTGGGGCAAACGACGTCTTAACCCAGGGCTTGACGCCCAGGCCGACCCGACGGGCGTTGCGGGCCAACAGGCCGGCCCCGATCAGCACGCTCGGGTTCGAGGTGTTGGTGCAGCTGGTGATCGCGGCAATAACGACGTCGCCGTCGCTGAGCTCGTAGTTGCTTCCCGCGACGGCAACGCTGCGTGTCGCCGGGCCCCCGCTCTCCTTCGCCAGATAGTCGCCGAACGCACTCGCTGCCTGCGACAGCGGAACTCGGTCCTGCGGCCGCTTGGGGCCGGCGAGGGAGGGTTCGACGGAAGCGAGGTCGAGTTCGAGGGTGTCGGTGAACACAGGATCGGGCGTGCCGGCGTCGCGCCACAGCCCCTGCTCCTTGGCATACGCTTCGACCAGGGCCACGCGCTCCGGATCACGCCCCGAAAAGCGGAGATAATCAATGGTGGATTGGCCGATGGGGAAGAAGCCGCACGTCGCCCCATATTCCGGCGCCATGTTGGCGATGGTCGCCTGGTCGGCAAGGGTCAGGTGATCGAGGCCAGGGCCGAAGAATTCGACAAACTTGCCGACAACGCCCTTCTTGCGCAGCATCTGCGTTACCGTCAGCACCAGGTCGGTTGCGGTGGTGCCCTCCCGCATCTGTCCCGTCATCTTGAATCCGACCACTTCCGGAATGAGCATGGAGATGGGCTGGCCCAGCATGGCCGCCTCGGCCTCGATGCCGCCGACACCCCAGCCGAGGACGGCGAGGCCATTGACCATCGTCGTGTGGCTGTCCGTGCCGACCAGCGTGTCGGGATAGGCCACGGTGGCGTCGCCATCGGCGCCGGTCCAGACCACCTGTGCCAGATATTCGAGGTTCACCTGGTGACAGATGCCCGTCCCGGGTGGCACCACGCGGAAGTTGTTGAAGGCAGCCTGCCCCCAGCGCAGGAACTCGTAGCGCTCGCGGTTGCGCTCGAACTCGACGCGGACATTCTCGCCGAACGCGGCGCTGTTGCCGAAAGCATCGACCATAACCGAGTGGTCAATAACCAAGTCGACCGGCACCAGAGGATTGATCTTCGCGGGATCGGCGTCGCGGGAGACCATGGCATCGCGCATCGCGGCCAGATCGACCACGGCGGGGACGCCGGTAAAGTCCTGCATCAGCACCCGCGCTGGACGAAAGGCGATTTCGCGATCGGAGCGACGGTCCGCCAACCAGGCCGCAAGGGCCTTTACGTCATCGACGGTGACCGTTCGGCCGTCCTCCCAACGCAGCAGGTTCTCCAGCAGCACCTTTAGCGAAAAGGGCAGCGGATCAAGCTCGCCAAGGCCGGCGTCGCTGGCGGCGGCCAGGCTGAAGTAGTCATACTGCCGGTCACCCACGACCAGGGTCCGGCGGGTCTTCAACGAATCGATGCCGAACTGGCTCATGGTTCTGGCTCCTCATGATGGGCTGACCAACCGTCGTAGACCAACTTCTGGCCCACTGTCCACCTGCATCCGCGACGCGCGCAGCGCACCCGGCGGCCGGGCAAAACGAGCCACGGAACAGATTATCCATCTTCGCGACAGGCCCCGAAGGCCGGAGGTGGGAGGATTGGCCCGGCGGCGGAACCGGCGCGGCACAACTGCCGCAAAACATCCGCCAACTCCCGTATTGTCGGGCCATGAGCGGCGCACACCGGCCCCACTGCCCCTGTGACCTCAACGCAACGCACTTATCGGTTGAAACGGTGATTGCGAGAAAGCAGTGGACAGCTATCAGCGGCCGTCGCTATAAACTGCTTGGATTTGAGTGGTTTAGTAAGCAATTGGGACCCGGCTGGGCCTGCCGGAAAATCAATCGGGGTGGAGTTCGGGAAGCATCCGCAGATTCAGTGTTGCAGATTCAGTCGCGCGGTTGCTAAGGCGTCGTTGTCTTGGGCATCTGGCATCCGGCGAAGAGGTGAGCCCTGTCGCGTCAGTCCTTGTGCGGCAGGAGGTGTAGCCTGTGACGGGGGTCGCTTTCGAGGGGCCGGGTGGGAGCCTATACTGCCACCCCCCTAGTTCTCGTATTTCGATTAATTCTTTTCTAAAACTCAACAATTGATTGCATGACTTGCGATTTCTGGTAAACTCGGAACCGAGCTGCGGTGGCTCGGTGCTCCCGGTGGAAGGAAGCTGACCCGATGGTTCAATTTGCTGCTATCGGACTTCGGCGCCAGCAGCGGGATTGCCCGAGCAATGGATAGCGTTGTCGGTTCGGTTAAGCCGCGCGATGAGAAGCCGGGAGTTAGAACCAGGAATATGACCACAGTCGAAACATCGATGGACGCGGAAGCGACTCCCCGAATCGATGATTTGCCGGCGGCTTCCCGCAAGAGCATATCCTGGTCGGAAAGCATCGTCGCGGGCTTGGTGGGCGCGGCGGACGCTACCGTTCTGGTTGTGGTTGGAGTCTTCTATTACCTGCTTATCCCTGGCTGGGATCATGCCACTTACCAGACATACCTGACCGAGATTGCCATCAATGTCGGCCTGACGCTTAGTGTCTTTCATTACGCCGGGCTTTACGACTGCAACACGATCGTCCTCTGGCCGAGCCGAATGCGGCAGATGGTGCTCCTCAACGCGCTGGTGACGCTCATTTTGTTGACCCTGGCGCTGGCGCTTCGCATCTCGGATCAGTTTTCGCAAAAGTGGTTCTTCGCCAGCTTTCTGACGTCGTCGGTGCTGATCTTCACGCTCCGGGGCGGCGGCAAAGTCCTGATCCGGCAGCTTGCCTCGGCGGGCGTGCTGGTCCGAAACGTGGCCATCGTCGGCGCCAGCGGCCAGGCGCAGCACCTAGTGTCGAGGCTGCGGCTCGAAGATGCCCCCTGGAAGCGGATCGTCGGCATTTTCGACGACCGGCGCACCCGCATCAGCCGGGATGTCAACGGCTTCCCCGTTCTGGGCAATCTCGACGATCTCGTGCGCTATGTGAGGTCAGGGAAAATTCACGACGTGGTCATCACGCTCCCGTGGAGCGCAGACGAACGGCTGGTGTCGATCATCGGCAAGCTTCGCGCACTGCCGGTGCATATCTATCTCGGCTCCGATCTGATCGGATATCACTTCCCGCGCCATCGCGAACAGATGCTCGAGGGCGTGCCGGTCCTTGAAATCGCGTCCGCCCCGCTGACCGGCTGGAGCGGACTGATCAAGAAGGTTGAGGACCGCGTGATCGGTTGCGGCGTGGTTGTGTTGCTATCGCCGCTGCTGCTGTTGATTGCCGCGGCTATCCGGCTCGACAGCCCCGGGCCGGTGCTGTTCCGGCAGAAGCGCTACGGCTTCAACAACCAGGAAATCGTCGTCTACAAGTTTCGTTCGATGCATCACAATCGGCCCCGGGAACAAGGGGTGCCGCAGGCAACCAAGAACGACCCACGGGTGACTCGCGTCGGCCGGATTCTCCGTTCCACCAGCCTCGACGAACTGCCGCAGCTGTTCAACGTGCTGCAGGGGAACATGTCGATGGTCGGACCGCGGCCGCATGCGGTTGAGCACAACGAACAGTATGCGCAGCTGATCGGCGGCTACCATGGCCGGCATCGGGTGAAGCCCGGCATTACCGGCTGGGCGCAGATCAACGGCTTCCGCGGCGAAACGGACACCGTCGAAAAGATGCGCGGGCGCGTGGAATACGACGTCTTCTACATCGAGAACTGGTCATTATGGTTTGACCTCAAGATTATGATCCTGACGGCGTTCGCCGGCTGGACGCACAAAAACGCCTACTGAGCCATTGCGTAACAGTGCCGCCTGAGGGGGAGGGCGGCCTCCACAGAGGAGGAACGAGATCGGTGCTCACTGTGCCCGGGGGGGTACATGTCGCTCTCGGCGAAAGCCACACTCTGGATCCCAAGACCAAACTGCGGACCGCAGTCGTCGCGAAACTTCTCAGCGCCAGCGCCATCGAGTACGCTTGCTGGACCGTCGCGCTGGTCCTGATCATCACCTTCGGCCTGAGCAGGCTGCCGATGCCGCTGCACCGGGACACCGCCACGTTCCTGTGGATGGCGAGCGTGATGGACCAGGGCGGCGTGCTCTACGTTGACGTCTGGGACGTCAAGCAGCCCGGCATTTTCATTTTCTACTGGCTTGCCGGCAAACTCTTTGGCTTCACCGCCGAAGGCGTACACCTCTTCGAACTGGCCTGGCAACTGACCTTCGCCGTGGCGGTTGCCACGGCCCTGCGCGGGTCCCTCAGATATCGCTGGCTGGCTCCTCTGGCACCGGTCGCGATCCTCGCCAGCTACTGGCTCTTCTGTGAGCCGCACCAGCAAACGCAGCTCGAGATCCTCGTCGCTCTGCCGCTGTTCCTCGTAGCCTGGATCACCACCGTTCGCTGGCAGCGGCCCAACAGCTGTGCCCTGGGTTACTTCGCCGCCGGCTTGGCCGCCGGCGTCGCCACCTTGTTCAAGCACCTGCTGGCGCCCATTCCCGTAGCCTTCCTGGTCGCTGCAAGCGTGGCGGTCCTGCTGCGGGGCGCGCCGAGCGCTGATGAAGCCCCGCGGACGCGGGTCTTGCTCTACATGTGGATCCCGTTCGCCGCCGGCGTCATACTGGTCTGGGGAGCGACGGCGGCAGCCTTCTGGCATCTTGACGCGCTCGATGCCTTCATTGCCACCAATTTCCTCTATCCCCTGGAGGCATTGGGCGATGTTCCTGTGGCGCCGCTGTATCGGCTGGCGATTTCGGTTACGGTCTGTGTCGCCTCTCTCGCTCCCTGGTTGCTGTTCGCGCTGTTCGCCCTGGCGCGTGTGACCCGCGCCGACGAGCCGGCGTTGTTCCATCGGATGGCTCTCTGGCTGCTGGTGGCCATCCCCGTCTGCCTCATTCAGAAGAATACCTGGTGGACGTACCACACCCTCCTGTACTACGCGCCGGTGGGCGTACTGGCGGTGCGCGGCATCGACCTCGTCGTCGCCCGTCTGCGGGCCGGACAGTCGGCGGCTCGTGGCCTGCCGGCGACGGCCCTGTCGGCGCTCGTCGTCCTGCCAATTCTGGCAGCGTTTGCCTACCCGGCGGGACAGGTGGCGCGCGGTCCGATCACGGCGTTGCTGACCGGTGAGATGGAAGACTGGCGGCGCACCGTCAGCCGGGACTACGAACAAGCGGCCGATGCGGCGGTGTTTCTGCGGGAGCATGCACCGCCCGGCCCTGTCTACGTGTTCGGCGATCCGACGATCACGCTGCTGACTCCGCGGCCGCAAGCCATCGCTCCTCAGGGCAGCGGGTGGCCCTTCAATCTCCTTCCGCAATGGGCGACGCTCGCTGATAGCCTCAAAGCGACCCGCCCCGTCTGGGTCTTTGTTGAAGCTCACCAGCGAGACACGATCGCGCACAACAGTCCGGATACCGTGGCTTGGCTCGCGCGCGACTACCACGTCGTCTGGGATACGCCGTATGGCCAATGGTTCGCTCGCTCCGACGAGGGCGGGCGGTAGCAGGCCAGCACGCCGGTAGCTGAGGTCCAGTCGCGCTCCCGGGCGGTCAGCCCGCCCGGGATTTCATCGCCTCGGTCGCACGGACCAGGGCGGCGCGGATGCCAGGCTCCATGGCGGAGTGCCCGGCATCCGAAATCGTCACCTGCCGCGCCTCCGGCCAAGCCCGAACCAGCGCGTCCGCAGTGACGATCGGACAAACCATGTCGTAGCGGCCCTGGACGACGACGGCCGGGATGTCGCGGACGGCGGCGATCCCGCGAAGCAGTTCCCCGTCTTCCAGGAAGACGTTGTGGACAAAGTAGTGCGCTTCGATGCGCGCCAGGGCGAGTGCCGAAGCGTCGCCGGCGCCGTTGAACAGCGGTTCGTCGGGCCGCGGAATGAGATTTGAACAGACCGTCTCATAGCGGCTCCAGGCGATGGCGGCCGGCATGTGGACGTCCGGATCCCGGTGGATCAGACGACGATAGTAATTCTTGAGCAGATCGCTGCGCTCCTCCTCCGGGAGCAGTCCGGCGAACTGGCGCCATGCCTCGGGAAAGAAGGTGCCCATGCCGTAGAGGAACCAGTCAACCTCCCGCCGGCTGCCCAGGAAAATACCACGCAGGACGAAGCCCGCGCACCGCTCCGGCCAGCGGATGCCGTAGGCCAGCGCGAGCGTCGATCCCCAGGACCCGCCGAACAAAATCCAGCGGCGAATATTCAGGTGGTTGCGCAGGGTCTCGATATCGGCGACGAGATGGCGGGTGGTATTGTCGGTGATGCTGCCGTGCGGCGTCGAACGCCCGCAGCCGCGTTGGTCGAAAACGACGATCCGGTAATGCCTGGGGTCGAAGAAGCGGCGATGTGCCGCCGCCGCACCCGCTCCGGGACCCCCGTGGACGAACAGGACAGGCGTGCCGCGCGGGTTGCCGGACTGTTCCCAATACATCACGTGGGGGCCGCCCAGCGGCAACCGACCCGTGGCGTAAGGCTCGATTTCAGGAAATAGATCCGTTCTGTAGTGGCGAACATCCATGGGGCGCGGCGTCTCGGCGGCGTTGTGTCGTTTGTGATAATATGGATTTATGAAGTGGATTCCGAACAGTCATTCCGTGCGACGCTGTGCTCTTTGGCGCCGCGTCTGCACACTATACCACGGTCACGCGCCGACTGGCGCGCACCGTAACGCCCGCACCGGCCCGGCCGCCGCCGCTCGTATGACGCTGCTGGCGCTGGCCGTCCCCTGGCTCGCCGCGCCGCGGGCGGCGGACGCGGCGGGCGCATCGTGTCCGTCGCCCCAGAAGGTCTCGGCGGTCGCCGATGCCGAGACGCTTGTCCTCTTGGCTCCCCTCGAAGGGACGTCACTCGTCCGGCTCGCCGGCATCACCGTCGCGGGCGCAGCCTCCCTCTCCCCGGCGGCAGGAAAGCCGACCAAAACTGAGGCCGGCGGGCAGTCCGTCGGAAGGGTTGAGACCGACCCGGCGGCAGCGGCGGCCCGCCGGATGATCGCGAGCCTGACGGACGACCGGTTCGTCTGCCTGGATGTGGAGCAAGGCGGAGGGGCCGACCGCTATGGGCGACTGCCGGCCCAGGTCCATACCGACGAAGGCGTGTGGCTGCAGGGGAGCCTGCTTGCGCAGGGACTGGCGCGGGTGCGCCCCGAAGCGCAGGCGCGCCGGCACATCGCCGAAATGCTGTCGATCGAGGAAGAAGCCCGATCGGCCCGGCGCGGCCTGTGGCAACTGCCGCGGTACCGGGTCCACAGCAGCGACGACCTGGGCCGGCCGCCGGCGGGCCTGCAGATCGTTCAAGGCCGGGTGCTGAAGGCGGAACGCCGGGGTGACTGGTGGTATCTCAACTTCGGTGCCGACTGGCGCAGCGACTTCACCGTGATGATCGGCAAGCAGGCGCTCCCCGAATTCGAGCGCGCGGGCGTCGCGCCGTTTTCGCTGGAGGGCCGGGCGATTCGCGTGCGTGGCCTGTTACAGCAATTTAATGGGCCGATGATCGAGGTCCTTATCCCCGAACAGATCGAGGTCATCGAGGCCGCCAGCGGGTGACCCTTGCCCGGGCAGTGCCGCGGCGGCTCAGGGCCGACGGTTGTCACTCGCCCTGCTGGACAAGGAGGCCGCGGTTGCGGGCGACCTCGCACGTCCACAGAAAGAATCCGGCGGCACCGAGGATGTGGAGCAGGTTCAAACCGACGGCCAACGCCAGCATGTCGAGCCGGAACTGGCCGGCAAACAGGATTGCGCGCATGCCCTCGAACACCCACGACGACGGCAGCGCCCAGGCAACCGGTTGCAGCCATGCGGGGAGCGTCGCGATCGGATAATAGACCCCGCTGAGCGGAGCGATCGCAAAGATCGCGACCCAGGCCAGACTCTCCGCGCCCAAGCCGAAGCGGAGGACCAGCGCCGAGACGACCAGCCCGATCGACCAGCCGAACACCAGCAGGTTCGCAAAGAAGGCTGCTGCCGGAAGCCCGAGCGCGAACACGGAAACGCCAAACAGGGGCTGCGACAGCAGCATCGCGGGGGTGACGCTGATGACCGTGCGGATCAGGCTCATCAGCAGCAGTGCGATCACCAACTCGTGGGGTCGCAGCGGGCTTGCAAACATCTGGGCGAGGTTGCGCGCCCACATCTCCTCCATGAAGGTGATCGACACGCCGAGATTGGCGCGAAACAAGATGTCCCACAGCAGCACGGCGCTGATCAGGACGCCCGCCGCCTGTGCCACCCAGGAGCTGTGCTGAACGAAGAACAGGGTGACGAAGCCCCACAGGATCATCTGCACCGTCGGCCAGTAGGCCAGTTCGAGCAGCCGCGGCCACGAGCGGCGGAGCACGTAAAGATGGCGCAGCATGACTCCCGACACACGCTGCCAGCAGAACGGCCGGCCGCTCGCCGCATTGGTGCGCTGCAGGCTCACTCCCCGGTCACCTCTGCGGCCACGACTGTTGGTTGCCGATTGCGGGCAACGTCGAGGAACACCTCTTCGAGCGTCTCCCGCCCGTAGCGGTCGAGCAGTTTGGTCGGCGAGCCGCTATCGACGATGCGCCCATCGCGCATCATCAGCACCCGATCGCACAGCCGCTCCACCTCCGCCATGTTGTGCGACGCGAGCAGGATGGTGGCGTCACTCTCCCGGCGCCACCGCTCCAGATAGGCGCGCACCCAGTCACCGGTATCCGGATCGAGGGAGGCCGTCGGCTCATCGAGCAGGAGCAGCCTCGGCCGGTTGAGCAGCGCCTTCGCCAGCGCCGCCCGCGTCCGCTGCCCGGCAGACAGGCTTCCGGTCGGACGGCGCAGGAAGGCCTGCAGGTCGAGATCCCGGGCAAGTTCGGCTATGCGTTCGCGGACGTCACGAACACTGTAAAGGCGGCCATAGACGAGCAGGTTTTCCAGGACCGTCAGCCGGCGCGGCAGATCGACATACGGGGACGAGAAGTTCATTGCGCCCAGAACCCGGTAGCGGTCGCGGAGCAAGTCGGCGCCGAGCACCGAGACGGACCCCGAGGTCGGCTTCAGCAGCCCCAGAAGGATCGAGATGGTTGTCGTCTTGCCGGCGCCGTTGCCGCCCAGCAGCGCCGTCGTCGATCCATAGGGGACGTTGAAAGTGACATCGTCCACGGCGGCCACCGTCCCGAACCGCTTGACGAGATGTGCAACAGCAATCGCCGAATCTGACCGGCCTGACGGGGAAGAGTCGGTGACGGCGCTCTCCTCACCTCGGGATCGGCGTGAAGGGGGTATAAGTCGTGTGTCGGGCACGGCGCTTCCGCTCTATCGGCCAAACAAGCTTTCGACGCCGTCTCAAGGCTGGCGCGCACCCATCGATGGCTCTGCGGGTTGCCGCGGTGGGCCTTTCACGCAGGAAACCCGGTCTGCGCTCCAGGCCACCGAGCCGATCCCACCGGGGCTTTCCTGCATGACTTTGCGCCGAATCGGCCAGCTTTCAAGCTCGGCAGGCGGATCGATTCCGGCAGAGAAGCGGATTGCCATACCTGCGGCGCCGATTCGCCGTGGCGTCACCAGCGCGCGCTCCGGGCATTTCGTCGGCCAGCCGGCCGCGAGTTTATGAGCTGTAGTAGCGCTTGACCGGGCCGTAGTAGTAGGCGGAATCGGCGAAGCCGTAGCGGGCGTGCTTGCGCGAGTCGACCTGCGAGAGAACGACGCCGGTGATGTTGGCGCGGGCCTCGGCGAGCTGTTTCGCCGCCAGCGCGACCACTTGTCGCGGCGTCACTGCCCAGCGGACGACAAGGATCGCGGCGTCCACCTGCGGCGCCAGCAGCCGCGAATCCGCTACCGCGACCAGCGGCGGCGAGTCGATCACCACCAGTTCGAACCGTCGGGCCAGCGCGTCCAGCATCTCGCTCACCCGCGGGGACGCGAGGATCTCGGTGGGATCGGGCGCCAGCTTGCCGGCGGGGAGGATGAAGGCGCCGGAGTCCTTGTCCTCTACCAGCACGTCGTCCAGGTTCGCTTCGCCGAGAACCACCTCGGTGAGACCCGGCCGGCGCGGAATGTCGAGCACGCGGTGGACCGAAGGTCGCCGCAGATCCGCTTCGATGATCACCGTCTTGTGGCCGGACAGGGCCCGCATCCGCCCCAGACAGACGGAGATCGTCGTCTTGCCCTCCTTCGGCTGCGAGGACGTAATCAGCAGTTTGCGCGGCGGCGCTGCGTCGGGAGACAGCAGAATGCTGGTGTAGAGGGAGCGGATCGACTCGCCGAACATCGACGAGGGATGACGCAACAGGTAGGCGGCCGGGTTGTTTCGATGCGATCCGCTCACCGCCGGGACCAGACCGAGCGCCCGCAGGCCCGTCGCCTTTTCGACCTGCTCGCCGGAGCGATAGCCCTGATCCAGCCATTCGAAGAGCAGCGCCAGCAGCGCCGACAGCAGCGCCGAGATCACAAAGGTGACCAGGATGATCCGCTTTGTGGGAGGAAAGCTGGCCACGCTCGGAACATCGGCGCCGGAAATGACACGGGCGTCCGTTTCATTGATCGACGCGTCAAGCTGGGCGGTCGCCTGCTCGAAGCGGCCGAGAAAGGCTTCCAGCATCGAGCGCTGCGTGTCGGCCTCCCGCTCCAGGGTTCGCAGCTGCACTTCTGCGCCGGCGGACTGTCCGGCCTTGCCGCGCAACTGATCGAGACTGCGGTTGAGCGCGGTCTCGCGCCCCCGTGCGGCAGTGACCTCCGTCTCCAGTGCGCGTTGCGACTTTTCGATTTCGCGTTTCAGCTTTTCCCGCACGTCGGCGAGGTCGGCGCGTGCGGCGACCATCTGCGGGTGACGGTCGCCGTAATCCTTGGTCAGCTCCGAGATCCGGCGCTTGATTGCCGTTTCCTCGTCCAGCAGTGCCTGCAGGGTGGGAGAGCGGATCGAGTCCGCGCCGCCGACCGACTGTGCCGCCTGGCGAACGCGGGCGAGCCGCTGCTCTGCTTCGGCACGCGCCGTCCGCACGACGATGAGCTGTGCGTTAAGGTCCGAAATCTGCTGCGTCACCATGGTGCCGCCCGGTCCCTGCAGCAGCCCCGACTGGCTACGGAATTTCTGGACGGCCTGTTCCGCGGCGGCAACGTTGCGGCGCAGATCGGCGATCTTGTCGGTCAGCCATTGCGTAGCCCGCTGCGTCGCCTCGTACTTGGCGTCGAGCTGATCGAGGATGTAGGTCTCGGCGGTCTTGTTGGCGCCCTGTGCCGCCCGTTCGGGGCTGCGCGAGGCGAAAGTGACGGCGAGCACCCGGGAATCCGTCAGGAGATTGACGTCGAGTGCATCGAGGAACCGATCGACCACCCGCGCGGTCTCGCTCTCCGGCGCAAACGCTTCGTCCTCGGCAGGGGGCACCGCCGATACGATGCCCCACTCCGCCAACCTGGACCATACCCAGTCCACCGCCCGGTCGAACGGGCCGGGCTGGCGCAGGGCGACATTGAATTCCGGGTCCCGGTAGAGCTCCAGTGTCTCGATGATCTTGTAGGCCAGGTTACGGGACTGGAGGACGCGCACCTGGCTCTGCAGCATCTGGTCATCGGCGACGGCGCCGCCGGCCGACTGCGAGCCGGGGCTGCCGATATTGCGCGGATCGATCAGAACCTCGGCCGTGGCTTCATAAACTGGCGGAATTCGCGAAACGATCAGAGCCGCGAGCAGGGTCAGCAGAATCGTCGAGGCAATGATTTGCAGTTTGCGCCGCCAGAGCGTCCGCAGCAGCCAGTCGAGACCGGCTGGCTCGCTGTCTGGGCCAACCTCGGGCGTAGGCCGACGCTGTGGCTTTGCCGAGCTCTCCTTGATGAGCATGCAGCGGATTCCTCTCCCGTTGAGCGCAAGTCTGCGCCTTCCGCACCCGCTCGACGGCGCCACAGATCGCGCCTTCTACCAACCAACGACGCCAAGGAGCGGATGCGCCTGCCTTCGCCTTGCAGAACCGCCACTCCGCCGGAGGGCGTCTGCCGCGTGCAATCGCAACTGGCTCCTGTCAGGCTGGTTGGCCCCACCCAGACCCTGATGAACCCTTTTTTTCTTTGCTTATAATCAAGGGGCAAGCGAGCCACAAGCGTCGCCATACCTCGCGCGGGGCAATCCGGCCCCGGAGTGATGCTGTCCTTCCCGAAACAGCATAGGAAAGCGGCAAGCGGCTGTGTACTCTCCCGCCGCCGGACGCTGCTCGTCCGGCCGCCAAAGATGTCCCTCCGTCCGTTCGGCCTGGGCGGTTTCAGTTCAGGCGCCGTCAACCAGTCGCCGTGCCACCGGCGCGATCGAGGAGCCCGTGAACGACGTTTCCACGCAAAGCCGCCCGATGGAGCGCAAGCGGATCGCCGTGGTGATGGGGACCCGCCCGGAAGCCATCAAGATGGCTCCCGTCGTCCGGGCACTGCGCAACCGGTCCGACTGCTTCGAGACGATCGTCGTTGCCACGGCCCAGCACCGGCAGATGCTGGACCAGGTATTCTCGATCTTTCACATCCACCCGGACGTGGACCTCGACCTGATGCGGCCCGACCAGTCGCTTTCCGCACTGGCCGCGCGCGTGCTGGGAACCATGGACGAGGCCCTGCGCGAACTTCGACCCGACCTGCTCCTTGTGCAGGGGGATACCACCACCGTCCTGGCGACGGCACTCGCCGCCTTTCACCTCGGTATTCCGCTGGCGCACGTGGAAGCGGGGCTGCGCAGCCACGACCTTCGTAACCCGTTTCCGGAGGAGATGAACCGCAGGGTAACCTCGGTTTTGACCGCCCTGCACCTGGCGCCCACGCCGCTGGCCGCCGCTGCGCTGCGCCTGGAAGGGGTCGATCCGACGCGGATCGTCGTCACCGGCAACACGGTCGTCGATGCACTTCATCAGTTGCTGCGCGAGCCGTTCGACGTGAGCGCGACACCGCTGGCGGGGTTGCCGCTCGATGGCCGGCTGCTGGTGGTCACCTCCCATCGTCGCGAGTCCTGGGGGCAGGACCTGGAGAATACCTGCCGGGCCCTGCGCGATCTGGTCGAGCGCTTTCCCGACCTTCGCGTGGTCTACCCCGTCCACCTCAATCCCAACGTCCGCGGGACGGTGATGGAAGAGCTGGGTGGCGCCGGGCGCATCCACCTGACCGAGCCGCTGGACTACTTCACCTTCATCAACCTCATGCGCCGCGCCCACCTGATCTTGACCGACTCGGGAGGCGTCCAGGAAGAGGCGCCGACATTGGGCAAGCCGCTGCTAGTGCTGCGAAAACTCACGGAGCGCCCCGAAGCTTTCCAGGCCGGGCTGTCGAAAGTGGTCGGCAACAGCCGGGAGACCATCGTCGCCGAGGCGACCCGACTGCTGCAGGACGACGCGGCCTATCGCCGCATGATCTCCGCCGATAATCCGTTCGGCGACGGCCAGGCCGCCGCACGAATCGTCAAGGCGCTTGAACGCTGGAGCTCCGGGATAACGCCGATGCTTGCGGCCGACGAGGAGTTCCGGCCGGCCGGCGCCGCCTGAGCCGGCGCGATCGTCGCCGCTTGGCCGCCGGTCAACCGCCGATGCCACCGCCCGCCGGAAAGAGGATCCGCTCTCCCTGCTTCCACGATCGGACCGCCAAGGGCGCGTCTTCGGTGCCGGTGAGGTCGATGATGGCGTCGCGGGCGAAAACCGTGCCGTCCGCGGTGCGCCCTTCGGCGTGCACCGAGAAGACCGTACCGCCGGAGCGGTCCTGCTGATCAAGGTTGGCCTCGTCCTCCTCCGTCAACCCCCCTGCGCCTCCGGCGAGAGAGCCGCCGAGCCCGGAGGCAGTCCCGCTGTGTCTGGGCGAAATCTCGCCGAACGCTCTTGCGCCCGCCTCCGTTGATCCGAACGCGCTGCCGGCGGTGCCGAACGCGCTTTCCTCGCCCGCGTCATCTTCGGCAACGCCCGTGCCCAACCCCCTGCCGGCCGTTGATCGCCCACGTGACTTCAACATCGCCCTGACCGCCGTCACCACCTCCGGCGGCGCGGTATACGGGTGCGGCAAGTCGCCTTGCCCCCAAATGGTCAGCAGCGGTGCCACGCGGCGATAGATATCGGGTGTCATGCCCAGAACATAGGCCAGCTCGTCGACCAGGACGAACGCGCCGTTCTTCGGGCCCCACGGCAAGCGGGCCCGTTTGTAATCCCGGGCTTCGGCGCCCTGGCGCTCCTTTTCGCTGTCCTCATCGCGAAAATCGACGATGGCGTCGGCAAGCTCCGCGCTCTTTTCCGGTTCGACGCCGACAGCGATCAGCAACTCGCGCAGTAGAGGGGCGGTCGCCTGATTCAGGTTTACCTTGCCGCCCTCATCCCGGATGGTGAACCGGACCTGCTCTTCGGGTGCTCCGCCACTTGCGGGCAGTCCGGCTTCTTCGGACGACGGATGCCAGACGTACACCTCTCCGTTCCCGCGAAACCCGCCCGCGCGCGGCGATCGGGTGAGCCCGAGAGCGGCCCGGTAAACCCCACCGTCGGCAAGCGCTTCGGCGCGCGCGTTGGCAACGAGATTTCGGGCAAGCAGGACCTCGGTGCGCGCGTTGTCGTTGAAAACGGTGGCGATAAACGCCAGCAGCAGCAGCGTCCACAGGACCATCAGCAGGGCGAAGCCGCGCTCCCGGGCGCCGCCGGCCGCCATCTCTAGCGAATCCTTTCCTCCAGCGGCGCGATGGTGCGCAGACGGGTGCGCAGTTCCTGCGTTACCTGCCGGGCCTGATCCATGCTCCCGACCACCTTTGGCGTGATCAGCACGAGCAACTCCGTGCGCGAAGCACTGTCGTTCTTGGTGCCGAACAGCCAGCCGATCACAGGGAGGCGCGACAGATAGGGCAGGCCGACGCTCCCGTTGGTGCGGCTGTCGGTAATCAGGCCGCCAAGGGCCACGGTCTCGCCACCCTGCACCGCAACCGTCGTCTCGACCTTGCGCTGACTGATCGTCGGAGAGGACTGTTGCGCCTCCGTCGTCGTCGCGGACGAGGTGTCCACAGGCCGCACGTCACTCACCTCCTGGGAAATCTCCATGGTCACCAGACCACCCGCATTCACCCGAGGCGTGACGTTGAGAATGACACCGGTATCCCGGTACTCGATGCTGTTGCTCGTCGCAAAAGCGTCGGCCGTGGTGCTGGAGATCGGCGACGACAGCTGTCGCGTGGTGATCGGCACCTGGTCGCCCACCGTCAGGGTCGCCGTCTGGTTGTCGAGCACGAAGATTTGCGGTGACGAAACGACATTCACGTCGCTTACGGAGTCCAGCGCATTGACCACCACCTTGACGCTGTCCGTGGGCGACAAGATGTACGAAAAGCCGGGGAAGATGGCATTTGCAGCGGCATTGGAAAATGTGCTCACCCGTGCCGCGGCAGCGTTGTTGAGGGCGAGCTTCTGCGAGTCGAACTTGAAGAACCACTCGACGCCGTAGCGCAGGGCGTCGTTGAGCGTGACTTCGAGGATCGTCGCTTCGATCAGCACCTGCAAGGGCACGATGTCGAGCCGTCGCAGCGCCGATTCCACCGTGCGGTAGTCGCTCGGCTTCGCCATGATGACCAGCGCGTTCTTGACCTTGTCGGCGATGATGCGAATGCTGTCGCTACCACCGCCCACGGCGACGCCGGAGTCGCCGCCGGGACTCTGGGAGGCTCTGCCGTTCGCGCCCGAGGAACCGGGCGTTGCCCCCAACGGGGTTAGCCCGCCCCCCGCCCCGTCGCCGCCGGCTTGGCCTTCCAGCGTGGCGGGTGACAGGCCCGGGGCGAGCTGAGCGGCAGGCCGTCCCCCGCTCGTTTGCTGGCCGAACACCTGACTCAGCACGCCGGCGAGATCCTCGGCACGGCTGTTCTCGCAATAGTAGACGTAAATGCGTGGCGATTCATTCTCGCCCACGTCGAGGCGCTCGATCCATGTCCGTGCCCGATCGACGTAAAGCGACCGCGGCGAGATCACCAGAACCGCGTTCAGGCGCTCGACCGGAACGAACCGCACCACCCCGGCAAGTGGCCCTTCGGCCTGATCGCCGAAAACCTTTTCCAGTTCGTCCACCATGGTCTTTGACGACGTCGAGCGGATCGGGAACAGGCCGAACGACATGCCGGCGAGCCAATCGATATCAAACGTGTCGATCACATCGAGCATCGCCGAAACCTCGCTTCGGCTGCCGCCGAGAACGACGATCTGGCGCCGGGGGTCGACCCGCAGCACGCCACCGGCTGGCGCGAACGGTGCCAGGATTTTCTCGACCTCGGTGGCAGAGATGTGGCGCAGCGGCACCACCAGCACCTGTGCGCCCGGGCTTTGCGCGGCCGTCCCGAGCGCGGTGCGAACTTTTCCGGAGCCGCGCACGCCCTGATCTGAAGGGACGATCTTGTAGATTCCGCCGGACTCGATCAGCGTCGCGTTGTTGACCGCCAGGATGGATTCCAGCACCGAGACGAGGGCCGTCCCGGGCATTGCCTCGGCGGTCTGCAGCGTCACCGTGCCCTGCACCTGGGGGTCCATCACGAAGTTCGCGCCCAGCGTATCGCCGAGGATGGCCTTGACGACTTCCCTCAAGTCGGCGTCGACGAAATTCAGCGTGACGTCGCCCTGCGGCGTGCGCACCGCGCCACGCCCCGAAGGTGGCGTGCTCCGGACGAAGCTGTCGGTCCCTCTGTAGACGCCGCCGACCGGACGGGAGGAGGCTGCGCCCGATGTCTCCGGGGACGTGCCCTCGCCGGTGGTAGCCAAATCCGCCGAGCCCAACTCGGCAGGCGGCTCGGTGTCCGTGGTTGCCGGGAGCGGTTTCACCGCCTGGTCAAAAAAAGGCCGCGATGAGCAGGAGGGCGCCACGAAGATGACACCGCAAAGCAATAATCGCCCCATTATTTTGGACAATCGAATTGGCGGATCCCCTGGAGCCATAAACATTCCTTGCGGCGCTTTTTGTTCACGTTTGCAAAGGGGCAGGCAATTTACCTGCCGACCGACCTTGCTTTACCTCAGGCAAAGCCCTTTAGATGATGAACAAGGCAGAGATTGGGCTGCTATAGCACATTCGGCCAAAGCCATGCCAGTCCTTGCCAACCGGGACTGCCGAGCCGTGTCTTTGAACCCCCAGCTTCTTGCCGAACTTACTCCTGCTGGTCGCCCTCATCGTAAACCTCGCCAGCGTCGGCATCGGGGGAAGACAACGGAACCGGGACGATTCCCTGTTGGTTCGTGCTTTTCTTGAACTCCAGCAAGATCTCGCTCTCCTGCTGACCCCGACGCACGACCACGCGATCGGCGGCAATCTTCGTGATCAACCAGCCGCCGGCTTCCTGCCCTTCGGAGACGTGCATGACCTTCGGGTCGTCATCAAAGCGCAATAACGCGACTTTGCGCGAGTGGGTGAGCAGGACGCCGTTGAGGGCAATGCGGGCCGCCGTTGCGTCACCGGCGGCTGTCGCCTCGCCGGGTTGCCCCTCCTCCGGCGGTGCCGGGCGGCGTGACCGACTGAAGAGGGGACGCTCGGTCACTTCGGCGAACTCTTCCGCTGGTGGGAGCTCGAAACCGACTGGCAATTCGTCGCCGTTTTCCGTTTCCGACGCCCGCTCCACCGCCTGTTCCACCGGCGGTGGCTGCTGGGCTCCGTCGATCGGCGGATCACTTCGCCACAGCTGATAGGCGAGGAGGATTGCCGCAGCGACGCACGCGGCGGCTGCCGCGCGTGTCCATGGGCGGGTGGGCACGAAGCGGGCGGCCATATCAGGCGGCTCGCATGTAACCGAAGACGTCGTAGCTGACGCTCAGGATGCTGGCACCAGCCTGCGGATCCTGCCGCGCCCCGCGACGCTCCCGGGAGACGACGTCGAGGCCATCGACGAAAAGATAAGGCAGCATCGATTCCAGATCATACAGAACGCGGGACAAGCCGTCGATGTTCGCCGACATTCGGACGCGCAGTGTCACGCGCCGGAATGCGCCTTCCGTCACTGGCGGCAGAACCTGGGTGCTTTCCAGCCGCCCGCCGGACCGTTCGACGACGCTTCTGACGAGGTTCTGCAACTCGGCGGCAACCAGCGTCTCGCTCTCGCCCGTCAGGAAACCGGTCTGAGCCGCTGGATTGTCCCGCAGCGACTCCAGGCGCCGACGCAGTTCCTCCCGGCTGTCGGCCAGGCGCCGATAGCGATCGAGCACATCCCGTCGGGACGCCGCTTCATCCGTCAGTTCCTGATAGCCGTCCTGCAGGGGCGAGACGATCAGCCGATAGGGCAGGGCGATCGCCGCCGCGAGCAACGCCAGCGCGATGATCCGGCCCGCAGCGGGAGATAAAGCCTTCACGGGTGATTCTCTCGCTCAACGCGGAAGGCGATATGAAACTGCTCGGCCTCGACCCGCTGATCGCGGGTGAGCGGCGCCCGGAATTGCGCGTTGCTGAACAGGGGGGAGTTTTCGATGGTGCCGATCAGAGCGGAAGCATTGGGAGAGTAGCCGAAGATCTGCAACTCCTGATCGACGAACCGCATCCGATAAAGCCAGTTGTCGTCGGAAAGAGATCGCGTCAGCTCCGCCAGCACCTGGATGGCGGCGGGTCGGTTCCGCTTCTTGTCGATCATGAAACTGCCTTCGCTGGTCAGCCGCTCGATCTGTTCCTGCAGGAGGCGGCCTTCTTCGGCGTCTTTGCGCGCAGCAACGATCTCGCGATCGAGTCGGTCGATCAGATCGCGCTGCCGCTCAAAAGCAAACCAGACGCTTGTCGCCACCAGAATGGCGGCGAGCACGAACAGAGCGGTGGCCGCTGTGCTGACAACCCTGCGGCCGGTCGCACCATCGGTCGCCAGCGGCACGCGCCAGGGGGTCGCGGCAAGGTCGTCGCTGTCGCGCTGCAGGGCAACAGCCACCGGGTCGAGCCCGATCCGGCGCAAGGTGGCGACGCTCGGGTCAACGAGAGCGCGGGGTAGCACCGTCAGCTCGGCCCGGAGGCGCTTGGTTTCGTCGTCCCGGTCCACGACGTGTACGTCGAAGTGGACCGCATCGGCGGAGAATGGCGTCAATCGGTCCATTTCGAAGGCAAGGACCTGTCTTAGGTTCTCCTCCGCCGCGGCGGGCAGGTCGACAGCCTTGCGCAACGCGCGATCCGCGGGAAGCAGCAGGCTGATCCGCATCCGGTCGAGTTGCTGCCCCTGCAGGAGGGTGCGCAAGCCGGCCTTGGCCGCTTCCGGATCGGCATCGTCGATGTCGACCACACCCAGCCTCGTGACGGTGGTCCGGTCCCGCCGCCGCACCAGCAGGCGGGAACCGGTCAGCTCCAGCAACAGTTCCGCCACGTCGGGGGCCAGCAGAAGTCTTAGCCGCTCCGGCAGCATCGACTTCAGCTGAGCGAACCACCAGACGAAGAAAACGTCCGTGGTCCGTCGCACCTTGGCGAAGGCATAGGCCACTTCAAGCTATCCGCATCATCATCGAGGCGTCATCAACTCTGCCTGCGCTCGCCACTTTTGCAATATTCGCGAGCGACTATGAAATCGGCGGTGGCGCACGCTAGACCTTCCCCCGGCCGCCGACAAGTCTCGTGGCGATTGCTCACGGTGGTTTCATTCTACACTTTCCAGCTTGATGCGCGGCGCCACCAGCAAGTCGGGCCAGGTCCGGGCGTCGCCGGGTCGAAAACTGACCTTGAGCCTGACCAGTTGGGGTGATTTCGTCGAGTTCCGCCAAGTGTTGCGCCAGCTCGACGAGGAGCCCTCTTCGGCTGCTCCGTAAAAGGAGAATTCGGCACTGCTCAGCCCTTTCAGCAGGACCACCTCGTGCTCGGTCGACAACTGGTCCTGCCCTTCCAGTTCGGCGTTCGTCACCCGGACCCGTGCCGTGCCGCCCTGCGGCGGCCGAAGGCGCCAATCGAGCACAAGGCGTACGCCGTCGGCCTCGGTGCGGGCGACAAGGCGGTAAGCGTAGATGCCGCCCGCCAGAAGCTGCGCCGGCGGCGGCCCCAGGAATTCGACCGAATCCTCATTTCCGACGAATACCGGTTCCTGTGACTTGCCGCGCTCAGCGGGCTGCGATAGCGGCAGCGCCTGAGTCAACAGACGACGGAGAACATCCTGGACAAGCTGAAGCTCGGTGGCGACGTCCAACTGACCTTTCTCGCGCTCCCAAATGCGGGTCCCGAAGTTCAGCCCGGTGCTCAACAGTCCGGTCAGGACGCCGAGAACCGTCATCGCCACCAGGATTTCCAGCAGGGTGAATCCGGCTTCACGGCCGCGGATCATCGGAGGTCGGGCTCTGGCTCGGACTCAGGCTCAGGCGAAGTGTTTGGCTGGACCAGGCGCAGCGTTGTCAGCGTCACGGCGCCGCCGGCGGAATTGCTATCGCCCCATTCGACGGTGACCGCAACCCGGTAGGGGATGATCTGAATCTCCTCCCCTCCCTCTTCCTCTCCGATGCCGGGCTGCGCCGACGATCCCGCGCGACCGAACCCGGACGGCGATGCAGATCGGGACGTGCTTGAAGCCGGCCGCGAAGCGTCGCTGCTCCGACTCTGACCGAACCCACTCCGACTTTGACCGAAGAGGCTGCCACCCTGACCGAACCCACTTTGACCGAAGAGGCTCCGGCTGTGACTGGACGCGCTGCGGCTATCGCCGAAGCTGGACCGGCCTTCCGATGTTGCGGAGGCGCCTCGCGAGCGCCGTTCATTCCGTCCCCGCTGCTCGGGCACTCCGACGAGGGTGTTGTCGGGAAGCGTGACGTCGCTGTCATCGGTCGTCACCGAAGCCCGCCAGCGATATCCCCGCTCGTCGAAGTTTCCGGAAGAGTCGCCCTCCATCAGCTTGCCGGCGGTCAATTCGGCAAGCTTGGAGCGGGCAAGCAAGGCCCCTTCGGCATAACCGCGGGCGGTACCGGTGACACCCAGGCCACCGCCGAAAACCTGCAGGATCGGGACCATCATGACCGCAAGGATCGCGAAGGCGACAAGGACCTCAAGCAGCGTGAAACCCGCGTCGCCTTGTCGGGGACGGCGGCCGCTAGCGGACCGCTTCCTGATAAACGGCCACGCGCCCGGTGAACCAATCGATCTGAACATATTCGCGCGCATCATTGCCCGCAAAAGTCACCTCGCCGCCGGTCGAACTGCCGTCCGAGAAGAAGCGAATCTCACCCACAGTCGTCGTCGTCTGGTCGTTGACGGCCGTGAACAGCGTCACTTTCAGCCGGTCTGAAACCTTGAAGGTTCGAGCGCCGGGAATGCCGAAGCTGGGCACGCCCACATCGACGCGCACGGCAACAGGCTCATTGTGCACGATGGCGAGGCTCCGCGCCCGTCTCAAATCCGCGACCAGCGCGGTCGACGCAGCGTCCAGGGCCGACCGTTCCATCGACCCGGCTATTCGCAGTCCCGCAAACCCGGCAAGAATTGCCAACAGCAGCAGGACAACCAGAATCTCGAAAAGCGTGAATCCGGCCGCTTGCCCGCGCAGGCGCCGATCATCACCAGTTAGTGATGTCCTGATCCTCGCCGTTGCCCCCTGGCGCGTTGTCGGCGCCCAGCGTGTAGAGGTCATAGTCACCGTGCTGACCCGGCACCTTATAAAGAAACTGCCGCCCCCAGGGATCGACGATCGCTTCCTTCTTCTTTAGATAAGGGCCGTTCCATTTGGTCAATCCAGCCGGCGCCTCGATCAGCGCAACGACACCTTCCTCCTGGGTCGGATAGCGGCCGACCTCCAGCCGGTAGAGGTCGAGGGCCGAACTGATCTGCTGCACCTGAACCTTTGCCGCTTCCGACTTCGCCGTCCCCAGGTACTTGAAAATCTGCGGGCCGGCGACGACTGCGGCCAGAAGCCCCAGAATGACCAGAACGACGAGAACCTCGAGCAGGGTGAAACCTGCCTGGGCACCGCCGCGGACAATCGGACTGCCGCCCGAGCCATCCGTTCGACGGACGGCAAGCCACGCAAATCTCATGAGAAGAAGGCCTCCGCGCGATCACTGGGCGAGCTGGTTGATGCTCAACATCGGCACGAGTATGGAGACGATGATGCCGCCGATCAACAGTGCCATGCCGAAGGTCAGCGCCGGGATCAGGAGCGCCATCAGCCGCTGGATCGCTTGGTGAACCTCGCGCTCGTAGGTATCGGCAACCCGGAACAGCATTTCCTCGAGTCGTCCGCTCTCCTCTCCGATGCGGATCAGGTGGGTCGCCAGCGTGGGAAAAAGCCCGGCGTCGGCCAGCGGCCCGGCGAAGGTCTTGCCCTCGCGCACCTGTTTTTCGATCTGTTCGAACGCGCTTTCCATGGCCGCGTTTCCGAGTGTCCCCTTGACCACACCGAGCGCTGAGACCAACGGCACGCCGTTGTTGAGGAGCATCCCGAGCGTATAGGTCATGCGCGTCGTTTCAACGCGGGCCGCCAGACTTCCGATCAGCGGCAGGCGGAGCAGGCGACGGTCCCATTCCCGGCGCTGCCCCGGATCGCGTCGCTGGCGCCCGATGACCACGATGGCGCCGAGGCCGAGCGCTAGCGGCAGCCACCAGAACCGGGCCGCGAGATCGCCGATGGTCATTACGATCCTGGTTGCCAGGGGCAGCGCGAAGCCCGCCTGGTCGAAGATTTCCTTGAAGCTGGGAATGACGACCGTGACGATGATGGCGACCGAGATGCAGGCCGACGTGAACAGGACGACCGGATAGATCAGCGCCGACTTCAGATTCTGCTTGGATTGCTGGGATTTGTCCATGAACTCGGCGGTCTTCGCCAGGACACTGTCGAGGGCGCCGCCGGCCTCGCCCGCGCGCACCATGCCGATGACGAACCGGTCGAACACGCGGCCCTGCGCCGCCATCGCGTCGGCGAGCGACGCGCCGCCGCGCACACGCTCCAGCACCCGCGCCATCAATTTCTTGACCGGTTCCTTTTCGGAGAAATTGATGAGCACCGCCAGCGCGTGATCCAGGGCCAGTCCGGCGCGGAGCAGGCTGGACAGCTCGCGGATGATCGCGGTGATGTCCTGGCGGCCAAGACCTCCGCGTCCGCCGCCGATCTCCAGCTTCAGCAGGTCGCCGAGGGTCCGGCCGGTCGTCTCGTCGGCGCGGATCGGCAGGTAGCCCTGGCCACGCAGGTGGTCGAGTACGGCCGCCTGGCTTGCCGCCTCCATTTCGCCCTCGACAACCTCGCCCGGTCCGCTGACAGCCTTGAAGCGAAAGGTGGGCACCGCCCTCAAGTCTCCCGGGTCACGCGCAGCACCTCCTCCAGCGAGGTGGCGCCGCGGACCACTTTCATCATCCCGTCTTCGTACAGTGTCCGCATGCCCTGCTCCGTTGCAGCGCGCTGGATCGCACCGGCATCCTCCCGGCGCAGGACCAGCTTGCGGATTTCGTCCGACATTACCAGCATTTCGGAAATGCCGGTCCGCCCGAAGTAGCCGGTGTTGCTGCAACGCAGGCATCCAACGGGACGGAAGAGCTGGACCGGTCGGTCGCCGGCGAAGCGTTCAAGTCCGAACTGCCGGGTGATCTCCGCCAGCGCCGGATTCGGCTCGCGGCAGTGCGGACACAGGGTGCGGAGCAGGCGCTGAGCGGAGATGCCGTTGAGGGTCGAGGCGAGCAAATAGTCTTCCAGGCCCATGTCGAGGAGCCGGGTGACCGAGCTGGCGGCGGAGTTCGTGTGCAGGGTGGAGAGCACCAGGTGCCCGGTGAGCGCCGCCTGTGCGGCGATCTGAGCCGTCTCCAGGTCGCGGATCTCGCCGATCATGATGATGTCCGGATCCTGCCGGAGCAGCGAGCGGAGAACGTTGGCGAAGGTGAGGCCGATCTGCGATTTCACCTGCACCTGGTTGACCCCCTCAAGCTGGTATTCGATCGGATCCTCCACGGTGAGGATCTTGCGGTCGGGGGTGTTGAGGCGGAGCAGCGAGGTGTAGAGCGTCGTCGTCTTGCCGCTGCCGGTGGGGCCGGTGACAAGCAGGATGCCGTTCGGACGCTCCAGCATCTCCAGATACGGCCGCAGCACCGCCTCGTCGATCCCCAGCGCGGCGAAATCGAACACCGCGCCGCCGCGGTCGAGGATACGCATCACGACACTCTCGCCGTGCATCGTCGGCACGGTGGAAATGCGGAAATCCACCTCCTTGCCGCGGATGGCAAGCTTGATGCGGCCGTCCTGCGGCAGCCGCCGCTCGGCGATGTTCAGCTTCGACATGATCTTGACGCGCGAGACGATCGCCGCGGTCAGGCGGCCCGGGGGGGTTTCCACCTCCTGCAGGATGCCGTCGATGCGGTAGCGCACCCGCAGCTTGTTTTCGAACGGCTCGATATGAATATCGGACGCGCGAGCCTCGACGGCGCGGCCGATCACTTGGTTGACGAAGCGAATCACCGGCGCCTCGCTCGCCATGTCCTTCAGCCGCTCGGCGTCATCGCCAATGCTGTCGCCTTCGCCAAGGTTGTCGGCGATCTCGCTGAGCGCGCTGCCGCTGCGTCCGTACAGGCGCTCCAGTGCCTTCTCGATGTCCGCGGGGATCGCAACGCGCCGGGCCACCGTCCGGCCGGTGGCGGCGGAAACGGCGAATGCGGCAAAATCGTCGAGGGGATCCGCCATCGCCAACTCGATCGTGGAGTCGGTCTCAGCCAGCGGCAGAACGTGGCTGTCTTTGAGAAATTTGACGCTCAGGGCGCCGTCGAGCAGCGGCTGGTCGGGAAAGTCCTTGGCAGTAATCAGCGGCAGGTCAAGAACCTGTGCCAGGGTCGCGGCAATGTCCGGTTCGGAGACCAGCCCCAGCTTCACCAGCAGGACGTGCAGATGCTCGTTGCTGGCGCCTTGCATTCGCCGGGCGCGCTGCACACCGGCGTCGTCGAGCTTGCCGCGACGCATCAACAGAGCGACGATCGACTCTTCGGCACCGCCGGCCGAGACCGGCGCGCCTTCCAAACCGTCTGCGTTCATTGTCTTTCCGTTCGCATGGTTGAGCAGGACACCCTGCGCCGTTGCGCCCTCAAGTCAGAATCAGTGGCCCGTAGAGCCAGATCAGCCAGATGCCGAGGCACAGAAAGGGGCCGAACGGCAGCCGGCGGGAAGGGTCCGGAGCTGGCCCCAGGACTGCTGCCACCAGGAAAAACACCAATGCACTCAAAGAGGCAGCGAAGACCACCCCCGGTAATCCCTCCCATGATACCCAAGAGCCGGCCGCCGCCAAGAGCTTTGCGTCTCCAAGCCCGAGACCCTCGCGGCGGCGCAGCAGCCGGTAGAGGGTCGCTATGAGCCAGAAAACGAGAAACCCTGCCGCGGCGCCGATCGCGTGTTCCGCAAGGCGCGACGGGTCGAGCCAGGCCGCAACCGCAAGCCCGAGGGCGATCAACGGCAACGTCAGCGCGTCGGGAAGGATCATCCGGCGCGCGTCGATGACCGCCAGGGCCAGCAACGTCCAGCCGAGGGCGCACGTCGCCCAGCGCGCCGGGCCGGGGACCACCGCGACGGCCCACACCGCCACCAGCAGAGCGGCAACCTCGATGTTCGGATAGAACCAACCGAGCGCAGAGCCGCAATAGCGGCATCGCCGTTTCGTCACGAGCCAGCTGAAGATGGGGATCAGGTCCCGGGCGCCCAGCGTCCGCTGGCAGTGCGGACAGCGGGAGCGGCTCAGCACCACCGGCTCGCGTTCCGGCAGGCGAAGAACCAACACGCCCAGGAAGCTCCCGATAAACGGCGCGAAGGCAATCATGAGCCAGGAGGCCGACAGCCAGTCCGCCATTACCAGCCGAAGGACGCGGGTGGAAATACGGGCCGGGCTCGGACGGGCGAAATGGGCAATCCTCCAGGCTCCGGTGGCACTCGTCCGCTTGTTCACCGTATTGTGCCGAGGCCCTGCTTAGGCTCGACGGCCGGTCTTTTCAAGCTAGCATATCATAAGGGTTCAGACGGGATCCTCGATAGATAAGATGATGTCGTCCAGGTCTTCGCGCGAAATAGGCAATTGGGATGCGATAAAAGCAGTGCTAAGTTCTTCAGAGATCAATTTTCCGGAGCACTAAGATAATCATGAGCAAAAACAGCAGAATATATACCTTATTGGCTAGGTTAATTGGTTTCGTTTCAATAATTCACATAAATACAATATGGTACAAAATTAGATATGGAAGTCTAGTGGATCTAAAAGTATTTAAAAACGTATCAATAAATATAAAGAAATCAGCCAATCTAAGTGGTGGCGGAGCGTTATTGGTTGGTCACAAATGGCCAGCGTATTGTTTTTACAGAACCTTGTTGGCGGTATGGGACAATGGGTCGCTTATTGTCACTGGCAAGTTTACTATAGGGACGGGGTGTAGGGTTGTTGTTGACAAGGGGGCAAGATTAGAGCTTAGCAGCGGGTATATGAATTTTAACAGTTCTATTGCGTGCTTTAAGAGCATAAAGATCGGAAAGGGTGTTGCCATTGCTGAAAACGTAATTATTCGGGACTCAGATAATCACGATATTTTAGATGGAAAGCATGTGCAATGTAAGCCTATAGTGATTGGAGATCATGTATGGATTGGCATAAATAGCGTGATACTTAAGGGAGTTAACATCGGGGATGGCGCGATTATAGCCGCTGGATCCGTCGTCAACAGGAATATTCCTCCAAACGCGGTAGCTGGCGGTGTGCCAGCAAGAGTCATCAAGGAAAATGTTGGGTGGAAATAATGTGGGATGGCAAATAGATCCGAGATCTTGCCTCGGCTTTTCGCCAATGCAGATCGTTCGTGCTGCGGTGGCGCGTTCGCGTCGCCAGTGCTACCCAAAGCGCCAAAATGACGGTAGATCGGAATAGGCTTAGCAGGCTGTTGAAAAAGGTGCTTTCCATCAGCGTGTTGGCGTGATTCCGTCTTCTTGAGAGGACGGAGGGGTTCGATGCGCGGCACGGACGAGAG
>WBZV01000097.1_pt1 | contig 59448 bp, 48 predicted proteins | sample 5204221 | NCBI WGS metagenome assembly WBZV01 (sample SAMN12344360, study PRJNA552823) | activated sludge metagenome | biome: Activated sludge suspended growth; feature: Nitrification reactor; material: Wastewater; isolation source: activated sludge from nitrification reactor of wastewater... | reverse complement strand
GGCGCACCGATCGCCCACTGCGAAGGAAGTGGACCAAGGTCGCCTCCAGCTCGCTCAGCGCCAGCATCGTCTGCCCCGCGTGCAGACCGCTGCGCTGGGCCAACAGGTCGGCCAGCTCCTCCACCTCCACCAACTTGCCTAGCTCCATCTTCGGTCCGAACGCGACGATTGCCTGGATGAACTTAGCCATGATGTGCCTCCTCAGGCGATGGGGCGGCCCGGCCCTTCGACCCTGCCGCCGGCGGAGGAATGCGTCGCCTGTTTGAACACGCAGGGCGGGGCGAAGTTGCGCGGCCGGAGCCCATTTCCAGCCCTTCTCATCGCCTCCCAATCTCTGCCACCGTTGCTAGCTAGGAAGGCTCCCCGTCACTCATCAGGCGCCAAGGCAGGGCCCAGCGTCTCACCGTCCTCAAGCCTCCCTTCGAATCCCCCTCCCCAACTCCAGCCCCCCTGCGAAAGACCCCCCGATCCGCTGACATCTCCATGCTCCGTGTCCACGCCCTCAGGCCTCAGGCGCCGGGTGGTCGAGAGCCCCACGCTCGAAGCGTTTGCCTTGCGGCCCATCATCCCCCATCCCCCCTGATCCGCTACCCTTCCAACAGCATCGCCCAGCCGCCCCTCACCCCCCCGCACGTCCGCCCTTCCCTAGACCCCGCCCCTCACCCCTCGCACTTCCGTCCTTTCCCAGCCCCCCAGCCCCCCAGGCCCTCCCATCCATGCTCCTCACCATCAACGCCCTCCCCCACACCGTCCCCGATTCCCCCGCCCGCCTCCTCCTCTGGGTCCTGCGCGACGAGCTGGGGCTCGTCGGCACCCGCTACGGCTGCGGCATCGGGGAATGCGGCGCCTGCACCGTCCACGTGGACGGCAAAGCAGTCCGCAGCTGCATCACCCCCCTGGCCACCGTAGCCGGCAAGCAGATCCGCACCATCGAGGGGCTGGCCGAGGGTGAGGAGCTGCACCCCGTGCTGCAGGCCTTCCTGGACCTGCAGGTGCCCCAATGCGCCTGGTGCATGACCGGCCAGATCATGACCGCCGCCGCCCTGCTGGAGGCCGCGCCCGACGCCGGCGAGGAGGAGGTCCTGGATGCCATGGACCGCTGCCTCTGCCGCTGCGGCACCTACGGGCGCATCCGCCGCGCCGTGCTGGAGGCCCAGCGCCGCATCCAGGAAGGGGGCGCCGCATGAGCGACGAGACCCCAGTCCCGGCGATGGCCGATCCCGCCCATTCCCCCGACCCCGCTCGCTCGCCCGCCGAATCCCAAGCCATCAGCACAGGTCCCACCGGCCAGCCTGCAGTTGCCCCCGCCCCCTCCCGCTGGCGCCCCACCCGCCGCGGCTTCCTCGTCGGCAGCGTCGTCGCCGGCGGCGGGCTGGCCTTCGGCTGGGTGGTCGGGCGGCCCTGGCTGCGCCTGCGCATCGCCGACGTCTTCGACAGCGCCGCCCAGCCGTCCACCGCCTCCAAGGAACCCTCCGCCTGGTTCCACATCGATTCCAGCGGGATGGTGACCCTCTACATGACCAAGGTGGAGATGGGCCAGGGCATCCACACCGCCCTCGCCCAGGTGGCCGCCGAGGAGCTGGCCCTGCCCTGGGATCGGCTGCGGGTGGAGCAGGCCAGCACCCGCCGGCGCTCCGACGACCCCGCGGCCACCGCCGGCAGCTCTTCCCTGTCCGGCCAGTACCCCATCGTCCGCCAGGCCGCCGTCACGCTGCGCGAGATGCTGCGCCACCAGGCCGCCGCGCGCCTCGGCCTGCCCGTGGCGCAGCTGGCGGCGCGCGACGGGGCCGTGGTCAAGGTGGACGACGATGCCGTGCGCATCGGCTACGGCCAGCTGGTCGCCGGCGCCGACCCCGCCGCCTGGGCCTCGTTTGCCGACCTCGTGGACAGCTGGGAGGAGCCGGACGACGTGCCCCTCACCCGGCCCGAGGACTTCAAGGTCATCGGCCAGTCCCTGCCGCGGCTGGACCTGCCCGCCAAGCTGCGCGGCGCGGCCCTGTTCGCCTACGACGCGCGGACCGCGGACCTGCATTACGGTGCCGTCGCCCGGCCGCCGCGGCTGGGGGCGCGCCTGGTGTCCGCCCAGGCCGGCGCCGCCGAGGGCATGCCCGGCGTGGTCAAGGTGGTCATCCAGGAGGGCTTTGCCGGCGTCGTGGCTCGCAGCCGGGCCCAGGCCGCCGCCGCGCGCGACGCCCTGGAGCTGGGCTGGGAGGGCGGGAGCGACTGGCAGCAGGCCGACCTCGAGGCCGCCATGACCCTGGGCGGACCGGGCGGCGTGGCCTTCCAGGACGAGGGCGACGCCGCGCAGGTGCTGGACGAGGGCGATGCCGCCGTCCCCGATGCCGCCGGCGGCAGCCGCGCCGTCCTGATCGCCGACTACGCCACGCCCCTGGCCGCCCACGTCACCATGGAGCCCCCCGCCGCCCTGGTCCACGTCTACCGCGGCCCTTACCGGGCGGGCGAGGCCGCCGGCCAAGGCGCCGATGGCGGGGCGACCGGTCCCGGCACCGACGTCGGCGCGACCGGCCCCGCCGCCACGTGGACCGCCGTCGTGCGGACCGGCACCCAGATGGCCTCCCTGGTGCAGAGCAAGGTGGCCGAGGCCATCGGCCTGGAGGCCGAGCAGGTGGTGGTGGAGCCCGCCCACCTGGGCGGTGGCCTCGGGCGCAAGGCCGGCTACGAGCCCGCCGTCGAGGCCGCCATCCTGTCGCAGGCCGCCGGCGTCCCCGTGCACGTGGGCTGGACCCGGGCCGAGGACCTGCGCCACGGCTACTTCCGCCCGCCCACCCGCCATCGCCTGCGCGGGCGGCTGGGGGCGGACGGCCGGCTGCTGGCCGTCGAGCACCAGCTGGCCTCCGGCGACGTCGCCCGCACCTTCCTGCCGCCCTTGATGAGCGCGGTCGTCGGCGCCGACTTCGGCGCCTGGCGCGGCGGGCGCTTCTTCTACGACATCCCCCATCGCCGCGCCGTCATCTGGCGGCGGGAGCTGCCCGTGCCCACCAGCTGGTGGCGTGGCCTGGGCCTCATGGCCAACGTCTTCGCCATCGAGAGCTTCATGGACGAGGCCGCCCTGGCCGCCGGCGCCGACCCCCTGGCCTTCCGGCTCGCGCAGCTGCCCACGGACGACTTCGGGCGCCGCATGGGCGCCGTGCTGCAGGCCGCCGCCGAAGCCGCCGGCTGGGGCCGCCCGAGCGCGCCCGGCCGGGCCCTGGGCATCGCCTGCTGCAGCGACGTGGACACCGTCGTCGCCCAGGTGGCCGAGGTCTCGGTGGAGGCCGATGGCCGGCCGATCGTGCACCGCATTACCTGCGCCCTGGACTGCGGCCTGGCCGTCAACCCCGACGGCGTCGTCGCCCAGGCCGAGGGGGCCATCGTGATGGGCCTGAGTTCCGCGCTGCTGGAGGAGATCACCCTCGCCGACGGGCAGGTGGCCCAGGGCAACTTCTCCGACTACCCCATCCTCCGCCTGCGCCAGACCCCCGCCATCACCGTCAGGCTGCTGGACGCCGGCGACGGCAAGCCCCGCGGCGTGGGCGAGCCGCCCATCGGGCCCGTGGCCGCCGCCGTGGCCAACGCCATCGCGGCGCTGGGCCTGCCGCGGCCGCGGCGGCTGCCGTTGATGGCGGGCAAGGCGGCGGGCGACGCGGGGTAAGCAGGGTGAGCAGGGTGCTGAGCCGGTCTGCTGGCGCATTCCTGTCCGCAATATGGCGCCAACCCCGTTGCGCCCGCCTGCCTGGCACGCCTATACTGGTCGCCTCAGAGGATCCCCATGAGCCAGACCGTGACCCTCAACCTGCCCGAACCCGTCGCTCGCCGCGCCCGCGCGGAGGCCGAGCGCAGCCACCGCCCGGTGGAAGAGGTGCTCCTTGACTGGATCGAGCAGTTGGTCGCCGAGACGCCGATCGAGGCGCTGAACGACGAGCAGGTGCTGTCCGTATGCCAATCGGAGTTGGACCCGGCCCGGCAGTCGGAGTTGTCCAAGCTCCTTCACCAGCAGCAGGAAGGCCGCCTGGGCAAGGCCTCCAGCAAGCGCCTGGAAACGCTGATGACCGACTATCGGCGCGGCCTGGTCCGCAAGGCGCGCGCCTTGCGGGAAGCCGTTGATCGCGGCCTGATCCCCTCTCTCGGCTGACCACAGTGGCCCGGGCGCGCATCCCGGCCGAGATCGCCCGACGGGTGCGCGAGGATGCCGGCAACCGATGCGGCTACTGCCGCAGTCCGCAGCGGCTCGTCTTGGCCCGGCTTGAGATCGAGCACATCGTCCCGCGGTCAAAGGGCGGAACAGACGCGGAGTCCAACCTATGGCTGGCCTGCCCCTTGTGCAACAAGGCCAAGGCTGGCCGCACCGAAGCGATCGACCAGCAGTCCGGCACCGTGGCGCGGCTTTTCAACCCTCGTGAAGACCGCTGGTCGGAGCACTTCCATTGGAGCGAGGATGGCCTGCGGATCTTCGGGACTACCCCCATCGGACGGGCCACCGTCGCTGCCCTCCACCTGGCCGATGACCCCGATGCTCTGGAAGTACGAAGCTACTGGATCCTGGCCGGATGGCACCCACCAACGGATTGACCCGCCCCCGCCCACCCCCTATCATTCCCCGTTCGGCGGCGCGGCGCGCCCCGCCTTTCCGACCCTGCTTGAAGTCCCCCCATGTTCAACGCCCTTTCCGAGAAACTGCAGAGCCTCTTCGACGGCCTGGGCCGCAAGGGCGCCCTGACCGAGTCGGACGTGGACCTGGCCATGCGCGAGCTGCGCATGGCCCTCCTGGACGCCGACGTCAACTACGAGGTGGTCAAGCGCCTGACGGCCCGCGTGCGCCAGGAGGCCGTGGGCGCCGAGGTGCTGCGCTCCCTGACGCCGGGCCAGCAGGTGGTCAAGATCGTCCACGAGGCCTTGATCGAGCTGCTCGGCAAGCCCGCGCCCCTGGACCTGGGGCGCGGCGATCCGCCGGTCATCCTGATGGCCGGCCTGCAGGGTTCCGGGAAGACCACCACGGCCGCCAAGCTGGCCCTCCTCCTGCGCAAGAAGGGCAAGAAGCCCCTCCTGGTGGCCTGCGACACGCGGCGGCCGGCGGCCATCGCCCAGCTCCAGACCCTCGGCAAGCAGCTCGACGTGGCGGTCTACAGCGAGGGCGAGGCCCCCGCGCCCCCCGAGATCGCCGAGCGCGCGCTGGACCACGCCCGCCGCCAGGCCTGCGACGTGGTCATCGTGGACACCAGCGGCCGCCTGCAGATCGACACCGAGCTGATGGCCGAGATCGCCGAGATCCACCGCCGGGTGAAGCCGGTGGAGACCCTCCTGGTCCTGGACGCCATGACCGGCCAGGAAGCGGTCAACGTGGCCACCGCCTTCCACCAGACCCTCTCGCTCAGCGGCCTCATCCTCAGCAAGGTGGACGGCGACGCCCGCGGCGGCGCCGCCCTGTCCATCCGCGAGGTCACCGGCATCCCCATCAAGTTCCTGGGGACGGGCGAGAAGACCGCGGCCCTTGAGGTCTTCGAGGCCCGGCGCCTGGCGGACCAGATCCTGGGCATGGGCGACATCCTCAGCCTCATCGAGCGCGCGCAGGAGAACATCGACGAGGACCAGGCGCGGCACATGGAGAAGCGCCTGCGCAAGGGCGAGCTGGACCTGCAGGACTTCCTGGGCCAGCTCCAGCAGATCAAGCGCATGGGCCCGCTGCAGGAGATCCTGGGCATGCTGCCGGGCTTCAACAAGCTCAGCCGCCAGATGCCCATGCAGGTGGGCGACAAGGAACTCAAGCGCGTGGAGGCCATCATCCTCTCGATGACCCCCAAGGAGCGCCGGCGGCCCGACCTGCTCAACGGCAGCCGCAAGCGACGCATCGCCGCCGGCAGCGGCACCCAGGTGATGGAGGTCAACGACCTCCTCAAGCGCTTCCAGGACATGCAGAAGCTGGTCAAGCAACTCTCGCGGGGCAGGGTTCCCAACCTGCCCGGCGTCGGCAACCTGTTCGGCGGCGGAGGCGGGCCCTTCGGGGCCTAGCGCGTCCGAGGCAAGGGGTCCGCCGCCGGGCCCAAGCAAGCCTTCCCCTTCCCCAAAGGCTCAAGCAGCCAAGGAGCGACACACGATCATGGTCAAGATCCGCCTGCGCCGTGTCGGCGCCAAGAAGCAGCCCTCCTACCGCGTGGTGGTGGCCGACAGCCGCGTCAAGCGCGACGGCCGCTTCATCGAGAACATCGGCCACTACAACCCGCGCACCGATCCGCCCACCGTGGTGATCAAGGAGGACCGGGCCCTCTACTGGCTGAGCGTCGGCGCCCAGCCCACCGATGCGGTGGCCGGCTTCCTGGCCAAGCTGCAGATGGCCGAGAAGCTCAAGCAGGTCCACGCCGGGGCCAAGATCGAGGACCTGGCGCCTGCGGCCAAGCCGGCCAAGGCCAAGGCGGAGAAGCCGGCGGCCAAGGCTGCTCCGGCCCCGGCCCCCGAGCCGGTCGCCGAGCCGGTCGCGGAAGCCGCGCCCGAGCCGGTGGCCGAGCCGGTCGCGGAAGCCGCGCCCGAGCCGGTGGCCGAGCCCGTTGCGGAAGCCGCGCCCGAGCCCGTCGCCGAGGCCGTTGCTGAACCCGTCGCCGAAGCCGCCCCCGAGCCGGCCGCCGAGCCGGTCGCCGAGGCTGCCGAGGCAGCGGCCGGCGACTCGGAGCTGGCCGTGCTCGGTCTCTCCGCCCGGGTGCTGAAGGCCCTGGAGGCGGTGGACATCCACAGCCTGGACCAGCTCCGCGCCCTGCGCGAGCAGGGTTCGGATGCCATCCTGGCCCTGCCCGGCATCGGCGAGAAGGCGGTGGACGAGATTCTGGCCGCCCTGGCGGCCCATGAAGGGCAGGCCGGCTGATGGCGGCCGACGTGCCGGGCCTGGTGACCTACATCGCCCAGACCCTGGCCGACCATCCAGAGCAGGTGGAGATCACGCAGCACAGCCGTGGTCGCCAGCGCATCGTGCACCTGAAGGTGGCCCCCGAGGACATGGGGCGCATCATCGGCCGCGAGGGCCGGGTGGCCAACGCCGTGCGCACCCTGCTGGCCATCGTCCCCGGCGAGGGCCGCTGGCGCCTGGAGGTGGCCAACGAGCACGAAGGGGCCGAAGGAACCGAGGGCGCGGAGGGTGACGGGGCCGCGGCTTCGGCTCCCGACGAGGCCTGAGGCCCGGTCCACAGCGCCCGAGGGCCGTCCGGCGCCCGGGCGAACATCGCTGAAAGCCATCGCGCGCGGGGGCGCAGCCATCTGCGCCCCCGCGCCGCAGCGCCAGGCAGGCCATGGACGACATTCTCGAGTACCTCCTGATCGGTCGTATCCTGCGCCCGCACGGGGTGCGGGGCGAAGTGGCGGTGGAGCCGCTCACCGATTACCCTGAGCGCTTCCAGGCCGGAGCCCGGCTCTTCCTGGGCCCCGAACTGGGCGCGACCCCGGTGCCGGTGACCATCGGCTCGGCCCGGCCGCACCAGGACCGCATCCTCCTGCGCCTGGAGCAGACCGCGGACCGCAACGCGGCCGAGCAGCTCCGGGGCCTCTGCTTCTTCATCCCCCTGGAGGAAGCCGCGCCGCTGGACGAGGACAGCTACTACCCGCACGAGCTGATCGGCCTCCAGGTGCGCCTCGAGGACGGCAGGGAGCTGGGCCTGGTCGACGAGCTGATGCAGGCCGGCGGCAACGACGTGCTGGTGGTGCGCAGCCCCGAGCGCCGCGGCGACGTACTCGTCCCCCTGGCCGGTCCCTTCATCCGGGAGATCGACCTGGAGGAGGGCGTGGTCACGGTGGTGGCGGTGCCGGGGCTGCTGGACTGAGGATCGGCCGCGATTCCGGCCTGGGGCTATCGCATGAAATCCTTGGGGGCCCACGACCACCCGGCCGTCGCCGCCGGGGACCTTGGCGTATACTCTGGGACCCCCGTCTCTCCCCCCCTGAGCCTGGACCGCCGCCGCGAGGAAGCCCATGGATCCCAAGGTCCGACGACCGCGTCCCGCCCACCGCCTCGCCTGTGGGTCGGCCCTCTGGATCCTGCTCCTGGCGGTGACCGGGGTGCAGGCCCAGACGGAGCCGCCGGCGGCCACCGCGCCGGCCCAGCCGCAGCAGGCCTCGGCCACCCCGCCGGCGACGGCCCGGCCCGCCAGCCCGGCGCCCTCGGCCCCGGCCGCCACGCCCACAGCGGGCGCCAGCGCCGCGGCCCCGGCCACCGCCACCGCCACCGCTGACCCGAAGGACGAGCCCCAGGCCCTGCCGCGCGAGGAGCGCCCCATCATCGTCCTCGAGCGCTTCGCGGTGGAGCCGGAGAACCCGGCCCCGGGCCAGACCTTCCGCCTGGAGCTGAAGCTGCGCAACCGCGGCGAGCACCTGGCGGAGAACGTGCAGGTCAGCTTGAGCAGCCCTGCCTTCCTGCCGGCCGGCGAGGGTTCGGTGCTCTTCGCCAACACCATCGACGAGGGCGACAGCGAGGACCTGGACACCGAGCTGCGGGTGGCGGTGGATGCCAAGGGCGGCAGCCAGCCCTTGACGCTCGGCCTCCGCTGGGACGACAGCTGGGGCGGCAACTACAGCGACGAGACCTCCATCGGCATCACGGTGGCCGGCGGCGGCTCCGGGCGGCCCGTCCTGGCGGTCACCGGCACCCGGCTGCCGAAGCGGGTGCTGCCGGGCGTCCCCTTCTCCCTGCAGCTGGACCTGCTCAACACGGGCGGCAAGGAGGCCCGCGCGGTCACGTTGGCCCCCACGGCGGGGCCTCTGGCCTTGGTGGGCGGGGCCTCCGGCCTGCTGAACATCGCCCCTGGCGCCTCGGCCACGGTGACGGTGCAGGTGGTCTCGGCCGAGGTCCAGAGCCCCGGCGCCACCAGCCAGACCGTGGAGCTGCGCTACAGCTCGCCGGAGGGCGAGGCCTTCACCGACCCGGTTCCGTTGGGCATCTCGGTCAGCGGCGACGCGGCCACGGGCCCCGTCCCCTTTGTCGATGCCTTCCGCGTGCTGCCGATCGACGGCCGCGCCTCCAGCGGCCAGGTGCACCCGGGCGAGACCTTCGACCTGGAGCTGGACCTGCGCAACGTGGGCCGGGGCGACGCCCTGCAGACCCGCCTGATCCTGGGGGCGGGCGGGGGCGGAGCGGGGGCCGGCGCCGGAGCCGGGACCGGGGCGGGGGCGGCCAGCCTGGGGGTCTTCGCCCCGGTGGGCACCAGCAACGTCCGCTTCCTGGACACCCTGGGGGCCGGCCAGACGCGCACCGAGCGCTTCCGCCTGGTGGCCGACGGGGCGGCCAAGCCCGGCGCCTACACCCTGGAGCTGGGCTTCAGCTACGTGGACGCCGACGGCGTGGCGGCCAGCGACAGCGCCACCATCAGCCTGCTCGTCAGCCGCCGCCTCAACCTGGTCATCAACCCGGTGCAGGTGCTGACCAGCACCCTGGTGGGCCAGCCGATGAGCTTCGTGGTGGACATCGTCAACCAAGGGAGCAGCACGACCAACCTGGGCAACGCCGAGATCCTGGTGGACGGCCACTTCGCCCTGGGGGCCAACCCGCCGCAGTACGTGGGCCAGTTGGACGCCGCCGGCTTCTACACCCTGCAGGCCGAACTGACGCCGGTCAAGGCGGGCAAGAGCGAGGTCACGGTGCGCCTGCATTTCCAGGACGACTTCAACCAGGAGCAGACCCTGGAGCGCGTCTTCGAGGTGCTGGTGGAGGAGAACGAGGTTCCGGAGGCGGACCCGGAGACCCTGAAGCCGCGGCTGGAGCCCGGCTCGACGGTCCTGCGCGTCCTCAAGGGCCTCCTGGGCCTGGGCGCCTCCCCGCGCCTGGTCTTCCCCGAGGCGCCGGCCTTCGAGGGACCCGTCCCCATGGAGGTGCCGCTGGAAGGCCCCGCCATGGTGAAGCCGCGCGGCTGATCCAGCGGCCCCGCGCAGCGCAGCGAGCCCCACCGCCCATGACCGCCCGCGATGTCCTCCGCCTGGCCTGGGCCAACCTGAACCGCATGCGCGCCCGGGTGGCCCTGACCTGCATCGGGGTCATCATCGGCACGGTGGCCATCATCATCCTGGTCTCGCTGGGCGTCGGCCTGCAGACCAGCGCCGAGGCCTCGTTCGGGAACGTGGGCGACCTCACGGTCATCCAGATCAACGCCTTCGGCGGCATGATGGCCGCGGGGCCGGCCGTTCGGGTGTCCTCCTCCGCCAACGCCGAGGAAGGCAAGCTGGACGAGGAGGCCCTGGAGGCCATCCGCGACCTGCCGCACGTGGTGGGCGCCACCCCCATCCTCAGCCTCCAGGGCGGGGTGGAGGTCAAGGTGGGGCAGGCCCGCGCCGACTACGCCTGGCCGCGGGGGATCGACCCCAGGGCGCCGCGGCAGCTCGGCTGGAAGCTGGCCGAGGGCGAGCCCAACCTCGGCCCCGGCCAGATGCTGGTGGGCAAGGGCATCTTCGACGGCGGGGGTGCCATGCCCTTCGGCCCCGGCGGCCCGATGGAGGCGTCCGGCTCCGACGTCGACCCCCGCAACCGTCCCCCCGACCGCCTGCTGGGCCGGACGGCCACCCTCAAGCTGAGCAAGGTGGACGACGAGGGGAACGAGATCGTCAAGGTGGAGAAGCTGCGCATCGTCGGCGTCCTGGAGAGCGACAACGAGAGCACCTCGGCCTACATCAGCCTCAAGGACGCCGACGACTACAACCGCTGGTTCACCGGCAAGGCGCGCAACAAGCGTGACGGCTTCCAGGAAGGCCTGGTGAAGGTGGACAGCCGCGAGGCGGTCAAGGAGGTGCAGGACGCCATCAAGGGCATGGGCCTGAACACCTTCTCGATGCTCGAGATCCTGGACAGCATGAACCAGGTCTTCTTCATCATGCAGGCCATCCTGGGCGGCGTGGGGGCTATCGCGCTCCTGGTGGCGGCCATCGGCATCGCCAATACCATGACCATGGCCATTTTCGAGCGCACCAAGGAAATCGGGATCATGAAGGCCCTGGGGGCCACCAACAACGACGTGCTGCGCATCTTCCTGACCGAGGCCGGGGCCATCGGCCTCATGGGAGGGCTGATCGGGGTGTTTTCCGGCTGGAGCCTGGGCAAGGTCATCGACTTCGTGATCCGCCAGTGGGCCCAGCAGCAGCAAGGGGGCGCGCCGCCCTCTGAGCAGCAGCAGGCCCTCCACTACGTGGTCTCGCCCACCTGGCTCCTGGCCTTCGCCCTGGTCTTCGCCACCCTGATCGGCCTGATCAGCGGGGCCTACCCGGCGCTCCGGGCGGCCAGCATGAAGCCGCTCAAGGCCCTGCGCACCGACTGAGGGCGAAGGGCCGCCGGGCCCCGGGCGCGCGGCGGCTCCGATCGAAGGTCAGAGCGCCCGGTAGACCCAGCGCGGCCGCGGCTGGCGCAGGGGCCCCAGCGGATTGACCGGCGTTTCGGTGGGTGTGGCCACAGGGGTGTCGGTGGCTGGGGTCGTGGCGGTGGCCGTGGGCAGGTCGGTGGCCGTGGGCATCGCCGTGGCGGTGGCCGCGGCCGTCGGGGCCTCGGTGGCGGTCGCGGTGGCCGTCGGCAGGTCAGTGGCGGTCGCAGTCGCGGTGGCCGTGGGCATCGCCGTGCTCGTGGCCGTCGGTGTCGCGGTCGCGGTCGGCGTCGGCGTGGCGGTCGCGGATGCCGTCGGCGTTGGGGTGCTGGTGGCCGTGCTCGTGGGCGTTGCCGTGTGGGTGGCCGTGCCCGTCGCCGTGCCCGTCGCCGTGCTCGTCGGCGTCACCGACGGGGTGGACGTGATCGTCGGCGAGGGCGAGGGGGTGTGCGTGGGCCGGTAGGGGACGCCGGGGCAACGGGCCTCGTAGAAGATGGGCGCGAAGCCGAAGCTCTGGTCCAGGATGGGGAAGCCCGTCGAGGCCGCCGACTCGTCGCCCGGCACCTGCTCGCCCAGTAGGGTGCCGTTGCGCTCGATGCCCACCACCCCCAGGCCCACCGCGTTGGCCTGGCCCAGGCCGCTGGCCGACTCGTGCTCCCAGTAGACCGCCGAGATCACCGCCGAGCCCTTGAATCCCTGGGGCAGGGTGCCCAGCTGGTCCAGGTTGAGATAGCTGACCTGCTGGCTGCTCAGCTTCTCGCATTCGTAGTCCAGGAGCCCGTTCTGGTCGAAGACGAAGAGCGCGAAGTCCGTGAAGCCCGGCCGGGCCACCAGGTTCTGGATGGCCAGCTCGGTGGTCAGGCCTGAGTTGTAGCGGTCCTTGTTGAAGCTGGGGATGCCGATGACGCCCACGCAGCCCGGCCCCGGGCAGCGGCAGCAGTCGCGCGGCGGCCCCACCTGCCAGTCGAAGGACTCCGCCTCCGGCAGCAGGTTGTAGGCCACCGCCTCCACCGTCTCGGTGCGCGCCGGGTCCGCGTACTTCAGGAGGACCATGACCGCCTGGATGTTGGCCGGATCCACCGGGGGGCTGCCCCACTTGAAGTAGCCCTGGCTCTCCACCCGCACCGAGCCCGTCCAGTTGCCCGGCAGGTCCGCCAGCACCGGGAGGAAGAAGGTCTGCGAGCCGCGCGGGCAGATCCAGTCCACCAGGGTGGCCTCCACGTCGCCGCCGCGGTCCAGGAAGTAGACCTTGACCTTGGCCGCGTGCACCGGGTTCAGGTTCATCACCTGCACCGAAGCGTCCCAGCCCTGGTAGGCGCTGTAGCTCAGGGGCCCGAAGGCCACCTGGCTGCCGCTCTGGTAGTTGCGGCTGTCATCGGGGCCGAAGTTCAGCTCCGTGGGCACCGAGCTGTAGCTGGTCAGGATGTCGCGCCCCGCCGTGTCCACCACCACCGCCAGGGGCTCCGAGCCGCGGATCCAGGCCGAACCCTGCCAGCCCGGCCCGATGCAGTCCGCCGCGCTGTAGGCGTAGCTCTCGCCCGGCGCCAGCTGCAGGATGTCGCAGACCCGGTCGCGCAGGCAGTCGTCCTGGCGCCGGAACCAGATCTCCACCGAGCTGCATTCCAGGCCGGCGTTCTGGATGTAGAGCCAGCTGTTCAGCTCGGCCCAGTTGCCGATGAGGTAGGGCGCGTAGTAGGCGTAGCCGCCGAAGACCGCGTCGTAGCGGCCCAGGCTGTAGCTGTTCATGCCGCTGTAGGAGGCCGTGACCTCGGCGCCCGGCGTCAGGTCGCCCGGGCAGCGCCGCAGCACCTCGATGCCCAGGGGCGATCCCCAGGCCAGGCGCAGGGGAATGCCCGCGTAGTCCCCGCCCTCGCCGTAGGCCTTCTTGAAGCGGCGGTAGTCGCCGTTGTCGTCCACGGCCTGCAGCAGCAGGCGCTCGCACATGTAGTCGGCGATGACGTCGTCGAAGCCCAGGGCCTTGTCCAGCCCTTGCTCCTTCAGGGTGCGGGTGGTGAAGCTGAAGGCGATGCCGCTGCGGGCGCCCACGGGGATCTGCGCGTTCTGGAAATGCCAGGCCGAACCCGGCTTGAGCAGGCCCGAGCATTCCACCTTCAGGGGACCTGCCGCCTGGGGCGGGCAGGCCGCCGCCTCGCCCCAGACCACCAGGATCACCTTGCTGGGCGCTTCGCCCAGGTTCTGGGCCTCGATCACGCTCTGGCAGCCCAGATCCCGCCCCAGGGCGCCCAGGATCGGCAGCTGGACGATGCGGCCCATCGCGCCCTCGGCCTGCGCCGGCCGCGGCAGCAGGGCGGCGGCGATGGCCATCGCGAATGCGCCGACCAGCGCGACGACGCGCGGTCCGGTCGCGGCGTTCCTCGCGGCCCTCCTGCAGCGCCCGGCCGCCCCGGCGCATGGGCGCGCGAGGCCGGCGGCGGGGCCGCGGTCCGGGCCGCCCGACCGATGAAGGGGGGCGGCAGAAGTGGAGAGGGTCATGCCAAGAGAATAGGGCGATGCGGTTGCCGGGTGGCGTGGCGGGACAGGTGCCGGTGCCGGCCCGGATGCTAGAGAACGGGGCCCTGCCCCCTACCGCTACGGCGGATCGGGCAGGATCGGCCGCCGGTGGGTCCCCTGTATCATTGACCGGATGCCCGCTCCCGCACGACCCGCGTCGCCCCACCCGACAGCCGCAGCCGCAGCCGCGGCGCGCCGCACCGTCCTGGTCACCGGTGCTTCCGGCGGCATCGGCCGGGCCGCGGCCCTGGCCCTGGCCCAGGAAGGGTGGCGCGTGCTGGCCGGCGTGCGCCAGGCCATCGACGGCGAGGACCTGGCCCAGGCCGCCCAGGTCAGCGAGGCCGCCGGCCACATCGAGTGGCTGCCCCTGGACCTCCTCCGCCCGGCCGACGTCGCCGGCGCCGTCGACCGGGTGCGGCATCTCGGCCAGGGCCGGGGACTGGACGGCCTGGTGAACTGCGCCGGCACGGTGCTCGCCGGCCCCCTGGAGCTGCTGCCCCTGGACCGCCTGCGCGAGCAGCTGGAGCTCAACAGCATCGCCCCGGTGGCCATGGTGCAGGCCCTGGCCGAGCCGCTCCGGCAGGCGCGGGGCCGGGTGGTCAACGTCTCCTCCGTCAGCGGGCGCAACAGCCTGCCCCTGCTCGGCCCCTACTGCGCCTCCAAGTTCGCCCTGGAGGCTCTCTCCGACGCCCTGCGCGTGGAGTTGGCCCCTGCCGGGATCAAGGTGGTGGTCGTCCAGCCGGGCAAGGTGGACACCGCCATCTGGCAGCGCAGCCACGCGGCCGCCGAAGCCCTGTGGCGCGGCTATCCGCGCGAGGGCCGCCAGCGCTACCAGGCCGCCAAGGAGGCCGTCGCCCGCCTGGCCGGGCAGGGGCGGCGCTCCGACAGCCGCCAGGTGGCCCGCTGCATCGTCCGGGCCCTGACCGCGCGCCGGCCCAGGGCCCGCTACGTCGTGGGCTGGGACGCCCGCCTGGGGATCGCCTTCAGCCGCCTGCCGGACGCCTGGCGCGACTGGCTGATCGGGCGAGCCCTGCGGCGGGGCTGAGGGCGGGCGGGGCGGGCGCCCCAACGGGTCGCCCGCCGGGTCGGGACGGCGCCGAGGCTGAGGATGCGCGGCAGGGGCCCAAGGCCACCCCCTCCGCTACCATTGCTCCGCCGGCCCCCGTCGCCGAGCTTCCCACCGAGGCCAGCCCCCGAATGCCCCGCCCTTCTTCCGTCGATTCCGCCCCTGACATCCTGCCCCGCTCGGGCCTGGCCAGCGGGCGCCTGATCCGCCGCCGCTGCGCGCTGGCCGCCGCCCGGCTGCGGGGCGCCTCGGTGCTGGACGCGGGCTGCAACGTCGCCGATCTCCTGGAGTTCCTGCCGCCTAACGTGGACTACCTGGGCTTGGAACGGGACCCGCGCATCGTGGCCATCGCCCAGGGGCTGCATCCGGACCGGCGCTTCCTGGCTCTGGACCTCGAAGGCCCCTGGCCGCCGGAGCTGACCGAGCGCCGCTTCGACCACGTGGTGCTCCTGGCGGTGCTGGAGCACCTGCGCCAGCCTGAGCAGGTCCTGCGCCAGGCCCGGGCGCTGCTTCGGCCCGGGGGCAGCATCGTGGCCAGCACGCCGCATCCCTGGGCCCGCGGCCTGCATCGTCTGGGGGCCCGCTGGGGCCTTTTCAGCCGCGACGCCGACGAGGACCACGAGGTCTTCCTGGGCCGCGCGGCCCTGGAGGCCCTGGGACGGGCCGCCGGCCTGCGGCTGCTCGAGTACCGGCGTTTCCAGTTGGGGCTCAACCAGCTGGTGGTCTGGGGAGCCGCGTGAGCGCCTCCGACGAGGTCCGCGCCCGCCTGGACATCGTCGACGTGGTGGGCGACTACGTGCCGCTCAAGCGGGCCGGCCGGGTCTACAAGGGCCTCTGCCCCTTCCACGACGAGCGGACCCCCAGCTTCACCGTCTTTCCGGACAGCGGCAACTGGCGCTGCTTCGGGGCCTGCGCCACCGGCGGCGACGCCTTCGACTTCGTCATGCGCATCGAGAACCTGGACTTCCGGCGGGCCCTGGAGCAGCTGGCCCGGCGCGTCGGCGTGGAGCTGGAGGCCCCCTCGGCCGCGGCGGCGGCCCGGCAGGAGGCCCAGGACCGCCTGCGCGAGGCCTGCTCGGCGGCGCTGGACTACTACCACCGCCTGCTCCTGCGCTCCTCGGAGGCCGAAGGGGCGCGGGACTACCTCAAGGGGCGCGGCTTCGACAGCGCCACCGCCCAGGCCTTCCAGCTGGGCTTCGCCCCCGCCGACGGCCGCAGCCTCTGCCAGCAGCTGCGCGCCGCCGGCTTCGCCGAAGAGGAGCTGCTGGAGGCCGGCCTGGCCCGCCGGCGCGAGGGCCAGGGCGGAATCTACGACTACTTCCGCGGCCGCCTGATGATCCCCATCCACGATGCCGCGGGCCGGGTCATCGGCTTCGGCGCCCGCACCCTGGAGGCCGGCGGCATCCCCAAGTACCTCAACTCGCCCCAGAGCCCCCTCTTCGACAAGAGCCATACCCTCTTCGGCCTGCACCGGGCGGCGCGCGAGATCCGTTCGGGGGGCGTGGCCGTGGTGGTCGAGGGTTACACCGATGTGATCCGGGCCCACCGGGCCGGATTCGGCAACGTCGTGGCCAGCCTGGGCACGGCCATCACCGAGGCCCAGGTCAAGCTGCTGGCCGGCTACGCCTCCCAGGTGGTCCTGGCCCTGGACGCCGACGCCGCCGGCCAGGCGGCCACCCTGCGCGGCCTGGAGGTGGCGCGGCAGGCGGCGGTGGGTCAGGCCCTGCCCCAGCCCACCGGGCGCGGCGGCGTCCGCTACCATGCCCGGGCCTCGGTGGAGCTGAAGGTGGCCCGCCTGCCCGCCGGCATGGACCCGGACGACGTGCTGCGCACGGACCCGGAAGGCTGGCGCCAGATGATCGACCAGGCCCGGCCGGTGCTCGAGCATCTCTTCGGCGCCCTGACGGCGGACCTCAACCTGGCCGACCCCAGCCACAAGGGCCAGGCCGCCGAGCGCCTGCTGCCGGTGGTGGCGGGCATCGGCGATCCCGTGTCCCGCCGAGCCTGGCTGGGCAACCTGGCCATCCGGCTGGGCCTGGACGAGCGGGTGCTGGAGGCCCGGATGGCGGAGCTGGCGCAGGCGCAGACCCAGGCCCAGGCCGGCGCCGCCCAGCGCCGGGCACGGCCGGATGCCCCGCGCGCAGGCGACGGCGCGCGGGATGCCGGCCGCGGGCGGGGTCGCGGGCAGGGGGGCGGACGGGGTCGGGACGCGGCGCCCGGGAGGGGGGCAGCGGCCGACCTGGTGGAGGAGGCCCTGCGCCCCCGGCCGCCGCGGACCGCTTCCACCGTGCCTCCGGAGGTCGATCGCCGCGCCACCACCAGCGCCGACGGCGCGGCGGCGGGCGGGGGTGCCGACGAGCCCCCGCCCTGGCTCTTGGACCCCCTGCCCCTGGACGACGGGGGCTACGTGCCCCCGTCCGACGCGGCCGACACGGACATGGCCGGCCCCCCGCCCGCCGTGGCCGACCCGGCTCCTCGGCCGGAGGGCGCCCCCGCGCGGCCGCGCAGCCGGGGACGGCCGGATGCCCTCGCTTCCTGGATCCTGGGCCAGCTCCTGGTGGACCCCGGCCGTCTCCTGGACCTGGACCGGGCCTTGGCCCGCGATGCCCAGAGCCCTCTGACGGCCGCCGACTTCGCGTCGGATGCCGAGCGCAGCCTCATGGAAGCCCTGGAGCACGCGGCCCGCGGCGGCCCGGCGCCGGCCCAGGCCCTGGCCACGCTGGAGCCGGAGCTGGAAGCGCTGGCCCTGGACCTGCTGGGCCGGGCGGAGGGCTCCCCCGGCCTGGGCCCGGAGGCCCTGCTCTCGGAGCTGCGCTGGGCCGCCCTGCGCCTGCGCAAGCGGGCCCTGGAGCGGGGGGTCACCGAACTGCGCTACCTCCTGCAAGAGGCGGAGGGCCGCCGCGATCGCGGGGCCGCCGCCCTCCACGTGGGGCGCTGGACGGAGGCGCGCGAAGGTCTGAGGCGGCTGGAGCGCTTGCTCCTGGGAGCGGTGGAAAGTCCATGAGCGGGGGCAGGGGCTGGACCTTCGCGTCGAGCGCGTCGCTTCTAACCCACGCCCTGCCCCCCGCGTTTCTTGGCCTGGAAGCGGCCGACCGGCCCTTTCCAGCCAGAGGGTACACCGTGCGGCCATGGGGCCGCGGCCCAGCTTGATCCTTGAAACGGTATTCCCTGAACCTATTCCCCCCCTCACCCTGGTCCACCTGAAAGGAGACCACACCATGTTCCAGAAGCGAACCCTCTTCAAGGTCCTCGCCGTGTCGGCCCTGGCGCTCACCTTTGCCGGCGGCATCGCTGCGGGCACGGCCAGCGCCGAAGGCCGCGGCCGCGGCCCCGGCGGCAGCGGCGGCAACGGCTCGGGCGAGAAGCCCAGCTGCGAGGAGCGCTGCGCCCACGTGGCAGAGCGCGTGCTGCAGGCCTGCACGAAGGCCGGCGGCACCGACTGCGAGGCCAAGGCCGCCACGGCCCAGGCCGAGTGCATCACCCGCTGCCAGAACCCGCCCACCCCGCTGACCTGCGAGGAGCGCTGCGACAAGCATGCCGCCGAGGCCCTGGCCCGCTGCACGGCGGCCGGCGGTACCGACTGCGAGGCCCGCGTCGCCCAGATGCTGGCCGAGTGCAAGACCCGCTGCGCCAACCCGCCCACCCCGCCCACCTGCCAGGAGCGCTGCGCCAAGCGCGGCGAGGCCATGCTGAAGGCCTGCCAGGCTGCCGGCGGCACCGACTGCGAGGCCCGCGCGGCCGCCGCAGTGGCCGAATGCGTCACCCGCTGCGAGAACGGCGGCGGCGGCAACGGCGGCGGCACCGGTCGCGAGCCCGGCAATCCCGGCCGCCCCGGCCGGCCGCGCCCTGCGCCGACCACCGCGCCCTGAACGCAGTCCTGACCCGATAGAACGGCTGCCCCTGGCAGCCGGCTCGACCAAGGCCCGGCAGAGGAATCTGCCGGGCCTTGCTGTTGCAGGTGGGCCGGTGAACCAGGCAGGCTCCTGGCCGGGTCGATCTCTCTGCGGAGGTCGACGACCGCCCGGCGTTCCCACCCGGCCACGGCCCCACCCGCCGGGCCAGGTCCTCTGGCCCCGCCGCCCGACCGCCTCGGGCATAATGCCGCCATGTACGTCTCCCCCGAGCGCGATGCCCTGCCGCCCCGCCCCCGCCGCGGGCGGGCCTTGCTGGCGTTCGCCCTGCTGCTCTTCGGGGGCAGCCTCTTCTTCGTCCTCCGGCCGGACCTCCTGCAGCAGCAGGCGGCGCGGCTCTTTCCTTCGCCCACACCCACCGCCACCCCCACGCCCGGCGCGGCCGAGCTGGCCGCCACGGCCACGGTGGCCCTGGGGCGGGGCGCGGCGGCGGAAGCGGCGGCCGCCCTGCGGACCGCGGTGGCCCTGGACCCGGCCTCCCCCGCGGCGCGGCGCGGCCTGGCGGCGGCCCTGATTCGCGGGCGCCTCTACCAGCGGGCGGCGGAAGAGGCGCGCGAGGCGACGCGCCTGGAGCCCGCGGCGGCGAGCGGCTACGTCTTGTTGGCCACGGCCCTGGATTGGATGGGGCGCACCGAGGAAGCCCTGGCCGCCGCGCAGGCCGCCCTGGACCTGGACCCCGAGGATGGGAGGGCCCTGGCCGCCTTGGCGGAAGCCCAGGCCTCGGCCGGCAACTGGGAGGAGTCCGACCGCCTCGCCCGCGCGGCGGTGGAGCGCCTGCCCGAGGACGCGGTGGCGGTACGGGCCATGGGCATGGCCCGGGAGATCCGCGCCGACTGGGAGGGAGCCCTGGCCCAGTACCGCCGGGCGGCAGAGCTGGACCCGGCCTGGTCCGAGCCGCTCCTCGACCAGGGGCGGATCGCCCGCCTGCGGCGCGACCCGTCGGCCGCCAAGGCCGCTTTCGAAGCCGCCATGGCCCGCGATCCGGGCGACCCGGCGGCCCCCGACGGCCTGGGCCTGGTGGCCTACGACGCGGCGGACCTGGACGAGGCGGCCCGCTGGTTCGAGCAGGCGATGGCCCTGGCACCGGACTTTGCCGCCGCCCAGGGGCATCGGGGCTGGGTCCACGTGGCCCGCGCCGAATGGGGCCCGGCGGCCGAGCGCTTTCGGCGGGCCCTGGACCTGGGATCGAGTTCCCTGGACTTCCGCATCAACGAGGCCCTGTCCTTGGCCTACGCCGGCCGCTGTCCGGCGGCCCGCCACCTGCTGGAGGCCCTGCTGGCCGAGGCGCCCGAGCAGGAGGGGCTGCTGCGGGGGGGGCTGGAGGCCTGTCCTTGAGCTGTAGTGGTCGCATCGGGTCGGGCGGCAGCCCACCCCTTCCTTGGTGGCCGCATCGCGCTTGGGCTATACTCTCCTCCCCCGTCACGCGGGGCAGTAGCTCAGCTGGGAGAGCGCTACAATCGCACTGTAGAGGTCAGGGGTTCGAGTCCCCTCTGCTCCACCTGCGCAGCCCAACGGAACGCCCGTTGGGCTGCTCGCGTTAAGCGCCCCGGCCCGGCCTCGGCGCGCGTCGCAAGCGCCCCGCACCTTCCTCCGTCCCTTGCCTGCCCCCTGCCGGCCGCCGGATCGCGGCGACACGGCGGGGCAGGAGACAGGTCCATGATCCAGCCAGACCCGCGCCCCCGCGCCTCGCGCTTCTCGATGCTCACGATCCGTGCGATCCGGCCCTTCGGATGGATCGGGCGGATTCGGGAGACCGCCGCGCAGCACGCGATCCGACCGCTCGGCACGGTTCGGCTGCTCGTGGCTGCCCTCGCCATGCTCTGCCTGGCCGGTGGGACGCCGCCCGTCCCCGCCCTGGCGCAGGGCGCGGGCGGCCCGCGCATGCTGCCCCAGGCCCTGGCCCGCAGCCTGGACCTGGCCCTCTCGGAGGATCCGGCTTCGCAGCAATGGGACTGGGAGGCCGGCATCGCCTGGGCGGGGATCCTGGCCTGGCAGGAGCGGAGCGGCGATGCGGCCAGCCTGGCCGCGGCCGAGACCTGGCTGGATGCCCACCTGGCCGAGGGGCAGCGCCCGCGGCATCCCAACCACTGCACCCCCGCCTGGCCGGCCCTCCTGGCCTACGAGCGCGGCGGCGACGCGCGCTTCCTGGCGGCGGCCCGCCTCTGCGCCGCCTACCTGCGCGACCAGGCGCCCCGGGTGCACGGCAGCCTGGCCCATCTGGACGACCAGCTCTGGGACGACACCCTCATCGTCTCGGTGCCCCTCCTGGCCCGCCTGGGCGCGCGCCATGGCTGCCCGGACTGCCTCGGCCTGGCCGTCGACGAGTACCTGGCCCATGCCCGGCGCCTGCAGGAGCCCCTCAGCGGGCGCTGGTACCACGGCTGGGACGCCTCCGAGCAGCGGCGGGGCGGCGCGCGCTGGCTCTCGGGGGCCCAGTGGGCGCGCGGGAACGGCTGGACGGCCCTGGCCGCCACCGAGATCCTGGCCGCCCTGCCGCCCGAGGACGGGCGCCGGGCGGAGGTTCTCAGCCGCCTGGACCGCCAGCTCCAGGGGCTGGTGGCCGTCCAGCACCCGGGCGGGCTCTGGCACACGGTGGTCACCCGCCCGGACTTCTACCTGGAGGCCTCGGGTTCGGCGGCCATCGCGGCGGCCATCCTGCGGGCCACCGAGGCCGGCTGGGTGGCGCCCCGTCTGCGGCCGGCGGGCCTGCAGGCCGCCCGGGCCGTCGACGCGTTGGTGGCGCCCGACGGCACCTTGACCCAGGTGTCCACCGGCACCGGCGTGGCCGCCAGCCTGGAGGTCTACAACCAGGTCCCCCGCGACCGGATCAAGCCCTACGGCCAGGGCCTCTACCTCTTGCTGGCGGCCGCTTGGCGCTGAGAGCCGCGCTCGCGTTGGCCCTCGGCATCGGTGTCGCCGCCGCCGGGGCCTCCGCCACTGCCTTCGCCAGCGCCCGGGGCGCGGCCCAGCAGCCGGCGCCCGCGGCCTGGGGCCTGGCGGCCGACTGGCCGAGCGGGGATGAGGATGTCCTGGGCCTCTGGGGTCTGCCGGATGGCGGCTTCTATGCCGTCAGCCAGCCGCGCCGGACCGCCGTGGACCATCCGGCGCTCAGCCGCCGTGATGCGGGCGGCCGAACGCTCTGGTCGCGGGTGGTGCGAGGCGAGGCCGGCCGGGAGCTGCGGCCCATCGCGGCGGCGGCGGACGCGGCAGGCCAGGTCTACCTGCTGACCGCCGACAGGCTGCTGGCCCAGGACGCCGCCGGCAACCTGCTCTGGGAGGCGCCGGCGGGCGATGCCCATCCGGATTTCGGCCCGGCGGCCCGGGGTCTGAGCCTGGACCCGGCAGCGGCCCTGCTCTACGGCACGGACCTGGTGCAGGCCCGCGTCCTGGGCTACCGCGCATCGGACGGCCAGCGGCGCCTGCGCCTGGGCACCCCGGGCCAGGGGCCGGGCAGCTTCCTGGCGCCGATCGACCTGGCCTGGCTGCCGGCCGACGGGGCGCAGGGCCTGGGCGGGCGCCTGGTGGTGGCCGAGCAGGGCAACCGCCGGCTGCAGACGTTGGACGCCTTGGGCAACCCCACGGGCAGCCTCGGCCTGCCGGCGGCGCCGCGGGCCCTGACCGCGGCGGCGGACGGCCGGGCGCTCTACGTCCTGCTGGCGGACGAGACGGTGCGGCGGGTGGACCTGGGTCCGGGGGGCGGCGGCCAGGTGAGCCCGCCCCTCTTCGGCGGCTGGGGCCATGGGCCGGGGCGCTTCACGGGCGCCTGGGACCTGACCCTGGCGGGCGAGCGCCTGCTGGTGGCCGACCGGGGCGGGCGGCGCATCCAGGCCTTCCAGCCCCTGGACGATCCACCGCCGCCGGCGGCCTCGGCCACCCCCGGCGGCGCCGAGCCCGAACCGGATCCGGGCGGCCCGCCCCCGCTGCTCCTGGCGGCCTGCCCGGGCCGGCCGGCCCGCTGGCGCTGGGACCTGGACCTGCCGGCCGCGCCGCCACGGGTGGACCTGCTCCTGGTCATCGACAGCACGGGGAGCATGGAGAGCCTGATCTCGACGGTGCAGGCGCGGACAGCGGCCATCGCCGCGGGGCTGCGGGCCCAGAGCCCGGACCTGGCCCTGGGCCTGGTGGATGTGCGCGACTTCCCCTACGGCCAGGCGGGCCTGCCCTCGGACTGGTCCTGGCAGCTCCGCGGGGCGCTCTCGGCGGATGAGGCCGACCTGGCGGCGGCGGCGGCCACGCTCTACGCGGGCGGCGGCGGCGATGCCCCGGAGGCCTACGCCTCGGCAATCGCCGGCGCCCTGGACAGCCCGCTGACGGCCTGGCGGCCGGATGCGCGGCGCGTCCTGGTCCTCCTGGGCGACTCGGTGCCCCGCGACGATGACCTGAACGCGGGGGTCCCGAACCCCCGCCTGCCGGGCCTCTGGGCCCCGGGCCGGCCGGCCTGGTGGAAGGACAGCGGTCCGGACCTGACGCCCCAGACCGCCGACGACCTGGACTGGCAGGCCCTCCTGGACCGGCTGCGGGCCGAGGAGGTGGCGCTCCTGGCGGTGGTCACGGGCGCGGCCCCGCCGGAGCTGGGCGGTCTGAGCGTCGAGCTGACGCGCTACTGGTCGGCCTGGACGTCCCGGGCCGGGCCGGGCGGCGCGGCCTTGGAGCTGTCCAACGTCGACCGGCTGCCGGAAGCCCTGGCGGGGCTCCTGGGCGGCACGGGCCGGCGGATCGGCCGCCTGGAGCCCCGGCTGGGCCCGGCGGAGGCGGCTTCCTGGCTGGGGTCCGAGCCGCCGGCGCACCTGGGCCTGGACGTCCCCCCGGGCGGCCGCGCGGTGGGCTTCGACCTGAGCCTGGAGGCGCCTCCCGAGACGCCGGCGGGGCGCTACCCCCTGCGCCTGGAGGCCTTGGGCGACGGCGCCCGCTACGGGGGGCGGGCCTTGGAGCTGGACTGGCGTCCGGCCTGCGCGCCGACCCCCTCGCCCAGCCCCGCGGGCCAGGCGACCCCGCCGGAGCCCACGGCCACGGCCCCGCCGCCCTCGGCCACCGCGACCGCGACGTCGACTGCGACCGCCCGTCCGTCGGCCACGGCCACGCCGACGGCCCGCCCGGCCCGGCTCTTCCTCCCCTTCCTGGCCCGGGGCCACTGCCTGAGCCTGCGCCGCCGGCCCCTGGACCTGGTGCTGCTCCTGGACAGCTCGCAGTCGATGGCCGGGGCCCCCTTGCAGGCCTCCCGCGCGGCGGCGGGCCTGCTGCTGGACGCGATGGACCTGCCGCGCGACCGTGCGGCCCTCATCAGCTTCCACGGCCGCGCCCAGCTGGCCGCGGGCCTGACGGGCAGCCGCTCGCTCCTCGACCTGGCCCTGGACCGGCCGCAGACGGGCCAGGGGACGCGCATCGACCTGGGGCTGGCGGCGGCCCTGGAGGAGCTGTCAGGCCCCCGCGCCCGCCCGGAGGCCCTGCCCGTGATCGTCCTCCTGACCGACGGCCGGTCCGACGCGGGCTCTGAAGCCGCGGCCCAGGACCTGGCCCGCCGCCTGCGCGCGCGGGGCGTGGTCCTCTACGCGGTGGCCCTGGGCACGGGCGTGGACCTGCCCTGGCTCCTGGACCTCGTCGGCCACCCGGACCGGCTCCTGCCGGCCCCCTCGCCGGCCGACCTGGCGGAGGTCTACCGGGCGCTGGCGGTGGGCCTGCCCTGCGGGTAGGGCGGAGCGGTCGCCGCCGGGGGGCGAAAACCCTTGCCGCCCCCCCGCATTCGCGCTATCCTCGCCCCCACAGCGGCTTCGTCTCCTGCCCGAGCGTTTCCGTGATGACGCCCCGTCGCAGATGCGGCGGGGCGTCCTGTTTGTCGCGGCCGGGAACCGGATCGGCGCTGGCGGCCACTCATGGTCGTGGCCCGGAGCGTCGAAGGATCCTGGCCCTGCTTCCCCGTGCGCCAGGTGAAGGTGCCCGCCGGCCCGCTGTCCGCCGTCCGCCGCGTCCGCGAGGCAGCGATGGACCGGCCGGACCTCCAGCGGGGACTTGGATGGCCGCCGCTGATCAGCCGCCTGCGTGGCTTGCGCCGATGCGAAGTGGAGCCCGTGGCCCCCTGCGGCGCGGCGCCGCGGCCTAGCGCCGCGAGCCGCGCTCCAGGGGGCCCGGCGGGCAAGGGATGGCCCGGGCGATCTTCTGGTAGACCGCCGTGAGCTGCTCCGTGCCCGGGGCGAAGAAGTAGAGGTTGGGCCGGCTGGCCAGGAGCTGCAGGAGCACCGGGTCCACGTCCGTGCCCAGGCCCACCGTGAAGAGGATGGTGCCCAGGGCCTTCAGCCGGTCGCCCGCCTCGTAGACCTCCGTCGGGCGGGAGCTGGTGGGACGGCCGTCCGTCAGCAGGATGACCACCGCCTGCGCCTCCGGCCTCCGGGACGGGCTGCTGAGCACCTGCCGGGCCAGGTTCAGCCCCGCGTCGATGCGCGTGCCCGCCTTGCCGCTCAGCCGCCCCAGGGCCGCGCGCGCCTGGGCCCGGTCGCCGGAGAGGTCCAGCAGCAACTGGGCCTCGTCGTGGAACTGCACCAGGGCCACCCGCTCGTTCGGCAGGCCCAGCAGGTCCAGGAAGGCCGCGGCCGCCGCCACCATCGCCACCCGTTTCTTCGGGCCGCCCGGGCTGGTGGGGAACTCCATGCTCGAGCTGGCATCCAGCACCAGGACGATGTCGCTCAGGCGCGTCTGCGGCGTGCAGCGGTCCACCATGGCGAAGGGCAGGTAGATGGGCTGCGGGCGGGGCGTCGGCGTCCGGCTGGGCGTGGGCGAGGAGGTCGGCGTCCGGGTCGGCGTCGGCGAGGGCGTGGCCGAGGGGGAGGCCGTGGGGGTCGGCGAGGGCGTGCCCGTGGGCGAAGGCGTGGCCGAGGGGGTGGGCGTCGCCGTCGGGGTGTCGGTGGGCAGGAAGCCCTTGACCCGCACGTAGGGCACCGGGAAGGTCAGGCGGCCCGCCGCGTCGCGGCCGTCCACGTGCTCGGTGTAGGCCACCACGTTGGTCGGCCAGAGACCCGGGCGCAGGGGCAGGAGGCGGTAGGTGAGGCGGAAGCCCGGCTCAGGCACCCGGCCCAGGCGCCAGGTCAGGGTGCGGTTGGCCGCATCCCATTCCGGCTCCAGGGGGCGGCCCGTGCCCGGCAGGTACTCCATGTTTGCCGGCACCTGGTCGCGCAGGGTCAGGTCCTGGAAGAGCGGTGTGTCGGCGATGCGCCCCGCGATCTGCTGGTAGATGTCCGCCAGCTCCTCCTCTGTCGGGCTGACGTAGAAATGGGAGCTGTCGGTGGCCATGCGGCGCAGGGTGTCGCGGTCCGCGTCGGCACCCAGGCCGATGGTGAAGACGCGGATGCCGTCGCGGCGGGTGGCCGCGATCACGTCGTCCAGCTGGCGGATCGGCACCGCCCCGATCGAGTGGCGGCCGTCGGAGAGGAAGACGATCACCCGCGCCGAATCCGGCCTGACCACCGCCGCGCCCATCGTCTGGCGGGCCTGGGAGAGGCCCTCCACCAGGTTGGTGCTGCCCCCCGCCGCCACGCCCGCGATGCCGCGGATGGCCCGCGCCCGGTCCTCCGTCAGGGGCAGCACCTCCTCGGCCCCGTTGGAGAAGCTGGTCACGCCCACCCGCGAGCGCGGCCCGTCCACCTGCAGGACGAAGCCGATGGCCGCGTCGCGCGCGCTCTGCATCTTGCGCCCGTACATCGAGCCCGAGCGGTCGATGGTCAGGACCACGTCCACGTTCTGGTCCTCCGTGGGGCAGCTCCCGTCCACCACCAGCTGCACCTCCACCGGCTGCCCCAGCTCCAGCTCCGTGGGCTGGGCGCTCTTGAAGGGGATGGCCCCGCAGCGCCCGCCCCCGCCGAACTCCGGCAGGCCGGAGCGGCTCTCCGCGTCCGGGGCGAAGACCTGGATGCTGCCCGCCGTGTCCGCCACGTAGAGCAGGCCGCCCGCGTCCAGGGCCAGGTCCGCCGGCTGGGAGTCGCCCAGCTTGACCGGCCAGGCCCCCAGAGGCCTGGCATCGGCGTCGAAGGCCAGCACCCAGCCGCCGCGGGTCAGGACGAAGGCGCGGCCGGCCGCGTCGGCCGCCACGCGCTCCGGGTAGGCCGCCATCGGCTGCTGGCCCAGGAGCTGCCCGTCGCGGCTCCAGACCGTCAGGCGGTAGCGGTGCCGGTCCACGATGAACACCCGCTCGGGGCTGAGGGCCAGGTCGGAGGCTCCCAGGAAGCCCGCCGCGCTGGTCGGCCAGAAGCCGACGACCTGGAGCTGCGGATCGAAGAGCAGCACCTGCTGGTTGGCCAGGTCGTACGAGGCCAGGCGGTCTCCGGAGGCCCCCAGACCGACCATCCAGCGGCTGCCGCCGGCCTCGGGGGCCCAGGTGGGGCCCAGGCCGGCGGCCGGATCGGCCCGGCGGATGCGGCCGCTGCGCCAGAGCACGTAGCGCCAGGCGCCCGCCGCCGCCACGTCGGCCGGCGCGGCGATGTCCTCCTCCGGCACCGCCACCGGCATGCCGGCGTCGAAGCGCAGGTCGGCCACCGGCCGGCCCGCCGGGCTCCAGACCTGCACCCTGGGCGCGCCGTCGCCCAGCACCAGGTCCTCGCCCACGGCGATGCGGCGCGGCGCCAGCAGGCGTCCGAAGCTGTCGGTCTCCTGGCGCAGCAGGTAGGCTAGGTCCGGCACCAGGACCAGGCCCTGGGCGTCGACGGCCAGGAGCAGGGAGGCCTCGCCGGCGGGCTCGAGGTCGCTCACCCGCGCAAAGGCCAGCTCGGCCGCCGGCTCGCCGCTGGCATGGCTGATCACCAGGCCCCGGCCCTCGACGCCGAGCAGCCAGTACTGGGCGTCCTGGTCCGTCCAGGCGCGTGCCGCCAGGAGGCGCGGCGCGTTGAGCAGCGTGACCAGCTGCGTCCCCTGGTCGCGGATGCCCAGCAGTTGCCCCGCCACCGGATCGGCCACCGCGAAGCTGGCGGTGGGCCGCTCGCCCGGGGCGGCGCCGGCCACATCGCCGCGGTAGGCCAGGCCCTCCGGGGCGCTGAGGCGGCCGCTGAGGTCCACCGAGCGCTGCAGGTTGCCGTCCGGGCTGAAGCCGTAGACCCGGCGGTCCGGGCGGGAGACCACGTAGATCCAGTCCCCCACCACCTCCAGGCCCGCCGGCCCGTTGACCGGCCAGCTCGCCAGGGGGCTGCCATCGGCGCCCAACACCTGCACCCGGTGGTTGCCGCTGTCGGCCACCGCGATGCGGCCGTCCGATAGGCCATCCGCGTCGCGGGGCGCGGCCAGTTGCCCAGGGCCGATGCCGTAGGACCCCAGCCGTGCCTGGAAGACACCGTCGGCGCTGTAGACCCGGATGCTGTGGTCGGTGAGGTCGGTGACCAGGAGGCGGCCGTCTGCCGGCATCCGGCCCAGGCCTCCGCTGACATGGCCTGCGGGCCAGTCGAGGAAGCGGTGGGTGGGGGGCGGCTGGCTCTCCCAGGTGGCCTGCAGGCGGTAGCTGAGACCCGACGGCGGCGCATCCTGGGCCGCGACCTTGCCGTCCGCGGCCGGCAGGCCGCCTCCCAGGACGAGGGCCAGGCCCAGGAACGAGGCCCGGGCGGCAGCCCAGCTACGGCGACGGTCGATGCGTGGCAGTGGCGACATGGCAGAGCCCCCGACGGTTCCGACAGAGAGCCCCGGCGGCCTGGCGGGCATCGCGGGGCGGGTTAGCAGATCATTAACTCTGCGGACGTGCGTGCGTTACGGTGCGTTGGCGTGCGGGGCCGGAAGATGGGCCAGACTTGTTGTCCGCCTCGCCCCGTGCTATTAGTTTCCGGTCTTCGGGTCCGGGGCGCGACGTTCCGGGCCTCCCTTTCTGCCCCTTGGTCGGGGCAAACCCATGGAAAGGACTTCCCGCGCGATGCATCCTTACGAAGCCATGTTCATTTTGCAGCCCGGCCTGGGCGATGAAGGCGTCAACGGCTTCATGACCAAGGTCAACGGCCTGCTCACCGAGAGCGGGGCCCAGCTGGGCGAGAGCGGCCAATTGGTGGACCGCAAGGGCACCGTGGTGGCCACCACGGAGGGCTGGAAGACCCGCCGCCTCACCTACCCGATCAAGGGGCGGGCCGAGGGCTATTACGCGGTCTTCAGCTTCCAGGCCAGCCCCAAGAGCCTCGAGGCCCTGGACCGCGCCGTCCGCTACGACGAGAACGTGATCCGCCACGTGGTGCTGCGCACGGACGAAGCCTGAGCCGGGTCCGCCCGCTCCCCGCGCCGCCGCCGCCGGCCGCGGCACGGGGTCACCCATCGGCCCAGCCGGGATTCCGCCTGCCATGCAGCAAGGCCTCAACCGCGTCACCCTGATCGGCCGCCTCGCCGCGGCCCCGGAGCTGCGTCATGCCCCCTCGGGTCTGGCGGTGGCCAGCTTCGTGCTGCAGGTGCCCCGCAGTTGGACCGGGCCCGACGGGCTGATGCAGACGGCCCTGGACAGCTTCAACGTGGTGGCCTGGGGCGACCTGGCCGAACACGGCACCGCGAGCCTGGTCGCCGGCGGCTCGGCCTGCGTGGAGGGCCGCCTCCAGGTGCGCTCCTGGCAGGATGCCGAGGGTCGCCTGCACCAGCAGACCGAGATCGTCGCCGCCCACCTCCTGCCCCTGACCTCTTGATTCCCCCATCGACCTTCAGCTCAGCCTTGAGGAGCCAAACACCATGAGCAACCCCTCCCCCTCGCATGCCGGCGACGTTGCCAGCGATGCACCCCGGAGCAGCGATGCACCCGTTCGCGAGCGCTACGAGCGCAGCGAACGCCCTGAGCGCGGCGAGCGATCCGACCGTGGCGACCGCGGCGACCGCGGCGATCGCGGTGGCCGTGGCGGCCGTGGCGGCCCCGGCGGCCGTGGCCGCGGCGCGCCCGCCCGCACCGACCCCAGCAGCATCAACTACAAGAACATCGACGTCTTGGAGCGCTTCGTCGACGAGGGCGGGCGCCTCCGCTCCCGGCGCCGCAGCCGGGTGGACGCGATCAGCCAGCATCGGATCACCCGCGCGGTGAAGCTGGCCCGCTACATGGCCCTCCTGCCCTACACGCCCGACCATGTCCGCCTTTACGGCGGTCGTTCCTGAGGGGGGCGGCCATGGCATCCGGCAAGCGCCGTCGACTGGCCGGGCTGACACGGGCGGAAGCGCCCGTCGAGGTCCGCAAGCGCCTCCTGCATGAGCGCATGGAGCGGGAGCAGAGCAAGGGCTTCCTCCGCGTTCTTCTCCCGGTGGTCGGCCTCATCGTCCTGATCGTGGGCTTCGGGGCCTACTGGGAAGGTTGGCGCAAGCCTCACCAGCCCATCGCCACGGTCACCTTGGGCAAGGACGGTCCCAGCGAGACCATCACCGCCAAGGACTTCACGCCTCGCGTGCTCTACCAGCGCAACCAGATCATCCAGAGCCTCGACAGCCTGAAGACCCTCCAGATCTCCGATGCCAGCATCCTGACCAACATGGCCCAGGGGCAGCGCGAGAACGTGGGACAGGCGGTGCAGGACGCCCTGGTGGACGAGGCCCTGGTCCGGCTGGAGGCTGATCGCCGCCAGATCGAGGTCACCGAGGCCGACATCCAGGCCCACCTGCTCAACAACGACCCGGATCTGAACCGCGTGATCTTCGGCTCGGCCACGCCGCTGCCTTCGGCCACCGCGACGGTTCCGGTCCTGGCCACCTCGGAGGCCACGGCCACCACCTTCCCCACCCCCACCGTGATGTCGGAGGAGGCCATCGCCGCCGCCACGGCCGAGCGGGCGACCGCGGTGGCCGGCGTCTCCGCCAAGCGCTTCCAGGGCGCCATGCGCAGCGAACTGGATCCGCGGCTGGCGACCATCGGCATCAGCCGCGAGCTGTACCTCTCCGTGGTCCGTGAAACAGTGCGGCGGGAGAAGCTGAACAAGGCCATGGGCGATGAGATCCCGGCCGAAGAGCCGCAGATCGAGGCCGAGTTCCTGAAGTTCAGCGACAAGGGCAGCGCCGAGGCAGCCGCCCAGGCGGCGGCTGCGGGCAGCAGCTGGGCCGAGGTCGTCGCCCGCTTCGGCCCCCGCGCTGCCGTCACGTCCACCGATGCCGCGGCGACGGACGATGCCGCGGCCGAAGAAGGGACCGATGACGCGGCCGCCGAAGAAGGCGGAACGGACGAAGGCGCCCTGGAGGCCACCCCCGTGGCCACGGGCGAAGGCGGCCCGATCTTCCAGGAGGCTGCCGGGACGGCGACCACCGAGGCCGCCGCGGCCCCGGCCGATGCCAGCGCCGCTCCGGCGGACGCGAGCGCCGGCACGGCGGTGCCCGAGGGCACGACGGCTGCTCCCGCCACCGCCACCCCCCTGCCCTCGCCCACGCCGGATCCCTACGCCTCGGCCAAGAGCGCCGAGCCGAAGTGGCTGACCCGCCACGGGCTGCGCACCGATGCCGACTACAGCGTGACCGACGAGGCCGAGCTGGAGAAGCTGCTGCAGCTCAAGGCCGGCGGCGTGTCCGGGGCGGTGCAGGTGGGCAGCGGCTACCTGGTCATCCATGCCAAGAGCGCCGAGGCCAAGCGGGCGGTGGCCAAGGAAGAGCTGGAGACCCGGCGCAGCAACGCGGTGCAGGACTGGCTGACCCTGGTCAAGGCCACCGACACGGACGAGGCCAAGCGGGCCAAGATCGACAAGTTCCCCTACGACAGCCTGATCCCGGCCGAGCCCGAGTGGTTCAAGACCTACATGGACAACTACCTCGCGGCCCCGGCGGCACCCACCCTGGACATCGCGGGCCTGGGCGGTCAGGGCCAGTCCATCGCCATCGGCACGGCGCCGGCGGGTGGTGCCACGGCCGCCGCGCCGGCCATCCCCATTGCGCCCGGTGACGGTGCAGATGCGGCACCGGCCGCCGGGACCAGCCAGCCCTAGTCCGATCCAACCGCCTTGACCCGACGCGGGCACGTGCAGCCACCGCGGCTGCCGTGCCCGCGTCGTCGTTGGCGCCCCCCTGCCGCTGGGAGCCCTCGATGGCCGAGCCCCCCCCGCCTCTCGCCGCCCCCTTCACCCCGCCCCCCGAACTGGCCCCGGCCCTCCGCGCCCTGCATGCGGCCGCCGGCCTCTGCGTCGCCCTGCGCGAGGACTGGGCCCGGCAGCCCCTGCAGAAGGCCGACCAGAGCCCGGTGACCCTGGCCGACCTGGGCGGGCAGGCGGTCCTCGGCCGCCTGCTGACCGCGGCGCTTCCCGCCATCCCCCTGGTGGCCGAGGAGGACGAGGCCGGCCTGGCGGGGCCGGCGGGCGAAGCCCTGGCCGCCGCCCTGGCGCCCGCCCTCGCCCGGCAGCTGGGCCTGCTGCGCCCGCCTGAAGCGGCGGAGCTGCGCGCCTGGATCGGCCGCGGCCAGGCCGAGCCGCCGGGAGACGGGGCCGCCTGGTGGGCGGCGGATCCCATCGACGGCACCAAGGGCTACGTGGGCGGCGGCCAGTACGCCCTCGCCTTGGCCCTCCTGCGCGGCGGGCGCCCGGTGCTGGGCCTCCTCGCCTGCCCGGCCCTTGGGCCCGAGGCCCTCCTCGGCCGGTCCCCCCTGCCGGAAGGGCCCGACTGGAGCCCCACCGCGGCGGGCAGCCTGCTCCTGGGCCTGGCGGGCCAGGGGGCCTGGTTGGCGCCGCTGCCGGCGGCGGGCGGCGGCGGGGGCGAGCCCCTCCGCTGGCAGCCGCTGCGCGCCGACACCGCGCCCCGGCCCGAGGGTCGGCCCTGGTGCGAGTCCTTGGCCTCCAGCCACAGCGACCAGTCGCTGGCGGCCCGGGTGGCGGGACGGCTGGGCCTCCTGGATCCGCCGCTGCGCCTGGACAGCCAGGTGAAGTACGGACTCCTGGCGGCGGGGCGGGCGGTGGCCTGCCTGCGCATCCCGCGTTCGGACTACGTGGAGAAGGTCTGGGACCACGCGGCAGGGGCCTGCATCCTGGAGGCGGCGGGCGGGCGGGTGACGGACCTGGCCGGGCGACCGCTGGACTTCACGCGGGGCCGCGGCCTGGCGGCCAACCGCGGCCTCCTGCTCTCCAGCGGACCCTGGCACGAGTCCCTGGTGGCGGCCTACGCGGCGGAGGCCGGCGACGGCGGCGCGGTCCTCTGATGCAAGTTCTCAGCAGCCTTCTCTACACCGTGGGATTCAGCCTGCTGGGGCTCTTCGGCCTGCGCTTCCTGGCCCTGGCCCTGCTCGGTCCCTGGGCCGCCAGGCGCGCGGCCCGACCCATGGCGGGTTGGCCGGCGGCGGCGGACGGAGCGCCCGGCGGCCGGCCGCGGGTGACCGTGCAGCTCCCGCTCTACAACGAGGCGGCGGTGGCGGGGCGGGCCATCGACGCCCTTTGCGGCCTGGACTGGCCGGCGGCCTTGCTGGAGGTCCAGGTGCTGGATGACTCCACGGACGGCAGCCAGGAGCTGGTGGCCGAGCGGGTGGCGGCCTGGCGGGCGCAGGGGGTGGACATCCGGCACCTTCGACGTCCCCAGCGCGCCGGCTACAAGGCGGGCGCCCTGGCCCTGGGCCTGGCCGAGGCCAAGGGGGAGGTCCTGGCCGTCTTCGACGCCGACTTCCTGCCGCCCGCGGACTTCCTTGCCCGCAGCGTTCCCTACCTGGGGCCGGAGGTGGGGGCGGTCCAGGCCCGCTGGGGCCATCTGAACGCGGGCCAGAGCTGGCTGACGGCCTGCCAGGCCCTGGCCTTGGACGGTCACTTCCTGGTGGAGCAGCCCTGCCAGTCACGCCTGGGGCTCTTCCTCAACTTCAACGGCACGGCGGGCATCTGGCGGCGCGAGGCCATCCTGGCCGCCGGCGGCTGGCAAGACGACTGTCTGACCGAGGACTTCGATCTCAGCTACCGGGCCCAACTGGCCGGCTGGCGCATCGTGGTCCTGCCCGAACTGGTGGCCCCGGCGGAGCTGCCGGCGGGCCTGGCGGCCTACCGCCGGCAGCAGCGGCGCTGGGCGATGGGCACGGCCCAGGTCCTGCGCAAGCTGGGCGGGCGCCTGCTGCGCTCCCGTCTGCCCCTCCACCGCCGCCTCCTGGCCCTCCTGACCCTCTCTGGTTACCTGGCGCAACCGGTGCTCCTCGGTCTCCTTCTGGCGGCCCCCCTGGCCCTGGTCCACCCGCCCCGCCTGCCGGCCTGGACGACGGTTCTGGGCCTGGCGCCCCTGGGCCCGCCCTTCCTCTACGCCCTGGCCCTGGGCCAACTGCCCGGCCGCCCTTGGCGCCGCCTGCTGGCCTACCCGCCCTTGATGCTCCTGACGGCGGGCCTCAGCCTGCAGGGCGCGCGGGCGGTCCTGGCGGGGCTGAGCGGCCGGAGCGCCCCCTTCGAGCGCACGCCGAAGACGGGGGCGGCGGGGGCGGGATCGGGGTCGGACGTTCGGGCTGAGCCGGCGCGATCGGGAGCGGCCACAGTCGCTGGACCGGGCCTCGAGGCGGGGTCTTGGCCGAGCGCTGCCCCGCCCGAGGACCGTGCCTCCGCCCCCCTGCGCCTCCGCCCCCTCCTGCCCGAGGCGGGTCTGGCGCTCTACGCGGGCCTCTGCGCGGCAGCGGCGGCGGCCCAGGGCCAGGGCTGGCTGGCCCTCTTCTGCGGCCTCCTCGGGGCGGGCTTTGCCCTGGTGCTGGGCCAGGGGATTCGCGAGGCGGGGCTGGGGGCGGGCAGCAGGGTTATCGATTGGCCGAGGGCAAGGGTCGGCGACAGCCGGGGCTGATCCCCGCGGAGGGCCCACCCGTGAGCGGACCGTCCGCCATCACCCTAGCCCCGCCACCCTGCCCAGGCCAGACAGGCCCATCCCGCCATGAAGAGGAGACCGCCCAGGGGCGTGACGGCGCCCAGCCAGCGCTGGCCGCTGAGGACCAGGGCGTAGAGGCTGCCGGAGAAGAGCAGGGTGCCGCCCAGGAAGCACCAGCCGGCCAGGCCGGCCGTCCGCGCCGAGGGCCATTGCACGAGCACCCAGGCGGCGGCCAGCATGGCCAGGGCATGGATGGCCTGGTAACGGGCGGCCGTCTCCCAGGTCTGCAGGAGATCGGCGGACACCCGCGCCTTCAGGCCGTGGGCACCGAAGGCTCCCAGGGCCACCGAGAGCAGGCCGGAGAGGCCGGCCAGGGCGATCAGGTTGCGTTCCATGGAGAGGTCACTTTCTCAAGGGGGCAGAGTTGAAGGTTGTGCCTGGCGGTGGGAGAGAGGACTCTATTCATAGCAGCCCCCGTCGCCAGGCGGGGTGATCCCGGGCTGCGGCCAGCGCGTTGGGAACCGTGCCACGGGCTCCCGGGGCAGGCCCTTGGCCGGATCTCCCATCGATCTTCCTGTCGCCGAATGCCGCCGGGGGGCCGGTTCCCCTGCAGCGTCTCTCTTGACCTCACCCCTCCACGAAGCGTACCCGTCCCCAGTCCCCGGGCTTGACGTAATACACCCGCGGCCGCCCGTCGCTCAGGCGCTCGGCGCGCTGGGCGATCCAGGTTTCGAAGCCGAACTCGGGGGAGGTGGGCAGGAAGCCGTCGGCGGCGATGCGGCGCAGGAGGGCCGCCTGGCGGTTGAGGGGCAGGGTCTGCTGGGCGCCGGAGGCCGCCAGGAGGGCCGCCGCGTTGGGTGCGGCGGGGGCAGCGGCGTCCGGCAGGGCGGCCAGGCGGTGCACCTCCGCCAGCAGGTTGCGGCCGGGGCAGGCCGTGGCCTGGCCCGGCACCTCCTTGTGGCCCAGGAGCTTCAGGCGACGGCCGACGCTCTGCTGAGCCCATTGCTGGATCACGGCCACGCAGCGCTCCAAGGCCTGCGCGTCCTCCGGCGCCAAGGGCATGCTCTCGTAGTTGCCCGTCACGGCCAGGCAAAGAACCCGGTGGTTCTGGTTCTGACAGCAGGCCCGGGCCTGCTCGACATCGCCCAGGTAGGCCACGCCGCCCTGGCGGATGCCCAGGTGGTAGCCGATGCCCGCCCAACCGCGGCTGCTCACGTGGGTCTGGGCGATGACCTGCCAGCTCTGGTCGCGCGGGCCCACCGTGTGGTGGACGGCGAGGATGTCCATGCCCAACAGGGGGCGCCGCGCGAAGTCGCCGGCCGGGCCACCGGGGTTGCGCGGCAGCGAGGCGCGCAGGTCCTGGTACTGGGCGCCGAAGGTCTGGGAGAGCAGTGGGTGAAGGTCGGCCATCGGTGTGCTCCGGGCAGGCGGGGTCCGCTGGCAAACAGGCAGGGGCAAGCGGGATGCGAGCAAGAAAGGGTGCCGCAGCAGGCCCGCGCGGGCGACAGGGGCCAGCCGGACCGCGGCGGGCCGCAGGATAGCGCAGCCGGGCACCGGAAGCCATCGCGGGGCGGGTGGCCCGCGGGTCCTGAACGCGCCGCCGTCGCCGGCCGGGCCTTGCGCCTTCCGCAAGGGCTGGACCGTCCGCCTCCTGCTGCCTATCCTTCTTCCTCCCGCGGCCTCCCGCTCGGCCCCCGCTCCCGGAGACCCAGCCTTGCCCAACCTGCTGCAGCCGGACGCGTTCACCCTCAGCGACGAAGACCTCCAGGCCCTTCTGGCCTACGGGGTGGTCGAGCGGCATGCCAAGGGCGAACAGCTGTACATGGAGGGCGATAGGGTCGGATCACTCTGGTTCATCCGCTCAGGGCGGGTCCACGTGACCAAGGGCAGCCCCAGCGGCGCCGAGAGCCTGGTGGCCTTCTACGGTCCGGGGCAGACCTTCTGCGTGGCCGCCACCTTGGTGGACCGTCCTTACCCCTGCGCTGCCCGAGCCGCCACCGAACTGCAGCTCGTCCGCATCCCCGCGGCCCGCTTCCTGGCCCTTTTCGAAACCCTGCCGGGCTTCGCCAAGCGCCTGCTGCGCGAGATGGCCCCCCAGTTCTGCGGCGCGCATTGCGACTGCGCCCTGGGTGTCGAGCGGGTGGACAAGCGCCTGGCGCACACCTTGCTTCGCCTGGACGACACCTTTGCCGGCCAGCCCATTCCCTTCACCCGTCAAGAGCTGGCCCAGATGGTCAACACCACCGTCGAGAGCTGCATCCGCAAGCTCTCCACCTGGACCAAGGAGGGCTGGTTGGAGAGTTCCCGGGGAGAGGTGCGGGTGCTGGATCGGCACGCGCTGGGAGCCATCCTGATCGCGGACTGAGCGGTGCCCGACAGGCAGGCCCAGCCGTCGGTCGACGGCGGAGCCGGCGCGCGGGCCCCCGTCACCCCAAGCCTTCCCTGAGCCAGACCAGCACGAAGGCCAGCCACCAGAACGCCGTCTCCCGGCCGAAGGCGCGGATGTGGCGGAAGCTGGGGATGGAGTTGCCCGTGTCGCCGCGGCGGGCCAGGAGCAGGGCGGCGGAGCGGAAGCTGAAGGCCAGGAACAAGGCGGCCGTCCAGGTCTGGCCGCCGGCGGCCAGGCCGGCCATGCCCAGCAGGGTGGGTGTCAGGGCGAAGGTCAGGCTGCTGGGCGGGGCTGCCGGCCCGTCCATCCAGGCCCGCTCGACCAGGGCCAGCCCCGGCAGGAAGAGGGCCAGGGGCGCCCAGGCCAGGTAGGCGGCCGCCGCACCCACCCCCCAGGCCCGAAAGCCCAGCAGGAGGCAGGGGCAACTGAGCAGCAGCTGGGTGAGCAGGAGCAGGCGGCGGTCGAGGGCCACCCATTCGACGCGCAGGAGGAAGAGCAGGCCCACCGCGGCCCCCACCGCCGCCAGCACCGCCAACCAGGGCTGGCGTTCGGCCGCGGGCAACTGGACCAGGAAGGCCAGGAGCAGGGCGAGGCAGGCGCCGGCCATCGCCAGTCCCCGCGGATCCAGCGGCGCCGGCGTGGTGGAGCCGCCCCGGCTCCGGCCCATCAGGTTGGAGATCCATTCCGACACCAGCACCAGGCTGGCCATCGAGAGCAAGAGGGCCAGGTCGGCCCCGTCCAACCCGCGGGCACGATGGGCCAGCAGGCCGCCGCCCAGGGAGGCCAGGGCGAATCCGGCCCAGGCGCGACGGTCGTTCGGCAGGCGGAAGCGGGTGGCCGGCCGCCGCTCCGGGCGGGCCGGCATCACCAGCGGCCCGACCCGCTCGATCCTCATGCCTGACCCCAGACCGCGAAACCCAGGAGCGTGGCCGCTGCCGCCAGCGCCGAAGCCCGGCGGAGCCGGGGCACCCAAGCGCCGCCGCGGCTGCGCCCCGCCCAGCTGAAGCCCAACTGGCCGAGAAGCAGGAGGGGCAGGGTGCCGCCGGCGAAGGCCAGCATCCAGAGCGCGCCGGTGGTGGCCGAGGGCGCGGCCACCGCCGCTCCCGCCGCCGCATAGAGCATGCCGCAGGGCAGGGCGGGTGTCAGCAGCCCCAGGCCCAGGGCCCGAAGCGGCGGCGACAGCCCGCGCAGGCGTCTGGCCCCCGCGCCGTGCCAGCGGGCCAGGATACCCGGCAGCTCGCCGGCCGGCCGGAAGGCGTAGAAGAGGAGGGGGGCGATGCCCAGGATGGCCAGGAGGGGCCAACTGAGCAGGGGCCGAAGCGGCGTTCCCAGGCCCGCGATCAGGGCGCCCACCGTGCCGTAGGCCAGGAAACGCGCCCCGTGGTAGAGGCCCAGGCTGCTCAGCGGCGTCTGCTCGGCGCGGCCCAGGAGGCAGGCCAGGGGGCCGCACATGCCCAGGCAGTGCAGGCCGCCGGCCAGGCCCAGGGCGAAGAAGGCCGCCCCGCCCGCCAAGGCATGGGCCTCACCCACCGTGCAGTGGAAGGGCATCATCGCGTGACCGGCCCCACGAAGCGAAGCTGGGAGCGCACCACCCGGCCGCTCAGGCTGTCGCGGGTCTCGACCACCACGTCGAAGGGGTCTAGGGCCCTGAAATCCTCCATCTCCAGGCTGACCACCAGGGGAATGCGCTGGTCGGCCAGGCTGTCCACCTCCAGCGACGGCTGGGGCAGGACGGCCTCGGCGCCCTCGGGCAGGAGGACCTGCAGGTCGAAGCGGCTCCGCTGAGGGGTCTTGTTGACCAGGTGGATGAAGTACTGGTTGCGGATGACGGCCTCGTCCGCATCGGTCCCCTGCTCCAGCACGAAGGGCGCTCCCGTCTGGCGGATCAGGGTGGCCTCGAAGGGCTTGCGCCCGGCGGCGAAGACCGCGCCGGTGCCGCCGAGGAGAAGGAGGACGGTCAGGTAGAGGTAGACGCGGGGACGGGCCCAGCGCTTCGGCTGACCGGCGAGCCCCTTCAGCGAGTCATAGCGAACCAGGCCGGCCGGCCGCCCCAGCTTGCCCATGATGTCGTCGCAGGCGTCGATGCAGTTGGCGCAGCCGATGCATTCGAGTTGCAAGCCCTCGCGGATGTCGATGGCCGTGGGGCAGACCTCTACGCAGCGCAGGCAGTCCACGCAGTCGCCGGCGCCCGCGGTGCCCACGCCGCCCCGGGGCTCGCCCCGCCGCAGGTCGTAGCCGATGACCACGGTGTCGTCATCCGTCAGCGCCGACTGGAAGCGGCCGTAGGGACAGAGGATCAGGCAGGTCTGCTCACGGAACCAGGCGAAGTTGAAGTAGAGCGCCCCGGTGATCGCCGCCATCCACAGGAAGGCCGTCCAATGCTCGCGCGGCGATTCGAAGACCCAACTGCGTAGCTGCTCCAGGCTGACGAAGTAGGAGATGAAGATGTGCGACACCGCCAGCGCCGCCAGCAGGTAGAGTGCGTGCTTGACCAGCAGGATGCGCAGCTTGCGTCCCTTGAGGGGCTGCCTGGCCAGCCGGAGCTGCTCGTGCTTCGACCCTTCCAGCCAGCGCTCGATGGGCCGGAAGATGCCCTCCAGGAACACCGTCTGCGGACAGGCCCAGCCGCACCAGACCCGGCCCATGACGGCGGTGATCAGGAAGATGGACAGGACGCCTCCCGCCAGCAGGAAGAAGAGGAGGTAGGCGTCCTGTGCGTTGAAGGTCTGGCCGAAGAGGAAGAAGCGACGGGCCGTGATGTCCAGGAAGATCAGCGGCTGGCCCCCCACCTTGATCAGCGGGGCGGCGGCATAGACCACCATCAGCAGGATGAAGGCCCGCCGCCGCCAGGTGGTGAAGCGCCCAGCCACGTCGGCCACGCGCACCTTCTCGCGGTGGCCGTCGGCATGGATCGATCCCCGCCGCTGGTGCAGGGTGATGGGCTCTCCGCTCACGTCATGGCTCCTGTGTGCCTTGCGGTTCCTTGGCCCCGGGAGGATTGGAGCCCTGCAAGGAGACCACGTAGGCGGTCACGTTCAGGATCTGCTCGCGCTTCATCGACGAGCGCCAGGCCGGCATGCCCTTGGCCGTCACGCCCTTCGAGATGGTGTTGGCCACCTGGCCGGGCTTGCCGCCGTGGATCCAGTAGTCGTCGGTCAGGTTGGGGCCGATCTTGCCTTCACCCAGCTTGCCGTGGCAGGCGAAGCAGGTGGTCTCGAAGGTCTTGGCGCCGTCGGCCAGGGCGGCCTCGTCGGCCAGCAGGGCTTCGACTTCCGCGTCGGTGGGCGGCTTGCCGAACTTCTCCTCCTGCAGCTTCATCAGGGCCTCCCATTCCTGGGCGTGCAAGGCCCGGGTGCCCGGCTCCAGACCGAAGGTGTGGCGGGCCGTCCACCAGTAGAGGCCCAGGGCGATGGTCAGGACGAAGGTGCCCACCCACCACCGGGGCAGCTGGTTGTCGAACTCCTGGATACCGTCGAAACTGTGGTCGCGGACCACGTCGCGGCGTTCGTTCCTCATCGTCAGCTCCTCAGTCGGAATCGGTCAGGGGCAGGAGGGAGAGCCGCTCCTGCTCGGCGCGGCCCGCCGGCCGCCACTGCCAGGCCACCAGGCCCAGGAAGACGAGCACGAAGGCCAGGAGGAACAGGAGGAGGCGCGGGTCGCCCGGCAGGGCTTGGAGGATCAGGGATTTCATGGTCGTGTCTCCTCAGTTGGCCTCAGGGCTGGGGCTGGCCCGCGGCCTGGGCCTGGCTCTGCTCGATGCCCAGGCGCTGCAGGTAGGCGATCAGGGCGATGAGTTCGGTGTCGGCGGCAGCTTCCTGCCCACCGGCCTTCAGGCCGTCGGCGATGCCCTGGGCCTGCGCCTGGGCCGCGGCCACGCCGCCGCCGATGTCCTCTCCGCTGTAGGGCACCCCCAGCTTGCGCATGGTGTTCATGACCCGCGGGATGCGCTCGGTGTCCAGCCGGGTGTCGGCCAGGAAGGCGTAGCTGGGCATGATGGAGCCCTGCGAGGTGGCCCGCGGGTCGATCATGTGCTGGTAATGCCAGAGGTCGGGGTACTTGCCGCCCACCCGGGCCAGGTCCGGCCCGGTGCGCTTGCTGCCCCATTGGAAGGGATGGTCGTAGGCGGATTCCCAGGCCTCCGAGGGCTCGCCGTAGCGCAGGGTCTCGGCGACCAGGGGGCGGATCATCTGGGTGTGGCAGACGTAGCAGCCCTCGCGGCGGTAGATGTCGCGGCCGGCCAGCTCCAGGGCCGTGTAGGGCGTGGGCTGGCGCTCCATGGCCAAGGCCCGCTCGCTGAAGACCAGGGGCAGGATCTGCACCAGGCCGCCGATCAGCACCGCCACCAGCACCAGGACGGTGAAGAGCAGGGCCTTCCCTTCCAGGAGCTCGTGCCAGGGCTTGCCGTCGTAGACGCCCACGCCCTGGGCCCTCAGGCGGCGCACCCAGATGGCGAAGAAGGCCAGGAGGACCAGGGCGATGATGCCCGCCGTCTGCCCTTTCACCCCCAGGGCCATGCTGAGGGCGAAGCCCAGGATCAGGAGACCCATCACCGGGGAGAAGAGCAACTGCAGGCTGCCGCGCTCGGCGTGGGGCGCCTGGACGCTGACCGTGACCGTGCTGGTCTGCGGCCGGCCGCTGCGGGCCGTCTTCAGAAGGTTCCAGGCCATCAGGAGGAAGGTGCTCAGGTAGAGCAGGCCGCCGACCATGCGCAGCATGTACATGGTGCGGCTGGCGGAGATGCTCTCCAGGAAGTTGGGGTAGAGCAGGGTGCCCTCGGGGGTCAGGGCCCGCCACATCAGGCCCTGGGTGATGCCGCTGACGTACATGGCGGCCATGTAGAGGACGATGCCCACCATGCCCAGCCAGAAGTGGACGTTGGCCCAGCGCTCGCTGTGCAGCTTGGTGCCGTAGAGGCGCGGCACCAGCCAGTAGAACATGCCGGCCGCCATGAAGCCGTTCCAGCCCAGGGCGCCGCCGTGCACGTGGCTGATCACCCAGTCCGTGTTGTGCGCCAGGGCGTTCACGGAGCGGATGGACATCATCGGCCCCTCGAAGGTGGACATGCCGTAGAAGGTGATGGCCGCCACGAAGAACTTGACCACCGGGTCGGTGCGCAGCTTGTCCCAGGCCCCGCGCAGGGTGAGGAGGCCGTTGATCATGCCGCCCCAGCTGGGCGCCCAGAGCATGACCGAGAAGACGGTGCCCAGGCTCTGCGCCCAGTCGGGCAGGGCGGAGTTGAGCAGGTGATGGGGGCCGGCCCAGATGTAGAGGAAGACCAGGGCCCAGAAGTGGATGATGGACAGCCGGTAGCTGTAGACCGGCTTGCCGATGGCCTTGGGCATGAAGTAGTACATGATGCCCAGGACCGGGGTGGTCAGGAAGAAGGCCACGGCGTTGTGCCCGTACCACCACTGCACGAGGGCGTCCTGCACCCCGGCGAAAACGGAGTAGGAGTGCAGGGCCTCGGAGGGCAGGGCCAGGCTGTTGACGATGTGCAGCACGGCCACCGTCAGGATGCTGGCGATGTAGAACCAGAGCGCCACGTAGAGGTTCTTCTCGTTGCGCTTCACCAGGGTCCAGAAGAAGTTGACCGCGAAGGCCACCCAGACCAGGGCGATGGCGATGTCGATGAACCACTCCAGCTCGGCGTACTCCTTGCCCTGGGTGAGCCCGAGGGGCAGGGTGACGGCAGCCGACACGATGATCAGCTGCCAGCCCCAGAAATGCACCGCCGAGAGGAAGTCCGAGGCCATGCGGGTCTTCAGGAGGCGCTGGGTGCTGTAGTAGACGCCGGCGAAGATCATGTTGCCGACGAAGGCGAAGATCACCGCGTTGGTGTGCAGCGGCCTGAGGCGGCCGAACTGGATCCAGGGCAGGGTGCCCGGCCCGTTGGCCTGCCAGAAGGCCAGCTGGATGGCGATGATCACGCCGACCAGCATCCCGACGGCCCCCCAGAGCACGGAGGCCCACAGGAAACGTCGGGTGGAGAGATCGTCGTAGCTGATGAGCCTGTCTTCGATCACGGTTCTTCCTCCAGAGGCTTGAGCGAGAGCTGGGTGGCGTGATCCAGGTCCTGGTTGCGGACCGAGAACACGAAGAGGGTGACCGCCAGGGCGGCCAGGATGACGGAGATGAAGATCAAGAGGATGAGGACGTTCATCGGCGGATGAGCCGGCTGGTGACGGCCGAGACCAGGAGCGAGCTGCTGGGCATGGTCACGGCGCAGAGGAGGGGGGAGAAGCCGCCGCGCAGGGCCAGGGCCACCAGGAGGAGGTTGTAGCTCCAGGCGAAGACCAGGTTGCCCCAGAGGGCGCGATGCAGGCCGCGGGCCGTGGCGAAGAGCTCCGGCAGCCAGGCCAGGGAGCCGGAAGCGAAGCTGAAGTCGGCGCTGTCGGCCAGGGCGCTCAGCTCCCAGGCCGGGCTGCCGCTCACGGTTGCTCCCCGCAGGGCCAGCGCGTCGTTGAGGCCGTCCCCCAGCATCAGGCTGGGCGCCTGGGCCACGGCCCGCTCCTTGTCCTGGGGCGTGCAGCCGGCCAGGGCCTCGGCGGGTGCCAGGCCCAGGGCCCGCGCCATCTCGTCGACGCGGGCCGCCCGGTCGCCGCTGAGCAGGCCCACGCCCAGGCCCATCGCCCTCAGGCGGGCCACCGAGGCGGGGCCGTCCATCAGCACCCGCTCGCGGAGCTGGAAGCCGGCCACGGGGCGATCGTCCAGGCGCAGCTCGGCCCAGGCGGCGCCGCCCTCCTCCATGCTGCGCCCCAGCTGCCAGAGCCCCTGGCCGTCCCGGTAGCTGACGCCCTGGCCGGGGATCTCGGTCGCCCGGCCGCCTTGGGGGTAGGGCTCGCCCCTCGCCGACAGCTCGCGGTAGAGGGCCCGGCTGACGGGGTGGCGGCTGGCGGCGGCGGCGCCCATCAGGGCCTGGCGGGCGGCGGGCGCCAGGCGGTCCAGGGATCCGTCGTCCACCAGCTCCAGGTCGGCCAGGGTGAGGGTGCCGGTCTTGTCCAGCCAGACCTGGCGCACCTGCAGGGCGCGGTCCAGGACGCCGGGTTGGCGCAGGCTGAGCCCGGCCCGCGCCAGGCGCTGGTCGGCCAGGGTCCGCGCCAGGGGCACGGCGATGCCCAGGCCGCAGGGACAGGTGACCACCAGCACGGAGATGAAGACCTGCAGGGCTTGGGAGGGATCCTTGGGCCACCACCAGGCCAGGCCGGCCAGGGCGGCGCCCAGGACGAAGAAGACGTAGACCTTGACGCTCCAGCGCCAGAGCACGGGCAGGTCCTCCTGGCCGCGGTCCTGGGGCAGGAGGGCGGCCAGGACGGAGGCATCGAAGCCGCCCTGGCTGAGCACCCGGGCAGGGCTGCTGCTGATCAGGCGCGCCCCGGCCCGCACCTTTTCCCCCTGCGGCACCCGCTGCGGCTGCCGCTCGCCGGTCAGGGAGGCCAGGTCGAACTCGCGGTCCTCGGCCTCCTCCAGCTTCGCCTCCACCGGGCAGAGGGCGCCGGGCTGCAGGAGCAGGCGCTCGCCGGCCTGCACCTTGGCCCAGGGGCGCTCCTGGGGATGGGGGTCCAGCACGGTGACCGTGGCCTGGGAGAAGGCCTGGGAGCGCAGGAGACGCCGCCGGCCGCTGAGCAGGCTGCGCTCCTGCAGGTAGCGGCCCAGGAGCATGAAGGTCAGGAAGACGTTGACCGAGTCCAGGTACAGGGCGTCGGTCCGCCCCTGGAGGAAGGCCCAGAGGGACCCGCCGTAGGCCGCCAGGAGCCCCAGGGCCACGGGAATGTCGAAATGGGCGATGCCGTGGCGCAAGGAGCGCCAGGCGCGGTTGAAGAAGTAGCTGCCCCCGTAGAGCACGGCCCCCGTGGTGAGGAGCAGGCTGAGGCCCCGCAGCCAGGCCTGCAAGGGCCCGCCGGCCTCGCTGAGCCCCAGGTAGAAGGGCAGGGAGAAGGACATGGTGTTGAGGGTGATGGCGGTGCAGACGCCCAGGCGGAGCAGCAGCCCGCGGCTGGGGTCAGCCCGGTCCTGGGCCTCGTCCAGGGGGCGGACGCGGTAGCCGAAATCGGCCAGGAGCTCCAGGTAGCGGCGCAGGGGGAAGCGCTCCGGGTCGAAGCGCAGGCTGAGCCGGCCCAGGGCGGCGTTGATGCCCAGGTGGGCCAGGCCCTCCTTCGCAGCCAGCTTCTCGATGGCCCAGACGCAGGCGGCGCATTGGATGCCCTCCACCGCCAGGTCCAGGCTGCCGCTCTGGGCCCCCTGATGCTCCTCCAGCCAGGCCAGACTGCCGCGGCGCTCGAAGTAGTCCAGGAGGGGGCTGATCCGCCGGGGCCGGAGCTGGTAGTAGGCTTCCAGGCCGGCCTCGCGCAGCAGGCGGTGCACGGCCAGGCAGCCGGCGCAGCAGTAGGCATCGGTGCGGCCCGCCGGAACGGGGTTGCCGCAATGCAGACAGAGGGCGACGCCGAAGGCGCCGCCCTTGGGAGCCAGGGCGCTCAGGTTGGAGGTGACTTCCATCTGCACCGCAGTATGATGGGTCGGGGCGACGGGGGTGGATGACGGGCGTCATAGAGGGGATGATCGCCCGGGCACGGTTCGACCCGGGGCTTGCTGCCCAGCGCTATCGGATCAGCAGAAGAGGGACCCCGATATCCAGACCAGCCCAGGCCCGATCCGCCGTCATCACCGGCAGGCCCCGCTCGATAGCAAGCGCCAGGCAAGCGCGATCGGCGAGGGAGAGGCCGAGCGGGCGAGTGATGGGCACCAGGGACGCCGCCAACTCCGCGCTCACGACCGAGAATGACACCAACTCGATCGTTGACACCCGGATCTTCCCGAGGACAAGGTCAGCGCTGACCCCCTTGGCCACGAACTTCCCGACGACCTCGGTCAGGTTGACCGTCGAGAGGCAACTGGACCCGATCTGCGCTGCGACCTGCTCCCAGCCAGGCTCCCGAAAGAAGAAGGCCAGCAGTGCTGAAGCATCGAGGACCGTCATTCGCGGGCGGCTTCGAGGCGGCGCTCGGCGATGAGCTCATCGACCACGCCGGTAGGCTTGTTCTCCCCGAAAAGCTGGTCCACCCAATCCGGCAAGCTCAAGGTTGCTGCCAAGGCATCGTCAGCGCTGGCTTCTGCCATACAGACCACCCTCAGGATCTCACGTGCTTCCGCCTCCATGCTGCGGCCATGCCTGGCAGCGCGAACGCGCAGCCTGCCGTGGACCGTATCGGGTAGGTTGCGGATGTTGAGGACAGCCATCGAATCAACTCCAGCAGAGTCGTTGGGTTTGTGGGCAGTGTAGGCAATGTCATCACTCCTGTCAAGGCCGAGACGGGATCCGCCCCCATCCGACAGCGCTTGATCTCAGCGGGCATCCCCGTCGCCCGCGCCCCCTACTACCACCCCGCCGCCTCACCCCCCCCTTCGCCGCCCGCCCCAGGCCGCCAGCAGCATCGCCCCCCAGGCGCCGCCCAGGGCGTGGAGGAGGTGCAGGGCCCCCAGCATCGCCCGCGTGGAGCCGGTGGCCCGGGCCAGGGCCTCGCCGATGGCGAAGCCGGCGGCGGCGGCCAGGCAGTCGCGGGCCCAGCCCACGGTGTCCCGCCCGCGCAGGGCGTGGTGCAGGCTGGCGGAGAGCAGGATGAGGACCAGGGCCATCCCGAGGGCGGGGGAGATCATGAGGGGGCCTCCGAGGGTGGGGCGAGCGCCGCCAGCTCGGCGGCCTCCAGCCGGCGGTCGATGCGTCCGCCCCCCAGGACGGCCTCGCCCCGGTAGAGCACCAGGCCTTGGCCGGGCGTGGGCGCGCGCTGCGCCCGGGCGAAGCGCAGGCGGGCAGCGCCGCCGTCCGCCTCCAGCGCGAGGCGGACGGCCACCCGGGGGGCGCGGTAGCGGATCATGGCCTCCAGCGGCGGACCGGCATCAGCATCGACGGCCGCAGCCGCGTCGATCGTCGGGGCCTGCCCGCTGATCCAGTGCAGGCGGTCCAGCCGCAGCCCCTCGACCAGCAAGGCCTCGGGCGGACCGAGGACCAGGCGCCCGCCGGCCGGGTCCCGGTCCACCACGTAGAGCGGTTCCGCGGCCGCCACGCCGATGCCCCGCCGCTGGCCCAGGGTGTAGCGCGGCAGGCCCTGGTGCCGGCCCAGGACCCGGCCGGCCGCATCGACGATCTCCCCGCCCTGCATCGCCTCGGGCGGGAGCTGGCGCCCCAGGAAGCCGGCGACGCCGTCCGGCCCGGTCCAGCAGAGGTCCATCGAGTCGGCGCGGGAGGCGGCGGGCAGGCCGAAGTGGGCCGCCAGCAGCCGCACCTCGGGCTTGGGGTAGCCGCCCACCGGGAAGCAGGCCCGTCCGAGCTGCGCCTGGTCCAGGCGGTGCAGCATGTAGCTCTGGTCCTTGAGGGGATCCAGGCCGCGCAGCAAGGTGTGGCGTCCGGCCTCGTCGACCTCCACCCGCGCATAGTGGCCGGTGGCCAGGACGTCGGCGCCCAGGGCCAGGGCCTGCTCCAGGAGGTAGCCGAAGCGGACCCGCTGGTTGCAGCGGAAGCAGGGGTTGGGCGTGTCGCCGGCCTCGGCGGCCTCCAGGAAGGGCTCCACCACCTGCTCGCGAAACAGCTGGCGGGCGTCCAGCACCTGGAAGGGGATGCCCAGGAGGGCGGCGGCGGCGCGCGCGTCCTCGATGGCCCCGGGGTCGCAGCAGCGGTTCTCGGCCCGGGCGCCGGGCTCGGCCCAGAGGCGCAGCATGATGCCCACCACCCGGTAGCCGCCGGCCACGCAGAGGGCGGCGGCCACCGAACTGTCCACCCCGCCGCTCATGGCCACGGCCACGGTGCTGCCGGCGGGCAGCTCGGGCGGCCGGATGGCGGGGAGCGGGCCCGCCCCCGCCGGCGCCTGGCTCATGCCGGCCTCAGGGGGTCTGCTGCACGCGGCCGTCGGGCAGCAGCCGCCACTCCACGTTCTTGACCTCGCCGGCCTTGCCCAAGGAGGGCAGGCGCTGGCCGTTCAGGCTGACCTCGGTCTCGCCGGCGTTGCCGGTGCGCAGGTTGATCACCGTGCGGGCCTGGCCCTCCCAGAGGTCGTTCTCGCCCTTGCGCAGGAAGCCCTCGAAGGCCGGGGGCCGCTTGCCGTCGAGGACCACCGAGACCCAGATGCTGCCGGTGGAGCGCAGGCTGAGCCGCAGGCCGCCGGCGAAGGTGGTGGGCCGGGGCGTGGCCGTGGGCCCGCCGGGGGTCGCGGTCCGCGGACCCGCCGTGGCCGAGGCGCGGGGCTGGGTGGCGGTGGCGGGGGCGCGGGGCGGGGTGGCCGTGGCCCGCGAGGTGGCCGATGCGGCAGCGCCGGCGGGGCGCGTCGCGCTGGGCGGGGGGCCGGCGGCGGTGGCGACGGTGGCGACGGTCGCGGCGGGGGAGCCCGTCGCCCCGGCGGCCGTCGCGCTGCCCTCCGGGCTGGGGCTCTCGAGCGGCAGCAACGCGACGGCGGTGGGGATGCCCGCCGCGGCGGTGGGGCGGGCGGTCGGCCGGGCCGGCGGCGCGGTGGCCGTGGCACCGGCGGAAGCGGCCCCGGCGGTGGCGGCGACGGTGGGCGTGCCGGGCGCGGGGCTGCGCAGCATGGGACCGACGAAGGCCAGCCACAGCCACCAGCCGATGGCGGCGGCCGCGGCGATGAAGACCACGGCCAGCACGCTCTCCAGGCTGAGCCGGGGCTCCCGCAGCAGGGGCTGGCTGAGGATGTTGCGCGGCGCGGCGGGCGCGTCCTCCCCGGGGTGTTCCTTGAGGTACATACGCAGCACGGTCTCGGGGCTGAGCCCCAGGACCTTGGCGTAGCTCTTGAGCAGACCGCGCACGTAGACGCCGGGCGGCAAGCCCTCCCATCGCCCGGACTCGATGGCCTCCAGGTGCACGCGCCGAATGCGCGTGGCCTCCTCCACCGCTTCCAGGCTGAGGCCCTGTTCCTCGCGGTGGCGCTGCAGATAAGCGCCCAGCTCCGACAAGCTCATGAAATTCATGCCGCCTTGGACCCGCCGAATGCGGTCGGGGAATTATCGGCGGCGGGGGGGCGGGGGTCAAGGGCGATGGATGGGCGCCAGCAGCCCCGTCAACGCTGCGACAGCGCCAGGCGCGCGATAAAGCCGGAGCGCGACTCGCCGGCGGCGCGGGCCGCGTCGTCGAGGCGCGCGAGCACGCGGCGCGGCAGGGTGATGTTGACCCGTTCGACGGTGTCGTCCATGCGTGCCGGGTCCACCGAGACGACGGCCCAGACCCAGTTGCCGTAATCAGGATGGGCTTCCCGCAGCTCCGTGATGGTCGAAGGGCCGGGAATCGGCTGACCCTGGTCCAGCATGGCGTCGATCCAGGCCAGCACGGCCGCCTCGGCGTCGGCCAAGGCCTCGTCCAAGCTGTCGCCGGCGGCAAAGCAGCCTGGCAGGTCAGGGACGACGACGCCATAGGCCTGCGTGTCGCTGCCCGGCTCCAACGCGATGGGGTAACGCATGGGATCTACTCCTGTCTGGCCTGCTTGAGGATCGCGTTGACCAGCCCGCTCACCCCGCCGGCTGGAAGGCCCGCGCCTCGTGGTTCACCCGCCCGGAGCGGATCACGTTGGCCCGCAGCTCCTGGCCGATGACCTCCTCGGCGCGGTGGCCGTTGGCGATCATCGCGTCGATGTCGATGCCGGTGTGGACGCCCATCTCGTCCAGCAGGGCCACCAGGTCCTCGGTGCAGGTGTTGCCGGTGAAGCCGAACTGGTACTTGCGGCTGTCCGGACGCGGGGTGGGCTGGCCGCCGATGGCCCCCAGGGAGGTGTCGACGTAGCGCAGGCCCATCTCCAGGGCAACGACGCTGTTGACGATGCCGTTGCCCCGCGTGTCGTGGAAATGGGCGATGTAGTCGGCCGCCGGGAAGGCGTCCTGCAGGGCGGCGATGCGCTCGCGCACCGAGCGGGGGTTGGCCGCGCCGGTGGTGTCGCCCAGCATGATGGTGTCGGCGCCCTCCTCCACGTAGAAGCGGGTGATGTCCATGACCGCGCTCATGGGCACGTCGCCCATGATGGCGCAGCCGTAGACCGTGCCCGGGCAGCCGATGACCTTCAGCCCGCGGTCCTTGGCCCGGCGGATGATGCCCGCGTGGCTCTTCTTGGCCTCCGCGTGGCTCATCCGGAAGTTGACCAGGTTGTGCGCCTCGGAGGAGGAGATCATGAGGATGATCTCGTCGGCCCCGTGGCCGGCATCGATGCAGGCCTCCAGGCGGTCGAAGCCCCGCTCGTTGGGCATCAGCACCACGTAGCTGACGCCCGGCACCCGCTTGATGCGCCGCATCACCTCTTCCGCGTCGTGGAACTGCGGCAGCAGCTTGGGATGCGAGAAGCTGGTGACCTCCAGCTTGCGCACGCCGGAGTCGATGATGCGGTCGATCATCTCCACCTTCTCGTCGGTGGGGATGACCTTGGGGATGGACTGCAAGCCGTCCCGCGCCCAGCATTCGCAGACGGTGACCGACGAGGGGATGGCCAAGGCCTGACTCCTTCCGGCGACGGAGCCCCCTGCCGCAGGGCTCCCACGGTGCCGACCCGGCAAGGCCGGCAGCGGCCGAAGATATCACGGGTGGGGGTGCAGTTCAAGCGCTCGGCGTGAGGCCACGGCGCCGGCCCACGGTCCTGCGGCGGGTCGACCGCGGCTTGACCCCGCGCCTGCAGCCGCTACGATAGGCCCGCCCGCCGCCCGCCGCAGCCTCGAGGTGAGCCCATGCTCCGCTCCGACAGCATTCCCCAGCCCCGCCCTGTCTACATGGACAGCTCGGCCACCACGCCCGTGGATCCGGCGGTGCTGGAGGCCATGCTGCCCTACTTCTCGCAGGTCTTCGCCAACCCCTCGGCCGCCCACAGCCAAGGCCGCCAGGCGCGGCGGGCCCTGGAGGAGGCGCGCGGCACCGTGGCCCGCATCCTGGGCTGCCTGCCCGAAGAGGTGGTCTTCACGAGCGGCGGCTCGGAGAGCGACAACCTGGCCCTGCGCGGCGCGGCAAGGGCCATGCGGGACGCCGGGCGGGGCAGCCATTGCATCACCAGCCCCGTGGAGCACGAGGCCATCCTGGCCACCCTGCATGACCTGGAGGCCCACGAAGGCTTCGCCCTCACCGTCCTGCCCGTGGACCGCGAAGGCCGGGTGAGCGTGGACGAGGCCCTTGGCGCCGTCCGGCCCGACACCGTCCTCCTGAGCCTCATGCTCGCCAACAACGAGGTGGGCAGCCTCCAGCCCGTCGCCGCCATCGGCGCCGCGCTCCGGGCGCGCGGGATCCTGGTCCACAGCGACGCCGTGCAGGCCGGCGCCTGGCTGGACCTGGACGTGAACCGCCTGAACGTGGACCTCCTCAGCCTCTCCGCCCACAAGTTCTACGGGCCCAAGGGCGTGGGCGTCCTCTACATCCGCCAGGGCACCCCCCTGGCCAGTTGCCAGACCGGCGGCGGCCATGAGTCCGGCCGCCGCGCCGGCACCGAGAACGTGGCCGGAGCCGTGGGCCTGGCCAAGGCCCTGGAGCTCGGTCAGGCCGATCGCGTCGCCGCCTGCGCTCGCCTGGCCGCCCTGCGCGAGCGCCTCGTCGCCGGCCTCCTCGCCATCCCGGGCGTGGTCCTGACCGGCCATCCCACCGAGCGCCTCGCCGGACACGTCTCCATCTGCGTGGGCGGCGTGCCCGCCGACGCCCTGCTCCTGGGCCTGGACATGCGCGGCATCTGCGCTTCCAGCGGCTCCGCCTGCTCCAGCGGCAAGGTGGCCGCCAGCCACGTGCTCAGCGCCATGGGCCTGGACGAGGAGCTGGCGCGCGGCGCCCTTCGCCTCTCGATGGGCCGCCACAGCAGCGCCGAGGACGTGGACCACGTGATCGCCGTGCTCACGGGCCTGGTGCCGCGCCTGCGGGCGGTCGCCCAGAGCCTAGCGGTGGCAAGCGCCTGAGCGTGACCGTGGGCACCTGGCGCATCCAGAACCTCGTGGCCTGCGCCGACCGCCTGCACCGGCAGCTCTGGGAGGCCAGCGACCCCACGAAGCCCAGCGACAGCCTGGACCGGACCCTGCAAGACATCGGCCATGAAGCCGCCGGGCATGCCGCCACCGTCGATCGGCTGGCACGCGAGGCCGGCGCCCAGGTGATCCACCTCCCCCGGCCCTCGCTGCAGGCCTACGGCTGGATGCGCTGGCTGGGCGCCTCGCCCCGGCATCCAGGCGACCAGGCCGACAGCCTGCGCCGCCTGCGCCGCATCGGTGAGCAGTGCGGCGAGGCCCTCTGCTGGGCCGAGCTGAAGCCCATGCGCGTCCTCCTGCGCAGCCGCCGCCATCCGCCGCATTTCGAGCTGCAGGTCAACGCCCTCTTCGTGAGCGCCCCGGACGACGTGCTCGAAGCGGTCTACCAGCGCGGCCGCGGCCAGGCCCGGCCCATGGAGATGGACCTGCTCGACGACTACGCCCGCGGCGCCGACGCCCTGTCCCTGCACCGGGCGATGCGCGGCGAAGCGCTGCCGGAGGACGCGAAGGCGGAGGAAGAGATCGCCCCACCCGTGGACCGCCGTCCGGCCGCCGGCGATGCCCCCCTGGGCCGCCACCAGGACCTGCGCGCCATCTTCCACCGGGTGAACCAGCAGTACTTCCAGGGCCGACTGGACCAGCCGCGCCTGCGCTGGTCCCAGGGCCTCAACCGCACCCACCTCGGCCATTACCGACCCCTGGAGGACGAGCTGCAGGTCAGCGCTCGCCTGGATCGCCGCGACGTGCCCGCCGAAGTCCTGGATTTCCTGATGTTCCACGAACTCCTGCACAAGGTCCTGGGCATCAGCACCGCCGGCGGGCGGCGCCGCAGCCACACCCCCGCCTTCCGCGCCGCCGAGGCGCTCTTCCCGCGCCGCCAGCAGGTGGAGCGCTGGCTCCGGCGGCATCTCTAAGCTGGCTCCGGCGGCATCTCTAAGCAGAACCGTGAGTATCCTGGTGGGCAAGTGAACCGTCTCTGCGCCACTCCATCCTGCGCCACGTTCGACAAGGCTGCTTAGGAGCGGAGCCGCCGGCCCTCGGAGCGCCTCAGCCCCCCTCCGCCAGCGCCGCCAGGTCCTGGATCGCCGTCCGCACCGTCTCCTGGGCGTTCCAGATCACGAAGTGGTCCTTGTCCGTGAAGCGGTCCACGCGGCGGATGGTCCCTGGTGGGAAACGCCGCTCCATGAAGGCCACGTTGGCAAAGGGCACCAGGCGGTCGTCCGTGGAGTGGATCAGGATCGTGGGGACCCGCAGGTCCGCCAGGCGGGGGGCCAGCGCCTCCAGGTCGGCGCGGATCGGCTTCAGCTCGTCGTTGGAGCGGCGCATGCTGCCCGGGATCACCGCCCGCACCAGGCGGAGATCGGCCAGGCGGTTGTACCAGAACCATTCCTCCAGGGCAGGGTCCAGGTCGCCGGCGGCGATGACCAGGCCGCCCACCCGGTCCGGGTGGTCCAGGGCCGCCTGGACGATGATGGGCCCGCCCAGGGAATGGCCCACCAGGATGGGCTTGGGGCCCGGCTCCGCCAGGAAGGGCGCCAGGGCCTCCGCCTGGGCGGGCAGGCCCGGCAGGGGCTCCAGCGGCCGCGTGGCGCCGAAGCCCGGCCGGTCGTAGCTCGTGGACTCCATGCCCTCCACCGGGTCCAGGAGGTAGCCCGACCAGGCGTTGGCGTCGCCCGGCGTGCCGTGCACGTAGAGGACGCGCCCCTTGGCCGGATCGCCCGCGCGGTAGTAGTGGAGGTGATAGCGCCCATCCGCCGTCTCGACCGTCCCTCGCGCCACCCCGGCCGCCGCCAGGTCCTCGATCCCCTGCATGGCATCGAAGTTGGCCTCCATGACGTGCATGAAGGCCAGGCCCCCCACGACCAGGAGCAGGATCAGCCCCCCTGCCAGGGCGGCCAGTCGTCGCAGGCGTCGCATGGTCCCTCCACTCTCCTCTGCCGACGCGGTCCAGGCCGCGGGCGCCGATGATAGCGCGCCTTGCCAGGCCATTAAAACATGGTAACCTGCCGCCGCCCAGGTAACCCCCCCCGCACCGGCGGCGTTCGCGTTGCTTGGGTATGCAGAGCGGCCGATCCGGCCGCCGCTCGGTGCTGCCATGCTCGTGGCGGCGCCCCGCCCAGGGGACCCATCAGCCCGGCAACAGGAGGATCATCGATCATGCGTCTGGACTTGCGACCCATCACGGGAATGGCCCTGGCCGGCCTCTTGCTGGCCCTGGCCTCCGGTCCGGCGGGGCGAAGTGCTCCCCCGGCCAAGGCCCAGGCCGGCAGCAGCCAGCCGGCCACCGGGGTCACCGTGACCCTCTACGACAACGTCATCAGTTGGACCACCCTGCCCGCCGTGGCCGTGCGCGCCGAAGTGCGCACCGGCACCACCCTGAAGGCCGTGGGCCAGGCCCAGAGCGGTCAGGACGGCCGGGTCACCTTCAACCTCCAGGGTGCCGGCGGCGGCGGGGGGATGGGTGGCGGCGGTGGTCAGAACCCCAACCTCCGCGCCGGTGACAGCATCACCCTGCTGCCCACCGGCGGCATGACGGCCACCCTGACGGTGCCCAGCCTGAGCGTGGCCGCCATGGCCGCCGACAACAAGGTCATGGGGGCCGCCGTGGCCGGCGCCGGCCTGAGCGTCAGCCTGAGCCACGGCGGCCAGGCCCAGAGCGCCTCGGCCACCGCCGATGGGGCCGGCGCCTACAGCGCGGCCTTCACCGACGTGGCGCCCGGCGACACCGGCATGGTCAGCATGACCAAGGACGGCAACACCTTCCAGGCCGAGTTCGCGGCCTTCCAGGCCAGCTTCTCCCTGGGCTCGCGCCAGGTGACCGGCGTGGCCACCCCCGGCGAGACCGTGGTCATCACCCTGACCGCGGCCGACGGGACCACCGCCAAGGGCACCCGCACGGTGACCGTGCAGGGCGGCGGCACGGAGTTCAACACCGGCGGCGGCGGGGGCGGCGGTCCGGGCGGCGGCGGCGGCAACGCCTTCGGCCCCGTGGTTCCCGGCGACAACGCCAAGGTGGACGTGACCAGCCCCATGGCCGGGGCCAACCTGAGCCTGACGGCCGCGGCGCCCAGTATCGTGGTGGGCACCAACCCCAGCACCCAGACGGTCAGCGGCCAGGCGCCCGGCGGCGCCACGGTCGAGGTGGTGGCCCTCAGCCCCGAGGGGACCAGCTACAGCAGCACGACCACGGCCGGCCCGGCGGACCCCGGCACCGGCATGGGCACCTTCAGCACCACCATCAGCGGCGCCACGGGCCTGGGCCCGGGCTGGCGCATCTACGCCTACGCCTCCAGCACGCCCGGCCTGCGCTTCCGCGCCGCCGACGCCCTGGAGCAGGTGCGCATCGGCATCCACGCCAACCAGGTGGGCGGCGTGGCCGACCCCGGGCGCCCGATCACGGTGACCATCCTCAGCGCCGCGGGCGAGGTCCGGGGCACGCAGGCCACCCAGGCCAACAACAACGCCCAGTTCAACATCAGCTTCAACGGCGGCGGCGGCGGCGGCCCAGGCGGCGGCACGCCCACTGCTCCGGTGGACTTCAACACCGGCGACCGGGTGCAGGTGGAGTTCGCCGTCGGCGATCCCTTGATCATTCCCATCCCCAACGTCACGGCGCGCACCGACGCCACCCTTGACACCGTGAGCGGCGAGGGCCCGGCCAACGCCCAGGTCTGGGCCACCCAAGGGGGCGGGCAGGGCACGGCGACGGTCCGCGGCGCGGTCAGCGCGGGCGGCGATTACAGCCTCAGCTTCGCCGGCAGCCGCGACCTGGCGCCTCCCATGGGCGGTGCGGTGAACTTCCGCCTGCCCAGCGGCCATGAGCTCTACAGCAACTGGGGCATCGTCCAGATGACGGTGGAGCTGGGCAACTTCCAGGTTCAGGGCACCGGCGCCTCCAACCGCGACGTCACGGCTTCCTTGGTGGACAAGAACGGCCAGACCACGGTGGGCGCCGCCGACGACCAGACGGGCGGTGGCGGCGGCGGTGGGGGCGGCGGCGGCCTCAACGGCGCCGGCCAGTGGGGCTTCCTCTTCCGCGACACCCTGGGCCAGCCGGTCCGCCTCCAGCCGGGCGACAAGGTGCGGGTGACGGTGGGCGACGACACCGTCGAGCTGACCCTGCCGCCCCTCTCCGGCGTGGCCTTCGTCGGCGACGACCTGATCAACGGCAGCACCACGGCCGGTCGCGTGGTCACGGTCCAGGTCACCCACGTCCTCATCCAGGGCAATGCCCGCCAGGATGTGACGGCCGACGCCAGCGGCAACTTCAGCCTGGACCTCACCGGCACCTTCGACGTGCAGCACAACGACAACATCCTCTTCACCACCAACGAGGGGATCCACATCGTCAACAGCCGCATGACGGTGCCCGGCCTGCGCCTGAACCTGGACGAGGCCCGCCTGACCGGCTCCTGGAAGCCGGACACCGCCCTGGAGGTGGGCCTGGTCAGCGGCCCCGCCGCCGACACGGTCTTCAGCGGCCAGGTGCGGACCCAGGAGAACGCCACCTTCGCCATCGTCTTCCAGAAGGGCGAGAGCCGCATCCTGCCCAAGACCGGGGACACGGTGGTGGTGCGCGATCCGGCCACCCGCGAGAAGATCGAGCTGAAGGTGCCCGAGCTGACGGTGGCCGGCGACGCCCAGACCGAGGCCTTCAGCGGACGGGCCGTGCCCGGCGGCAGCCTGACCCTCCAGGCCTCCAACGCCTTCCCGCGCCCCGGCGGCGGCGGCGGCCCCGGCGGCGGCGGTCCTGGCGGCGGAGGCGGCAACCGCTTCGGCCAGCCGACCATCAACCCCGATGGCAGCTGGACCCTCACCTTCAACCAGCCGGCCTACAACATCCGCCCCGGCACCCGCATGTTCACGCTCTACCGTGAGCCGGGCGGCCACCTGATCGAGCGCCTGCGCTACATCCCCATCGCCTCCGTGCAGCACGGTGGCGGGGCGGTCTGCGGCTACGCCGAGCCGCGGGCCAACCTGGCCTCCACCCTGGTGGACGCCGGTGGGCAGACCCTGGGCTCGGCCACGGGCCAGGGCGACTACAACAGCAGCTTCGAGCTGCTCATGCGCGACAGCAAGGACATGGTCGTCCGCTCGGCCGCCGGCCAGACGGCCAAGGTCAAGCTGGGCGCCGAGACGGTGGACGTGCCCCTGGCGGATGTGAGCATCGAGGTGGTCTGGGGCCAGGGCCTCTTGCGCGGCACGGCGCCGGGCGGCAGCACCCTGATGCTGCGCCGCCCGGCCAACACCTGCCTGGCGGCGGCCGGCGGCCCCGGCGGCGGCGGCGGGGGTCCCGGCGGCGGCACGGGCACCATCCAGGTGCCCGAGAACGGCCAGTTCCAGCTGCCGGCGGCCTTCAACATGGACCCGGGCGACGGCATCGAGGTGGCCTGGTACGCGCCCAACGACCACCGGGTCTACCGCCACATCTTCCGCGCCCTGGGCCAGGTCTACGTGGGCACGGACAAGGTGGGCGGCCGGGTCACGCCCAACTCGCCGGTCATCGTCACCCTGCTGAACGGGACCACCGAACGCGGCAAGGCCGAGGTGCAGGCCGACGCCGAAGGCCGCTTCCTGGCGGTCTTCAAGGGCCCGGACGGCAAGCCGGTCCTGATCCAGGCGGGCGACACGGTGAAGGTGGAGGGCTCGGGCGAGACGCCGCAGATCGCGGTGGAGCCCCTGGCCTTCGACTGGAGCCCGGGCGACGTCATCGCCCTGGAGGCCGCGCCGGGCAAGACGGTCCAGATGAGCCTGGCCATCAAGGACCAGCCGGACGTCACCTTCCCCATCACCACCGACGCCGGCGGCAAGTGGCGCTTCACGGCCACCGATATCCCGCCGCGCGCGGGCTTCACCCTGGCCGACATCGAGGGGGTGCGGGCGGTCATCGAGACCCCCAACGAGCACCAGATCATCTTCGAGGCCGGCGTCCTGCCCAACACCCCGGTGGAGCCGCCGGTCCGGGCGCCGAAGATCTACCTGCCCTCGCTCAAGAAGGCCACCCGCTGAGGCGGGGCCGAGGCGAGCGTCAGCGCGGGAGGGCCGGTCGGAACCGGACCGGCCCTCCCCGGCCGCGGCCACCGCGGCCGGGAAACGCCGATCGATGACGAATCCATGAAGAAGGCCGGTCGAGCCACGTGCTCGACCGGCCTTCCTGCTGTTGCGTCGAATCTCAGGTTGCAGGGGGGGGCGGTGGTCCTGCTCCCCTGCCTCTGTTTCCCTACCGCTCCTTCCCTACCGCTCCGTCTCCTGCTTGACGAAGCGGGTCGTCCCGATCACCAGGAAGACCAGGAAGAGCAGGCCGATCAGGCCCAGGTTGAAGGCCGGGCCGGCCACCACCGCTTCTTCGTAATCCGGGCGGCCCTGGTAGAAGAAGCCGCGCAGCAGGTCGATGGCGTAGCGCATGGGCGAGAGCTGGCTGAGGGCCGAGAGCAGGGGCTTCTGCTTGTCCACCGGCAGGAAGACCCCCGAGAGGAAGAACTGCGGCAGCATGATGAAGGGGAAGACCTGGTTGGCCGCCCGCTGGGTGCGGATGCTGCCCAGGACCAGCACCCCGAAGGCCGCGCCGAAGAGGCAGACGATCACCAGGGCCGGGATCGTGCGCAGGAGCTGCCCCAAGGAGAGGTCCACGCCCAGAATGCCCGCGAAGGCCAAGATGCCCACCGCCTGCACCAGGGCCACCAGGCTCTCGCCCACGATCTTGCCCAGGATGATGGTGTAGCGCGAGATGGGGGCGATGAAGACCTCCTGGCTGAAGTCGTTCTCCCGGTCCTCGATGAGCGAGACGATGCCGATGGCCGCCGACTGGAAGAGGGTCTGCCCCAGGACCCCCGTGAAGACGAAGTCGAAGAGGTCCATCCCCCCTTCCTGGCCGTAGGAGGACTGCAGGCTGCCCCCCAGGATGCCGATGAAGATGAAGGGGAAGATGAAGGTGGAGATCAGGCGCGGCCGGTCGCGCAGGAGCTTGAGCAGGTCCCGGTAGGCCAGGGTCAGGCCGGCGTTCCATTCGCGCCTCATGCCGGCCGCTCCAGGATCTCCAGGTAGGCTTCCTCCAGGCTGGGGGTGTGGGTGGTCACCCGGGTCAGGGGGGTCTGGATGGCCTTGAGCAGGCCGTGCACCGCCGCCGCCTCCACAGGGACGCGCAGGCCCCCGTCGTCCTGGCTATGCGGCCGGCCCAGGGCGGCCAGTTCGGCCGCCAGCGCCGGGCGGTCGGCGGCGTCCAGGCGCACCCAGTTCTGCACCAGGTCCCCCTTGATCGTCTCGGCCGTGCCCATGGAGACCACCTTGCCGTGGTTGAGGATGCAGATGCGGTCCGCGTCCTCGGCCTCCTCGAGCGAGGCGCGCAGGCGCCGCGAGCTGCCGGCAGCGCCGAGCGCGAGGTTCGCCGCGCGGACGAGGAGCCTGGGGGAGCAGCCATGGTGCTGGCCAGCCACGGCGGCGGACTGGCCGACATCCTCGCGGTCGTCGACAGCTCTCAGCGCTTTCCCCGCTTCCTGGCCCGCGACGTCATCTGGCGGGTCCCCGGCGGGGCCGCCGTGATGTCGTGGGTGCGGGCGATCCCGGTCCATCGGCGACAGGACCACGGCGGTACAG
>WBZV01000095.1_pt1 | contig 59823 bp, 42 predicted proteins | sample 5204221 | NCBI WGS metagenome assembly WBZV01 (sample SAMN12344360, study PRJNA552823) | activated sludge metagenome | biome: Activated sludge suspended growth; feature: Nitrification reactor; material: Wastewater; isolation source: activated sludge from nitrification reactor of wastewater... | reverse complement strand
GGAGCGTATCGGAACGCAGGCGCCGCCGGCCGGCGGCCCTGGCGTCATCGCGTCCAGCGCCCCCCCGATGGTCCAGACGGCGGTCAGCGAGACCGGGGCGGGCAACGTGACGGAGTTCGAGCGCCCCGAAGGAGCCCCCGACGCCTGCAGTTGGCCCCACGACGTCCTGCACGGCTTTCCCGACCCCAACGTCGACAACCCCGGCTACTCGCCCGAGCGCATCGAAGCGGTGACCGGCGTCCTCAAGGGACCGCGTCTGGCCATCGGCGACCTCAACGACATCTTCTCCTACGACTACGGCGTGGTGCCCGGCGACGAGGTGGCCAAGCACGATTTCAAGCTCAAGAACGTGGGGGACGAGGACCTTAAGATCAGCCGTGTCTACACGGGTTGCGGTTGCACGGCCACCCGGATCAAGGACACGGTGTTGGACGGCGCCGGCTTCGTCCGGCCAGTGCCCCTCACCTTGAAGCCGGGCGAGGAGACGACCTTCAGCGTGGAGTACGACCCGCGGGTCGAGGAGGGCTCTCCGTGTCGGGCCCGAGGGAAGTTCGTCCAGATCTTCTCCAACGACCGCACCAAGACCGCCTTTGATCCGGCCGTCCAGGATCAGTACGAGGTGCGCTTCCGCATCGTCATCGAGCCACGCTACGGTGTGACCCGGGAGCAGATCGCCACGCAGGAAGCGGTCGCGGAGGCCACGAAGGCCGCCAAGAAGAAGGACACGAGCAGCAGCCCATGAGCGAGCACCTGAGCGAGGTCGGTCGCGGTGGCGGCGTGTCGCGGACCTTCCTCTTCATCCTGGGCCTCTTGATGGCCCTGGCCGTCGGAATCGGAACCGCCTTGGGCCTCCGGCTGCGCGGGCAGGGGAGCGGGCTGCTCTCCGGGCTGGCGGGGGGAGGCAGCTGCGGACAGGCAGGGGTGGCGGCCATCGTAAACGGGCGCGGCGTCCTGGAGTCCGACATCGATGTCGAGTTGGCCATCCAGGCGGTGATCCAGGCCCAGTTCGGCCAGACCATCAACCAGGACCCCACGCAGTTGGCCATGTTCCGACGTGAACTGATGGGACAGTTGGTCGACCAGGTGCTCCTGAACGGTTCAGCCACCGCAGCCGGCCAGACGGGAGACCTGGCGGATCTCAGCCGCTTGCTGCAGCAATTCCAGCTTGATCCCACCCGCTTCCGGCAGGAGGTCCTCGCCAAGGGCATCAGCGAGGCCCAACTGGACGCCTGGGTCCTCCGCCAGTCGGCCAACGCCCGCTACGTCGAGTCGCTCGGCCAGCCCGACCTGACGCCCGAAAAGCAGGCCGAGACCCTCTTCGCCACCGCCGACATCCAGTACTGCGTCGACGGCAAGGGGCAGCGTCCCGTCCAGGTCGGACGCGAGGCCCCCGACTTCGAGCTCGTCGGTCCTGACGGCCGGCCGGGCAAGCTCTCGGACTACCGCGGCCAGGGCGTCATGCTCAACTTCTGGGCCACCTGGTGCCAGCCCTGCAAGATCGAGATGCCTCACCTGGCCCGCAGCCACGAGGCCTTCAAGGACAAGCTGACCGTCCTGGCGATCAGCTCCGAGGAACAGGCGGCGACCGTGCAGTCCTTCCTGGCCGCCAGCCCCCTTCCCTTCCCGGTCCTGCTCGACGAACGGGGCGACGTCTCCCGCCAGTACCGGGTGCGGGGCCTGCCCACCACCTATTTCATCGGGCCGGACGGGGTGGTGCTGGAGGCCAAGCGCGGCGCCTTCGCCACGCCGATGGACCTGCAGCCTTATGTCGATCGTCTCCTTTCCAGCGTTGACCGTGCTCGCCAGTGAGCCTAGACTAGCCGGCTGAACCTCAGCGCGAATGCCGGCCGCCGAACACGGCCGGACATCCGCCTCCCCCAACGGAGACACGCGCATGCAGCGACGCTTCCTCCTGGGAGGCCTGGCCATCTTCCTGGCCCTGGTGTCCCTGTCGCTGGTCAGCTTCTACCAGAACCGCGAGCTCTACCTCGAGGTGGACCAGCTCCTGGCTCCCCGGGCCGACCTGCCGACCGAGCTGGTCCACGCCGCAGAGCTTCGCCCGGCCGCCGATGCCCTGCCGGGTCCGGCCATCGGGCCGCGCATCCAACTCAGGGGCCTGATCGACAAGAAGCGGGTGGACCGCGGTACCGACGGCCTGTCGATGCGCTTCTGGCTCTACGGCCAGGCGGGCAGCCTGCCGGTGCAGTACCAGGGCGTGGTGCCGGACACCTTCGACATGGCCGAGACGGTGACCGTGTCCGGACAGATGACGGCGAGCGGGGTCTTCCAGGCCGACCAGCTCCTGGTCCAATGCCCCTCGAAGTACGAGGCGATGCCGCCCGGGGCCGAAGGCTCGACGGTCCCTTCCGATGACTGAGGTTCCCCTCGTTCCCACGGCCGAACTCGGCCACCTCGCCCTGGTCCTGGCCTTCGGCCTCTGTCTCGTCAGCATCCTGGGGGCGATCCTCTCGCAGCGGCGCCAGGACCCACGTTACCTGGTTCTGGCGCGAAGGGCCGTGCTGGGCAGCGCCATCGCCTCGACGACCGCCGTCCTCATCTTGCTGCATGCCTTCGTCGTGGGCGACTACAGCCTGACCTTCGTGTGGCAGACCTCCAGCCTTGACACCCCGCTCTTCTATCGGATCACCGGCATCTGGGGCGGCCAGGCGGGCTCGCTGCTCTTCTGGAGCTGGATGATGACGGTCTATGCTGCCTTGGCCCTGCTGGGACCATGGCCGGCGGACCGCAGCCTGCTGCCCGGCTTCGTGGCCGTCTCTGCCACCGTGGCCGGCTTCTTCCTGGGATTGACCAGCTTCGTCGCCAATCCTTTCGAGCGCCTGGTCATCGAGGGTGCTCTCACGCGCCTGCCGGACGGCAACGGCCTCAACCCCTTGCTGCAGCATCCGGGCATGGCCTTTCATCCCCCCACCCTGTACCTCGGCTTCACGGGCCTGGTGATCCCCTATGCCTTCGCCATGGCCGCCCTGCTGGCAGGGCGCTCGGACGCGGCCTGGATCCGCGCCTCGCGCCGCTGGATGCTGATCGCCTGGGCCTTCCTGTCGATCGGCCTGGCGCTGGGGGGCCGCTGGGCCTACGACGTGCTCGGCTGGGGCGGCTACTGGGCCTGGGATCCGGTGGAGAACGCGGCCCTCATGCCCTGGCTGGCCAGCACTGCCTTCCTGCACTCGGTGATGATCCAGGAGCGGCGGGGCAGCTTCAAGGTCTGGAACATGAGCCTGATCATCCTGAGCTTCGCCCTGGTGGTGATCGGCACCTTCCTGACCCGGGCCGGCCTGGTGTCCTCCGTGCACAGCTTCGCCCAGTCGGACATCGGCCCCTACTTCCTGGTCTTCACCAGCGCCGTTCTGATCCTGTCCCTGGGCCTGCTCTGGCGACGCCTGCCCTTGCTCCAGAGCGACGAGCCCATCGAACGGCTGGTCAGCAGGGAAAGCGCCTTCCTGGCCAACAACCTGCTCTTCATGGCCATCCTCTTCGCCGTGTTCTGGGGCACGCTGTTCCCGCTCTTCTCCGAGATCCTGGTCAAGCAGCGGCTGACCGTGGGCGAGCCGTACTTCAACAAGGTCACCATGCCCCTGTTCTCGGGCCTCCTCATCCTGATGGCCATCGCCCCGGCGGTGGGCTGGCGCCGGGCAGAGGTGGCGGCAGTGCTCCGGCAGCTCACCCTGCCGGCGGTGCTGACCGGGCTGATCAGCGCCGCGCTCTTCGGCTACGGGCTGCGGCGCCCTCTGGCGGTCATCGGGCTGGCCATCGGCATCTTCGCCCTCCTGGCAACCCTCGCCGAGATCCTGCGCGGGGTGGCAGCCCGCCACCGCAGGGGCGAGGCCTGGCCCGTGGCTCTCTGGCGGCTCTACCAGAAGGGCCGTCGGCGCTACGGCGGCTACCTGGTGCACGTGGGCATCGCCACCATGGCGATCGGGATCGTCGGATCCAACCTGTACCAGGAGGAACGGGACGCCGTCCTGGCCGAGGGCGAGGCGGTGGAGGTGGCTGAGTACGCCTTCCGCTTCGACGGCGTCGAGACCTACCAGGAGGCAGGGCGCGACGGCCTCCGGGGCCGCGTCGCCCTCAGCGCGGGCGGGCGACCCCTGGGTGTGCTGACGCCGATCAAGGCCGTGCCGCTCTCGCGCCCCGAGCAGCCCATGACCCTGCCATCTGTCAGGAGCGGGGCCCTGGTGGACCTCTATGCCCTGATGACCGCCTACGATCCGGCCACCGCGCGGGCCACCTTCAAGTTCTACGTCAACCCGCTCATCGCCTGGGTCTGGGCGGGCCTGCTGATCCTGGTTGCCGGCACCCTCGTGGCCGCCTGGCCCGACGCGAGCGCCGAGCGGGCCCTGACGACGGAGTTGAGCCGCCGCCTGGAGCCGCGGGAAGCGGGCGCATGATGCGTGTTTCCGGGATGCGCCGCCTGGCGGCCGTGGCTCTGGTCGGCAGCGGCCTGCTGGCCGGCCGGCCGCCTGCGGCAGGAGCCTCGACGCCCACGCCGACCATCGTCCGCGATGCCGACGGGGCGTCCGCCGGGGCGGCAGGGTCGCCGGTGCCCTCGACCGCCTCGACCGCCGGGCGCCCGGCGCGCGACGTGGACCCGGCACAGGTCGCCGCCATCGCACGCGAGCTCAATTGCCCGCTCTGTCAGGGGTACTCGCTCTTGGACTGCCCGCTTCAGGTCTGCGGCCAGATGCGTCAGCTCATCGCCGACCGCCTGGCTCAGGGCTGGACCGCCGAGGACGTGCGCGCCCAATTCGTGGCCGACTATGGTCCCCAGATCCTGAGCGCCCCGCCGGCACGCGGGATCGGGCTCGCGGCCTGGCTGGGCCCGGCGCTGGCGGCCCTCGCCGGCTTGGGTCTCCTGGTCTGGCGACGGAGGTCGTCACCCACCTCTGTCACCGCGCCTGCCTCGATCAACGCTCCGCCGGCGGCAGCCGAGGAGGACCATCGGCGCCGCCTGGAGGCCCTGCTCGACGAGGAGGCCGGCTGATGGCCCCGCAGGCCGAATCGGTGCAGGGCGGCGGGGGACCGACCTTGGCGCGCCCGCTTCTGGTCCTGGTCTTCATCGCCGGGCTGGCGCTCTTGACCGCCCTCGCCCTGGGCCTGAACCGACGGCAAGGCCACCTGGCCCCCGGGGATCCTGCGCCCGAGTTCAGCTTCCGGGACTTCGACGGGACGCAGCACGACCTGGGCTCGACTGCGGGCCAGGTGGTCCTGCTCAACTTCTGGGCATCCTGGTGCGTGGAATGCGTCCCCGAGTCGGCGGAGCTCGAAGCCTTGTGGCAAGAGCTGGGACCGAAGGGCCTGGTCGTCCTGGGCCTGGCCTACACCGACACCGAACCCGAGGCCAGGGCCTACCTCCAGGCCCATGGCCTCAGCTTCCCCAACGGCATGGACCGGGGAGCTGCCGTGTCCACCCGCTACGGGCTGACGGGCGTGCCGGAGAGCGTCGTCATTGACCGAGCGGGCCGGTTGGTGGCCGTTCCCCATGCCGACGGCACCCGCAAGGCCAAGGTCGTGGGGGCCATCGCCCCGGGCGCCGTGGTCGAGCCGGCAGCGATGCGGACCTTGCTGGAGGACCTTCTCGGCGAGGGCGGATCGCCCGAGGGCGGCGCCCCGTGAGCCTCTCCGCCCTCGTCCTCGACCCTGGCGGCTGCTTCGCCCCGCTGGTCTTCGCTTGCCTGCTGCTCGGCCGCGGAGGGCGCTCCTGATGTCGGTTGCGCTCACGGTCGGCCTTCTCGGCCTGGCCCTGGCCATCCTGCTGGTGGCCTGGGTGCTGGCGGCCTTGCGCGGTGACGGCCGGCTGCCGACCTTGGCCGACGGCGGCCTCCTGGCCCTGCTCACCGAGCGCCAGGCGCTCCTTGCCTCGCTCCGCGACCTGGATGCCGACCTGGCGGCCGGACGGATGAACGCCGAGGCGCACGCCCAGCTGCGCGAGGACACGCTCCGTGCGGGCAGCAGGCTCCTGGCGCGCTGGGATGCCGCCATGGCCCGGAGCCGGGGGAGCCAGGCGGAGGCCCTGGAGGCGATCGAGTCGGCCGTCAGCGCCGCGCGCGGTTTTCCCCGCGGCTCCATGGGCGCCGGCGGAGACCTCTCGGCGGCACAGGGCGTCCGCCCGCCCGCGCCTTGTCCGACCTGCGGACGCAACACGGCGCAGGAAGATCGCTTCTGCCGCCACTGCGGCCATGACCTGCGGCCGTTGAAACGAGCATGAAGAACGCGAGCATCACGCGGTCCCGGAGAGCGGCGTCGGCCCTCCTCGCCGCCGTCCTCGCGACAAGCCTGCCGGGCGGCCTGGGCGGTGCGGCCGCGCAAGCCGGGAACCTGTCACAAGGGGTCGCCGCAACGCCGAGCGCAGCCGGGGCCCTGTCCGATCCCGCCGCCCCCAACCCCGCCGCAGCCGACCTGGTCGGCGCGGACCTGCCGGATGCCGCCGCGGGCATGGCGCTCTACCTCGAGCATTGCGCTGCCTGCCACGGCTCGGACGGACGCGGGAAGGGCAGCATGAGCGATCGCCTGCCTTCGGCGCCGCCGGATTTCGCCGATCCATCGGTGGTGGGTCAGCGTCGCCCGATCGACGCCCTCGCGATCATCCGCGACGGGCGCCTGGACCGCCTGATGCCCCCATGGAAGGACAGCCTGAGCGTGGCCGAGCGAGAGGCGGTGCTGTACGCCGCCTGGAGCTTCAGCTTCAGCCCCGACCGATTGCTGGCCGCGCGCTCGGACTTCGAAGGCGCCTGCGCTGGCTGTCACGCGCCGGCCCAAGCGGCTGGGCGTTCGGCGGCGACGCCCTTCGCCCGGTCCTGGTGGCAGACCCGCAGCCAGGACGAGGCCGCGGCAGCGTACCGGGCCCACCCGGCCCATGCCGCCCTGGATGTGGACGCCGACCGGCTGCGCCGTTCCCTCGTCCACGCCCGCAGCTTCAGCTTCCGCCCGATACTTCCGGAAGACCTGTCCCTGGGCGGGAGCGTCACCGGGCGGGTGCTGAACCGCAGCGCCGGCGGCGCCGGCGCCGCGGGAGCCACGGTCAGCCTGGTGCCCTTCCACGCGTCGGTGCAGGGCATCCTGCCGACGCAGCCCCTGACCCGGACGGTGGGGCTGGATGGGTCCTTCGGCTTCACCGACCTGCTGGCCGGCGAAGGGATGCGCTACCACCTGGTCACGCATTACAAGGGCGCCGACGCCATCCAGCCGGAGCCGATCGCCCTGGGTGGCACGGCGCCCCTGGCAGCGGTGCAGGACAGCGAGGTCTGGGAGCCGGACCCTCAGGCCCCGGCCAAGGTGGCCCTCGCCCAGTGGGTGCTGGCGCCGCGCCCCGAGGAAGGCCTGATCCACGTGGTCGAGGCCTGGAGCATCAGCAACGACTCAGATCGAGCCCTGGTGGGAGAGGCCGGGGGGCCGACCCTGCGCTTCCGGCTACCCCCGTCGGCCAGGGATCTCAGCTTCGAAGATCCGGCCCTGGGGAGCACGGGGACAGCCGACGCGAGCGGTCTCAGCTTGAGCCAGCCCCTGCCGCCCGGGCAGCGCGAGGTGCTGTTCAGCTACGCCTTGCCCTACTCGGGCCAGAACCTCCAGCTGGACTTCGAGGCGCCCTTGGCCACCGACCGCTTCGAGCTGCTGGTGGTGGACGCGGGGGTGGGCGTCGAAGGAGACGGCATGGGCCCGGTCCGTCGCGAGACCCGCAACGACCGCGCGGTCACCTTGAGCAGCGGCGAAGCCATCGGCGCAGGCCGACGCCTGGCCCTGCGCCTGAGCGATCTGCCGGCCCCCAGCGCTGCGGCACCGCCCGCGGCGGTCATCTTGCGGCCGTGGGGCCCGAGCATGGACCTGGGCACGGGCCTGGGCCTCGGGCTGGCGGCCATGGCCGGCTTGGTCTTGCTGCTGGGGCTCGGGGCGCGGCGCCCGGACCCCGGCGCCCGACAGCGGACATGGAACCAGGCGGTCTCGGCCATCGCTGCCCTGGACGAGGTGCGCCAGGCAGGTGGCCTGGACGAGGCCGCTTACCGGCGGCGCCGGGCCGGCCTGGTGGCCAGGGCGCTCGCGCTGTCGGACAGCCAAGGCGCCGCGGGCACGCCGCCTTCCGACCAAGGATGAGACCCATGCTGCAGTACCTGCTCTGGGCAGCCTACGCCCTCACCCTCCTTCTCCTCGGCGCAGCAGCGCAGCGGATCCGCGCCGGCTTGCGTGCGGCCGAGGCCGAGTGGGCGGCGCAGGGCCACGGAGACCGCTCGGTCGACCTCGGCTAGGCCCCGACCCTTGGAGAGGGCAGCAGCCCTGCTCGAGCGGCTGGTCCGTTCCCTATGCCGGCACTGGACCTGGATCTACCTGGCCGGCCTGGGCTGCTTCCTCGGCGGCGCCCTGGCGGCGCCCTTGCTGGCCTGGGCCGGGCTGGATCGCCCGGCCAGCTGGCTCTATGCCGCCTACCGCCTGACCTGCCACCAGTTGCCCCATCACAGCTGGTTCATCGCGGGGCAGGGAGCGGCGTACACCTGGCCCGAGGTCCTGCCGCACCTCCCTTGGGCGTCGAGCGACCCACGCCTCGCCTTTCACCATCCGCTCCGCGACCGCTTCCTCGGCTACCAGGTGGCGATCTGCCAACGGGACATCGCCATTTGGAGCGCCCTCCTCATCGGCAGCATCGCCCTGCTCGCCCGGCGCGCGGTCGCCCCCATCCCCCAGCCCATCCGCCTGCGCAGCTACGCCCTTGCCGCCTTGCCGATGGCCATCGATGCGGGCACCCAGCTCATCGGCTGGCGCGAGAGCACGCCCCTGCTGCGCAGCCTGACAGGGGGCCTCTTTGGGCTGGCAACCGCTGCGCTGGTGGTGCCGCTCCTGGCCGAGGGCTTTGCCGAGTTGGCAGGAGAGGCGGCGGTCGATCGTGGGGCGACGGGCTAGCCGGAGGCGCTGGTGCGGCGCGACGGCCCGGTCGCTTCCCCCGTCACCATTCGCTCCAAGCCCGCCAGGTCGCAGTGCACCCGGACCTCGCCCTGGGGCAGGACCTCGGCCAGGAGGGCGGCCACGGCCTCCCCTTGCCGATAGCCGATCTCCAGGCCCACCGCCCCCCCGGGCGCCAGGCGCTCGCTGAGCGAGCGGACGAGGCGGCAGATCAGGCCGAGGCCGTCGGGACCGGCGAAGAGGGCTTCTGCCGGCTCGAAGGCCAGCACGTCCGGCATCAACAGGTCCTGCTCGTCCGTAGCCACGTAGGGCAGGTTGGCCAGGACGAGGTCGAAGGTGCCGGCCCTCGCGGGCGGCCACAGGTCCGCCTCGACGAAGTGGATCCTCTGCTCGGGAACCAGGCTGGCGGCATTCGCGCGAGCGACCGCAAGCGCAGAACTGCTCAGGTCCGTCGCCCACCACTCGGGCTCCTGCGGGTCAGGACCAGCTCCCTGCGGGCGTCGACCACCGCGCCGCTCCGCCTCCCAGGCCGCTGCCAGGGCCAGCACGATGGCTCCGGAACCGGTGCCGACGTCAAGGACTCGGGGCGGCCGGGCCCGGGGCGGGGGCCAGGCCTTCAGCCATGCCAGGCCCCAATCGACCAGCTGCTCCGTCTCCGGCCGCGGGATCAGGACCGCCGGCGACACCTGGAAGCGAAGGCCATGGAACCAGCCGCGGCCCAGGATGTAGGCCACCGGCTCGCCGGCGGCGCGCCGATCGACCAGGGCCTCGTAGCGAGAGGCCTCCTCCTCGGACAAAAGGTCGTCCAGGCGTCCCAAGAGGCGCGCCCTTTCCCAGCCAAGGACTTCGGCCAGTAGGAGCTGGCCATCCAAGTCCGGGGTCGGGCTGGTGGCGCGGAGACGCAGGGTGGCGGCCCGCAGGGCGGAAGCCAGGGTGGGGATCGGCTCACTCCCGAGGGTCATGGCATGGACATCGCCGAGGCCGCAGCGCGTTCCCTGCGCGCGGCCTAGCCCGCCGCCCCTGCGAAGGCCTCCAAGCGCCTCGCCCGGTCCTGAGACATCAGGGCGTCGATGAACTCGTCGATCTCCCCCGCCAGGATGCCGTCCAGGCGATAGCTGGTCAGCTCGGCGCGGTGGTCGGTCACGCGGCTCTGCGGGAAGTTGTAGGTCCGGATCTTCTCGGCCCGTTCGCCCGTGCCAACCTGCGCCCGGCGGTCGGCGCTCAGCTCGGCCTGGCGGCGGGTCTCCTCCAACTGATGGAGACGGGCCCGCAGCACCTGCATGGCCTTGCGGCGGTTCTGGAGCTGGGACTTCTCGTCCTGGGAGCTGATCACCATGCCGGTGGGCAGGTGGGTGATGCGCACCGCCGAGTCGGTGGTGTTGACCGACTGACCACCCGGACCCGAGGAACGGAACACGTCGACGCGGATGTCGCTCTCCGGGATCTGAATCTCCACCTCGTCCATCTCCGGCAGCACCGCCACCGTGGCGGTGGAGGTGTGGATGCGCCCCTGGGCTTCAGTGGCCGGGACGCGCTGGACGCGGTGCACACCGCTCTCCCACTTGAGACGGGAGTAGGCGCCTCGGCCGCGCAGCTCGAAGATCACTTCCTTGAACCCGCCGACGTCAGGACTGCTGGAGGAGATCAACTCCAGGCGCCAGCCCTGCCGCTCTGCATAACGCTGATACATGCGCAAGAGGTCCGCGGCGAAGAGCGCCGCCTCGTCCCCGCCCGTTCCAGCCCGGATCTCGACGATGACGCCCTTTGCATCACGAGGGTCCTTGGGGAGGAGCAGTTCCTCCGCCTCGGCCTCCAGGCTTGCGCGCTCATGGGCAAGGCCGGCCAGCTCCTGCTCCGCGAGTTCCCGCAGGTCGGGATCCGCGGCCTCGCGCAGCTCGAGCGCCTCCTTCTCCTGGCGCAGGATCGCGTCAAGGCGCCCGGCCGCCTGGGCCAGCGGCTCCAACTCGGCCTGGGCCTGGCTGAGTTCGCGCAGGCGCACCGGCTGGGTGGTCACGGCCGGGTCCGACAACTGGCCGAGAAGCACCTCGTAACGGGCCCGGGCCGCGTTGAGCTGGGTTTGCAGGATGCTGGGGTTGGCCATGGTGGCAAAGGGCGCGATCTCGCTGCGCTCGAAGGGGTCGCCCCGGCGACTCAGATCGGGCGCCGGCGGGCCGTCGACCGGCGGCGGATGGGGCGCGAGGCGCCCACCCGCCGCCAGGTCCGGCAACGATCAGCCGCGGTATCCGCCGCCGCCGCCGCCGCCACCACCGCCACCGCCGCCCTCGCGGCCACCGCGGTAGCCGCCGCCACCGCCGCCACCGCCGCCGCCGCCCTCGCGGCGATCGCGGTAGCCACCGCCGCCGCCGCCACCGCCGCCCTCGCGGCGGTCGCGGTAGCCGCCGCCACCGCCGCCACCGCCGCCCTCGCGGCGATCGCGGTAGCCGCCACCGCCACCGCCCTCGCGGCGACCACCGCCGCCGCCCCGGCCGCCGGCATCGGCCGCCCGGGCCTCGTCCAGGGTCCAGCCCTTGAGGGCCGCGAGGCGCGACAGGCGCACCTTGCCGTCCGAGACGTCCGTCACCATGACCAGGATCTCGTCACCCACCTGGACCACGTCGCCCACCGAGGGAACGCGCTCCTCGGCCAGTTGGCTGATGTGGACCATGCCCTCCAGGCCCGGCAGGATCTCGACGAAGCAGCCGAAGTCCATGATGCGGGTCACGGTGCCGCTGTACACCTTGCCCAACTCGGCCGAGGCCGTCAGGGCCTCGATCATGTCCCTGGCCAACTGGGCGCCCTCGGCCCCTTCCAGGGCGGCGATATGCACCGTGCCGTCGTCCTGGATGTCCACCTTGACGCCGGTCTTCTCCTGGATGGCGCGCACGGTCTTGCCGCCCGGACCGATCAGCTTGCCGATGAACTCCGGGTCCACCTTGACCGTGATGATGCGCGGCGCAAAGCTGGAGAGATCGGGGCGCGGGCCGGCCAAGGTGCTGGCCATGTGGTCCAGGAGCTGGAGGCGGGCCTCCCGAGCCTGGTCCAGGGACTCGCGGAGGATGGTCTCCGACAGACCGCCCAGCTTGATGTCCATCTGCAGCGCGGTGATGCCCGCCACCGTCCCGGCCACCTTGAAGTCCATGTCGCCCAGGGCGTCCTCCATGCCCTGGATGTCCGTCAGGACCTGGTACTTCCCCGAGGCGTCGTCCGTGATCAGGCCCATGGCGATGCCCGCCACCGGCGCGAGGATGGGCACGCCGGCGTCCATCAGGCTGAGGGTCGAAGCGCAGACCGAGGCCATGGACGAAGAGCCGTTGGAGCCGAAGACCTCGGAGACCAGGCGGATGGCGTAGGGGAAGCTGTCCTCGGCCGGAATCACAGCGCGAAGGGCCGTCTCGGCCAGAGCGCCGTGGCCGATCTCGCGGCGCGAGGGCGAGCCGATGCGACCGGTCTCACCCACCGAGAAGGGCGGGAAGTTGTAGTGGTGCATGAACCGCTTGGCCTGCTCGGGGCGCAGGGTGTCCAGCTTCTGCTCGTCGCCCAGGGTGCCCAGCGTGGCCAAGGTCAGCACCTGGGTTTCGCCGCGCTGGAAGAAGCCTGAGCCGTGGGTGCGCGGCAGCAGGCTGACCTCGGTGAAGAGGGGGCGGATGTCCTGTCCGGCGCGGCCGTCCGGCCGCTGTCCCGCGTCCAGGATGCGGCGGCGCACCCGCTCCTTGAGCAGCTTGTCGAAGGCCGCGTTCACGGCGTTAACGGGGTAGGGCAGGATGCCGGTCGAGGGCTCAGGCTGGAACTGGCCGGCCCACGCCTCGCGCAGGCCGTCGAGGGCCGCCTGCCGGCCGGCCTTGTCGGTCCCGCCAGAGAGGGCCTGGTCGATCCTGTCGCCGATGAAGCTGCGGACCTGGGCCTCGAGCTCCGGGTAGCTGGCCGCCTGGGGGAAGCTGCGCTTCTCCCTGCCGGCCACCTCGCGCAGGCGGTGCTGCAGGTCGATGATGGGCTGGATGGCCTGGTGGGCGTGCTGGATGGCGCGGATCATCGTGTCCTCGTCCACCTGCTTGGCGCCGCATTCGACCATCAGGATGGCCGCCCGCGTGCCCGCCACGCGGAGGTCCATCTGGCTGTCCTCCATCTGTGCCGCGGTGGGGTTGACGATGAACTGCCCGTCGCGTAGGCCGATGCGGACCGCGGCCACCGGCTCGGGGAAGGGGACGTCCGACACCATAAGGGCGGCCGACGCGGCGTTGAGGGCCGGAATGTCGATGTAGTTCTGGCCATCTGAGGACAGGGCGGTGGCAACGATCTGCACCTCGTTGCGGAAGCTCTTGGGGAAGAGCGGGCGCAGCGGGCGATCGATCAGACGGGCATTGAGGATGGCCACTTCCGAAGGGCGACCTTCGCGACGGAAGAAGGAGCCGGGGATGCGGCCGGCAGCGTAGAGCTTCTCCTCCACCTCCACCGACAAGGGAAAGAAGTCGATGCCCTCGCGGGGGTTCTTGCTGGCCGTGGCCGAGGCCATGACCACGGTCTCGCCCAACTGGACGACGACGGAGCCACCGGCCTGCTGGGCGAACTTGCCGGTGCGAAACGTGAGCGTCGCGCCGCCCACCTCCACCGAATCGACCTGCTCCGCAACGGGCAGGGTGGTCCAGCGCCGCGCGAGCGGCGGGCCGGCGAACTGATCTTGCGACATGGTGACTGCCCTCCGAGGCAGTGAGCGTGAGGCCGGAGGGCAGGGACTGGAGCCCCGGGCCCAGGCGCCCTAGGACGTCTGGGTCAGGCGCTCCAATTCCTGAACTCCGGAAAAGGTCAGGAGGCCCGACGCGCCTCAATGGGCGCGGGGCCTCCGGTCTGGACGGGGGGTGGGGTCGGCGACCAGCTTCAGCCGCGGATGCCGAGGCCGTCGATCAGCGCGAGGTAGCGCTGGTGATCCTTGTGGTTCAGGTAGCGCAGCAAGCGCCGCCGCTGGCCGACGAGCTTGATCAGGCCGCGCCGCGAATGGTGGTCGTGCTTGTTGGCGCGCATGTGATCGGTCAGGCCACGGATCCGCTCGGTGAGCAGGGCCACCTGGACCTCGGGCGAACCGCAGTCGTTCTCGGAGCGCTTGTAGGCATCCATGATGCCGCGCTTGGTTTCGGTGCTGAGAGCCACGCAATGCCTCCGTGTGGGCTGGCCATCGGCCGCCTATGAGAATCGTTGGACGTTCAAGCTTGGTAGTATAGCATAGGCGGTCATGCCACAACGCGAGCTGCGCCCCCTGGCCCTGATCGTCGCCCTCGCCCTGCTCCTGGGCGGGACAGGGCTGCGCTGGGGCTTGCCCGGTCTGGACTCCTGGTCCAACGACGCCCCGGCGCCCCGGCCCCCGCTGGAGTTCGGGCGCATCTACCTGAGCGAGGGCCACAAGTACCCCAACCTGCAGCTGGGCTTGGACCGTCTCCTCTACACACCTTACCTCTGGTGGCAGCGCGCCAAGGGCGGCATCCTGCCCGACTGCAGCCCGCTGCGGGACTGCTTCCGTGACGAACCGGCGGCGATGAGCACCTTGATCACCCTCAGCCGCCTGCGCTCGCTGGCCGCCTTTGCCGGGCTGGTTCTCGGCGTGCACGCCCTGGCCCTGGCGCTGGGCCTGGACCGCCGCGCCGCCCTCTGGGCCGCGCTGTGGGCCGCGCTCAGCGGGGAGCTGGCCTTCTTCGGCAAGCTGGACAACCTGGACCTGCCCTACAGCTTCTGGCTGGTCTGGGCCCTGGTGGCCTGGCTGAAGGCCCTGGCAAGCGGCAAGCGGCGCGACGACGCCGTCTTCGGCATCCTCTGTGCCCTGGCGGTGACGACGAAGGACCAGGCCTTCGCGGCCTTCATCCTTCCCGGCCTGACCTTGCTACGGCAACGCTGGCATGAGGCCGGCCCTTTCGGGGGCCGGGCCTTGCGGGCGGTTTCGGCACGCTTCGGCGTCCTGCTCCTGTCGGCCGGGCTGCCCTTCGTGCTGATCAACAACCTGGTCTTCAACTGGTCGGGCTTCGTCGCTCACGTGGCCTACTTCATCGCGGATGGTGGAGAGAACGAGATGCTCCACGGATCCTGGCATCCGGCGGTCAAGGTCGACCTGGCGATGCAGTACCTGGCCAAGATCGGCCGCAGCATGGGGTGGCCGGCCTTGTTGCTGGCGGTGGCGGGGTGGACCGCCTGGGTGGGCGGACGCAGGCCGGCGCCGCGCGAGGTCCGGACGTCGACGCTCCTCCTGTGGACCTCGCCCTTCGTCTCCTACTACCTCTTCCTGATCCTCCCCCTCAAGGTGGTCGACACCCGCTTTGCGATACCGGCCGTTGCCCTGCTCTGCATCCCTGCCGGCGACCTGGCAGCGCGGCTCTGGCGCGGCGGCGGATGGGGGGCGGCGGCAGAGGCGGGATCCAGCCCGGCCAGGGGACCGGGTGTCGTGGCCGGGCGTCTGGCCGTGGTCGGGATCGCCGTCTACTCCTTTCTCTACAGCTTGAACATGGGCCTGGCCATGCGGGCCGACAGCCGTTATGCCGCCGAGGACCACCTCCGGACCTTGCTCCGCGCGGACACGGTGGTGGTGGGCATGGACGAGAGCCGCCACCTGCCGCGCCTCGAGACCATGGGCCTGGGGCAGGTCGAGATCATCGACTGGGACGAGACGGTGGGCGAAGGAGGGCGCGAAGCCCTGGAGCGGGTGGAGGCGGCAGAGGTCATCGTCATCTCCGGCAAGACGGCCGATGGGCTGAAGGGCCCCGCGGCTGGGCTGCGCGACCGCCTCCTGCAGGGCGATGCGGGTCATCGCCTGGCCTGGCGGAGTGCGGCCCGCCTGCCCTTCGGCACCTGGCTGCCCGGGGCCTGGGTGGAGCAGCGCGTGAGCCCGGACATCCGTATCCTCGTCCGAGAACCCGCGCCATGAAGCGGCCCACCCCCGTGATCACTCGGCTGCTGATCGGACTGACGCTGGCAGGCTTCCTCCTGCAGTGGGCCGGCGACGCCTTCCTGGGTCGCGACCTGGCCCTGGCCCTGGGAGCCAAGATCAACGAGGCCATCCGCAGCGGGCAGGTCTGGCGCCTCCTGACCCCCATGCTGCTGCACGGGTCGCTCCTGCACATCGGCTTCAACATGCTCGCGCTGCACAGCCTGGGACCGGGTCTGGAGGCCCATTACGGGCGGGGCCGCTTCCTGGCGCTCTACCTGCTGAGCGCCCTCGGAGGCAACGTCTTGTCCTTCCGCCTGTCGGAGGCGGTCTCGGTCGGCGCATCGACGGCGATCTATGGCCTCTTCGCCGCAGAGCTGGTCTTCGTGCTCCGCAACCGGCGCCTGTTGGGACCGGCCGGCGGGGCTGCCCTGCGGCAGATGGGCGGACTGCTGCTGGTCAACCTGCTGATCAGCCTCAGCCCTGGCATCGACGTCTGGGGCCACCTGGGCGGCCTGCTGGCGGGTGCGGCCTTCGCGGCCGGGGCGGGTCCCCTGCTGGGCTGGGTGCCGGTGGAGGGCGGCTACATGGCGGCCGACCGGCGATCGAGGCGGGCCGCTTGGGTGGCCGGCTTGGGGCTCTTCCTGGTCATCGCCCTGGTCGCGGCCGACGGCATGGGCCGATAGGCATCGTGGCTACACGAAAGCGGCACCGATGATGCGTTCCGTTCGCCGCATTCCCCACCTCTGGATCCCCCTGCCCGACGGCAGCCGTCTCGCCGGCCGCCTCTGGCTGCCGGTCGACGCCGAAGATCGGCCGGTGCCAGCGCTCCTGGAGGCCGTGCCCTACCGCAAGGGCGACCTGACCGCCGCCGCCGATGCCCGTTGGCATGCCCACCTGGCGCGCGGCGGTTACGCCTGCCTGCGCCTGGACATCCGCGGCTCGGGCGACTCGGAGGGCTTGCTGCACGACGAGTACCTGGCGGAGGAGCAGGCCGACAACGCCGCGGTCATCGCCTGGCTGGCGCGGCAGCCCTGGTGCACGGGCCGGGTGGGAATGCTGGGCTATTCCTGGGGCGGCTTTGCCGCCCTCCAGACGGCGGCGCTGGCCCCGCCCGCGTTGGGCGCCGTCCTCAGCCACTGCTCCACCGATGACCGCTACCTGGGCGACTGCCATTGGATGGGCGGCTGCCTCCTGGGTTCCGACATGCTCAAGTGGGCCACCTGGCTGCTGGCCTACCTGGCCCTGCCCCCGGACCCTGACGCCGTCGGCCCCAGTTGGCGCAGGCAGTGGCAGGCGCGGCTGCAGGCGCTGGTGCCACCGGCGGAGCATTGGCTGGCCCACCCCCTGCGCGATGCCTACTGGGACCAGGGATCGGTGAGGCAGGATCCCTTGGCCCTCCGCTGTCCCGTGCTGGCCACAGGCGGCTGGGCCGATCCTTATGTCGACACCGTCTTCCGCCTTGCTTCCGTTCTGCAAGTCCCCTTCCATGGCCTGGTCGGGCCTTGGTCGCACACCTGGCCGGATGCCGGCCTGCCCGGTCCCGCCATCGGATACTGGGATCTGGCCCTGCGCTGGTTCGACCACTGGCTCAAGGGCGAGGCGCCGGAGGTGGCCACCTGGCCGCGCCTGCGCTGCTACCTCCAGGACAGTCGGCCGCCCGACCCGGCCGAGTGCACGGTGCCCGGCCGCTGGCTGGCCCTCGAGGGGCCGGGCAGGCCACGACAGGTGGACCTGGCGGCGGTCGAGGAAGGGGTCGCGGGCGCCCTGCCCGCCGCCAGCGCCATCGCAGCCGTCCCACAGGACCTGCGCATCGGCGCCCAGGCGGGGGTCTGGTGTCCCGCCGGTCGGCCGGGCGAGCTGCCCGCCGACCAGGCGCCGGACGACGCCCTATCGCTCTGCCTCGAGTCGCGCACCTCCAAGGGACCGCGGGCGGTCGTCGGCATCCCCTGCCTGACCCTGCGGGTGCGCTCGAGCTCCGCTTGGGGCCAGGTGGCCGCGCGCCTCTGCGACGTCGCTCCGGGCGGCCAGTCGCTGCTGGTTTCATGGGGCCTCCTCAACCTGCGCCGGGTCGACGACCACCGGCGCGACCTGGGCCTCGAGGCGGGTGTCTGGGTGGAGCGCCGCCTGCCGCTCAGGGCCTTGGGGCACCGACTGGCGCCCGGACACCGCTGGCGCCTGACCCTCTCGGCCAGCTACTGGCCCCACGCCTGGCCGGCGCCCGAGGCCGGCCTGCTCGAGCTCGACCTGGCCGGCTTGAAGCTCGACCTGCCGGAGTTGGCGGAGGCCGACGCAGCGCCGGCGCCGGAGGTGGCCGATGGGCCGGGCCAGGCGGCCGCGCCCTTCGGGCCGCCGATCGGCGCCCTTGTGGACCTGCCGACTCCGAATGAACTGCGTCCGGCCTCCTGGGTGCGGCGCCGGCGGGACCTGCCCGGGGGCGGCATCTGCATCACCGACCGGGGTGACGGCGGCGCCTGGCGCGATGGAGACGGCGTGCTCACCGCCGAGCGCTCCCTTGACAGGTACCGGCTGGGCGGTGATACTGGCGGAGGGCCGGAGCTGCTGGCCTGGCGGGAGATCCGCGTGGGCCGCTCCGGCTGGGAGGCAAAGGTCCTCGCGGCCGGCCGCCTCTGGTCCACCGACAGCCACTTCCACCTGAGCAGCCGCGTCATCGCCTGCTGGGAGGGCGAGCAGGTCTGGTCCCTGCGTCGCCTCGCCCAGTTTCCCCGCCAGGGAGCCTGAGCCGTGTCACGCCACTTCAGCCCCATCTGAGGCCATCATGCCGGGACGTCCACAGGCGTCCGGGCAGGCCTCGGGTACCGAGGCCGAGCGGAGCGGCAAGGGCGCCGACGTCCTGGGACCGCGGGCGGAGCTGGACGGGGCCGCACCGGGTCGGGCACGGGGCGATCAGCCTGAGCCGATGGACTCCTCTCGGCCGCCTTCCGCGGATTCAAAGAGGAGACCCATGAGCACCATCAGCCAGCACCGCTTCCCCTCCCTCGCCCTTCTGAGCGCCACCTTCCTCACCCTGCTGACCGGGGCCTGCCAGTCCGCCACACCTGCGGCGCCCGAGGCATCCGAGACCCCCGGCGCGGGCGAGGAGGCCGGGACGCAGGACGACGGCGCCGCGCGCGACCAGGGCGCAGACGAAGCAGGCGCCGGCGACGCCGATGCGTCGGGCGGCCGGCTGCGCATCCGCGTCGCCGGCGATCTCACCGACGCGGATCCGGCCTTCCACCCGGCAGGCACCGACACGATCACCGCCGAGACGGTCGGGGAGGGGCTGATCGCCTACAAGCCGGGCACCTGGGAATGGGAGAAGGTCCTGGCGGAGGAGATCGAAGCCGACGAAAGCGGACTGCGCATCCGCTTCAAGCTGCGCGAGGGCGTCCAGTTCCACGGTGGCTACGGCGAGCTGACGGCCGACGACGTCAAGTTCTCCTACGAGCGCTTCCTGGACAAGGAACTGGCTTCGACCTATGCCGGCGACTGGGAGGCCCTGGACCGCGTGGAGGTGACCGATCGCTACAGCGGGGTCATCGTCCTGAAGCGGCCCTTCGCTCCGCTCTGGACCAGCACCTTGCCGGTGACGGGCGGGATCATCCTCTCCCGCAAGGCCCTGGAGGACCTGGGCCGCGACCGCTACAAGACCCATCCCATCGGCACAGGGCCCTATGCCTTCGACCGCTGGGAGAGCAACCAGCGGGTGGTGATGACGCGGTTTGCCGACTACTGGGGCGCCCCGCCGGCCTGGGACGAGGTACAGCTGGTCATCATTCCCGAGGACAGCGCAGCCGAGGTTGCTCTGGAGGCAGGCGACCTGGACTTCAGCGGCATCGGCCCTGCCGCGGTCGAGCGCATGGCCGATGCCGGGCTGCAGACCATCGCCATCGAGACCCTGAATTACGCCGGGGTCTTCATGAACGTCACCCATCCGGACCTGGCAGACATCCGCCTGCGCCAGGCCATCCGCCTGGCGGCCGACGTGGAGGGCATCATCGAGGGCGCCTACGACGGACAGGGGACCAGGGCCTGCGCCATCATCGGAGAAGGGCAGCTGGGTTACTGGGAGGACGCCCCCTGCCCGGCGCAAGATCCCGCAGCGGCGAAGCGACTCCTGGCGGAGGCCGACCCGCCGACCGGAGCCTTGCCGATCACGGTCCTGGACCGTGAAGCGGAGAAGGCGACGGCGGAGATCCTGCAGGCCAATCTGAAGGCGGTGGGCATCGCGACGCGGATCGAGGTCGTGGACGACGGCGGCTACTGGGACCTGCCCAAGTACAAGGAGCGGGCCTTGACGGTCTTCAGTTGGGGCACGACCAACCCTGACCCGCATTGGCAGATGACCTGGTTCAGTTGCGACCAGGTAGGCGAGTACAACTGGATGCAGTGGTGCGACCCGGCCTTCGATGCGGTGAACCGCAAGGCGACCGAGCTGGACGACGACGAAGAGCGCGCCGGGCTCTACATCGAGGCCCAGAAGCTCTGGGAGCAGAACGCCAACGTGCTCTGGACCCTCCACCCCATCCAACAGTACGCGGCCGCGGCCGACATCCTCCCGGCCCAGAACCCGAACGGGCTTGCCCTGCCGCAGCACTTCCGCCGCAGGTAGCCGGGCCGCCCCGCTGCAACCCGCCCGATCGATCGGCTGCGTGTCACGCGATGTCCCTCACCGGCGCCTGGCGGCCTCCCCTGCGCCTGACGAGCTGCCAGGCGCCGATCGCCGAGCCCTTCTGGCTTGCCGTGGCCAACTGGCTGGGCCGGCGCCTGGGCCTGGCGGTGGAAGGCGTGGCCCTGGAGCCGTGGGAGCGGCGCCGGGCAGCCTTCGACGCCGGCGAGGTGGCCGTCTGCTGGCTTTGCGGTCCGCCCTATGTCTGGCGCGCGGACGGCGGTGAGCCCATCGAGCTCCTGGCGGCACCGGTCATGGCCGGGGCGCGCTACGGGGACCGTCCGGTCTACTTCTCGGACGTGGTGGTGCGCGCGTCCGAGGCCCACCGCAGGTTTGCCGACCTGGAGGGCTGCACCTGGGCGATCAACGAGCGCAGCTCTCACAGCGGCTACTTCGTCACCAAGCAACACCTCGCGGGCCTGGGCCGGCGCGAGGGTTACTTCGGCCGGGTGATCGAGTCGGGCTCGCACCAACGCAGCCTGGACCTGCTTCGGGCAGGCGACATCGACGCGACGGCGATCGACAGCACGGTGCTGGACCTGCTCCTGCACCAGGAGCCGGGCCTGGAGACCGAGCTGCGGGTGATCGCCCGCCTCGGGCCCAGCCCGATGCCGCCCTGGGTGCTGCGCCAGGACCTGCCCCTCGCCCTGCGCCACGACCTGCGACAGGCCCTCCTGGCCATGCACCACGACGAGGAAGGCCGATCGGCCCTGGCGACAGGGCAGGTGGGGCGCTTTGCGGCGGTGACGGACGCCGACTACGATCCCATCCGCCGCATGCTGCGCGAGACGGAAGGGGTGGCCCTCTGAGCCCGGCACCTGGAGAGGCAGGGCGATGGGGCGGCTGATCGCCACCCGCCTCGGGCAGGCCGTGGCGGCAGCCCTCCTGGCGGGCATGCTGGTGACCCTCGCCGGCACGCTGCTGCCGGGAGAGCCGGCCATCCTCATCCTGGGCCCCCGGGCCAGCGCCGAACTGGCGGCCCGCCTGAACCGGGAGCTGGGCCTCGACCTGCCGCCCTGGCGGCAGGCCTTGGCTTTCGTGCTGGGGGCCCTCCGCGGTGACCTCGGCAGCGACTTCTGGCAGGGGATTCCCGTGCTGCACCTGGTGGCCGAGGCCCTGCCGCACACCCTGGCCCTGGCGGTGACGGGCCTGGGCCTGGCGGCCTCCTTGGGGATCCCGTTGGGGGCCCTCTGCGCCTGGCGACGCGGCGGGCGCCTCGACCGGGGCGTGCAGTTCCTGGCAGCGGCCAGCTATAGCCTGCCCAGCTACGTCGTGGCCCTGCTGCTCCTCCTGGTCTTCGCGGCTCGCCTGCGCTGGCTCCCGGCGACCGGGGCGGGCCTGGACGAGGGACCCTGGGGGGTGGCAAGGCACCTGGTCCTGCCCGCCATGACCCTGGCCGTGGGCTGGACGGGCTACCTGGCGCGCCTGGTCCGCGACCAGGTGGCCGAGAGCCTGGCCTCGGACTACGTTCGCCGGGCAGAAGCCTTCGGCGTCCCGCCGCGTCGTCTCCTCCTGCGCCATGCTCTGCGCCCGGCCCTGGCGCCGATCGTGGCCCTGCTGGGGGTGGGCCTGGGATCCCTCCTGGGCGGCGCGGTCTTCGTCGAAGTGATCTTCAGCCGGCCGGGGCTGGGGCGCCTGATTTACGAAGCCATCGCCGACCGGAACTACCCGGTACTGCGGGGAGGCGTCTTCGTGGCGGCCCTGCTCTACGTGGCCTGCAACCTGATGGCCGAGCTGGCCCTGGCGGCCCTCGACCCACGCCAGCGCCGGCAGGCGGAGGCCTGAGCTGCACGCGAGGCAGGGCCGGGCCGACGGGAGCCGGCGCCCCGGGTCCGAGCGGACCGTCAGCGCCGTTGGCGGGCGTGTGGATGCGCCCGGCGGCAGCAGGCGCACCCCCGCGCGCGCCAAGCGGCCCAGCCTGGGACTGGCGATGGTCCTGGCCCTGGTCGGGGCAGCTGCCCTGGCCCCGGTCCTGGCGGGGGCGGACCCGCTGGCTCAGAACATCGGAGCCCGCCTTCAGGGGCCTTCGCCCACCCATGTCCTGGGTACGGACGCCCTCGGTCGGGATCTCTTCAGCCGACTCCTCTGGGGCGGCCGCATGGCCTTCGGCCTGGCGATTCCGGCCGTTCTGCTGGGATTGGTGCTGGGGGTGGGAGTGGGCCTCCTGACGGCCCGCGGCCCTCGGCTCCTGCGCGGGCCGCTGCTCCTCCTGGTGGACAGCCTGCAAGCCCTGCCCAGCCTCCTGTTGGCGCTGCTCATCCTCAGCCTCACCGGCCCTTCGACAGCGGTGCTGATCCTCGTGGTGGCCGGCAGCCTGACCCCGACCTATGCCCGTGTGACCCGGGCCCAGGTCATCGGCCTGACGGGGGCCGCCTACATCGAGGCTGCCAGGGCCCTGGGCGCCGGCCCGCTGCGGATCGCCCTCCGGCACCTGCTCCCCAACGCCCTCCGCCCCCTGCTCCTTTTGGCCGCGATGGACCTGCCCGGCGCGATCACCCTGGAGGCCGGCCTCTCCTTCCTGGGTCTGGGCCTGCCTCCGCCTGCGCCCACCTGGGGCAACATGCTGGCCGAAGGCTTCAGCCGCCTGCGCCAGAGCCCTTGGCCGCTCCTGGCACCGGCGACGGCCTTGGTGCTGACGACCTTGGGCTTCAGCCTGTGGGGAGAGGGGCGCCTGGGACGTGGCCGGGCTGGCCTTGGCAGTGGCAGGGGACGCCCGTGACGGGACCCCGATCGCGCTGGGGGGATCCCGGCGCGTGGCGATCGGCTCTTGCCGAAGGATGGAGGTTCAGCGCCCGCACAGCAGCCGCTCCCCCGCCAGGCCCAACACCATCGGCAGCTCCCCGATGCGCAGGGCGGGTACATAGCCATCATCACCGCCCGCCAGGTCGCGGAGGAAGGCCGCGTCCGCATCCTCGCCCAGTCCGACGCTCAAGATCCGGACCCCTGCCGACCGCAAGGCCGCCGCTTCCGCCAAGGCCGTCGCCGGCTCCGCCGACTGGCGGCCGTCGCTGATCAGGATGAGCGCCCTCCGGACCCCCGGCCGCCCCGCAGCCAGGGCCTTCCTCGCCATGGCCAGGCCTGCATCCACCCGGGTCCCCGGCGCCAGCCGGATGGCCGCCAGGGCTGCCGCCAGCCCCGCCGGGTCCGTGCCCAGGGGCGCCGCCAAGGTCGCCGTGCGATGGAAGGTCACCAGGGCCGCGCGGTCGAGCGCCGCGTCCAGCGCGCCGTCGACCAGCAGGCGCCCCGCCTCACCCGCCACGTCGATGCGTCGCCTTCCGCCCGGTCCGTCCGGCGTTCCCATGCTCTCGGAGGCATCCAGCACCAGCACGAGGTCCACCCCGTCGGCACGCGGACAGAAGCGGCCGCCCACCGCCGGCAGGTAGGCCCGCCTGCTGAGATCGGCCCGATCGAGGACCTTGACCCAAGGGATGGGATAGGCCAGCGACCGGCGTTCGCCCCAGCCGTCCACAAAGCTCAGGCCGGCCGCGGCGTTGGTGGGCCAAAGGCCGCGCTCCTGGGGGCGGAGGGTCAGGCGCAGGAGGCTCTCCTGGCCCTGCGCCTGGGGCGGCAGGGTCCAGCGCGCCAGGCCGGCCGCCTCGTCCGCCTGCCCCGGAGGGTCCAGCGAGCCGGACAACAGGCGCATGTTCGCCGGGAGACGGTCCTCCACGACAGCCTCGCGCGCCCAATGCGCCGGGGCCCTTGCGTCCAGCAAGGCGTCTACCCAGGCCGGCCGGCCCTGAGGCAGAGGCAGCTCCTCCACCGTGCCCAGTTCCCCCAGGATGCGCCGGAGGTTGACCGTCGTCGCCGGGTCGAAGGACGAGCGGGGCGCCAGGACCAGGCGCAGGCGCAGCCCGGGCAAGGCGCGCAAGGCCTCCAGTCCCGGCCGAAGGTCGTCCTTCAGCTCACCGTCCGTGAAGACGATGACATCGTTGCCCTCGTCGGGGCGCCCCGGATCGCCCGCCAGGCCGGCCGCCAGGGCCTCGAGCGCCGCCCCCAGGCGCGTGTCGCCGCCCGGCTCCAGCTGCATCAGCGCCGCGCGCAACTCCTGCGACGGGCGGCCCTCTGGAGCGAGCAGCCGCAGGGCATCCGTGAAGGCGTACAGGCCGAGGGGGCCGGCCTCGGGTGGCAGGCCGTCCAGGAGGGCCAGCACGGCACCTCGCACCCGCTCCAGGCTGGACTCCCAGGCCATGCTCCGGCTGCCGTCGACCAGGAGGAGGCGGCGCCGCACGGCCACCCGGGGCCGGCAATAGCCAGCTTGGCGCAGCCTGACCTCGGCCGTCCCCCCCAGCAGCAGGGTCCGAGGCCAGGCGCCCTTGGCCACCCAGGCCCAGCAGTCCGAGTCCGCCAGGACGGCGCCAGGGGCCGACTCCGCAGTGGGGCGCAGGGCCAGGAGGCCCGCAGCCAGCACCGCAGAGCCCGCGCCATCCCCGGGCCCCAGCCGGACATGGGCCAGCCAGAGGCTCCCGTCGGGCCCCGCTGCCAGGTCCACCGCGTTCGGGCCGGCCGGCGAGGCAAGGGCAGCGAGCAAGGTGCCGTCGCGGGCGAACTGCCAGAGGCGGCCGCCGCTGCCCAGAATCCAGACCTTCCCCGAATCGTCCGCCGCCAGGGCGCGCGGGATGTCCGGCAGGGGCAGGCGATCCAGCAGGTCGCCTGCGGGCCCGAGGCGCAGGAGCGCGGGCGGCGCAGCGTGGGCCATCAGCAGCTCCGTGCCGTCCCAGGCCAGGTCCACCGGCGCTCCCAGGTCCGCCGGCCAGGACCAGGCGCCCTGCTCCGCCCCATCTGGGTCCAAGCGGCGCAGGCGCCCCGTCCCGGCATCGACGACCGCGATGCGCCCTCCCGCCGCCGCGATCGCCGTGAAGCGACCTGTCGGCGCCGAGTCGTCCAGCACCGGCTCCGGGCGCCAGGTCCAGGACGGGAAGCCGGCGCCGTCGCGGGCTTCGACGGCGCCACGCTGCAGCAGGTAGAGGCGCTCACCGTCGGCGGCCAGGTCCACGGTCCAGCCGGCATCCGAGAGGTCGGCGTACCAGGGCAGGTCCAGGCCGCCGCAGACCCCCACCTGGTCCCGGAGGTCGCCCTGCCAGGTCCAGCGTTGCACCGTCTGCGGGCGATCCGCCGCCTGACCCGTCATCAGGTCGTCGCCGAAGGGGCCGCCACGCAACCAGCTGCGCCCTTGGAGGAGCAGGGGCCCGGTGGCTCCGGCCGCGAGGCGCAGGGGGACCAGGGGCCCGGCCAAGGGCGGATGGTCCAGCCCGCCCCTCAGGCCCGGCGGGGCGTCCGGGCGGGCCAGGTCCCAGGCCAGCAGCCCCTGGGCATGGCAGTGGTTGAGGCTGGCGAGGAGGCGACCGCCCCGCCAGGGCTGGGCGAGGCGCAGGACGGTCGCGCCGGCCGACGGGACCTGCACCCGCGCCGTCGGCCCGGTCCACAGGGGAAGATCCTCCCCCAGGCGATAGACCTCGGCCTGGCGGGCCACGTAGGTCGCTTCGGGCCCTGCCGCCACGTCCTCCAATCCCAGGAAGGGGACCGTGTCCAGGTAGTGGCCGGCCGCGTCATAGCGCACCACGCCGTTCTGGGGGACGATGCCGGCCTGGCTCCGGCCGGCGCGGCGACCGGACGGCACCTGTGTGGCCGGGGGCTCCGTTGCCTGAGGCACATCGGGCACCGGGATGCGGTTGATGACGAAGACCCGGCCATCCACGGCAACATCCACCCCCAGCGCTTGGGCCAGGGGCTCCTCGGGCAGCGAACCGATCATGCTCCCGTCCGCAGCGAAGCGGTCCACGCCGCCCAGGCTCTGGGGCCGCGGGTCGCGCGGCGAGGGGCTGGGCCCCGGCCGGCCCTGGGCGCGCGAGAGCAGGAAGCCGCCACCCGGCAGGGCCGCCACATCGGTGTAGCGCTGCGGGAGTTCGGCCACGACGCGCACCCCGAGCGCGGCGTCGAGGCGCAGGACGTGGGCGGCGTTCAGGCTGATGGCCAAGAGGTAGGTGCCGTCCGGCCCGGCGTCGATGCGCCGCGGCTCAAAGCCCTCGCCCAGGAGTTCGGCAGGCACGCGCGTCACCGCGCGGGCGTCGCCCAGGACCGTCAAGCGGTGCAGGGCCTGCTGCCGCCGGTCCAGGACCCAGATCGTCCCGTCGGGCGCCACCGTCACATCGGCGGCAAGGGCGTAGACGCCGGGCTGGAGGCGCCAGGGGAGGTCGTGGAGGTCGCGGAGCAGCTCGGCGGCCGGCTGCGGCGTTGCCGCAGCGGCGGCGCCGGCTGGCGCGGCCGGGCGCGGGAGGGAGACCGGGGCGACCAGAGCAGGCAGCAGCAGGGCCGCCGCCAGCCTGACCCGCGCGCATCGGCTCATCCGCCGTTCCCCGCCCGCTGCCCCCGGCAGGCCCGCACCGCGATCAGGGTCGCGCCCGGCCTAGCGGTCCGGCAGGTGCAGGAGGGGCAGGAAGTTCCAATCGGCCGCGCCAGGGTCCACCGTCGGCCGGGGCGTGGGGCTGCCTGGCACCCTCGTGGCCGTCGGCGTGGGGGTGCCGCCCGGCGGACAGACGGCCGGGTGACCGAAGTCCCAGACCTTCTGGCCGAAGGAGTTGTAGGGCGTGAGCACGTCGCCGCCGAAGGGCAGCGTCCAGAAGCCGTCCGGCTCGGAGATCTGGCGCAGGAGGGCGTACTGGGCGATGGTCCCGACGGCGATGTTGTAATGCCGCGCCCCCTGGCGCCGCAGCGCATCGGCCACGGCCTTGGCCTGCTCCGGAGCCTGCATCATCGGGCCGTCGGTGATGTTGATCGTCATCGCCAGGGTGCCCGGCCGATGGCGCACCGAGCGCAGCTCCCGGGAGACGTCGCGATAGGCCAGGTCCAGGTTGGCGGCATTGTCGCGCATCGTGATCCGATCCACGCCGGCGAGGACGGCCTCCGGATCGTCCGTCAGGGTCTGGAAGATCTCAGAGGTGTCACCGTAGCCGATGACCGCCGCCGTGTCGCCGCTGCCGGGACGCAGGCGGAAGCGCTGCATCGCCTCCTCCACCCCCTTGCGGATGGCGGCACGGCTGTCCATGCCGCTCAGCGTGGCCCCTGCCAGGCAGTTGGAGTCGTCGATCAGGAAGAAGATCTCCATGGGTTGCGGCGGACAAGGACCGCGGACCAGCACCTTGGGGATGGGGAAGGGCACGGTGCCCGGCAGTCCCTTGCGGTCCTTGAAATCTGCCTGAGCAGAGATGTTGGTGGGGTGCAGGCCGGTGGCCAAGGGCTCCAGGTCATAGCTCAGTCCGGCCGGCGGGAAGTCCCCGGCCAGGCGCCAGGTCAGGCGCGTACTGCCGTCAGGCAGGGCCTCGGCCGAGGCCACCGCCGGCCTGTCGGTGCCGGCGAGGTAGCGCATGTTGGCCGGCACCAGGTCCACGACCGTCCACTGCACGATGGCGTTGGCCTGCAGCGAGCCGGCGAGGCGGGTGTAGAGCTGCTCCAACTCATCGGTCTTGGGCACGTTGAAGTACAGGTCGGGCGCCGACGCCGCAGGCTCCAGGCCGGGGTCGCACTGACCCCCGGCGCAGACCGTCACCACGATCACCCCGTCGGCCTTGGCCCGGCCGGCAGCAGTGGGCACCGGATCGGCGCCCGCTACCGTGTTGACCCCGTCCGTCAGCACGATCATCGCCTGCTGCACGCCACGCGTCTGCTCGCGGAGGTGCTGGGCGGCCAGATCGATGGCGGCGCTGATGTTGGTCTGGCCGGTGGGCGACAGGGCATCGATACGGACCTTGACCGCTGCGCCGTTCGGGGTGAGGCCCGAGTGGAGACCCGCGTCCTGGTTGAAGGCCACCAGGCCCACCCGCGACTGGCCCAGGTCCATGGCGTCGATGAAAGCCTTGGCGGCCCGCTTGGCGTTGGCGATCTTGTTGTCGTCCAGCATCGAGGCCGAGATGTCGAGGACCAGCATGACGTCCACAGGCGAGACCTCCTGGGGACAACCGGAGGTCAGGGTCAAGGTCACGCGCACCGTCTCACCCAGGTTGATCTCAGCGGGACGGGCCACCTTGTCGGTCTGGGCCTGACAGCGGCTCTGCTCCTGCGCCTCCAGCTCCGGCACCGCCCGCAGACCCCAGGCAGAACCTCCGGCAAAGCACACCGCCAGAAGAATGGCTACCGACGCCCGCGTCCGCGCCACCGCTCGCCACGTTCGCATCCAGGGTCTCCTTTCCCGGCTCGAGTCCGGGCGGCCGATGCCGGCCGCGGCCAAGGGTCTCAGTATATCACGGCGGGCCAAAGGCACCATCCTGCCTCTGGAAGATGCTGACCGATCCGTCGGCGTAGCGCTCGACCAGGCCCGGGACGCGGGCCAGACGCTGGGCCGACAGCCGTCCTCTGACCTCCCCGTCGTCCGGCCCGACGTAGACCCAGGCCGCGCCGGCGGCATCGAGGAGGGCGAGCACCTGCGCATCGGACAGCCCGTCGCCCCGGGCCAGGATCTGGGCCCGCTCCTCCAGTTCCCGCACCAGCGCAGGATCTCGCAGGGCGTAGACGGCTGGAGGCACCGTCGTCCTCCGGCCGGCGGTCAAGGGCAGCCAGTAGCCGCCGTCGATCCCGCGGTAGGCTCCCTGGTTCCAGAGCACCTGGCGCACGAAGAAGCGCGCATCGGGCGGCGTGTGGTCGCGAATCCACGCGGCGGCGGGAAGCTCGGCCGCGCGGAGGATGACGGTCTCGTCGTTGCGAACCGGGGGCATGGTCCCCATGCCGACCAGGGCCAGGCCCAGAGGGAAGGCGATGACTCCCCAGCGGGGTCGCAGACCCTGGCGGCGGCCTCGGCTTCCTTCCCCCCTCCTGGTCAGCAGCCTCAAGGCCCCAGCGCCGGCGCAGAGCGCCAGAGGGTCGATCCAGACCTCGAGGGGCCGCGATCGCAGCAGCCAGGCCAAGGCGAGGCCCAGGCTCGAGACGACAAGCGTCCAGGCCCGAGTCCCTGTGCGAGCCGCGAACAAAGGAGCGACACCCTCCACCAGCAGGCCCACGCCCAAGGAAATGGGCATCCAGAGCGAGATGGCGAGGGCGAAGGGGGGCAGGGCCCAGGACTGGCCGGCGCCGAGCAGGCCCGGCCAGGTGGCGCAGGCCGCCGCGACCAGCCAGCCCAGGAGCGCCCAGGCCCCGCGCCTGCCGTTGAGGAGGGCCAGCGCCAGGCCCACGAGGGCCAGGCGCAACCAGAAGCCCCCGTCGTGCTGGATGAGCACCCATTCCGGGAAGTCGAAAGCGACCGGCGCCGACGGCGGGGCCGGCGCCTGCCCCCTGCCCGACCCCACCCATTCGGCCAGCCGCGCCCCGAAACCGCGCGCCAGCCAGGGCGCGACCAGCAGACCGGCGCCGGCCGCGGGCCACAGGACGCGGAACATGCGCCGCCCGCGGCGCATCAGCAGGCCCGTTGCGCAGATGCTCGCGGCGATCGCGAAGAAGGCCAGGACCCGGTAATGGGTCAGCAGGAGGCCGGCGGCCAGGACTGCGGCAACCACCCCGTCCCAATGCCGCCCTGCGCCATCGGTTCCCCGGCCGGCAGCGGACGGAAGGCGAAGCACCGGATCGGAGCCGATCCCCGCTCCGGGCGGCCGGTCGGCCTCGGCGGGCCCGAGCGAGCGGCGCGGCCTGGACGGGCGCAGCGCCGCCTGCCACGCCCACAACGCCGCCGGCCACACCACCAGCCCGCAGAGCTGGGTGTAGCGGCCCCAGCTCAGGTAGTAGGGGGGAAACCACAGCCAGGCAGAGGCCAGAGCCTGGGCGACCAGTCCGCCGCGCAGGCCCATGCCCAGCTGCCGGCCGAGCAGCAACAGGCCCAGCGGGGCGATGGCGCAGAGGAGCTGGCCCAGCCAGAGAACGACCAGCCGGGGCTCGGCGCCGCTCAGCCAGGTCAGGACGGCGGCCTGAGCATGGAAGCCGAAGTGGTAGTCAAAGCCGTCGGCGGCCAGGTAGGGGTGGTAGTCGCGCGGCAGGCCGGCCTGTTCCACGAAGAGCTGGGTGATGACGGTGTGGTGGTAGCCGTCCACCCAGGGTGCGGCCACCAGCCCCGCCGCATCGGCAAAGCGGAGGTGGATGGCGATGGCGAGAATGGCCACGGCGGCGACGAAGACCGGCAAGGCGCTAAGGCGCAGGCGCGGAACCCGCAGGCCCAGGACGCCCCCTTCTGCCCGGCTCCCCCTGCCGTCGGCGGGCCGGAAGCGCAACACGATGGCTGCGACGCAGGCCGCCAGGACGATCAGGCAGAACCTGCTACCCCAGATGGGGCCGAAAGGGGCCGACCACAGGAACAGGAGGGCCCAGAGCGCCGGGGCGGCACCCAAGGCCCAGACCAGGGTGAGGCCAGGACCGAGGCGGCGCCTGGCGGCCGCCGAAGGGGCCAGGGCCAGGCCGGGAAGGAGCAGGACAGCGGGAGCCGCCAGGGCGAAGCGGAGCGACTCCACGGTGGGCGCCTGCCGGGGCCGCCTTCAGCTCAATCCAGCACCTGCGGCCTGCGCCGGCCTCCGAAGACCCCGTGCCTCCAGAGGAGCAGGAGGCCGCAGACCGCCATGAGGCTCACCGAGACGATCTGGGCCACCGGCATGCCCTGCCAGAGCCAGGCGTCGGGGCGTTGCAGCTCCGCCAGGAAGCGACCCAGCGGATAGAGGATGAGGTAGAAGAGCGCCAGATCGCCGCGGCGCAATCCGTCGCCGTAGCGACGGGACACGAAGCTGAGCAGGAAGAAGGCCAACAGGTTCCAAAGCGACTCGTAGAGAAAGGTCGGATGGAAGCGGGCTGCCTCCGGCAGGCCGACGTGCTCCGGCAGGCGGTACTCGAGAGCCACCTGCAGGCCCCACGGAAGCTCGGTGGGGCGGCCGTAGAGCTCTTGGTTGAAATAGTTGCCCCAGCGGCCGATCGCCTGGCCCAAGGGAATGCCCACCGCGAAGAAGTCGGCCCATTCGGCAAAGCTGAGCTTGGCGACACGGGTGTAGAGCCAGAGACCCAGGGCTCCTCCCAGGACGGCGCCGAAGATCCCCAGGCCCCGGAGCCCGCCATCCCAGAAGTTGATGATGCTCTTCGGGTCCTTGAGGTAGGAGGCCAGGCTGGTGCTGCTGCCGGCCGGGGAGGACACCACGTGGTAGAGCCGTGCACCGAGGAGGCCCAGGATCATGACCGGGATCAGGGCGTTCCAGACATGGTCGGGGTTGTGGCCCCGACGCCGCGCCTCGCGATCGGCGATCCAGGCGCCGGCCAGGGTTCCCAGGGTGACCAGGATCCCGTACCAGTACACCGGGCGGTCGATGCCGGGGATGGTGAAGGCCTCGGGGCCGAAGGGCGGCTGCGGCATGGTGGCTACCTCTGGCGGGGAGCGAGGGTCGGCAGATCCCGGCGGCTTCCGGTCGTTCTTGGCCCTCGCGCGGTGGCACGTCGCCGCTCGGCGGCGGACGCTGGGGGCGGGCGATTATAGAGAAGGGCGACGGCGGCGGTCAATCGCCTCGGCCGACCGCTCAGGGCGTGGGGCTGGCTTCTGCCGGAGCAGCAGCGCCGACCGCCGGGCCGCGGTAGCTGCGAAGGATGGCACGAACCTCGGCCTCGTGCGCTGTCCAGTCGGCATCGGGCAGGGCGACGTTGACCATCGAGAACGTGGTGCCATCGATCTGAAACAGCACCAGGCTACGCATCTCCGTGCCCTTGGGGGTGGTGTAACCCACGTCCACCCGCATCGCTTCGTCCTCGCGCTCCATCACCTTCTCGCGGTTGAACTCGCGGAAGTCCGCCTGCTTGGTGAACCCTGTCAGCTCGAGCACCTGGTTGGCCGTGTAGCCCAGGGCCTTGGGGCGGCGACCGTTGTCGAATTGGGTGATCGAGACCAGGCCGCCGCCGCCCGGACGGTTGAAGACCGTCCCGACGCGCACGTCCTTGGAAGCGATCTGCTGCCGGGCTTCGGCCCAACCCTGCGGGACCTCGATCGCGAAGAGCTGCCCGGGGTCGACGACTTCCTGGCGGGTGACCAGGTCGAGAGGCAGGGGCGTGCCCACAGGAGCCGGGGCGGGGGCCTCGCCGCCGCCGACCGGCGGTGCCACGGTGATGACCAGGGTCTGCCCCTGCGCGAGCGGGGCGCCTTCCGTGGTGCGGGCCATGGGGGCGGGCGTCAGGGTGGGTGGGGTGCCAGGCGTGCAAGCGGCCGTCAGGAGGACGAGTCCGAGCGAGCTGAGTCGAAGGCTTTGGGCGTTCATGGTTGCTCCTTCGCGATCGCCATCCAGAATAGCAGGCGGTCCGGGTGCAAGGCAACGAAGCGATGGCTGGAATGGCAGGGCCGGGAATATGAAAGGGGCGCCGCATTGGGCGCCCCTCTCAAGCCAGAAGGAGTAGATTCGTTGTGGTTGGACCTTTGCGGCTCAGGCTGTGCTCCCCAGCAAACCCGATCCAGATCCGCCCGCCGGCCGCTCGACCCAGGTCGTTGTGCTCAGCAGGCAGGGTCAGTATGCAACACCGCCGTCCAGCTTGCTGGACCACGGACTGACCGCAGCCTGACGCTTCGCTGACCGTCTGGGGAACAAGCTGCCCGCGCAGGCAAGGGCAGCGGCAGGCGCTTGGGGGCGAGGCCGCCGGACCACCCGACACCTCCAGGGGGGGTCAAGCCTCTCTTCGTCAGGGCTTGCTGAGTTCCGCCAGGGCCGCCGCAGCTGCCGCGTAGCCGGGCCGATGGTCCAAGGCCTTCTCGAGATGCCGCCGCGCCAGGTCCGGCTCTCCCGCAGCCGCCTCTGCGCGGGCCATCCAGTACAGCGACTCCTCCAGGTTGGCCGCATTGGCCAGGTTGGCCGCCGCGAGGGTCCGGAGGTCTGCCCAGCGTCCGACTGCGGCATAGGCCTCGAAGGGACCGAACTGGTACCAGAGCGTCCGCCAGTGCAGGCCCAGGGCCAGAGCCTGGTCGAAGGCTGCGGCGGCGGCGGGGGCATCGCCGACCAACAGCAGGGAGCTGCCCAGGTTGAGCCAGGCCGCAGCATCCGGCGTGGCTGCGGACTCGGCGCGCGCTCGCGCCAGCGCCACCGCAGCGGCTTCGCGCGCATCTCCGAGGGGACCGAGGATGGCGAGCAGCCGCGAACTGTCAACGCGGCGGTGGGGCACGACGAAGCGGCGGTTGAAGCGACGCCACTCGGCGTCGAAAGAGGCGTAGGCCAGGGGCCGGTCCGGTCCCAGGTAGCTGTCATGGGCCAGGAACTGCCCTTCGCCGGTCTCGGTCCCGTCCTCGTAGCCCAGCAGGAGGCGGTAGTGGCCCATCTCGTCGCCAGGGTCGGGCTCGAACCAGGTCTCCGCGATCACCAGAAAGCCGGCGGCGAGGAGGCGGCGGAGCAGGTCCAGATCTCCCGCCTGGCGATCGATCGCCGCCAGGTCCGGCAGGGTGGCAATGTATGCCGTCATCTCGTCGGGCGACACGTTCTTGTCCTCCGGATCTGGCTTGAGGAAGCGCGCCACCTCGCGTTGGTCGCGGCTGACCCCCAGGGCCGACAAGGCCATCGAAACGGTCGCCGGTCCACAGTTGTTCCAGGTCTGGTAGACGTGCGCCACGCCCTCCAGGCGCTGTGCGCTCGGCAGGGTCGCCGCCGGGACCGGCGAGATCGACGGCGGGGTCGCGGCCCCGGACGGGGCGACGGTTGTCGGCATGACCACGCGGCTCGTGGCCGTCGGGCCGGATACGGCTGCGGCCGCTCCTTGCCGGCCGGCGGGGATCGCCTCCCCGCTCGCTTCTCCCACGGACGCCGTCGGCAGGGGCACGGGACTGCGCTCGGCCGCGGGCAGGAGGCCCTTCAGCTGGTAGGGCAGGGCCTGCACGCGCGTGGGCAGGTAGGGGTAGGCCCGCCGCCAGAGGGGCCCATTTGCCAGCGCCTGGGCAGCCGCCACGAGACCGAGCCCCAACAGGCTCCACAGGACTAGCCTCAGGGTTCCGGAACCGGACCGCCGGACCGCCACGGCCCGCCGCCTCAGCCCGGCCGCTCTGCGCGGATCTGGCGCCGCACGTCGAGAATGCGCTGGGCCGCCGTCAACCATGCGCCGATGGCCACGATGCCCAGCGCGACGGGCAGCCGATCGGCCAGCAGACCCAGCCACAAGATGCTCATGCGCTCGAAGCGTGTCAGGAGGCCCACCCTGGTCGGATAGCCCACGCCCTCGGACCTGGCCCGAATGTAGCTGACCATCAGCGACCCGGCCAGCGCCACGAGGACCAGCCAGGCGCGGGGAACGCCATCGCCCCCCCGATTCATGTCGGCGAAGATCAAGAGGCCCAGGTAGACCAGGATCTCCGAGATCCGGTCCAGGCTGCTGTCCAGAAAGGCGCCGAAGCTGCTGACCCGCCCCGTTCGCCGCGCGAGCGTCCCGTCGATGCCGTCGATGCCGCTGGTCAGCAGCAGCGCCCAGGCCGCCGACCAGAGCTGGCCTTGGGCCAGCAGCCAGGCCACCAGGACGTGGGCAGCGGCCCCCAGCACCGTCAGGGCGTTCGGGCTGATCCCCGAACGGCCGATCAGGTCGGACAGCGGGTCGATCAGCACCCGGAGCCAGACGCGGAAACGCTCGCCGATCATTCCGGTCGGCCTCCTCAGGCCCCTGGACTTTCGCCGATCTGCAGCCGCAGATAGGCGTCGATGAAGCCGTCGATCTCGCCGTCGAGAACGGCCTGGGTGTTCCCCACCTCGTGGGAGGTCCGATGGTCCTTGACCATCTGGTACGGCTGCAGCACGTACGAGCGGATCTGGTTCCCCCAGCCGGCCTCCACGTGCTGTCCCTTGAGACGCGCCTGCTCCGCTTCCCGCTCTTCGAGGCGGATCTCCAGGAGGCGGGCCCTCAGCAGCTTGAGAGCGGTTTCGCGGTTCTGGGCCTGCGAGCGCTCGTTCTGACAGCTCACGACCACCCCCGAGGGTACGTGGGTCATGCGTACCGCGCTGGAGGTCTTGTTGACGTGCTGCCCCCCGGCACCACTGGCCCGGAAGACGTCCACCTTCAGGTCCTCTTCCCTGATCTCCACCGAGACATCGTCCTCGATCACCGGCGAGACCTCGACCAGGGCAAAGCTGGTATGGCGCCGGGCCGAGGAGTCGAAGGGCGAGATGCGCACCAACCGGTGCACCCCGCGCTCGCTGCGCAAGAGCCCGTAGGCATGTCGACCGGCAAGCGTGAAGGTCACGCTCTTGATCCCCGCCTCTTCGCCGGGCATCCGGTCCACCACCTCGACCTTGAGCTTGTGCCGATCCGCCCAGCGCAGGTACAGCCGCTCCAGCATCGCCGCCCAATCCTGGCTCTCGGTGCCGCCGGCACCGGCGTGGATCGAGAGGATGGCATCGTGGTTGTCATACTCACCGGACAGGAGGAGTGCGGCCTCCGCCGTGGCCAGGTCCTTGGCCAGGGACGCGGTCTCCGCCGTCAGCTCGGCTGCCAAGGGATCATCGGACCCGCCCTGGGCCTCGCCGGCCAGCTCCGCCAGCATCTGCGCCCGTTCGGAGAGATCCCGCCAGGTCCCCAGGTCGTCCTGCAACTCGCGCAGGCGCTGCATGGTCCGCCGCGCGCCATCGGCATCGTTCCAGAAATCAGGGGCCGTGGAGAGGGCTTCCAGCTCCGCGGCCTCGTCCGCCTTGCCCGCGATGTCAAAGACGGTCCATCAAGGTCTGAATCTGAACGTTGAGGGCATTGAGCTGCGCCTGGAGTTCGTCCACGATGGGCACCTGCAAACAGTGTGACCGCGCCGCCGCACTGCGGTCGCGCGTCCATACTATATCATGGGCCGGGGGGCGTGGCAGCGGGCCCCGGCAAGGACCCGACCGCGATGCAAGGCGCGTCCGACGACAAAGGTCGGGCAGGGCAGGCCGCGAGGGGGGGGCGCATGCCGCCTCGGGCCCTGAGCCCGTCCATCCTCGAAGCAGCGGAGTGACACCATGGATCCACTCATCAGCCTACGGCTCCAAGAGCTCGTTTCCCGCGAGCGCATGCTCCTCGATGCCTTGCTGAAGGGCCTGGAGACCTGGGAGGCCCGCCCCCAGGAGGCAAGTCGCCTGCGCGAGGCCATCCAGGGCCTGGATGACCTCTTCCTCCTGGTGGTGACGGGCGAGTTCAACGCCGGCAAGAGCAAGCTGATCAACGTTCTCCTGGGCGGGACCTTCCTCGATGAAGGCGTCACCCCGACCACCCAGGAGGTGCAGGTGTTGGTCTTCGGCGCCGAACAGCGGCGCAGGGCCCGATCCGGCTACCTCGAACGGGAACTGGACCTGCCCCTCCTGCGCCAACTCCACCTGGTGGACACCCCCGGGGCAAACGCCATCGTTCGCGAGCACGAGGCCTTGACGCGCGACTTCCTGCCGCGGGCCGACCTCATCCTCTTCGTGACCTCTGCCGACCGCCCCTTCTCGGAGAGCGAGCGGCAGTTCCTGACGGCCATTCGGCGCTGGGGCAAGGCCATCGTCTTCGTGATCAACAAGGCCGACCTCCTGGGTGACGCCGCCGAGAAGGCCCAGGTCCAGGGCTTTGTCCGCGGCGCGGCCTCGGCCCTGTTGAACGGCGCCGAGCCGGAGGTGTTCCTGCTGTCGGCTCGCCAGGCGCAGCAGGCCCGCGCCGAAGGCGACGCCGAAGCGCTGGAAGCTTCCGGCTGGCCAACCTTCGAGATCTGGCTGCAGCAGACCTTGACCGCCACGGAGCGCCTGCGCCTCAAGGTCGAGAACCCCCTGGGCATCGCGGAGACGGTCATCGCCGAGAGCCTGAGTGAGATCGAGCGGCGCAAGGGCCTCCTCAGCGGCGATGCCGACACGCTGGCGACGATCGACCACAACCTGGGGGACTACCAGAGCGAGGCCGCGGAGGAGCTGACGGTGCGACTGGACCGGCTCGATCGCTTCCTGATGCAGGTGCGTGAGCGCGGCGAGGTCTTCTTGGAGGAGCAGTTCCGGCTGTCCAAGCTGCGCAGCCTGATGAACGCCGACCACCTGCGGGCCCTCTTCGAACGCGAGGTGGTGGCCGATGCCCCCGCCCAGGTGGCCGCCGAGGTGGACCGTCTGGTCGATTGGGCGGTCGACCGCGAGCACGGCACCTGGCACGCCGTGGAGGACAAGCTGCGGCGCCTGGCCGAGCAGGGTGAGGAGCGGGGTGACAGAGCCGGCGGCTTCGGGGCCAGGCGCCAGGCCCTCTTGGGCCAGGTCAGCAAGGATGCCGGCCAGATCCTGCAGGCCTTCGACGCCCGCAGCGAAAGCGTGCGCATCGCCGCCGATGTGCAAGATACCCTGACGAAGGCAGGCCTGGCCGAACTGGGGGCCCTCGGCCTCGGGCTCCTGGTGCTGCTGACCCACACCCCCTTGATCGACATCACCGGTGCCTTGACGGCCTTCGGCCTGACCGTCCTGCCGCAGCGGCGGAGGGCGGCCGGCAAGCGCCTGCGCGAACGCGTCGACGGCCTGCGCGCCGAACTGCGCGCCAATCTCTCGGCCAGCCTGCAGCGCGAGGCCCAGGCCAGCGTCGACCGCATGCGCTCGGCCTATGCACCGTACGGCCGCTTCGTGAGCAGCGAGCTTCAGCGCCTGGACACCTTGGCCAAGGCGTTGGAAGCGGACCGCCTGCACCTGCGAACGCTGCGCCTGGAGGTCGAGGAAGCGCTACGGGACATGGTGGATGGCTGACGGGTTAGCCTTTCATTAAGCGCGCTGCTATACTCCACACTCACGCCCTGATGTCCCTTCCAGGGCGTCCTGCGTGAGCGAAGCCAGCCTTGCAACGCCCAACCTCGTCCCGACCTGCCTGGTCAAGGGCTTCGGCCTCTCTCCTGGCCTTGGCCTTCCTCGGCGCCTGCCAGGCGCGCGCTGCCGACGCACCTGACATCCGCGCCCAGCGCCGCCTGCTGCATCGGATCGCCGACCGCTCGCTGCCGCAGACGGCGTGGGTGCTCGATCGCAACGGGGCGCTGCTGGCCGAAGTGGTCCCCGAAGAGGGCTACCGTACCTGGGTGCCCCTGGCCCGCATCCCGCAGGCGCTGCGCGATGCCGTCATCGCCACCGAGGACCGCAGCTTCTACGACAACCCGGGCATCGACCGGCGGGCCCTGGCCAGAGCGGCCGTCCAGAACAGCCAGGCCGGCGAGACCGTCTCCGGGGCTTCGACCCTGACGATGCAGGTGGTCCGACTCTATGCGTTCAGTCCGGCCGAGAGGCTGAACCGCACCATGGACCGCAAGGTGCGCGAGATCTACCTGGCGGCCGAGCTCGACGAACGCTACTCCAAGGATCAGATCCTCGAGGCCTACCTCAACGCGGCCGCCTTCGGCAATCGCGCCTTGGGCGTCGAAGCCGCTGCCCAACGCTACTTCGACCGCCATGTCTGGCAGCTCAGCACCGCCGAGTGCAGCTTGCTGGCCGGCCTGGTCCAGGCGCCTGAAGCGCTGAACCCGCTGACGAACCTGGAGGGCGCCAGGCAGCGCCAAGGCGTGGTGCTGGACAGCATGGTGGCTGCCGGGAAGCTCGATCCCGAACTGGCCGACGCCATCCGCGTGGCCCCCTTGCGCCTCAGGCCCAGGGAACCGGTACCCGTCGCGCGACGCGCCCCGCATTTCGTGGATTACCTCCTGCAGGTCGAACTGCCGCGGATTCTCGGGCCTGAACTGGCCGCGGCGGGTGGATTCACCGTGACCAGCACCCTGGACCTGGCCTACCACGAGCGCCTGGCCCAGATCGCTGCGGCCCACGTCGCCACCCTCCGGGCGCCGCATGACCTGAGTGCGGCCGCCGTGGTGGCCCTCAGGCCGGGCACGGGCGAGATCCTGGCCATGGTGGGCGATGTGGATTATTACGAGCCTCAGAGCGGCCAGGTCAACATGGTCATTCGGCCGCGCCAATTGGGCAGCACCTTCAAGCCGATCGGCTACGCAGCGGCCCTGGAGGCCGGGTGGACCCCGTCGACGGTCCTCTGGGACATCCCTCACGCCATCCCCGACGGCGCCACTCCCTACCGGCCGGTCAACTACGACGGCCGCTACCGGGGACCGGTGCGCCTGCGCATGGCCCTGGGATCCAGCCTCAACGCCGCCGCGATCGACCTGGCGGCCACGCTCGGCGTCGAAGCCGTCCACCGCCAGGGCCTCCGCATGGGTCTGCCCCTGGCACCCGAAGTCCAGGGGCATTACGGCGTCTCCCTGATTCTGGGTGCCGGCGAGGTGCCCTTGCTCGACCTCACCCGCGCCTACGCCTCCGTGGCAGCCGGCGGCCGGCTCAGCCCGGCCGCAGGTGTCCTCAGGCTGAGGCGACCCGGCCAGGAGCGCGACTTCTACCGCCTTGCGCCGCGACAGACCCAGGTCATGGACCCGGCCAATGCCTGGCTGCTGGCCGACATCCTGAGCGATGCAGAGGCCCGCCGCCCAGCTTTCGGCGATGGCGGTCCCCTGCGCCTCAGTCGCCCGGCAGCGGTCAAGACCGGCACCACCAACGACTTCCGCGACAACGCGACGATCGGGTTCACCCCATACCTCACCGTCGGCGTCTGGACCGGCAACAAGGACAACCGCCCGATGCGCAATGTGCTGGGCATCACCGGGGCAGCCCCCATCTGGCAGGCGGCGATGGAAGCCGCCTTCGCCGACCCTGCGCTGATGACCATCCTGGGCGATGGACGGCCGCCCGCGGATGGCTTCTCCCCGCCGCCGGGCATCACCATGGTCCCCACCTGCCAGCTGGAGCTCGTCGCCCGCGGCGGCGGCTGCCAGGAGGTCCTGGCACCCTTCAACAGCAGGTTCCCTGCCGGTGATGCCGGCTCCAACCTGCTGGCCTTCGGGGCCGGCGGAGGCGCCTGCAACCAGGGCGGGGGCTTGCTCGTGCTGCGCCCGCCCTGGTTGGCCGACGGGATCCGGCGCTGGGCAGGCCAGTCAGGCTTCAGCCTCGCCCCCGCCGACTGTGATGCCCGCATCACGCCTTCCATCGTCGATCCTGGCGCCGCTGCGTCCGGGAACTGAGCGCGGGTGGGCCCAGAACGAGACCAGGTGGCGCTACGCACGATCCCCCATGCGCGTAGAGGCCTGGGCTGTCGGCCAGCTGGCAGCGGCTTGTTGTCCCACCCGCCAACCCACCCCCCCATCCCGCTCGCTCCGGCCACGCCTGTCTACGGTGCCGCCGAGGCAGGGTGGGCCGGACTCCAGGAGGAACTCCCCATGCCTACGAAGCTCTTCCGTGCCTTCGGGCTCACCACGCTCTGCCTGGCGCTCGGCGCCCTTCTGCTGCCCAGGGCAACCCGGGCGGCCGACTTCCTGACCGAGCAGGACGCGACGGTCGAGGCGGGACAGACCGTCGACGGCAACCTCTACGCCTCAGGAGACACGGTCACCATCGACGGCCGGGTCGAGGGCGACCTCATCTGCGCCGGCGGGAAGATCCTGATCAATGCGTCGGGTTCGGTGGGCGGGGACGTCGCCTGCGCCGGCCGGGACATCGAGATCCGGGGCGAGGTCCTGGGCGACGTTCGCGCCGCCGGTTACGTGATCCGCCTCGGCGAAGGGGCCAGGGTCGGCGGCGAGTGGGTGGCGGCCGGCTTCGCCATCGAGCTTGAGCCGGAGTCGGAGGTCGCGGAGGATCTGATGGTCGCCGGGGCCCAGGTGCGCAGCGCCGGCACGCTCAAGCGCGATGCTCGCGTCGCAGCGGCCGGCCTGGAGATCCTCGGCGAGGTCCTGGGCGACGTCGATGCCGCCCTCGGGGGCGCCGCCGACGCTCCCCAGGCGATGCCGATGCCCTGGATGCAGCCGGACGCCGGTCCGATGCCGGCCTCGGTCAAGGGTGGTCTGACGATCGGTAAGCAGGGGCGCATCGGCGGAACCCTCAACTACCGCAGCCCGGAGAAGGCCGAGCTCCCGGAAGGCGCGGTCGCCGGTGACGTCGACCACACGTTGGTGAGCCCTGAGGCCGCGGGCGCAGACGTCCCTGAACCCGAGCAGGCCTGGTGGCTGCGCTGGATCCTGGACACCTTGCGCACCGGCCTGGCCCTGTTCGTGGTCGGGCTCCTGCTCCTGGCGCTGGCGCCACGTCTGGCCGCCCGTGCGCAGGGGCTGGCTCTCAGTGAGCTGCTGCCCAGCCTGGGTTGGGGCATCGGCGGCTACTTCGGCGCCTTCGTCCTGATGGTCGCCCTGGCCCTTGCCACGGGCCTGGGCGTGGTCTTCCTCTCCTTGCTCACCTTGGGTCAGGTGGCCAAGCTGGCCTTCGCGTTCTCCTTTGTCTGCGGCACCCTGCTCACCTTCGGCCTCTACCTGATGGGCTGGGGCGGTCAGGCCTTGGTGGCCCGCGACCTGGGCTCTCGGCTGGCCGCTTCGGCCGGGGCGGAGCGGGGTCTGTCGGCCCAGCTGCTCCCCTTGGCCTACGGCGCGCTGCTCCTGGCCCTGGTCCTGGCCCTTCCCGTGCCCTTCCTCGGATCCCTCCTGCGCCTGCTCGTGCTCGCCTGGGGACTCGGGCTGGCTCTCCTGGCCCTGCGGCGCACGATGGTCGCACAGGCCGGCGCGGGCCAGGGTGATGCCGGCGGCCTGACCCCGGCCTGACACGCGACCAGCGATTGGACCGCCGAGGCCGGGGGCTGCTAGACTTCGGGTCCCTGGCACGTGCCCCCATCGTCTAGGGGCCCAGGACATCACCCTTTCAAGGTGGAGACCGGGGTTCGAATCCCCGTGGGGGCACCAAGACTACGACGGCGGCGCGACGCCGGCCAGCCCTTGAGGCGACGCCGTGCGCTGCGCCGCCGTCCTCGTTCCACCCGAGGACGCCCATGCCCGATCCCCAAAGCGCCTTGGACCTGGCTGACGACTCCGGCCATCCGCGTGCGCTGAGCCTGGCGGAACTCCTGCAGGTGGCTCGCGACCTGCGCCCGGTGGCCCTGCTGGAGGAAGGGATGGCGAAGCGCCCCCTGGAGCGGGCCATGGCGGCCAGCCGCGCCTGGGTGGCTGACCAGGCCTCCGGCCGAGGGGGGGCGGCCGCTGTGTACGGAGTCAACACCGGCTTCGGCGCATTGGCGGGCCGGGCAAGGCTGGACGGAGAGGCCGGCGCCCGCTCCCTCATGTACAACCTGGTGGCCAGCCATGCCGCGGGAGCCGGCCCCGACCTGTCGGAAGAGGTGGTCCGGGCCGCGCTGTTGATTCGCGCACGCCAGCTGGCCGGCGGTCAGTCCGGCCTGAGGGTGGCCGTGGTCAACCGACTCCTTGGGCTGCTCAACCACCGGCTGCTGCCCCGGGTGCCCAGGATGGGCTCTCTGGGAGCCTCCGGCGACCTCGCGCCCTTGGCGCACGTGGCCCTGGCCATCTGCCAGGCGCCGGCCGATGTCGGTGAATCGGCCCGCACTGCCGACGAACGCGTTCGGCTCTGGGTCCTGGACGCCATGGCCCCATCGGGCGCAGACGCAGCCGATGGCCCGGCGCCCGCGGCCGAGGCGCGGTCGGCGATGCCCGCGAGCCTTGCGGGGCCGGTTCCGGATACATCGCTCTCCCAGGCGTCACTTGCGGTCCGGCAAGGTCGTGCGGACCACCGTTCACCCGCCCAACCCGCCTGGCGCTTGCTGGACCGGGCCACGGCGCTCGCACCCATCGGGGGGCCTGTGGTGCTGGAGGCCAAGGAAGGGCTGGCCTTGACCAATGGCGCCTCGGTATCGGCGGCCCTCCTGGCCCTGGCCCTGGCCGACGCCCGCAGGCTCCTTGCCCATGCCGAACTGGCCGCAGCCATGGTGCTCGAGGCGGTCGGCGGATTCCGAGACCCCTTCCTGGCACCCTTGCTCAAGGCGCGGCCGCATCCTGGTGCCCTCGCCGTCGGGCGCCGGGTGCTGGCATACGTTGCCGGCTCTGAGCGCCTGGACCCTGCGGACCTTGCGGTCGATCCCGCAGCGGTCCCGCCCCAGGACTTCTACTCCCTGCGCTGTGCTCCCCAGGTGCTGGGCGCCGGCTGGGACGCCCTCGCCTTTGCCGAAGAGACCCTTGAACGGGAGATCAACAGCGCCGTCGACAACCCTTTGATCGTCCTGGACCTGCCGCGCGCCTACAAGGCCCTGAGCGGGGGGAACTTCCACGGCGCTCCGCTCGGTTATGCCCTGGACCTGCTCAAGGTGGTGGTCACCGACTGCGCGTCGATGTCCGAACGGCGCACCTTCAAGCTGACGGATTACCGCCGCCAAGGCAGCAAGGGACAGGACGTGGCCCTGCCTCCCTTTCTCGTCCGCTCGCCCGAGGGGCGGGAGGGTTACTACAGCGGCCTGATGATCGCCCAGTACACCGCGGCGTCGCTGGTATCGGCGGCCAAGACCCTGAGCCACCCGGACTCGGTGGACTCGATCCCATCGTCGGCCGGCCAGGAGGACCATGTCAGCATGAGCATGAACGCCGGGCTGCATGCCCGCGCGGTCGTGCAACATGCCGAAGCCGTCCTGGCCATCGAGTTGATCTGCGCCGGTCAGGCCATGGAGCTGTCCGATCCGGGCCGACCGGCGGGGGCCGGCACCGCAGCGGCCTTGGCCTGTCTGCGGACACAGGTCGGACCTTGGCGCGAGGACCGCTTTCTCCAGCCGGACATCGCGGCCGCCCTGGACCTCCTCCGCAAGGGGGCCCTTCTCACGGCGGCGCGCCAGGCGGCCGGCCTGCCGGTCGACGGCCTCGATGGCGCTGCCTGAGCCTGGCCGATCGGCGCAGGTAGCCGGGCGCCACGCGGCCATTCAATCCGTTGGGCGGCATGGCTGGCCGGGCCTTGTCGAACCAGTTGCCTCCGGGTGCCACGGCGGCTATGCTAAGCAGGTGCTTGGGGATGACAGGTCTCGACGGAGACGGCTGCGTTCAGAGTGCAGGCCGCGTTTGGCTCAAACGCGTTAAACAGGGCCACCACACAACTGCCGAGCCACAGCTCGCGCTCGCTGCCTAAGAGCAGCGATGCCTCCTGATTGCCCCGTCAGCGCAGTCAGATCAGGTAACATGTAGCTGACGTGCTGCCGGGTGACGCCGATGCCCCGGCTCAAGACAATCGGCTGGCCAGGTTCCTCAGCTCGGTCGGGTGAGGAGGGAGCCGGCGAGATAGTGGCAAGCCCGACTAAGCCTGTAGCATCTCGGTGCGCGAACTCTTCGGACGCCGGTTCGATTCCGGCCATCTCCACCTGGGAATCCCTGCCGGGTTGACGAACCATCGTCCGTCGGCTATGATTCCGAATGTTGTACACGGGTCGCAAGGGTCTAAAAGGACGTAATCAAGCCGTGCAGCTTCACCATAGGCCGTCTATCCGGACGTCGGGTTGCGCTGGTGCGAATACAGGTCTTCCTTCGTCCTGTGCCGTTTCGTGTCTTCTCTAGAAGGGAGATTCTGCACATGTCCAATCGCATCACCGGTGCCGTCAAGTGGTTCAACACGGAGAAGGGCTTCGGCTTCCTCAGCCGTGATGACGGCGAGCAGGACGTCTTTGTCCACTTCAGTTCCATCGCGCAGCAGGCGGGCGAGTTCCGCAACCTCAACGAGGGTCAGCGCGTCGAGTTCGAAGTGGAGACCGGGAGCAAGGGCCCCCGGGCGGCCAACGTCACCAAGATCTGATCGCCTGGCGGCTCTGCCGCTGCGACAGACTGAACGCGATGCACGAACACGGCGCGGGGACATCCCCGCGCCGTGTTCTTTGTGCTTCCGGCCCTCGAGGAGCAAGAGCCATGGGCAACCCCTTGCCGCAAGATACCTTGGAGGCGATCATCGCCGCCAGCCTGGCGACCAGTGAAGCGGCCGAGCGTCTGACCGAGCTCTGCGACGGTATCGGCGGACGTCCGGCGGGATCGGAGGCCGGGCGCAGGGCCGAGGAATGGGCCCTGGAGACCCTGCGACGCCAGGGTCTTGCCGCCTGGACGGAGCCCCTGCCACTGTTGCACTGGGATCGCGGCCCCTTGGACCTGCGCGTGGACGGCCCGCTCGGCTGGCCGCTCGACAGCGTGGCGCATGCCTACAGCCCCTTGGCGGTGGACCTCAGCGCTGAGCTGGTCGACGTCGGCCACGGGCGGGCGGTGGACTTCGCGGCCGCAGGAGAGGCGGTCCGAGGCCGGATCGCGCTCTGCGACGAGGAGGTGCCAGCCGGTGAGCGGAACCCCCATCGCAGCGAGCGCCTGGCCGCTGCGGTGACCCGGGGGGCGGCGGGCCTGCTCATCCTCAGCTCGGCGGCGGGAGGTATCACCCGGACCGGGGTCTGTCACCGCGGGCTGGCACCCATCCCCAGCCTGAGCGTCAGCCGCGAGGACGGGCTCCGCCTGAGGCGGCTGCTGGCGCGCGGCGGCCGTCCTCGGCTGCGCCTCTCCATGCAGAACCGCGCGGAGCCGTCGGAGGGCCGCAACGTGCTGGCAGACCTGCCCGGCCGCGACCCGGAGGCTGGCCTGGTACTGGCCGGCGCCCACCTCGATAGCTGGGACCTGGCCCAGGGTGCGGCCGACAACGGCCTGGGCTCGGTCATCGTCCTGGAGATCGCCCGCGTCCTGGGGCAGCTGCATGCCTCGCTCGCCGAGGAGCGGCGACCAGGAGCCACCCTGCGCTTCGCCCTCTGGACGGCCGAAGAGATCGGCCTCCTCGGGTCCACCGCCTACCAGCGGCGCGAGGCGGAAGCCGGCGGTCTGGCGCGGCACCGGGCGGTGCTGAACTTCGACATGACCGGGAACCCCGAAGGCTACTGGCTGCCCGGGCAGGCCGGGGCAGGCGCCACCTTGGCCGGACTCGCGCGCCAGCTGGCGCCCTTGGGGATGGGCCCCGCGGTCGACCATCGGGCCGGACTGCACTCGGACCACCAGGCCTTCATGTTGGCGGGGGTGCCGGTCGTCGCCCTGCTGGCTCCACTGGGCCCCGATGGTGGACGCTACTACCACAGCCGAGGCGACACCCTGGACAAGATCGACCTACCGGCTCTCTGTCGGGCCGTGGCAGTGGGGGCGGCCACACTCTGGGCCCTGGCTGACGAAACCGAACCGAGCCTGCCCTGGTTGAGCAGCGAGGCCGTGGCCTCGATGGTGGATGCAGCCGGCCTGCGGGAGGCCCTGACGGCCCTGGGTTAGGCTGCGGGCGATGGCGCGGCGAGGCCCCGCTCCCCCCGTCCTGGCCGGGAAAGCTCGGGGCCCCTTACGGGATGCCCAGCTCCAGGCACAGCTGCTTGACCCAGGCTTCGATTCGCCCTTGGGTCTTCCCGCTCTGGTTGTCGTCGTCCAGGGCCAGGCCGAGGAAGTGATCGTCGACCAAGCCTTCGGACTGCACGAAGTCATAGCCCTCGTAGGACCAGAAGCCATAGACCTCGGCGCCCATCGCGACCACCTTGTTGCCCAGAATCCCCATGGCGTCCTGGAAGTTGTTGAGGTAGCCCACCTGGTCGCCGCAGCCGAAGAAGGCCACCTTGCGCCCCTGGAAGTTCACGCCGTCGAGGGCCGGGAACTGGGCGGCCCAGTCCTCCTGCAACTCGCCGACGTTCCAGGTGGGGCAACCGATGATCACGACGTCGAAGTTGGCCATCTGAGCAGGGTTGGCGGTCTTGACGTTGAGGACGGTGGTGGCTCCAGGGACCTTCTTGTCGAATTCCTTCTTGATCGCGTCTGCCGCCCCGGCCGAGTTCCCGGTGGTGCTACCCACGAAGATGCCGATCTTCATCCTGCTTCGCTCCTCAGCCCGCTTGGGCCCTGGTGGCGGCACGCGCCTTCAGCATCGCCCGCAGCTTGTCCTTGAGTGCGTCCGAGAGCAGCCCACCCATGCGGCGCGGACCACTGGCCTTCGGTCCGCTGGCCTCGGCGGCCACCGCATCGGCCGCCACCGTGAACGCCGACTCGTCGCCCTCGATGGCCTGAACATCGGAGCTGAAGCCCGCCAGGCCCGGCACGGCGGAGGCCAGGGCTTCCAGCCTGGCTTTCAGGGCATCGGCTTCGGCTTGGGTGGGGGCGAAGACGCGGCCCCCGAGGGCCACCTGGCCCATGATCACCCGAATCGACACCTTGTCGGTGGTGATCTCGACCTCAGGGTCCATCGCCAGGCGCAGGGCGATCTCGCGCTCGAGTTCCGAGTCCGCGACGAGGCGGTTGACCACCTGCCGGACACCGGGAACGGCGGCGGCGATGCGCCCGGCCACCGCCTTCATCATCTCGCCACGGATGTTGCCTTCGAGGGTCACCACGCCCGCATCCTCGGTCACCGAAATGGCCGTCCGCGTCTGCCGGATGGGGTCGAAGCGCCAGAGTTCGCCCTCCACGGCTGTCGCCAGGTTCTGCTGCAGCCGTTCGGAGGGGTGGTCGATCCACGCGAGTTTGGGGCTGGCCAGGGTCATGTCACTGGGCTTCCAGGTTGCAGGGTCGGAGGGCGCCCGATCGCGGCGCCGGGCCTAGTATACGCAAAGGCGTCAGGCTGGCCAGTCGCGCGGAGGCGCGTGGTCAGCGGCGGCCCCAGAACAGCGAGCGGTCGCAGGGCAGGTCGCCGGCGATGGCCAGGTAGATGCCGGCCAGGAGTTCGGGCGTGGCCGCCTGGTAGGTCATGTCCGGCCGGCAGGCCAAGGCGACCAAGGTGCCGTAGTCGACGTCGGTCGGCGCTCCGAGGCCGATCGTGTACAGGGCGATGCTGTCCTGGCAGATCGCGCGCCCCAGGCCGATGACCCGCTCACGGTCCTCCTGCACGCCGTCCGTCAGGAGGACGATAGCCCGCGTGGCCCCGGGCCGGCGCCGCGGCGAGCGCAGTTCCTCGCGGGCCAGCTCCAAGCCCAGGTCGATGCGGGTGCCAGGCTGCGTCCTCAGGCCCCGCAGGGCGGCGCGCAGCGCGGTGGCGTCACCCGTCAAGGGGCTGAGCAGGTTGGCCCGGCTGTCGAAGTTGACCAGGGCCACCTGGTCACGCGGCAACCGCAACTGGTCGATGAAGGCCTCTGCGGCAGCGCGGCTGGCTTCCAGCTTGGGCCCGTCCATGCTGCGCGAGCTGTCGAGCACCAGGATCACGTCGGTGCGTCGCTCGGTGACCTCGCAGCGTTCGCGAAGCAGGAGGGGCAGGTAGATGGGCCGCGGCCGCGGCGTGGGCGTGGGGCTGGGCGTGGGGCTGGGGGTGGCGGTCGGAAGGCTGACCCGCACCCGCGGCACCGGGAAGTCCGCGCGACCGGGGCGCCCGAAGCCATCGCTGAAGTCCAGCCAGGCGGCACGGTTGGTCGGCCACTCCCCGGCCTGCTGGGGCTCCACCTGATAGGCCACCGTCATGCCGGCATCGGTGACCCCGGCGAACTGCCAGGTCAGGGTGCGGGCAGCGGGGTCCCAGGCAGCGGCCGGCCGATCGGAACCGGGCACGAAGCTCATGTTGGCCGGGAGCTCATCGACCAAGGTCACCGTGCGGAAGAGCTCTCGCAGGGCCAGTCGGTCAGCAATCTGGGCCAGAAGCTTCGCGAGATGCTGCGGATCGTCGGCCGCCAGCGCATGGCTGGCGGAGCTGGCAAGGTCGCGCATCAGGCGCAACTCCGGCGCCGAGCCGTCGGTGGCCACCGTGAACAAGGTGATGCCGGCGGTCTTGAGCCGGTCGGCGGCGGCCATGGCCTCGGCCCGGCCGGAGCGACCGTCGGAGACAAGGACGACGACCTGGCGCGTTCCGGGCCGCGCCTGGCTGGCCAAGGCAGCCTCGACGGCCGTCAGGCCGCGATCGATGCGTGAGCTTCCGAAGGGGCGCAGATCGGCGAGGGCCTTGCGCAGCCCGGCCTCCTCGATGGTGAGGGGCACCAGGTGGCTCGCGTTCTGATTGAACGCCACCAGGCCGACGCGAGAATTGGACCAGTTCAGCCAGATCATGAAGTCGAGGACGGCCTGGCGGAAGCTGGCGATGCGCTCACCGGCCATCGAGCCGCTGATGTCGATGAGGAAGTAGAGATCGACGGGCAGGATCTGGCGGTAGGAGCAACTGCCCTTGGCGCCGAGCTGCATGTCGACCACCTGGCCCAGTTGCAGCTCGGTGGGATCGGCCACCTTGCTGAGGTCGATCCGACAGTGACTCTCATCCGGCAGGGGTGGTTCGGGCGCCACGGCCGCCGGGTCCCACGTGAACCGGCTGATCACCGAGGCGCCGCGGTCCAGGACGAGCAGGTCGCCGTCGGCCAGGGCGAGGAGATCGGCAGGCCGCGATGCGGGGCTGAGGTCCAGGCGGGTCACCGGATAGGCCCCCTCCACCTTTCCGTCCTGGGCCACGGCCCAGACCCAACCCGCATCGTCCAGGATCCAGTAGCGGCCGTCCGGCCCGGCCTGGACGCGGAGAGCCGGCCGATCGATGTCGGCCAGCCGGGTGGGCCCCTGGGCATCCACCAGGAAGAGTTCGCCGGTGGAGGCATCCAGGACGACGGTGCGCCCGCCGGCATCGATGGCCAGATCGGCCCAGTGGCGCGTCGGCTCGCCCAGAGGCCAGGGGCTCAGCTCCCGCCGATCTGCCCCGAAGCGACGGACCTGGCGCCGGGCGATGTCGAGGACCACCGCCTCTCCGGCGGGACCCGTTCCCAGGGCCACGCCGTAGCCCTGAGCGCCTTCCTGCAGGCTGACCTCGCGCTGCACCTGGTAGGTGTGGCGCGAGGGATCGACCACCAGGTCCAGGAGGCGGTCTCCGGCGAGACCCAGCACCTGGTTGCCCCGGCTGCTGAAGTCTTCGAGGACGGGCGCCATCGCCTGGTCGATACCCTGGCCGCTCTCCGCGAAGCGCTGCAGCCGCTCGGAGCGGTCGGCGACGAGCACCTGGTCGGCCTGGGACCCGAGGGCCACGCGATAGGGCCCCTGCAGGCTACCCAAGGGCAGGGGCAGGCGCCCGAAACGCAGCGGCACGGACACCGCGGCGAAGCGAAGCTCCCAGCTCAGCACCTGGCTGAAGCCCAGGCCGAAGTCGACGCTGCCGGCCAGGAGCTGGTTGCGCCCGCCGTCGATCGCCACGGCTCCCAGGGAACCGACGGCGTTGACGGCCGGCTCGGCCATCTTGTTGTTGTAGACCTCGAGTCCGCGGTTCGTGGCCAGGTAGAACTGACGCTGGCTGCTGCCCGGCATGCTGCCGACCGCCAGGTCGAGCATCTTGAAGGGGGGCCAGTCTCCGCCGATCTCCTGGGCCAGGAGGCCGCCCGGCGTGAGGACGCGGATCCGGGTGGAGCGGCCGTCGGCCACGTAGAGACGGTCCTCCCAATCGATGGCCACGCCGGTGATGTTGCCCCCGCCGGGCTTGGGGGGGAACACCTCCCAGTGGCCCAGGGCAGCTCCCTGGGCATCGAAGCGATAGAGGCGGCCCTCGACGGCGGAGGCGGCGAAGAGCGTTCCGTCACGGGCCACCGCGAGGCCTGCGGCCGCGGCGACGCCGGCAAGGAAGTCCACGGCTCGCCCGTCGCGGCGGTACACGAAGACGCCGTTGCGCAGCCGGTCGGACAGGTAGAGGCGATCGTTGGCGGCATCCAAGGCGATGTAGCCGGGCTCGCAGGGAAGGGGCAGGGCACCCGGAGGGGGCGCGGCGCAAGAGGGATCGCCTTGGGCCAGGACCGTCGAACTGCCGTCAGGATGGCGCACCGTCACCCGCGGCGAGGACCGGTCGGCATCGCTGGCGTAGAGGCTGCCGTCGGCATCGACCACCAGGCCGGCCAACTGGCGCCAGGCATCGGCGGGCTGGTCGTCAGGGATCCTGGGCCAGGTTGCCTGGACCGCGAAGCTGCCCGCTCCCTGGCCGCGGACGACGGCGTGCGGGTGGCCCAAGGCGGCCAGGAGGAAGCCCAGCCAGAGGGCCAGGACGCCGCCGCGAGCGATGCCGGTCCGCCTGCGTGCGCGCCCATGCGACCGCCGTTCGTGCGGTGACGGATCGGGTGTGGCTTGCGTTCGGAGGTCGATGGAGGCGAACAGGTCCATGATCGGCGCCCTATAATGCGTCAGGCCACGTGATTTGGGACAGGGTGTGGTGGCGGCCCGCGGCTTGGCCTTGCCGCAGACAGCCAACGATGATAACCCGGATTGGTTAGGTTGCCCACATGATGCTTTTTCAGCGCCGACTCAGCCTCTTCGCCTGCGCCGGGCTCGCCGGCGCCTACATCCTCGCCGGCAGACCGGCGGAACCGCCCCTGCGCGCCCAGATCGCGGGCTGCCGCTGGGAGCTTGCCGGCCGCATGCCGGTCCCCATCGCCGACGCCGCCGCCGCGGTGGACGAGGGCTCCGGCGTGGCCTTTGTGCACGGCGGCGTCGACCGTGACGGCGTGGTGCGCAACGAGGTCTACCGCCTGGACCTGCGCTCGGCCGTCGCCGAGCGGCTGACCACATCGGGCGGCAACGTCACCCGTTGGGCCCACGGAGCAGCCCTGCACGGGACGGGCGCCCGGGCCGGCCTGCTGGTCGTGGGCGGCAATACCTCCACCGCTCCCGACTTCCCCGCCGAGAAGCGGGTCTACACCTTGGACATCGGGGGCAAGCGCTGGGCCATCACCCCCGTCGGTGGCGGCATGCCGGCGGTCCAGGAGCAGGCCCTGGCCTACGACCCCCTGCACGGGGTCGTCGTGTTCCAGGGAGGCAGGGCGGCGAACGGCACGGCCCAGGCCACGGGGGCCGAACCGCAGGGCGAGACCTTCGTCCTGGACCCGGCCACCGGCCTGGTCAGCCGCGGCCAGCGCGACGGCCCTGCCCTCTTCGGCCACAGCATGGTCTTCGACAGCCAGCGGCGACGCATGCTGATCTTCGGCGGAACGCCGGATGGCAAGAAGGGCTCTGACCTGGTCTGGGAGCTGTCCCTGGAGGGTCGGCCCGAGAACGGGGTCTGGCGGCAGGTGGCCGTCAGCGGGGCCGGCCCCAAGCCGCGGTTCAAGCACGGAGCGGCCTACGACGCCGCTCGGCAGGCCATGGTCGTCTACGGCGGCATGAAGATCCAGGGCGAGACGCTCGACGACACCTGGGCGCTGGACCTCTCGGTGCCGAAGCTCGCCGTCTGGCGCGACCTCGGCGCCCCCCACCAGAAGCGCTCGAGCATTCTGCTCCTGTACGATCCCATCAGCCAGCATCTGCTGCAGATCAGCGGCGGCCGGCCCCTCGGGGACCAGAGCTCGAAGGACATCCACCGCCTGGTCTGCAACGCGATGCCCACGGCCGTGCCCAGCACCGCTCCGATCATCGGGCCCACCGAGACCACGGCGCCGACCACGCAGCCCACGGCCTCGCCGGACCCGCGCCTGCCGACGGCCACCGAGCCGGCGACCAAGCTGCCGCCGCCGGTGACCATCGGGACCCCTACGTCCACGGGGGCTGCCCCGACCCAGACCCCGCCGCCGCCCCCATCGGCCACACCGCGCCCCGCAGACCCCACCGCGAGCCCGATCTACCCGGTCCTTCCTGCGGAGGCCGCCCTCTTCCTGCCCAGCCTTCTGCTCCGCTCCCCCTTGCTGGTCCCGTCGGCGCCCGCCAGCCCAACGCCGGGCCCGGGGGCACCGACCGGGGCCCCACCGGTCCCCTCGGCCACCGAGCTGCCCGCACCCACGGCCGCGCCGCCCAGCTGCGTGATCGCTGAGATCGAGCCCAACGACCGGCTGACGGACATCTGGCGGCTGCCGCCCCTCTGCCCGGATCTGCCGGCGATCGGCATCCTGGACCAGGGGGACGGCGGGGACTACCTGCGCCTGGACCTGGAGGCCGGCGAGCTGAGCTTGGGCCTGTCCGACATCCCCAGCGGCCGGGACTACGACCTCCTGGTCTACGACGAAGAGGGCCGGAGCCTGGGCAGCTCGCAGCAGCCGGGCAACCTGCCGGAGGCCCTGACCGTCCGCCTGCCGGCCGGCACCTACGCCGTCCGGGTCTACCCCTCGATCGGGCGCAGCCCGATGCCCTACGAGCTGCGCTGGAAGCTGGCGCCCTAGCGCGGCCCGACGCGGACGATCTCCCGCCCCGCGTCATACAGGATCCTGCGGCCCCGAGCCCCTGCCGACGCAGGGGCTCGGGGCATTGCATCAGCCGTGGCTCAGGAAGCGCTCGGCGTCCAAGGCCGCCATGCAGCCGGAACCGGCGGCGGTGATGGCCTGGCGGTAGGTCTTGTCCTGGACATCGCCCGCGGCGAAGACGCCTTCCAGCGAAGTCCGGCTGCTGCCGGGCCTGGTCACGACGTAGCCGTCGCCGTCCAGCTCGACCTGGCCGCCCAGGAAGGCGGTGTTGGGCACGTGCCCGATGGCGAAGAAGAGACCGCCGGCCGGCAGTTCGCGCCGCTCGCCGGTGGTGACGTCCTCCACGATCACGCTTTGCAGGCGCCCTTCGCCGCGCGCCTCGACCACCGCGTGGTTCATCAAGCTGTCGATGCGCGGGTTGGCCAGCACCCGCTGCTGCATGATGCGCGAGGCGCGGAAGCTGTCGCGCCGGTGGACAAGGGTGACCTGGGAGCCATACTTGCTCAGGAAGGAAGCCTCCTCCATCGCCGAGTCGCCGCCGCCGACCACGAAGAGGGCCTGGCCCCGGAAGATGGGCAGGGCCCCGTCGCAGACCGCGCAGGCCGAGATGCCGCGCTGCCAGAGCTCGCCGTCGCGGGCGCCCGGGATGTCCAGGCGCTTGGCGGTGGCCCCGGTGGCGATGACCAGGGCCTCGGCCAGGACCTCGGTGCCGTCCTCGCCGCGGATTCTGAAGGGCCGGGCCGACAGGTCCACCTCGGCCACGGTCTCGGTGAGGATGCGGGTGCCGAAGCGCAGGCTCTGGGCCCGGCAGCGATCCATCAGTTCCGGGCCCTCGATGCCCTCGGGAAAGCCGGGGAAGTTCTCGACCTCGGTGGTGGTGGTGAGCTGGCCGCCGGCGGCCACACCTGCCGCCATCAGGCCCTCGAAGAGCAGGGGCTTCAGCTCGGCGCGGGCGGCGTAGATGGCCGCGGTGTGCGCGGCCGGGCCGCTGCCGATGATCACCAGGCGCTCGGTTTCGACGGGGGCGTCGCTCATGGGGTCTCGCTGTTCTGTGAGGATGGGCGGTATCGGAGGCCCTGCGGCAGCGCCGCGGCCGGCGGTGCGTCGACCGCGCTTGGCCGGATGCCCGGGCCTGGGGGATAATCGGCGCCGCGGCGCAGTGGCGCCCGGCCGTTGGGACGGCAATTCTAGCCTTTCGCCGGTCCGATCACCGGACCGCGGAGAGGCCCCTCGGGGAGCCGAACGAGAAGGATGAGCGACGCTTACGCCGCCTATGACCGATTGGGCTTCGACTGGCCGGAGCCCCGCATCCTGCGCATCACGATGTCCCGGCCCGAGAAGCTCAACGCCGCCGACCACGACCTCCACCGCCAGCTTGCCACGGTATGGCGGACGATCGACGAGGACGCGGCTGTCTCGGTGGTCATCCTGCGCGGGGCCGGCCGGGGCTTCTCGGCGGGGGGCGACTTCCAGCTGGTGGAGGACATGGCCGACGACTTCCAGGTGCGGGCCCGGGTCTGGAAGGAGGCGCGGGACCTGGTCTACAACGTGATCAACTGCTCCAAGCCCATCGTCTCGGCCATGCACGGCCCGGCGGTGGGCGCCGGGCTGGTGGCCGGGCTCCTGGCCGACATCTCCATCGCCGCGGAGAGCGCGCGCATCATCGACGGGCACACCCGCCTGGGCGTGGCGGCCGGCGACCACGCGGCCATCGTCTGGCCCCTGCTCTGCGGGATGGCCAAGGCCAAGTACCACCTCCTGCTCTGCGAGCCCCTGAGCGGCGCCGAGGCCGAGCGCATCGGCCTGGTGTCGCTCTGCGTGCCGGACGAGGAGCTGGAGGCGCGCTCCCTGGAGGTCGCCCGCCGCCTGGCCGAGGGCGCGCCCTCGGCCATCCGCTGGACCAAGTACGCCCTCAACAACTGGCTGCGCCTGGCCGGGCCCAGCTTTGACGCCTCCCTGGCCCTGGAGTTCCTGGGTTTCACCGGCCCCGAGATCCGCGAGGGCCTGGCCAGCTTCCGCGAGAAGCGCGCCCCCCGCTTCGATCCCGAAAGCCCGCTCTGAGCCCCGGCCGCGCGACTGCAAGATCCCCCCTCCCCGTTCGGGCGACCGGCGGTCGCCCCGCCTCCGCCCCCTTCGAGGTACCGCCCATGCCCACCTCCTTTCCCCGTCCGCGACGCCGCCGCCCTGCCGCCGGCCTCCTGCTTCCAGCGCTCCTCACCCTCTTGGGCGCGGTCGCGACCGGCCCGGGGCCGCGAGCGAGCGGCGAGACCCTGGGCGGTGACCAGGCCGCCGCCCTGCCCGACACCCTGCGCTACACCATCGGCGCCAGCGACGCGGTGGACCGCTTCTCCGAGGCCCGGGCCGTGGCGGGCAGCCAGGTGGACAGCTCCTACTTCGCGGTGGACGCCGGCAACCACCGCCTGCTGCACCTCAAGGTGGACGGTTCGCTCCTCTGGCAGCGGGGCGACTTTGGCGCCGGCGAGGGGCAGCTCAACCGACCCATCGCCCTGGCCCTGGACGAGGCCAACCGCCTCTACGTGCTGGAGGCGGGCAACCGCCGCATCTCGGTCTTCGATGCGGACTCGGGCGACTTCTTCGAGACCTGGCCGGCCCCCGCCGACCCGGCCCGCGCCTGGCTGGACCCGGTGGACATCGCCGCGAGCAAGGGCGGGGCGGTCTACCTCCTGGACCGGGCCCGCGGGCAGGTGCTGCGCTACAGCAGCCGCGGCGAGATCCTGGGAAGCTTCGGCACCCCGGGGAGCGGCGCGGGACAGATGAGCGCCCCGCGCGGCATCGCGGTGGCTCCCGACAGCTCGGTCTGGATTGCCGACGCCGGCAACGGGCGCCTCTTGCGCTTCTCGGCCCGCGGCCTCCTGCTGGGAACCCACGGTTCGCCGGGGCGCGGCGCGGGGCAGTTCGAGGGCCTGCAGGACGTCACGGTGGCGGGATCGGGCGCGGTGTTGACGGCCGAGAGCGACCCGGCGTCGGAGTGGACCCGCATCCAGCACCTCGACGAGACCCTGACGCCCTTCACGTCCTGGGGCAACGGGGAGTTCAAGTCGCTCGCCAGCATCGGCATCAGCGCCGGCAACTCGGTCTTCGTCGCCGATCCGGCTGACAACAGCTTCCAGCGCTTCAGCCTGACGGGCGAGTTCGACCACCGCCTGGGCGGCGACCACGAGACGGTGGGCAAGATCGGGTCGGCCACGGGCCTGGACCTGGCGCGCGACGGCCGACTGATCTACCTGGCCGACAGCCGCTACCATCGCATCCGCCGCTTCGACGTCGGAGGCATCCTGCGCGACAGCTTCGGCGACGGGGGAACCGAGGACGCCGGCCACCTCAACCAGCCCGGCGACGTGGCGGTGGCCCCCGACGGCACGGTCTACGTGGCCGACACGGGCAACCGGCGCCTGCAGCGCTTCGGGGCGGGCGGGGCGGCACCGGCGGTCTTCAAGCTCAGCGCCGACGGCAAGGCCGCCGGCCCGGTCCCCCGCGTGGCCATCGACCTGCCGGCCGGCGGCGGCGAGCCCCTGCTCTTCGCCGCCGATCCGGCCAACCACCGCGTCTTGCGGCTCAGCCGCACCGGGCAGGACCTGGGGGCCTTCGGGAAACGGGCCGAGCCCGGTGCTCCCGCCGACGGCAGCTTCCTGGACCTCAGCGGCCTGGCCTTCAGCAGCGGCCGCCTCCACGCCGCCGACCGGGCCGCCGGGCGGGTGCAGACCTTCGACGCTGGCGGGGCGTTCCAGGGAGCCTACGGCAGCCCCGAGGCAGGGCCGGGCGAGCTGCGGGCTGCGGCGGGGGTGACGGTGGATGCCCTGGGCCGCTCCTGGGTGGCCGACCCGGTGGCCGGACGGGTCCAGGTCTTCGATGCGGGGGGCCGACCGCTCGGATCGTTGATCGACCGCCAGGGACTGGGCCTGGCCCCCGAGGACCTGGCGGTGGCGCCGGATGGGCGGGCCTTCCTGCTCGATCGCTCGAAGCGCATCCTGGTCTACGGTCGCGGGCCGAGCGCCGCCTGGCGCGTCGAGTTCTACCAGGGCCGCGACCTGGCCGGCCCCCTCCTGAACGTGCAGGAGACGCCCCAGGTGAACTTCAACTGGTCCACCGGCCGCCCAGCGCCCGGCGTACCGGACGACGACTTCAGCGCCCGGGCCGTCGGCTTTACCTCCCAGGCCCAGGACGGGGAGCTGCGGGCCTTCGTCCGCGCCCAGGGCGGCGTGCGGGTGTGGATCGGCGGCAAGCTGGCGCTGGACGCCTGGGACGCCGCCGCGGTGGACGAGGACCTCATCGTTGACCTGCCCGCCGGCACGCACCGCGTGGAGCTGACCTACCGCGACAGCGGCGCGGCGGCCGGCCTCAGCCTGCTCAACCTGCCCCCCCTCGACGTCACGCCGGAACCGACGGAGCCGACGGCCACCCCGGGATCGCCGCCGGGGCCGGTGGTGGGGCGCCTGGCGCTGCCGTGGTTGGGGAGCGGACGATGAGGGAGAGCGCCCCGAGGCGGTCGGTCCCTCCGACGTCCTCTACGGGCGCGTGGATCCAGCAGGCCTACGCCACGATCAACGCCATCCCGTCCAAGCCCTTGCGCCCCGCCAAGGGCAGGATGGTCGCCCGCTCGCCGAAGCCGGGCAGGGACGCGTTGAAGTCCCGGATGCCCGCCTGGTCGGGGTCGGCGGGCAGCGGCGCGTCCAGCACCGCGCGGCGGAGCACGTTGTCGGCGATGATCAGGCCGCCCGGTCGCATGAGGCCGCGGACCGCTGCCAGGTACTGGGGGTAGGAGGCCTTGTCGGCGTCGATGAAGGCCAGGTCGAAAGGCTCCGCCCCTTCCTCCGCCAGGGCCTTCAGGCTGACGGCCGCCCGACCCGCCCGCACCTCGCAGCGCGCACCGCGACCCACACGATCGAGGCTCGCGCGCGTCAGGGCGGCCCTGTCTTCCTGCAGTTCCAGCGAGACCAGGCGACCGTCCTCGGGCAGGGCCCTGGCCAGGCAGACGGTGCTATAGCCCCCCAGGCTGCCGATTTCCAGGATGCGCCGCGCCCCCACCGCCTGGGCCAGGACCGTCAGGAACCTCCCCTGCACCGCAGAGACCTGGATCTCGGGCAGGCCGGCGGCCCGCTGGGCGGCCAGGCAGGCGCTGAGGTCCTGGTCAGCGTCGAGATCGAACAGGTGCTCCACGTAGCCGTCGATCGCGTCGATGGTCGTCCGTTCCAACGCTGGCCCTCCTCGCTGCTGATACGCGCTGTGATGGAGCGGCCGGCACCGTCGAAGGTTCAGCCGGCGGGCCTCACCGCTCTTGAAACAGGTACGGCACGCAGTCCCTTCGCCGCCCCCGGCTCAGCCCCGCGCCGCCAGGTCCCTGAGCACCGTCTGGAGGATGCCGCCGTTGACGTAGTAGCGCACGTCCACCGGCGTGTCGAGACGGCTCTGGACCTCGAAGGACAGAACGGAGCCGTCGGGCCGGCGCGCCCTGACGGCGATGCGCTCGGCCGGGCGCAGGTCGGCCGCGGCGGGGCGCTGGATGTCGAAGACCTCCTGGCCCGTCAGGCCCAGGGAGCGCCAGCTCTCGCCCGGCAGGAACTGCAAGGGCAGCACGCCCATGCCCACCAGGTTGGAGCGGTGGATGCGCTCGAAGCTCTCGGCGATGACCGCCCGAACACCCAAGAGGAGCGTGCCCTTGGCGGCCCAGTCGCGGCTGGAGCCCGTGCCGTACTCCTTGCCGGCCAGCACCACGAGCGGCGTCCCGTCGGCCGCATAGCGCATCGCCGCGTCGTAGAGGCTCTGGACCTCGCCGGTCGGCAGGTAGGTGGTCCAGCCGCCCTCCGTCCCCGGCGCCAACTGGTTGCGCAGCCGGACGTTGGCGAAGGTGCCGCGCATCATCACCTCGTGGTTGCCGCGACGGGCGCCGTAGGAGTTGAAGTCCGCCCGCACCACGTCGTGCTCCTCCAGCCACAGGGCCGCCGGACTGCCCGCCGCGATCGAGCCCGCCGGCGAGATGTGGTCCGTGGTGATGCTGTCGCCCAGCAGGGCCAGGGCGCGGGCGCCGTCCAGCGATGCCAGGGGCTTGGGCTCGGGCGCCAGGTCCTGGAAGAAGGGCGGCTCCTGGATGTAGGTGGAGCCCGGATCCCAGGCGAAGATCGCCCCTTCGGTGACCGGGATGGCCTGCCAGGCGGCGTCGCCGTCGAAGACCCGGGCGTACTCCTCCTCGAACATCTCCGGCTTGAGGGCCGAGCCCACGGCGGCGGCCACTTCCTCCGCCGAAGGCCAGATGTCGGCGAGGTAGACCGGGCGGCCTTCGCCATCCAGGCCGAGCGGCTCGCGGATCAGGTCGATGTCCACGGTGCCGGCCAGGGCGTAGGCCACCACCAGGGGCGGCGAGGCCAGGAAGTTCGCCCGCGTGAGGGGGTTGACCCGGCCCTCGAAGTTGCGGTTGCCGCTCAGCACCGCGGCGGCGACCAACTTGCCTTCGCTGATCGCCTTGGCCACGTCCTCCGGCAGGGGGCCGCTGTTGCCGATGCAGGTGGTGCAGCCATAGCCCACCGTG